>Ga0194128_10009056_pt1 | contig 12349 bp, 7 predicted proteins | sample TA2KigCa65mmetaG_FD_148650 | JGI IMG/M metagenome (GOLD analysis project Ga0194128, IMG submission 148650) | Freshwater microbial communities from Lake Tanganyika, Tanzania - TA2015037 Kigoma Deep Cast 65m | ecosystem: Environmental > Aquatic > Freshwater > Lake | place: Tanzania: Lake...
GCGCGCATCGGCTTGCTCGCCGAGTTCCGTGGCGCCTTGCACGATCGCGGTCTCCTGAGCCACGAGTGCCTTGCATTGTTCGGCCAACCGCTGCTGGGCCTGGCGTTGTTCATCCTGTTTCGCCTCGCTGGCGGCAGCTTGCGTCGCTTCGAGGGCACGGCGCAGATCCTGTTGTGCCGCCTCGATGGCCTGGTTCACGTCGGCTCGGCCCGCGAGTTCCTGGAGCGCTGCAAGACGAATGAGCGCCTGTTCCTCGTGACCGATCGCGGGTGTGATCAGCCTGATCACTGCATCGAGCCGTCGCTCCATGCGCATGGCTTCATCGAGCGCAGCGTTGGTGTTTCTGCGCAAGCGTTCGACATCACCGCTGATCGCCTGTGGCGGCAGGGGGTCATCTTCCCCAAGCTCATCAACTGACTGCATCGAGGCCTCAGCAGCGGCAATGAGTTGCTTGAGTTGATCGGCAAGTTCCTCGGCGATGCGCCTGAGCACGGTCGACTCAAGCCGTTGGGCCGCATCGAGGTCCTCTTGCATGCGTGCAAGTGACTCGAGCGCCTGCTCGGCCGATCGCTGTGCCTGCTGCATAGCGTTGTCACGCGTCTCTTCGCCCGACTGCTCCACCTTGCCGACCACGCCCTCCTCCTGGGCACGGTCCACGGCTTGCTGCATCGCCGCGGCTTGTGCCGGGTCGGATTGCTCGAGATCCTCACCTTGTGCCTTGATCGACTCGGTTGCCTCACGCAAGGCCTGGGCGGTCTCGGCGTCGCGTTGTGCAATCCGATCGAGTGCCGCTCGCTGACCGGGAGTGAGTTCGCCGCGTGACTTGCCCTGGACTTGTTCCGCCAATGCCTTGCGCTCAGCTTGGCTGGCTTGGATCGCCTCGGCTGCGCGAGCCAACGATTGCGATGCTTCCCAGCTCTTGGTGTCGCGATCAAGCAGTCGTGCTGCCGCTTCCAGGGTTGCCTGTACCGCCTCCTGTTGCTCGGTGAGCTTGGGGGTGCGCCAGTCTTTGGGGTCGCTGGCGATCGCGGTTTCACTGGCAGACGAGGCTTCGGACCGGGCTTCGTCGAGCAGGTCTGCGGCCTCGTCGAGGAGACGCGAAGTCGGCGTATCGCGATCCTCGTTCATGCGCACGCGGTCAGCGAGTGCCTGCGCCTGCCTTGAACTCGTGGTGGTACGGGATGCGATCTCGGCTTGGTCGCGTTGGACGGCCTGCCGATCCATCGATTGCGTTGCGCCAGCCTGCCGTTCTTCAAGCCGAAGCACGCTCTGGCGGAGCGCCGAGGTGGCAGACGCGATCTCCTCGCTGAAGTCGCTGCTCGAGATCACGCGCAAGCGCCGTGGAGCGCTTCGGGATGGTTCGCGTCGGACACCGTCGCGCTCATAGGCGTCCTCAGCAAGAGCGCTCACCACCACCACATCGCCGGGAGCTGCCTCGAGTTCGGCTAGGTCGATGATCGTCGACAGATCCTCGGAAAGCGATCGATCGGCCGTTTCTGTGAGCATTCGCTCGGGTGTGGCCTCCACGCCGGCGATCCGCTGGGCTGCGATCGCTGACCGCACCAAACCAAAGTCATCCTCGGCGTGCGATGTGGCAGGGACCTTCGCGGTCGGCAGCACCGTCTGATCGGTTGCTGGCTGGATCAGCTGCGCAATGGGGGGTTGGTCGCGGAGCGCCACCACTCGAAGCACAAATGGCTCGATCATCGCAACGCCATCTCTATCACTGGCCATGATGGAGATCGCCCGATCCGCGACCAGATCCATCGTGGCCGTCCACGAGGATGGTGTGGTCGTAATCGAGCACGCATCGCATGGTGCATCGATTCCGAGCGCTGTGGCAATGTCTGGCGACCCGCCTTCGTTGGCCGGCACCATGACTGGTCGCGAGAACGTGAGCTCGAGCTCAATGCTGCTTCCTTCGACGCACTCATGGAAACGAATCGGTGACAATCCTGCGGGAAGAAGATCGATCATCGATGGTCCACGACCCGTCAGGTAGCTCGGTGGTGTGATGCGAAGATTCGCACGGACGACAGTCGGTGCCTGGGCGCACCGGATGGACGCCGTGATGGTGGATGCATCGGACGTCGTGAATCGGTACTCGATCTCGCGTGCGTCAACAGGAACATCCTGCATGCGGTCGAACACCGATCCATCGGACTTGCCCAGCCAGCCGGATTGCCATGAACCCCACGAGCCGGTCTTGATCCTGAACTCGACCCTCACGCGCTCGCGCGAGGGATCCCCACGGACCAGCTCGGCCCTCCATGGGAACGATGTTCCTGTGGCCACCACGGATCGATCAGTGCGATCCGTGATCTCGGTGAGGCTGGGCCATTGCGCATTGCTCCATGGAGCCAAGGCCCGAACGATGCCGACACTGATGATCGATGGGAGTGCCACGAGCATTCCGGCCCACAGCACCACGACCAGCGCCAATTGTCGCGCTGGGCGCGTTGCCGAGCGCATCGATGTGATCGCTGACGGATCGAGACCTTGCATCGCTTGTTCGACCTCTGCGCGCAACACAGGCAGGCCAAGGTCGAGCATTTCAGTTCGCTCGCCCTTGGGTTGTGCTTCGAACTCAAGCAACGCTGCGAGTCGGTTGCGAAGTTCTGGACGACTGCGCTCGATGCGCAGCGCGATGTCGATCCGGCGTGGCTTGAATGCCAGGATCCTCAACACACCGATCGTGGCAAAGAGTGCCAGGGCCACGCCTGCAGCACCCACCTGCATGATCCTGAACCCGACAGGCAGTCGGAAGACCCAATCAAGGGCCACCAGCACCGCAAGCACGATGAGGGCGTTGCGCACCACGCGTGCAAGCAACGCGATCGCGAGTGTCGACCGTACGCGTGTGATCACACGATCGATCATCTGTCTCGGATCAAGCAAGCCGCACCATCCTTCGAATCGACCATTCCAGGCCGCACAGCACAGTCAGCAGGATCAGTGCAAGGGGGCTTGACCACACCGGCACGCGTTCGATTCGCTCCGTGAACGTGGATCGGTCAGGAATGACGGTCGCCAGGTTGGGTAGATCAGTGGCGGACAGCAAGCGACCGCCAGTGGTGGTGCACAAGGATTCCAGTGTGGTGTGGTCGGTCTCGGGTCGGGCAAACTCATCATCAGGTTCGATCACGCGCACCCGTGTGGTCAATGTGCCGCCCAGCGCCGCATCCGTGACCGTGATCTCATATTCGCCCGCCTGTCGTGGTTGCCAGACACCAGCCAGACCCACCACCAGCGATCCTTTGGTCACCGCATCGGTCAACAGGCGGATCGTGTCGTCACGTTGGGTCGAACGCACGATGGCTGCATCGATGGCATCGGGAAGCCGGCTTTGGATGAGTTCGTCCTTCACATCGAGCCGGATCGTGGCGGCCTGACCGACCGTGATCGTGGTGGGTTCGACCGAAAGTTGCGCACCGCCGCTCGCTGCCGAGAGTCCGGCCCGGGAGAGATAGCGCACGAGCTGGATCCAAAATCGCTCCTGATACGCCTCGCCGATCCCGTTGCGCCATCTCCAAGTCTCATCCGTCGCCACATAGACCACCTGTCCTGCACCAAATCGCATCGAGAGCACTGCTGCACCGATGGATTCTGTCGTCGATCCGATGGCCGTCGCCAGGACCTCGGTGGTGGGTTTCAGGTCCTCGAGCGGAATGCGTTGCATCCACTGCAGCTGAGACCACGACGGACCATTGCGACCAAGTTCTGGTGGCCAGTGATCCTGGCCATCGCCGAGTCGAAGGAGCCCAAGACCTTTCGCCAACGGTGTTGGCTCAATGACCACGGGTTCCGAATGCCGAGGCATCGAGTTCGACAGGCGCATCGGAAAGACATCCTCGATCGGCGTTCCGATCCACTGCATCGGCATGGACCGCTCGCCGCCAACCAGGAGCAAGCCAGCGCCGCGCTCGGTCACGGCTCGGCGGAGTTCTTCGAGTTGCGCATCGCTGAACTGGCCGCCCGCCACGTCGCCGATCATGAAGAGGTCGTAGAGATCGAACTCCTCGCGTGTTGTCGGGATCCGCGTCACCGCCATATTGCCTTCTTGGGCAAAGTCGCGATCCGCACTGAGCAGCATGATGCTCGATTCCATCGATGGTTCGCGCACCAGGATGTTCTTCACATAGCGGTACTCCCACCGGGGACCGCCCTCGACCATCAGCACGCGCACCGCGCGGTCAATGATGCCGAGTGTCACGGTGGTCTCGTTGTTGGTCGGTACCGCATCCTCGGCGTCAGTGACAAGCCGGACGCGGAGTTCCATGGATTCACCCGAATCTGTCGTAGCCACCAACACATGCGTGGATGGATCCCCAGCTGGCACAGTAGCACGGTCGATGATCGCCCCTGTGTCCACATTCACGAGTTCCAGTCTCGCTGGCGCATCACGCAGTGGCTGGACTTGGACCACCACAGGCACTTGGTCACGCACGAACGCCTTGGTCGGCGCCTGCACATCCATGATCGCGGCATCACTGAGCGGCTCACGCGAACCAAGGGCGATGGCGTAGACCGGCACCGAGCGTGCCATCAGTGACCTCATCAGTCGATCGTCGATCGGTCGGGTCGACCGACCATCGCTCACCAGCACGATCCCACCAATGGGACCTGTTCCGGATCGGCGAAGTGATCGATCGATGGCCAGTGGCAGATCGGTCGTTCGTCCATCAGCCGGACCGGGCTCTGTGGGCTCAATCATCGCCACATCGCCCGAGAAGGCGATCCACTCTGCAGGACGATTACCAAGCTGAATGGCCCCGAGGCTCGATCGCAACTGCTCGTCGCGCGTCCTCAGGGTCCCGCTGCTGTCCTTCCAGTCAGCAAGTTGCAGGCTCTTGCTGCGATCAGCCAGGATCACGATGCGATCCGGCTCACGGCGCTCTTCAATGAACTCAAGCACTGGTCGTGCCACAAGTGTGAGCATGAGCAAGAGCACGGCTGTTCGGAGCGCTGTCAAAGTGCGCCGGACCCATGGACGCGGCGTCATCCGTGTGTACGCCAGCCACGCAAGCACCGCTGCTGCACTGATGCCGACCAACCACATCCAGCCAGCGAGCGGAAGTTCCCAGCCTAGACGGACGGACCCTTGGGCGGACGGATCCACGTCGATCCCAAGCAACCACCGGATGACCGGGTAGTCGATCATGTGGTCTTGGGCTCCGGCACCGAGAATGTGCGACCGAGCAAAGTCTCGGCCAGGATGACCAGGGCAGCGGACACCAGCAACCACACCGAGGTGCTCGTGGATGATTGGGCTGAGTTGATCGTGGTCACGGCACTGGCTGGCACCGTCACAGTCTGGTTGATCCACGCCGCGAGTCGTGCAGGGTCGTTTCGTTGGGGATCGCAGGCTGCAGGATCGACGTTAAGCGCCACCAATGATTCGGATCGTGACGAACTGGTCGAGGTGTTCTGTGTCGTGATCGCCTGCATGATGCTCGGCTTGGCTTCGTCGCCCACGATCGCACCCGCAGGGTCGACGGTCAGGGATGCGTCCTGGGAGGCTGACCCCCGGATGGGCCGGAGCTCGGTCGTTCCCGCGAGCAGCCGACCAAGGCCGATGGTGATGCTGCTGCCAGCGTCCAGCAGAACCTCACCCTGGCGAATCGTCTCCTGAACGAGCGGCACGAAGATTGGCTTGGTCGCCAAGGTGCTCCATGATGGCACAGGTGCTGTGGCGAACATCATGACGACGCCACGACCCCTGGTGGCAAGCACCATCATCGGCTTGCCATCGTCCATCACAAGGATCGGTGACACTGTGGTTGATGGTCCCTCAATCACCACAGATCGATTCACTTCGATCGGTGCGACCAGTTCTGTCAATTCGGCTGCGATCAGCTGGGTGATCGGGCTCGTCGGTTGTTGTGGCCGGAGCCGCTGCGGGGGATCATGGTTGACCTGGTCGCGGCGAATGGTGACACTGGGACCAAGCAAGGCGGCGCACGGAACTTGCCACTCGACGAATGTCTCGTCGGTCGGTGGAACGACCACGACAAGCGCACCTGACTCGCATGTGGCTGTGCACTCCGCCCACGCAGCGGTGTCGAGGAGCTCGGGCCGGCAGATGATGATCGACGTAGATCCCTTGAGCGCTCCTGCGCGCACATCTGATGGATCCATCCGCCGGTGGGCCAGACCCATGCCAGCAACGGGCTCAAGGGCGCGTTCGATCCACTGAGCGGTCGAACCTTCGTCGATGTCAAGGCGCTCACGATCCACGACCAGCACTGGATTTGCCGACACGGTCGAAATCGTGGTGGTCCGAAGGTCATCCGCTGGCTGACGATCTGATGGGATCGTCGCCATCCACGCATGCTCGGTGCGCCCCGGATCGACCGCCAGCGTCACGGTCGCCACGGCCTGTTGCGAGCCCTCGATGAATGTTGCATCGGTGGTCGCGGCTCGGTCGGTGAGGACATCCGTCACGGTCACTGGAATGCTGCGACGCACCTGGTCATGGCTTGGTCGCGCGACCGCGACATCCACCGTGATGGAACCCTGGGATTGTGGTCCGAGTGTCCGCTGAACCATCGACACGATCGCTGTGGTCCCAGTGTCATCAGAACCCACGTCACGGATCTCGAGTGTTGCCTTGGTGGATGGCAGGACCTGGGCTTCTGTGTCAATGGCGCCACGCGAGAATGAACTGGCGAGGACGATCCGGCCGGGCATCGTCATGCGACGCAGCGCGTCGTCGGCACGATCGACAGCCTGGTGCACGCGAGATGGTTCGTATGTCGGTTCCAGCGCTCCAAGCATGGTCACCGCTCGGTCCGGCGGGACCGCTTCCTTAGTGTGCTCGATCTTCCCACTGGTGGTGAACACGTGGACCACGGAACCACTGGGAAGCGCGCGGATCGACTCGATGCAGGCTGTGCGAGCTGCCTCGAAGGCCGTCTGACCAGGCATCGTGCTTGATGCAGCAGCCCGTGACGCAACGCTGTTGTCCAGGACCACCGCCAGCACGATAGGTTGGTTCATCGAGATCGCCGTCACGGTGGCAGGCCGCGCAATGGCCAGACCGACCAGTAGGAGCACAAGGCACCTCAGCACCAGCATGATCCATCGCTCCACCCGGCGCGCACGCTGACTCTGCTGGACTGCACGCCGAAGGAGTTCCATCGCCGCCCACTCGATCGGTTTCTGGCGGCGACGAAGGAACAAGTGAATCAAAATAGGCAGCGCCATGGCGGCAGCCCCACCCACAGCAAGCCATGGACTGATGAAGGTCATCGCAAGCCTCCACCCATCATGCCCTCGCGCCGAGACAACAATGCGGTTAGGACCGGCCCAACTGACTCATGTGTATCGAAGGCTTGCATGTCGTAGCCAAATGCTCGCGACTGGCGATCGATCAACTGTAGGTGCCGTTGCAGCTCTTCGAGATAGGCCTTCCGGATCGTCCGTGTGTCCACATCAAGCGCATCCTCGCCCTCGAGCCCGACAAACGGGGCCTCGACATCCAGATCAAGCGTGAGTTCCCGGTGGTCGAGCATCGCAAGGAGCATCGCGTCATGCCCGCGGTGACGCAGGCGGGCCAGTGCGCTGCGCAATCCCTCGGGATCGCCAAGAAAATCGCTCAAGATCACGAAGAGTGTGCGATGGGAGGTCTGTGCCAGCAATTGATTGATGCACGCCGCAGGAGAGAAGCGTGCCTCGACTGGTTCAGACGAGAGGCATCGAACGATCGATCGCCATTGGTCACGCGTCGCGCTCTTGCGAACAGTGCCACGCAAGCCATCTGCGCCGACAGAAACACCCACCCGATCGCGCTGGCTCAGGCAGAGGAATGCCAGCGCTGCGGCGCTGGCTGTGGCGTGGTCGAACTTGGTCCAAGCACCACGGCGTCGCGTGGCGTCGGTGCCGCCCCAGCCCTTCTTCACGCCAAGCGTTCCGAACGACATGCTCGCCGATCCATCCACCAAGATCATCACATCAAGGTTGGTCTCTTGGCGGTACTCCTTGACGTACAGCTTGTCGCTGCGGCCGAACACCTTCCAGTCGAGATGACGGATGCTGTCGCCGGCCGTGTACTGGCGGTGCGCCGCAAACTCGACCGCCATTCCTTGCAGCGGCGATTGATGCATGCCATTCATCACACCGTCGGCGACCATCTTCGCGCGAAGCTCGAATGGCGCAAGCTGCGCCAGCGTCTCAGGCGAGAGGTATTGTTCGGCACGAAGGCCTGGAGTCGCCACGGCAGGGCTCACTGCACCGGCATGGTGCGATCAAGGCCTTTGGCCGTCACAGGATCGGTGGACTCGACGGGCACAGACTCGAGCAGCGAAGCGATCACATCATCGCTTGTCACTCGATCGGCCTGTGCATTGAAGTTCGTCACGATGCGGTGGCGGAGCACTGGAAGCGCCACGGACCGGATGTGGTGGACCATCACATATTGGTCGCCGTCGAGCAGCGCCTTGGCCTTGGCAGCAAGCACCAGGAACTGGCTCGCGCGCGGACCGGCGCCCCATGACAGGTAGTCCTTCACCATCGGCGGTGCGGATGCGTCGCTACCGCGGGTCGCACGGACAATCCGCAGGGCGTACGAGATCACGTGATCCGGCACAGGCATCTCGCGCACGATCTCCTGCAGCGCCGTGCAGTCCTCGGCACTCAGCACACGCTTGGGTTCCGGTCGTGATCGACCGGTCGTGCGGCGAACGATCTCCAGTTCCTGGGATTCAGTTGGATAGCCGATCCGGATCAAAAACATGAAGCGGTCGAGTTGCGCCTCGGGCAGCGGATAGGTGCCTTCTTGCTCGATCGGGTTCTGGGTGGCCAGCACGAAGAACGGTCGGGGAAGCTGGTGATTCGTCCCGCCGGAGGTGACCTGGCCTTCTTGCATCGCTTCAAGCAGTGCTGCTTGTGTCTTGGGTGGCGTCCGGTTGATCTCGTCGGCAAGTACGATGTTGGCGAAGACGGGCCCGCGCATGAACCGCAGCTCGCGCGTGCCAGTGGCCTTGTCCTCCTGGATCACCTCGGTACCTGTCACGTCGCTCGGCATGAGGTCAGGTGTGAATTGAATGCGCTTGAAGTCGAGCGACAGCGTCTTCGCGAGCGATCCAATGATCAGGGTCTTGGCTAGGCCGGGCACCCCCTCGACGAGCGCGTGGCCACCGCACAGGATTGCCAGAAGCAACTGCTGCACCACATCATCCTGCCCCACGATCGTGCCGGCGAGCTCTTGCCGAAGGACCTCATAGGCGCCTTTGACGGAGGCAGATCGCTCAAGCATGCTCGAACCTGTGATGCGCGATGCGGGAGCGTCCATGGATGGCCTTTCGTGTGGACCAGCGGCTTCCCGGATGGGATCCGAAGGGGATGCGAAACTATACTTCAGGCGCGGCATTTCCCGCAGATTTTCGCGTGCCGGAACTCCCAGAAGTCGAAGCTGTCGCCTGTGAGGTGCGCGCCGCACTGCGGCGATCCACAATCATCGATGCCCGCGTGCGTCGTTGGAGTGTCATAGCTGGCGCCGGGCGCCGGGCGGATCGATTGTTGGTTGGGGCTCGCGTTCACGACATCCTCCGACATGGCAAGCAGCTTGCGCTGGTTGGGGCAAACGGCTGCGTGCTCGTCGTACAACTGGGCATGTCCGGCTCGTTTGGTGTCGTGCCTGCTTCTGCGCCGCTCGAGCCGCACACGCATGTCGCCTGGACACTGGATCGATCGCGCGAGCTTCGATTCGTTGATCCTCGGCGATTTGGTGGCATCACGTGGCTCAAGGACCGCGCGGCACTCGTGGCGCGCTGGTCACGCCTGGGTCCAGATGCTCTTGCTCTGCCGACCGGGTGGTCAACACCGATCGCCTCGAGCCGCCGTGCCATCAAGGCGGCGTTGCTCGATCAGCGCACCATTGCAGGCGTAGGCAACATCTACGCCGACGAAGCCCTCTCCTTGGTCAGCATCGCTCCACAGCGCCCCTGCGGCCGGCTCACCTCGGTCCAATTCGAGGCGCTTGGCCGGGCCGTTGGCTCCATCATGCGATCTGCCCTCGCGAGTGGCGGAAGCACGATTCGGACGTACCGTCGAATGGGGGGCGGCGCAGGGGCCTTCCAGGCATCGCTCAGGGTCTATGGACGGGCAGATCAACCATGCGTCGCGTGCTCTCGGCCATTGAGATCCGGGCTGGTGGCGGGCCGGACGACGGTCTGGTGCGCTGCATGCCAGTCCTGACAAGGGCTTCGTTCCTTCCTTTAAGGGAAGAAAAGACATCGTCGTCGTAGAAAGAGTGCTTGACGACCTGTGGATAGACCAACAAATCAAAACACAAGACGAGCCAAATCAACAACTTAGAACAACTTTCATATGTGGATGACATGTCGGTCTTTGTGACGGAAGCCAAGACAGCCTGTTCAGCTGGTGGGCGCCGTGCGCCACAGGACTCAAGCCCCGAACAACGCGCGCCCTGAACACAAAGAGCCCGCGACGCCACCAAACACCTTGTCCACGGCTTCCCACCAAAACCCCGGGCAGGCTATGCCGCCGTTCTGGGACCGAGAGAGCGCTCAATCTCATCCACGGCCCGACTGAGCTCTTGGCAACAGGTCCTGCGCTCTTCGATGGTCCGGATGGCGTGCAAGACGGTGGTGTGGTCTCGGCCGCCGAAATGACCACCGATCTCTTCAAGGCTGAACCGCGTGTGGCGTCGAGCCAGCCACATACAGACCTGGCGCGGAAGCGCGATTGACTTCGTTCGTCGGCGGGACATCAGGTCCGCGAGCTTGATGTCGTAGTAGCGCGTGACGGCCACGATGATCGACTGCAGGCTTGGTGCGCCGGAACTCGAACCAAGATCATGCAGCGCCGCCTTGGCGCTCTCAAGCGTGATGGGAATTCCATTTGCGGCGGCGTGACCCCGCACACGCGTGAGCGCACCCTCGAGCTCGCGGATGTTCGAATCAATACGCGCGGCGATGTACGCAGGAACCTCATCTGGCAGATCGACACCGACCAGCACGGCCTTCGACTTGATAATCGCCACACGAGTTTCAAAGCACGGTCGCTCCACACACGCCACGAGTCCGCTCTTGAATCGGCTCACCAGGCGCTCTTCGAGCTCCGGGATGTCCTCCGGCGCAGCATCGCTCGAGAGCACAATCTGCTTGCCTGCTTGGTGCAGCGCATTGAATGTGTGGAAGAACTCCTCTTGCGAGTGGTCCCGCTTGGAGAGGAAATGGATGTCATCGATCACCAACACATCCACATTACGGAAACGCAGGCGGAAATCCTGCATGCGACCACACTTCACGGATTCATGGAAAAGGTCCATGAATGTGCTGCAACTGATGTAACAAAGCTTGGTGGAGGGCCGATTACGGATGAATGTCTGACAAATAGCCTGGAGCAAGTGGGTCTTGCCAAGCCCGACGCCGCCATGGATGAAGAAGGGGTTGTAGGCGCGACCCGGCTTCTCAGCGACGGCCAACGCAGCTGCGTGCGCCAGCCGGTTGCTTGGGCCGACGACAAAGGTTCCGAAGGAGTAATCCGGCGAGAGCAACATCTGCTCGCCAAACCCAGGCATGTCGGCGGTCACGGCATCAGGTGCCGGCTCATGCACAAGTTCAGGACTTGAACCAACGAACCGAACTGCCAACAATCGCCCGGTTACAGCCTGCGCAGCATCCGTGAACTGCGGTCCACACGCTCGCTGCAAGTAGTTCAGCTGCACCGGCTCGCCTACGACGAGACGGAGCACACCACCATCGATCCCACCGAAGCTGATGTCATCGAACCACTGCCTGCACACCTCAGTGTGGTGCTTACGCAGAAAAGCGATGAGTGAAGCCTTCAAGTCATCGTCATGCATACGCATTGAAACGGTTCCCATGGGATCCCAGTCCGGTTCGTCGTGTTGAGCGGCATCCCTGCCGGGTTGGCCCAGGTGCTGGGCGGGGGGCCGAATATAGGTGGCTGCTGCCGGAGCATCAATGCCCCGATCGACATATCACGAGGTGTTTGGTTCCTCGGAACCATCCAAACCCCGACAGGCTTCGGATGTTTCCTGATCCTCGTTGGTTTGGCGCTCATAACGAGCCCGTGTGGCGCGGTGATCCATGAGAATGTGAACCCGTCCCTCACCACCAACTTCATCCAATCGTTTCCGAGCGTATGAGAGCATCGTGCGGCGCGAAAGGTGCACAACCACAACGTCGCGTGCTGACCATGCCTGCAGGAGCTCACGAATGTCCTCCACGTGCAGGTGCATACCGGTCGCCGCGCGGCCACGATGTTCGGGATCGAAGAATGTGCACTCGGTCACCACGGTCTGTGCCTGCCGGAACTCATCACGCAACAAGTAGGGACCCATCTCTGTGTCGCCCGTATA
>Ga0194128_10009074_pt1 | contig 12329 bp, 11 predicted proteins | sample TA2KigCa65mmetaG_FD_148650 | JGI IMG/M metagenome (GOLD analysis project Ga0194128, IMG submission 148650) | Freshwater microbial communities from Lake Tanganyika, Tanzania - TA2015037 Kigoma Deep Cast 65m | ecosystem: Environmental > Aquatic > Freshwater > Lake | place: Tanzania: Lake...
CCCCTCTGGCAGCAGCTCCGCATCGAAACCCGCGAGTTCGTCAAGCGCCTCCACACGTGTTCGGACGAGCACGGGAACTTTGTCTGCCGGGAGTTCAACTCCACCGCTCCAGCACCGCATTTTTTTTTGACCAAGTGGGTAAATCGCACCCCCTTGACGACTTTGCTAAGCTGCTGTGAAATAGGTCCAAAATGAGTTTCGTCTTCCTACTTACTCTCTCGGCTACCGGGTTCAGCGTTGCCGCGCTCCACGCTGCCATGCCCACGCACTGGCTGCCGTTCGTCATGATCGGCCGCGCCCGCGGCTGGTCCCGACGGCGCACGCTCGGCGCGGTGGCCCTCGCCGGCGGCGGCCACATCCTTGCTACGACGATCCTCGGCATCGCGCTGGCCCGCTTCGGCTGGGAAATCAGCGAGCGCTCCGACGCTGCCTTCCATTGGGTTGTGGCCGCGCTGCTGGTCGGGCTTGGCGCGTGGCTCGCGTTTCGCGCGCCGCACGGCCGCGGCTGCGACCACTGCGAAGGCAAGAAATTCATTCCCGAGGCCACCGACCGCGCCGCACTTTGGGGCCTGTTCCTCACGCTCACGCTCTCGCCGTGCGAACTGTTCCTGCCCGTCTACCTCACCGCCGCTCCCTTCGGCTGGCAGGGCATCGCGTGGCTGAGCGCCGTCCTCGCGGTTGCAACCCTCGTTGGCATGCTCACCCTCACCTGGCTGACGCTCCACGGCGCCGCACGGGGGCGCTGGCTCGATCGCCTCGATGGTCGCGTCGTCGGCGGCCTGCTCATCCTTCTCGGCGTCGCCACCGTCATCCTTGAGGGATGAGCGTGGATGCTCCCGCCTGTCATCATCTTTCACCCTCACGCCCACGCTTCAATCCCTGACTCCAAATTCCCTTATGATTCCCGTCACTGTCCTCACTGGTTTTCTCGGTTCCGGGAAAACGACGCTCCTCAACCGCATCCTCACTGAGCAGCACGGGAAAAAAATAGCCGTAATTGAAAACGAATTTGGCGAGGTCGGTGTGGACAACCAGCTAGTCATCCAAGCCGAGGAGGAACTCTTCGAGATGAACAACGGCTGCATCTGCTGCACCGTCCGCGGCGACCTCATCCGCATCCTCAACCGCCTCGCTAAACGCAAGGATCCCCTGGACGCCGTGCTCATCGAGACGACCGGTCTCGCCGATCCCGGGCCCGTCGCGCAGACTTTTTTCACGGACGGCGATCTCCGCGATAAATTCCGCCTCGACGGCATCGTTACGCTCGTAGACGCGAAGCACCTTGCGCAGCACATTGATAACGCGCCGGAGGCGAAGGAACAGATTGCGTTCGCGGACACGATCCTGCTGAACAAGACCGATTTAGTCTCCCCCGCTGAGCTCGACGCCATGGAGTCGCGGATCCGCAGCATGAATGCGGTTGCGAAACTCCACCGCACGCGAAACGCCGAGATCGCCCTTGATCGCGTGCTCGGCCTTGGGGGCTTCAACCTCGACCGCGCCCTTGAGGTCGACCCGCAGTTTCTTGAGCCCGAGTATCCCTTCGAATGGGGCGGCGCTTACGAGCTGCCCGCCGGCACCTTTACCCTGACGGTTAACGAGGGACCTGATCCCAGCATGGATGTTGTGCTCCTGCCCGTTAAAAGCCTTTCCGAGTCCGATCTCGCTGCCGCCCGCGAAGCTGCGGTCCTCGCGTTTTCCGACTGGGAGACGATCCTCAAGGCCGGCGACACCCTTTTGCCCAGCGGAACCCTTCAGCGCCTCGTCTTTTCGGCGTTTCCGGCGGAATTCGCCGTGCGCGTCGCGCGTGCGGGTCAATATGCGCTCTTCACCCAGCACCACCCGGAAGAGTTTAATGCCACCCTCAAAGCGTCTGCCGAAGGGCTTAAGCCCGCGTGGTCGCACGTCTTCAAACCCGATCACGAGCACGACGACGAGGTGAGTTCCGTTGGCATCACGACGCCCGGCGACCTCGACGGCAAACGGCTCAACGAATGGATCAGCGAGCTGCTCCGCACCAAGGGTAACGACATTTTCCGGATGAAGGGCGTGCTCGCCATACGTGGCTCGAACAAGCGCATTGTGTTCCAAGGCGTGCATATGCTCTTTGATGCCAAGTTCGACCGCGAGTGGCGACCTGGTGAGGCGCGCTCCAACACCCTCATCTTCATCGGACGCAGCCTCGACCGCGAACAGCTCAACGCCGGCTTCCGTGCCTGTCTCGCGTAGCGGGCGGCCGCCGCAGGTTTCGCGGGTCGCCCAACAGCCCGCCCCGCTCGGGCCTCCTCCGCCATCATTGTCCGCCGATGCCCAACTTTGTGCCATCCTTTGATCCTGACGGCAGCCCACCTGCTGGCGCCCTCGACCCCACGCCTGCGCACGCGGTCGCGGTGAAGCAGTGGACCCGGGACTTCCTCCGACTCAGCGACGATGCGGTCGTTACGGTCATCGAACTCGCCTGCGCCGATCCCAGATGTCCGCTTGTCGAAACGGTGATCGCCGTCTTCGAGGAGGGTCGCACGCGGCAGTGGAAGTTTACGCGCCCGAAGGCGGCGATCACGAAAGTGATGGTCCAGCAGGCGCTCACGGCTTCAGGGCTCCCGCCCGTGCTAAACGCGCCCGACCGCCGCTCCGCCTGAACACGGAAATCCGCTGGTGTGTCGCCCGGCAGCTGATTCGCCCTTTGAAGCGACCGCCGTCCTGTGACCCGCAGGGAGAGTCAGTCTGAGCCTGCCGCGAGCAAAGGAGCTTATAAAAGGCATGCGAGCCGCGGCCGCGGGAAAATCCACAACGTGCGGGAGGCCAACAGCGGCCGAAACCCCGAGGAGGTCTGCCGGTACCGTAACCTCTCCGAACAATCGTCCCATCGCTGAAAGCGCGAATTGGACATGATGGACATCATCGAGGCAAAACGGCTGCAGGAACTGGAGCGGGAGAACAGGGAGCTGAAGAGGATTCTCCCCGGCTCGGTGCTGAAGAACCGGTTGCGGGAGGCGATCCACGCCAAAGTGGTGAGCCCGGAGCATTTACGAGGGATAGCCGCTTCGCCCTCGCAGGCGGCCTGTGCTCTGGGCGGGCGGTTTGCCGCTATCTGGTTTTGGCGCGGGCCGCCGATCGCGAGCGGGCGCAGCCGTAGACCAAGCACTGCTTGCTCCCGGTGGCGCGCATCCCGGACCTTTCGGCGGCCGAGCCGCGCTTTGGCCTCCGGCGGATCGTGGCGCTACTGCGCCGCAAGGCCTGATGCGTGAGCCGCAAGCAGGTGCAGCGCGTACGGCGGGCGGAGGGTCTTCCGGTGCCACCGCCGCGCACGCGCCACGTTCGCCGAGGTGTGTCTACTGGGCTGCAGGCTCGGGCGACACATCAAGGACCTGCAGGGACGTGGGACTTAATTGCAGCTACCACGGGGCGTGGCGGAGCATTACCGATGCTCGCGTGCTCGGCGAACACACGATTGAGGTTTATGTCCTGCGCCCCGGTCGGCGGATCGGTTCGGCCGATTTCATCGCCTTGGTCAATGGTGCCGTCGCCGCCTAGAGCGCGCCGCAGTTCGTCCACTCCGCGACGGCCCGGATTTTATCGCGAAGATGCGATTGTAATGGCCGGCCGACCCGAACATTAAAACGATCTCCATCACGCCAGCGAGCCATTGAGAAAACGGGTTCGTCGAAAGCCTCCACCGTCCTTCCGTGACGCATACCTGAGCCGGCAGCAACTTGGGACCTGACGGAGGCGCGCGTGGTCACCGAAGAGTTCTGTAAGGAATACGAGCTCGAGCGACCGCAAAGCTCGCGTGGGGATGAATCTTCCTGACACTTCGCGGCGCGAAAAACCTTACAGATTCCACGCTCCGGGACGGACCACCAACTTGGTCCGCCCCTCCGCCCAGAGCCGCCGACGACCGCCAAATCCACCTCATAACTACCGCCTCAGACTGACATCAAAGGTGAAGCAGTTCCGGCGCCCTCTCGCTACTGCGCAGCTGCGCTAGCGACAATCATCATTCCCGCAACTCGCGGCTTTGCGGCGCCAGCTCGCGCTCTGGGAGCAGGGCCGCCTCAAGGCCTGCGCGAATCGCCGCCTCATCGAGCCCCACCCCAATGAATACCAACTCTTGCCGGCGGTCGCCATGCGGTTCCTGCCACAGCGCGACTACCAATTCGGGCCGCTGCGCCAGCCCCACTCGTCCGTTCTCGATCAGCGCCGACCACCAGTAGCTGAGAAAATCGTATCGCGCCGCGCCGCCTGCGACTGACAACAAGCCCATCTCATCCGGCCGCTCCTGTGTCCAAAAATGACCTTTCGCGCGCAGCAACCCCGGCATGCCACCCTCGATCAGCGCGAAAAATCGCCGCGCCGCGAACGGCCGGCGTGCCTGAAAGACAAAGCTGCGGATGCCATACTTCGCTTCGTGGCTCGGGCTCGCGTCTGAAAACGCGGCCGGGCGCGCCACCGCGGCGCGCAGGCCCACCGCGCCGCCGGCTGCTGGCAGCAGAGCCGAAAGGGACTTCGACCACGCGGCCGCTCGCAGGGTCTCCTTCGCGTCAAAGCGCGCGCGTCCCAGCAGGAAATCCGCCTTTACCTGCGAATGCACGGAACGCACGATCTCGGCGCGAGGGTTTAGTCCGCGCACAATCTCCTCCAACTCGTCTAGGTCCGCGACGTTGACGAGATCGGATTTGTTGAGCACCAGCACATCGGCGCACTCGGCCTGCTCGATCATGAGCTCGAACACCGGTCGTTCGTAGCTCGTGAGCACCTCGCGACCTGTCGCGCGGGCTCGGTCCTCGCGCCAGCGGCGGAGAAAGTCGGCCGCATCGATCACGCTCACGAGCGACGCCAGCGTTGCAAAGTCACCCAAGCTGCGGCCGAAGGGGTTTTTCTGGATAAAGAGATTCCCGATGCTCCGCGGTTCCGCGACTCCGGTGGTCTCCAAGAGGATATGCTCGAAGCCTTTATCGGCCGCGCTCGCGGCGAGTTTCGCAATCGTCTCAGCGAGTTCATCCCTGCTGGAACAGCAGACACACCCATTGCTTAGCTCCACAATGTCGCGATTCGTGCGGGCGTCAGCGCCGGCGCGAACCACCGCGCCGTCGATGTTGATGGCGGCGACGTCGTTGACGACCACCGCCCAGCGTCGTCCGTTTGCCTGCGCGAGCAGATGGTTGAGGAGCGTGGTTTTGCCAGCGCCGAGGAAACCGCAGAGCACGGTCACGGGTGGGCGCACTCCACCGCTAGGTCGCTGCTCGCGTAAACTCATGCGCCGTCCTCTGCCATGCTGATCCGGCCGCCGATGAGCGCGGCGGCCTGCACGCCGTGGATGCGCGTCAGCCAGACCTCGCGGCCGCGCGAGCGCCAGAGCGCGGGGGTCGCGCCTGTGAGCGCAAACGCATCCGGCGAGATCGCCTTGAGCTCGCTCAGTTCCTTGAGCTGGCAGGAGCACACATCCTCAAACTCATCCAAACGGTAGAAGCCGATCCGTTCGTCCAGCTCTGCCAAGTTCTCTACGACTGCGAGCTTGTAGGGATTGTCGGCAAAAAATGCCTTGGCCTGCGCAGGCGATTTCTCCAAGGGCGAAAAATGCCGGCACTCGACGAGGATGCTCCGCATGTCGGCCTCGATCTGAGCGATTTCCGCCTCCGTTGGTGGCGTGTCGCCAAAGCCGAAGTCGCCGAAGAATCCGGTGCAGGTCTCGCCGCAGTCGCCAGGCCGCACCTGCGGCCAGCGCCGCGCAACCGCCGCTGTGAGCACATGTGTCAGCAGGTGGTTGATTTTATGGAGCTCGGCGGGCGTGGGCATGTGAGGAAGCTTCCATACTAGCAAAGTCGTCAAGGGGTCGGCGGCGGCCGGCCCGTTTTTGCTGCCCGCGGTTAGGCGCTGAGGCCGCGAATTCTCGGCCGACCGCCGGCCGAGGGCTTGCCTTTGGCCGGATGTGAAATGATAAGATCAAGACCTCTTCTGCATGGCTCTTTCAAAGCTACCTTCGGCGGAACCGCCGGCCCGCCTCTCCTCGCTCGATCAGTTCCGCGGTTACACGGTCGCCGCGATGTTTCTGGTCAACTTTCTCGACAACTACCGCGCCACCCCGGCGATCCTGCGCCATCATCATACTTGGTGCAGCTTTGCCGATACCGTGATGCCGCATTTCTTTTTCGCGGTCGGCATGGCCTTGCGTCTCGTGATGCTTCGAGAAGAGGCGAACCACGGCACCGCGCCGGCCCTCTCCCGGGGAGCGCGGCGTGGATTAGGTCTCATGCTGCTCGGCGTCATCTGGTATCATCCGGGCCGGAGGTACGCGACCTGGGCCAATCTCACGGGCGCCGCGCCGGAGGACTTCTTGAGGGATGTATTTCTCACGAACGTTTTCCAAGCGCTCACCCACATCGGGGCAACGACGTTGTGGGTGCTGCCGGTGATCACCCGCAGCGCCCGGATGCGGATCACTTTTGCCCTCGGCTCTGGGGCGCTGCACCTTTGGCTCTCCCACGCTGGCTGGTATGAGACCCTGCATCGCTGGGATGTAATTGATGGCGGGCCACTGGGCTTCCTGACTTGGACGCTCCCCGTCATCTTCGGATCGCTTGCCCTTGATGTGGTGCGCAGTGGCGCAACCGGCGGCATCCGACTGCTTCTTGTCGGCGGCGCGGCAGCCATGATCGCTGGCTATGGCCTTTCCTGCTTAACCCAAGGAGGCGCACTGGCCGCGCCACCGTTCTTTCCTCCATGGCACGGGCCGGACCTGTGGACGATGAGCCAGCGCGCCGGAAGCGTGTCCTATCTGCTCTTCTCCGCCGGATTGTCTCTCGCAGTTTATGCCGGATTTGTCGCTGCCTGCGACCGCCGCGGCCAGCGCCTCACGCTCTTCAGCGACTTGGGCAAGAATGCTCTGGCCGCCTATTTGATCCATATGGTCCTGATGGGCTTTCTTTCCCGCATCGGTCCGAAAGACTCGCCTCTGTGGTATGCGCTTACCCTGACCGGCCTCGGTTGCCTAGCCTCATGGGCCGCAGTCCGCTGGCTCAACGCGCGCAACCTCTTTCTCCGTTTGTGATGTTCCGCATGTTGCGCGGGCGCGCTATCAGCCGATTCGGTATTGCACCAAGGTGCGGGGGCCCGACGGGTGCTCCGTCCAGACCGGCTGTGAGCTGCGACTGCCGCCGCACTGCGTATTAGCGGACGCCGGTTATGGCGGACCGCTCGGCGAAAACTCCTCCCAGTCCGATGCTGCCAACACCACGCCGGCTTTTTAGCTGGCAGCCGATTGGCGGAGCCGCCTCAGGCCGACAGCGACACCGGAGGCAGATAGCAGGAGCCCGCCAATGCAGAGCGCGAGGACAAAGATGTCCCAGAGCGGCCGCCGCGACCAGAGCCACCACCAGTCGAGCGAGTGGAGACCGTGGTAGAGGTGACGGTGGAGGCGGTTGACGCGGGTCGATCGATCGACGACGGCCCCGGTGGAGGGGTCCAAATGGAACCATGTGCCGGCGGCGTCCTCGAAGACCACGCGCAAGACCGGCAGGGGACGGCGTCCGAATTCGGGATTTCGGGTGTAATAGTTGCTGTCGTACGCGAGTAAGCGCTGAATGGCAGGGGGTGGGGTGTCGGGCAGGAGCGCGGGGGCGAGCTTGCGCACCCTAGCTTCCGAGGGAAGCGCAAGCGACGGTACGGAGGGGACTACCTGGCGCTCGCCGGTCCGAAGCGTCGCCAGAATGAAAGCTCCTCCGTCGAACGAATGCAGCTCCGCTTCGACGGTCCCCGCCGGAAGGCGCGGCACCGGGGGAAATTCGAGCAAAACGCGGGAGGGCCCTTCGAGCGTCGCGCGTTCGGAAGCGGACGGGGCGGCCGGGGGGTTGAGCTGGCCGGGGTTCATCGACATCCAGCCGCTGAAGACGAATGTCAGCGTGGTTCCTCCAAAAAGCAGGCCGACGACCCAGTGCCGCCGGATCCAGCGTTGTGTCCCTCCGCTGCCGGCGCGCAGACTCGTGCGGTGAATCCGCAGGACGCCCACCGCCAGGCCAGACAAAGCAAGGAGCGTCCCGGCGAAGGCGAGAATGTTGACCGTCCAGCTCCATGCCTCGGGATGACGTCTAAGGACGTGAGGGTAGATCCAGTGGGTGACCGCTCCGACCAAGTTCAGCCAGCGTTCCCGACGCTGGGTGTCGCGGACGACTTCGCCGGTGGTGCTGGAGACATAGACTTCGGTTCCGGAGGTATCATCCAGACCGATCCGATGCAGCGGCCGGTGAAGATTGAGACTGGAGGAGACGGTCCACTGGTCCGACTGCAAGACCCCCAAGTGACGAGGCACCGTCCCGGGGCGGAAAGTGGCGGCGGCGGCGACGGCATCAGCGCTTAAGACGGGCCCGAGCCGCTCGCCTGTATCGGCGAAGATTACCCGGGGTTGGGCGGCGCCGGAGTGGACGACAAAGGCCGGGCGCCCCTGAATCCGGGCTAGGCGGACGAAGTCGAGCGAGGCGAGGGCGCCCGGTTCCGGAACCACAATTGGCTCTTGTCGCGTGGGTGTGCCGCGAAAACGGAAGTCGCTCGCCCGCAGCCCCGCCAGCGCAATGGCCGGCGGCAGCGCGTTCTCCGGCCAAGCCAGTTCCGGGAGGGCGGCGCGACGTTCCGGGGGCGTTAGCTGCGGAAATGGCACGTACATCATGACCATGCCGCTGACGAACCAAGCCGCCATCAGCAGGCAGAGCAGGATTCCCAGCCAGCGGTGGATCAGGTGGAGCGGGCGCTTCCAATTCATGGGGATACCGGGATTAGCGGTGCAGATCGAGACCGATCTCGAGGGTGCGCGGGGGTCCGAGGAGCCATTGGCGGCCCGCGTTTCCGGTAGTAGTGGCGTAACGTTCGTCCAAGACGTTAAATATCCGAGTGGTGATCATAGTGGTGTCGGAGTAACGCCAACGGAGCCGCAGATCGGTCACGGTATAGGAAGGAACGCGCAGAGTGTTGGCGCTGTCGACGAAGCGCTCGGCGACGTGACGAATCATGGTAGCGGCCTCCCAGCGGGGGAGGAAAGTCCAGGTGACCTCAGCGTTAGCCGTCACCCGTGGCACGTTTACCGGGCGCAGGCCGCGGCGATCGACCGGCAGCCCCGCCACAACTTCGAGAAACCGGTCAAAGGAAGCGTCGACCCAAGCGGCATTGCCGCTGATTTGGACGGTGGGCACTGGGCGCCAGAGAGCAGTCCCTTCGAGGCCGCGGGAGGACTGCTCGCCAATCTGCTGGGTCAAGGCTGGATTGAGCGGGTCCCGGCTGAGTAGATTAGTCTTCACGAGACCGAAAGCGGCCACCGTCGTCTCCGCCTTTTGTCCCCAGCGTCGCTTGTAGCCGACTTCGAATTGGCGGCTTTTAGCGAGATCGAACGCGCTCTGCGTGACCGCAGTGGTGATAAGGGACCCGCCCACCGGATCGGCTGCGGTCGATACCTGCGCGTAGAGAGCTCCGGCAGGGGACTGTTGCCAAACAAGGCCGAGGCGCCCGTTGCTGAAGCGGTAGGAGCGCTGGAACGAATTCGCCGCCGCCCGGGCATCGACCCGATCGAGATCGACCTCGTCGCGTCGGACCCCCGCCACGAGCGACCACGCGCTGGGGAGGGCAAGCCGGCCCTCAGCAAAAAAGGCGTGTTGGTCGGTTTTGGAAGAAAAACCCGGCCCGAATGGCGACGTGGAGGCGAAGATGCCAGGAACCAGAGCGAAGGGATCTACAGTGTCTCCTCCAGCATACGGCGCATTGTTGGTGTGACGAAAACGGATGCGATTGAAATCGGTGCCGGCGAGGAGGGAGCGACGCCCATCGGCCGATCTCCACAAGCCCTCGATCCGGCTCCCCGTCTGGACTAGATCGTGGAGGATGTGGATCGGGCTGGTCCGAGCCAGACGACCGGTGGCGGCGGTCCAAGAGTAGCTCTCGATATTACGCCAGCGGCGATCTGCGGTGAGGTGATGAAGCGAATGCCGCACATTCAGCCGGGCGGAGGGGGTCCAACTCGTTACGAGCCGTAGCCAGCGATCCGTGTAGCGAATGAGGCTATCAGAAACGTTGAAATTCTCCCGATCCAAGCGTCCATCGAGCTGCCCGTTGATGAGCGGGGTTCCGAAGTAACGCTGGGGCTCCTGACGCGAGATGTCGAAGCTGAGGGTGGACGCCCAGGACGAGGAGGGCCGCCATCGCACCGATCCAGTCCCGGCCAAGCCCTTGGTGGCGTTCCGAGCACGCTCCGTATCCGAGCTCCGATGACTGAGAGCGAGCCGATAGTCGACCGCGGGGCCCGCCGGGCCGCCAAGATCAAGGTGGGCGCGACGGGTCTCGAAGGCGCCGATGGTGATTCCGGCGCGAGCGAGGCGCGAGGATACGGGCTGCTTGGCGACGTAGTTGACGGCCCCGCCGGTCGCCGCGTCACCGTACAGCACGGACGCGGGCCCGTGGAGAATTTCGATGCGGTCGAGAAGGTCGGGTTCCAGCGGAAAAGAGACCGTGCCAGAGGCGACATAGAGGCGAGTACCGTCGAGCAGTTGCATGACGGCGCCGTGACCCGTGAAGCCCCGCGCGCCGAGAGAGGTGCCGCCGTTGCCCGGCGCTCCCAAATTAGTGAAACCGGCGGCCCGGGTGACGGCCTCAACGAGGGTCCGGTCCCCGCGCGCGGCGAGCACATCGGAGGCGATAACGGAGATCGCGGCGGGGGTCGCGAGGGAAGTCAGGGAGAGCCGTGAGGCTCCACCGGCGGACTCCTGCAGCGTAAACTGAGGTGAGGTCAGCGGAGTTGTGGTCACATCGACCCGCTCGAGCTGGACTGGGCTGTCCGGCGGAGCCGGGGCAGCGAGTAGGTGCGGAATCAGAGGACTGGCGCCAGCGGCGAAGCACGCGGACGCAAGGAAAAGGTTTCGGTAACAAGGCATGGAGATGCGGCCGTGGGAAGTGACGCGAAGACGCGAGGCCGAAACGCGACTTGCGAAGAGGGCCCGGCTGCCGGCGGGCGGAGGGCGGGCCGGAGAACCGCAGTTCCCGGCTTGGCACTTAGGGGACGTCAGGCGACGTCGGGGGGCCCGCAGGAGGGAGGGCGCTCCGCCGGTCGCGTTCGGCGCATCTGCTCGCAAGAGGAAACGATTGTGGCGACGCGCAGCAGGTGCACTGTTTGGGCGGCGTCCCACGGCGCGGGCGAAGCTGCGTGGTCGGAAAAGAGAACAACCGCGCAGCCCCCGTCGCAATCAGAGCCGGACCCAGGCTGGGCTGGCGGATGCTGATGAGTGCAGCCACCGGAGGTGCACCCCTGAGCCAGCGCTCCGGAAGCGGACGGGGCAAGACCTACTGGCGTCGGCCGCCCCGCGGCCTCGTGCCGGTGAATCCAGTCGTGAAGTCGAACGTCCTGCGCAGCCCACGTGAGCCCGAAAACGAGCACCAAACCGACCACTGCCGTGGTCCGCATCCAGAGCGGGGCTGAGCTACGGAGTGACGACGAGCGAGTCATTTTTCGAAGGAGCGTAGCACAGACGTCAACCCCCCCCTCCTCAGCAGCTGCTGGAGCAAAACCACATTGCCGAGCATCTCGTGGCTGGCACGCAGGTCGGCGCTACTGCTGAGCGGTGGCGAGGCGAAAATTTTCTTGAGCAAATGGGTCTCCAGCTGGGAAGAAACCGAATTTTCAGAGGGAACGGTTCTAGAAGGGGTTTTCGGCGTCGCGGAGCAGCGATCTCGCGTAACCTTAACTCGGTTCAGATTTACGACCGTCGACCTTGGTCAGTCCGTAGGTGCGCAGGTAGCCCTTCATGGCGTTGTCCACGTGCTCGAAGAATGCCTTTTCAGCTTTCGAACCGTTTCCGAGCGCAATGACCTCGGCCAACTTGAGGCGCATTCTCGATGTGGCAGTAGGGCTGACAGTCCGCAGGTACTGGTATTGGTCCCGGCGACCCAGCACTCGAATCTGACGCAGGTTGTAGGCGCGGATCAGCGGGTGTGTTGAGTCGCTTGGACAATGACCCGGTGGAAATCGAAGTCGCAATCGCGGTGGGACACATGCAGGTTAGGTTATCTCTCCTGCTCTGCGCCGCCGTCCTCCAGCGCGGATGCGGCTGAAGCCGCAGCTGCTTTCCAAGCGGAAGCACGCGCGGCGTAAAACTCCGATGGTCCCTTGGTCCTTTAGTCCCTCTGGCCGAGGCGCAGCCTCGTCACTTCTGCCTCGACGGACCGTTGAACCAGATGCCGTTGGGCGCATCGGAGCGGGCCGCGACGATGTCGGGCCAGCTGTCGCCGTCCAAGTCACCGAGCACCACCCCGTAGACCGCGCCTTGGCCGTCGCCCCAAGCGGTTTCGGTAAAACGGGC
>Ga0194128_10009075_pt1 | contig 12328 bp, 10 predicted proteins | sample TA2KigCa65mmetaG_FD_148650 | JGI IMG/M metagenome (GOLD analysis project Ga0194128, IMG submission 148650) | Freshwater microbial communities from Lake Tanganyika, Tanzania - TA2015037 Kigoma Deep Cast 65m | ecosystem: Environmental > Aquatic > Freshwater > Lake | place: Tanzania: Lake...
GCCGCACGAACCAAGGACGCCCTATGGCAGGCCATCGCTGACGCTCTCGACGCCTTCACACCACACGAATGCGCCAACTACTTTCGAAACTCAGGCTATGAACCAGAATGATCGGAAAATGCTCTAGTACAAATTCGCGGTTGCGGTGGTTGTCGTCGGCATTGACCTTGCCGACGTGGTGAGGAGTTTAGGATTGCTGGAGGTCGTTAGAAGAGGGCCCGCCTGTCTCTCCGCTAAGGACCCTGTATCGGCCTATTTGCGCAGATCCCCGCAGGACCGCGCGCCCTCCTGCTTCCACGTTGCTTCCACGGACGGGATCTGGGATTGGGTCTATAAGCGGAGACGCCCGCTAACCATTTGGGTTAGCAGCCGAATTTGGTTGCGGGGGCCCGCAACTGGCTTGATCTACTCACCCGCTCCGTTGCCGTGTGAGGGATGGTTTCGGGAGAAGCGACTCTTGCCGAACGGTCATCGCTGCGCAAGAAACGGGCCGGCATCATCATTTGCAGCAATTCGTTAGCCTCTCAAACAGGTCAGGAGCGGCAGCTGACCCGGTTGCTCCCCATACTTCCTGCCGCCAGGGTCGCCTTGGCTGCCGAAAGGGGGCGTCATTCAATGCCGGTCCAGAGAGTCGGCGCCGGTCGGGCCCTTGAGCCCGCCCTTCCCGGCGCCCGGCGCGGCCGGCATGCCGTCCGGATCGAGGCGGGCGATCCGGTCCTCATCCGTGCAGGATCGAAAGCCCCCCTACGATCACCGCCCACAGGCCAACGCCCAGGATCCAGCTCGCAACGACGGCTCGATCGATTGTCAGGGTTTGGGTGAATGTCGAGGACGATGTGGTCATCGGTGATCCTCCCTGGAAAACAATGACATTCTATCGGAACCCTGGGGTCAGGCCTGTGAGCGGTGTCACAGGGCCGGGCAGGTTGTGAACCGGCATTGAATTTTGCCCCCGTTCGGCGTCCAAACGTGACCCCAGTGGCGGGGAGAATTGGCGAAACACCAGAACGGCTTAAGGCACTACGCGCGGGGTCAACCCTCGACGCCGATCCGGGGTCAAAGGCCATGCCGTTTCACACACACGGAACGGGAGACCCGACGGTATCTGGATTCCGCGCTCCAAAACACGCCCAGAAAAATGCTAACACTCACCTTAACAAGTCAGTCATCCGGGGATTACCGGTCAAGGGGAGGAAAGCATGAAGTTCGTCACTGGCCGGCGCGCGCCGGTCGCCGCCGCGCTGCTCGGAGCCGTTGCCCTGCTTGCGTCATCGAGCCTCGGCGCCGCCTGGGCGCAGGGCCGCTACAAGGAAGCGCCGCAGCTCGCCGAGGAGGTGAAGGCCGGTCGCCTTCCCGCCGTCGACAAGCGCCTGCCGGAAAACCCGCTGGTCGTGCCGGTGGCCGAGCGCACCGGGCAGTATGGGGGCGTCTGGCGCCGCGCCTTCCTCGGGCCGGCCGACGCGAACAACTACGTGCGTGTGGTTTTCGACTCGCTGTTCCGCCACTCGCCGGACGGCGGCAGGATCGAGCCGAAGATCGCGGCAGGCGCCGACTCCTCGGCGGACTTCAGGACGTGGACGATCAGGCTGCGCAAGGGCGCGCGCTGGTCCGACGGCGCGCCCTTCGGCGCCGACGACATCCTGTTCTGGTACAAGGACGTCCTGCTCAACAAGGACCTGACTCCCTCGCTGCCCGGCTGGATGCGCAACAAGGACGGCTCGCCCGCGCTCGTCGAGAAGGTCGACGACGCGACCGTGCGCTTCATCTTCGCGGAGCCGGCGACGCTGTTCCTCACCGCGCTTGTCGCGGCGGATGGCGGCGACCGGACCTACGCGGCCTTCCTGCCGGCGCACTACCTCAAGAGGTTCCACCCCTCCTACACGGGGAAGGAGGAGGTCGACAGGGCCGCGCAGGCCGCGGGCTTCAAGACCTGGACCGAGCTCTTCGCCGCGCGTAACGCGCCGCCGGAGAACCCGGAGCGCCCGACCATGGCGGCCTGGGTCCCGACGAGCCGCGTCAGCGACCCCGTCCTGACCCTGAAGCGCAATCCCTACTACGTGGGCGTCGATCCCGACGGCAACCAGCTACCCTACATCGACGAGGTGCGCTTCACCTATTTCGCGGACGTACAGGCGCTCAACCTCGCCGCGATCGCCGGCCAGTTCGACATGCAGGCCCGCCACATCCAGATGACCAACTACCCGGTCTTCAAGGACGAGGAGAAGAAGGGGCGCTATCGCATCCTGACTTGGTCGACCTTCGGCGGCGCTGACGCGGCGATCACCTTCAACCAGACCTACAGGGCCGACCCGGAGATGAGCAAGCTGATGGCGACGCGGGACTTCCGCATCGCGATGTCGCACGCCATCAACCGCGACCAGATCAGGGAATCGGCCTTCCTCGGGCTGGGCGAGGCACGCCAGGGCGTGCCCGCGCCGTGGCACCCGTACTTCCCGGGCGACGAGCACGCGAAGAAGTTCACGTCCCACGACCCGGCGCGCGCCAACCGCATGCTCGACGCGCTCGGCCTCGACAAGAAGGACGCGCAGGGCATCCGCCTGCTGCCGAACGGCAAGCCGGCGACGATAGAGATCGCGATCGTGCCCGCCTTCGGCGCGTGGCCGGATGTCGGGCAGCTCGTCGCCAAGGACTGGGAGAAGGTCGGCATCAAGACCATCGTCCAGATCCGCGAGCGCGCGCTGCATTTCAAGATGCGCGACGCGAACGAGCTGATGGCCGAGATTTGGAACCAGGACACGACCGGCTTCCCCTTTACGGGCAACACGAAGTTCGACATCCGCATCCCGGCGATCCAGATCGGCAATTTCGGCCCCCTGCATGGCCAGTGGTACCGCTCCAACGGCCGCGAGGGCGCGGAGCCGACGGCTGAGATCAGGAAGATCGTCGAGCTGATCGACACCGCGAAGACCGTCGGCGGGGACGCACAGGTCAAGGTCGCGCAGGACCTGTTCAGGATCTGGGCCGACCAGGTCTACGAGGTCGGCATCGTCGGCCTGACGCCGATGATCCAAGGCGTCGTGGTGCTAAACAGCCGCATGCGCAATGTGCCGGCGCAGGTTGGAAACGACTGGCCGCTGCGCACCCCGGGCAACGCGCGCCCGGAGCAGTTCTACTACCAGCGCTGAACGGAAGGCCGGGGACGCGCGCCAGCGAGCGGCGCGCGTCCCTGGCGCCCGGCCCCGGCCGGACAAACTCCCCGCGCCCACACGCATGATCCGCTTCGTCCTGCAGCGCCTGCTGCTCCTGCCGCTGCTCATGGCGATCTTCTCGATCCTCGTCTTCGTGATCGTGGAGGCGCCACCCGGCGACTTCTTGACATCCTACATCGCGACGCTCGCCTCGTCCGGATCCTCGATCGGCGCGGAGCACGTCGAGGCGCTGCGCCGCCAGTACGGGCTCGACCAGCCCATCTGGGTCCAGTACCTGAAATGGATGGGCAACCTGCTACAGGGCGACCTCGGCCTGTCGCTCGAGTACCAGCGCCCGAACGCCGAGCTGATCGGCGAGCAGCTCTTCCTCACCGTCGTGCTGGCGCTGTTCTCCTTCGTGCTGACCTGGATCATCGCCGTGCCAGCGGGCATCTACTCCGCCATCCGCCAGCGCTCGGTGATCGACTACATCCTCACTGTCGTGAACTACATCGGCGTCGCGACGCCGAACTTCATGCTCGCGCTCGTGCTGATGTGGGTGGCCTTCGCCTATTTCGGCATCAGCGTGACCGGGCTTTTCTCGCCCGAGTACCAGGGCGCGGAGTGGAGCCTCGCGAAGCTCCTCGACCTTCTGGCGCATGCCTGGCTGCCCTCTCTGGTGCTGGGCATCGCGGGCACCGCGCGGCTCACGCGCGTGATGCGCGCCAACCTGCTAGACGAGCTCAACAAGCCCTACGTCGTCACCGCGCGCGCCAAGGGCCTCCCCGAATGGACACTGGTGCTGCGCTATCCCGTGCGCCTGGCCTTCAACCCGCTGGTCAGCACGATCGGCTGGTACCTGCCGCAGCTCTTCTCCGGTAGCCTGATCGTGGCGACGGTGATGAACCTCCCGAACATCGGGCCGCTGCTGCTGCGCGCGCTCGTGAATCAGGACATGTACCTTGCCGGCAGCATCCTGCTGATCTACTGCATGCTGACGATCGTCGGCACGCTGCTCTCCGACATCCTGCTGGCCTGGCTCGACCCGCGCATCAGGATGGAGGGCTGACATGGCTGGCGCCGCCGCCGACATGTCCGCCGCCGAGGAACGGATCTCGGTCGCCTCCAACTGGACGCTGGTCTGGTGGCGCTTCCGCAAGCACAAGCTCGCGCTGGCGAGCGCAGCGATCCTCGCCGTGCTCTACGCGATCGTCCTCTGCCCCGACTTCTTCAGCACCCAGCACCCCGAGCGCACCGACGCGCGCCAGGCCTTCATCCCGATCCAGTCGATCCACTTTCTCGACGACGGCAAGTGGTCGCCCTGGGTCCCCGTCGCGGTCGGCAAGCGCGACCCCGTGACGCTACGTATGGAATGGGGCACCGATCCCTCCCGCAAGATCCGCATCGGCTTCTTCGTCGATGGCCCGGAGTACCGCTTCCTCGGCCTGGTCCGCGCCAAGGTGCGGCTGGTCGGGCCGCTCGACCCGGAGCAGCGGATCTTCCTGCTGGGCTCCGACCGCATGGGACGCGACCAGTGGTCGCGCATCATGCACGGCACGCAGACCTCGATGACGATCGGCCTCGTGGCCGTGACGCTCAGCGTCGTGCTCGGGATCGTGCTCGGCGGCATCTCCGGCTATTTCGGCGGCTGGATCGACCAGGTGATCCAGCGCCTGATCGAGATCCTGCAATCGGTACCCACGATCCCGATCTGGCTGGCGCTCAGCGCGGCGCTGCCGCGCGACTGGACGCCGACGCAGGTCTTCTTCGCGATCACGGTGATCCTGTCGCTCATCGGTTGGACGACGCTGGGCCGCGAGGTGCGCGGCCGGTTCCTCGCACTGCGCGAGGAGGACTTCGTGCTGGCAGCGGAACTCGCGGGCTGCAGCCGCTGGCGCATCATCGTGCGGCACATGGTGCCGACCTTCCTCAGCCACATCATTGCGACGAGCTCGCTCGCCATCCCCGTGATGATCATCAACGAGACGTCGCTCTCCTTCCTCGGCCTCGGCATCAGGCCACCGGCGATCAGCTGGGGCGTCCTGCTGCAGGAGGCGCAGAACATCCAGACGCTGGCGCTGGCGCCGTGGCTGCTGCTGCCCGGCCTGCTCGTGATCGTCGCCGTGCTCGCCTTCAACCTTATCGGGGACGGCCTGCGCGACGCCTCCGACCCGTACTCTAAGTGAGGCGTGGGTGACCGGCGAACCGCTGCTCTCCGTGCGCGACCTCAAGGTCGTCTTCGGCCTCGACGAGGGCAGCGTGCGCGCCGTCGACGGCGTCAGCTTCGACGTCATGCCCGGCAAGGTCGTCGGCATCGTCGGCGAGAGCGGCTGCGGCAAGAGCGTGACGACGAAGGCGATGCTGCAGCTCGTCGATCCGCCCGGCCGCATCGCCGCGGGCGAGATGTTCTTCCGCCGCGCCGGCGGCGAGGCAGTCGACCTCGCGCGGCTCGACCCGCGCGGGCGCGAGATCCGCGAGATCCGCGGCGCCGAGATCGCGCTGATCCCGCAGGAGCCGATGGCGTCTTTCAGCCCGGTGCACACGGTGGGCGAGCAGATCGTCGAGGCGATCCGGCTGCACGCTCGGCAATGGCGGCCCGAGGGCGGCGCGGTGAGCCGGTCCGACGCGCGCGCGATCGTCGTCGAGCTGTTCCGCGATGTCGGCATCTCGATGCCGGAGCAGCGGCTCGATTCCTATTCCTGGCAGCTCTCCGGCGGGCTGCGCCAGCGCGCGATGATCGCCATGGCGCTGTCCTGCAAGCCGCGCCTGCTGATCGCCGACGAGCCGACGACCGCGATCGACGTCACGACTCAAGCGCAGGTGCTCGCCCTGCTGCGCGACCTTCAGAAGCGCCACGGCACCGCGATCGTCTTCATCACCCACGACCTCGGCGTCATCGCCCAGATGGCGAGCCACGTCGTCGTCATGTATCTCGGCCGCGTGATGGAGGAGGGGGCGGTCGACGCGATCTTCCATTCCCCGCGCCATCCCTACACGCGCGCGCTGCTTCGCTCGATGCCCGGCATGCATGGCGAGACGCGCGTCGCACTGCCCACGATCTCGGGCACGCTGCCGCATCCCTTCAACCGGCCGACGGGCTGCCCCTTCCACCCGCGCTGCGAGGAGGCGATTGCCGGTCGCTGCCACGCGCGCGTGCCAGTCCTCAGGCCGGTCGGCGGCGGGCAGTCCGCGAGTTGCTTCCTGCACCACGACGAGGCGGAGGCGACATGAGCAGTCCCGTCGGCGCGCAGCCGCTGCTGCGGGTGCGCAACCTCCGCAAATTCTTCCCGATCGTGAAGGGCGTGTTCCGCCGTACGGTCGGCCACGTGCGCGCCGTCGACGACGTCGGCTTCGACGTCCAAGAGGGAGAGACGCTGGGCCTCGTCGGCGAGAGCGGCTGCGGCAAGACGACGACGTCGCGCTGCATCCTGCGCGCCATGGCGCCGACCTCGGGCGAGATGCTCTACAGGCGGCGCGACGGCTCGACGGTCGACCTCGCGCCACTCTCGCGCCGCGAGCTGCGGCCGCTGCGCGCCGAGATCCAGATGATCTTCCAGGACCCGTTCGGGTCTCTCAACCCGCGCATGACGCTGTTCGATAACGTGGGCGAGCCGCTGCTCGTCAACGGCATGTTGAACCGCGGCGAGCGCATGGACCGCGTCGCGGAGCTGCTCAGGCTGGTCGGGTTGCGCCCGGAGTTCATGCACCGCTTCCCGCACGCCTTCAGCGGCGGCCAGCGTCAGCGCATCGGCATCGCGCGCGCGCTGTCGACCAACCCGCGCTTGGTCGTCGCCGACGAGCCGGTCTCCGCGCTCGACGTCTCGGTGCAGGCGCAGGTGCTGAACCTGCTGCTGGAGCTGCAGGAGCGCCTGCGCCTCACCTTCCTGTTCGTGGCGCACGACCTGTCGGTGGTCCGCCACATCTCGGACCGCGTCGCCGTCATGTATGTCGGGCAGATCGTCGAGCTGGCGCCGACGAAGTCGATCTTCGAGCGCCCGCGCCATCCCTACACCGCGGCGCTGCTCAAGGCGGTGCCCGTCGCCGACCCGCGCGTGTCGGCGGGAGACGTGCTGCTGAAGGGCGAGGTGCCCAGCCCGGCGAACCCGCCCGCGGGCTGCTACTTCAACCCGCGCTGTCCCTTCGCCGACGAGCGCTGCCGGCGCGAGGCGCCGGTCCTGCGCGAGCTCGCTAGCGGCCATTCCGTGCGCTGCTACCACGCCGAGCGGCTCGAGCTGGCGGTGCCGCAGGAGCGAATCGACCTTTAGTCCGCACTAGATGCTCGATCCCGCCATTCACCACCAGCGCTTCGCCGAAATCAGCTTGAGCATGACCAGGATCGTGGTGCAGCGGGACAAACATCTCTCGCACCCGGCGCTGCTGCTCGCGCACGTAGTACTTGATGATGGTGTAGCCGCCGGTAGACCCGTACTCCTCCGCAGACGATCAAAAACCCGCTTGGCCGTGTGACGCTGCCTGCGGTGCTGGCCGACGCCCGCGCCCAGCCACCGGTCGATGGTCTCGGTGAACCCGTCCAGCTTCGGACGCTTGATCGGCGCCGTCCGCCGATACCCCGGGGGCACCGAAAAGCTCACCATCTTCTTCACGCTCTCGCGTGAAATCCCAAAGTGACGTGCCGCCTCGCGCCCACTCATCCCGTCCCGCAACGCAAGGCGCACCTTCAGATACAGTTCCACGGTGAAAAAGCCCCTACCCTCCCTGATGCCAGAAAGGGCATAAGTGGCAGAGTTTTACCCCACCGGCAGCGGGACTATCCCGCCGCTACCGTGGTAGACTTTCATACCGCCGTTCTCAGTTTTCCCAAGACCAGTCAGATCCTTGGCGGGCGGCACAAAGAGCAGGAAGGAGCCATGGCCGACATACGTTACTCCGCACCCAGTACCATTGACGAAGCCGTCAGGCTGTTCGCCGCCAGCGGCGGCGCCAAGATCCTCGCCGGCGGCACCGACCTCTTGGTCCAGATGCGTTCGGGGGCGGTTTCTCCGGGCCATATCATCGACGTGAAGCGGATTGCCGAGATGACCTCAATTGCCGAGCAGAACGGCTCGTTCCGCATTGGCGCTGCTGCGTCCGCCGCGGTCATCGGCGAACATGCGGCACTCCGCAAGGTTTGGCCGGGGGTCGTGGAGGCGATCAATCTTATCGGCTCAAAGCAGGTCCAGGGTCGAGCCTCCGCGGGCGGGAATCTGTGCAATGCCTCGCCCGCGGCAGACAGCGTACCTGCCATGGTCGCCGCCGGCGCGACGGTCACTCTTCAGGGACCCGGGGGCCGCCGGGAACTTCCGGTCGAGCAGCTGGCATCCGGTCCCGGCCGAACCACGCTCGCTCCAGGCGAGATCGCCGTCGCCATTACCCTCCCCGCCCGTCCGAAAGGTTCCGGTGACGCCTATCTTCGCCTGATCCCGCGGACAGAGATGGATATCGCCGTGGTCGGTTGCGGAGTCAGCCTCACCATCGCCAACGGGGCCTGCACTACGGCCCGCGTTAGCCTTGGCGCCGTTGCTCCGACCGTACTACTGGTCGATGGCGCGGCGAAGGCGTTGATCGGCTCGAAGCTCGACGAGGCCGCCCTAGAAGCCGCAGCCGCCGCGTGCCGCGCGGTGTGCAAGCCGATCGACGACAAGCGCGGCACCATCGCCTATCGCACCAAGATTGCCGGCGTGCTCCTCAAGCGCGCCACCGCGATCGCCGCAGAACGTGCCCGGAGCCATTGACTCATGTCGAAACTACACGTCACCACCACGATCAACGGCGAGCCGACCGAGTTCCTTTGCGATGCGCGCGAGACCATGCTCGACGTGCTGCGCGACCGTCTTGGCCTGACCGGTACCAAGGAAGGCTGCGGCTCGGGCGATTGCGGAGCCTGCAGCATCACCGTCGACGGCCGGTTGGTCTGCGCCTGCCTGATGTTCGGCGCCGAAGCCGAAGGCAGCCAGATTGGGACCATCGAAGGCCTCGCCGAAGGCGAGAAACTTCACCCCCTTCAGAAGCGCTTCATCGAACTCGCAGCACTCCAGTGCGGAATCTGCACGCCGGGCTTCCTGGTCGCCGCGAAGGCGCTTCTGGACCGCAACAAGAATCCGACCGAAACCGAGGTACGCTATTGGCTCGCCGGCAACCTCTGCCGGTGTACCGGTTACGACAAGATCATCCGCGCAGTCATGGACGTGGCCGCTGAGTTGAGAGGAGCAACGCGATGAGCAGCCAGCACTACAAGTGGATCGGAACTCGCCCCAACCGCCCGGACGGCGCCGACAAGGTGACGGGCCGTGCGCGGTTCGGCGCCGACTTCAACATGCCGGGCCAACTCGTCGGCAAGGTCCTCCGCAGCCCGCACGCGCACGCTCGGATCAAGTCGATTGACACGTCGAAGGCCGAGGCCTTGCATGGGGTCAAGGCGGTCGTCACCGCCAAGGACTTCCCCGAGCAGCCCAACCAGATCGTGCCCGCCGGCGAGATGCAGGCGAACCTGCGCGACGTGACGCGCAACGTGATGGCACGCGAGAAAGCGCTCTATGACGGCCATGCCGTCGCCGCGGTGGCCGCGACCACCTCGGAGATCGCCTCCGAGGCGCTTGCGCTGATCAAGGTCGACTACGAAGTCCTGCCGCACGTGATCGATGTTGACGATGCGATGAAGGACGGCGCGCCGATCCTTCACGATCACCTGAGGACCGACGGCCTCACGCCGCCGTCGGACAAGCCGACCAACATCGCCAAGCGGCTCGAATTCGTGAAGGGCGACATCGCTGCCGGCCTTGCCAAGGCCGATGTGGTGATCGAGCGAGAATACAAGACCGCCGCCGTTCACCAGGGCTACATCGAGCCGCATGCCACGCTCGCCAGCGCGACCGAGGACGGCCAGGTCCAGGTGTGGTCGACGACCCAGGGCCACTTCCAGGTACGTGGCTTCTGCAGCCGTCTTCTCAATATCGAGACCTCGCAGATCCGCGTCACGGCGACTGAAATCGGCGGCGGTTTCGGCGGCAAGACCGTGGTCTATCTCGAACCGGTGGCGATCCGCCTGTCGCAGAAGTCGGGCAAGCCCGTAAAAATGGTGATGGAGCGCTCCGAGGTCTTCCGCGCCTCCGGGCCGACCTCGGGCGGCACGCTCAGGGTCAAGATCGGCGCTACGCGCGACGGGAGAATCGTGGCTGCGGATACCACCATCGCGCTCCAGTCCGGCGCCTTCCCCGGTTCCCCGGTCGGCCCCGCCTGCATGTGCAGCTTCGCCTGCTACGACATCGACAACATCAAGGTCATTGGCTTCGACGTAGTCAGCAATCGCCCGAAGGTCGCCGCCTATCGCGCTCCTGGGGCCCCGATCGCCGCTTGGGCGGTCGAGTCAACGATTGATCTGGTGGCCGAGGCGCTTCGCATGGATCCGATCGATCTGCGCCTGAAGAATGCCGCGAGAAAGGGAACCAAGACCCACTACGGCCCAACCTTCAACACTATCGGCATGGTCGAGACTCTCGAGGCGGCGAAGAACTCACCCCACTACAAGACCCCGGTGAAGCCCGGCCACGCCCGTGGCGTCGCCGCCGGCTTCTGGTTCAATGTTGGCGCCGACTCGAGCGCGGCCGCCCACGTCGGCGAAGACGGCACGGTCACCGTGATCTCGGGCAACCCGGACATCGGCGGCTCCCGCGCCTCACTTGCGCTGATGGCGGCGGAGACGCTCGGCGTCGACTACGACAAGGTACGCCCGGTGATCGCCGACACCAGCTCGATCGGCTTCAACTTCGTGACCGGCGGCAGCCGCGTCACCTTCGCGACCGGACTCGCCGTGGTGAACGCCGTCCGCGACATGATCGAGAACCTGAAGGGCCGCGCCGCCAAGATCTGGGAGGTCGAGCCCGATGCCGTCATCTGGGAGAACGGCTACGCCAAGCCGGCCAGCTCCAATGTCGGCAAGTTCGAGCCTCTGTCCCTGGCGCAGCTTGCCGCCCAGGCCGGCAAGACAGGCGGTCCGATCAACGGCCACGCCCAGCTCAACGCGCAGGGTGCGGGTCCCGGATTCGGCGTTCACATCGTCGATCTCTCGGTCGACCGCGACACCGGCATCGTGACCGTCGAGCGCTATACGGCCGCGCAGGACGTAGGCACGGCGATCCACCCCTCCTATGTCGAGGGACAGCTCCAGGGCGGCGTCGCCCAGGGTGTCGGCTGGGCGCTTAACGAGGAATACATCTACGACGCCAAGGGTCGGCTGCAGAACGCCGGCTTTCTCGACTACCGCATGCCCGTTGCATCCGACCTGCCGATGATCGAGACCGTCCTGGTCGAGGTACCGAACCCGAGCCACCCCTACGGCGTACGCGGCGTCGGCGAGGTGCCGATCGTGCCGCCGATGGCGGCCATCGGAAACGCGATCGCCCGCGCGACGGAAGTTCGTATGCTCGACCTGCCGATGTCGCCGCCGCGGCTGTCGGCGGCGCTCGACGCGATGGCCCCGAAGCGTGCCGCTGAGTAGCGGGCGACCAGACGCACTGCCATGGCCAAGGTGGTGCTGACCTATTCCTTCGCCAGGCAATTCGCGGGCGGGAAGACGGAGCACGAGGTGTCGGGCCAGTCCATCAGGCACCTCGTCCGCGCGCTTGACGAGCGTTTTCCCGGCATTGGCGACCGGCTCAACGAAGACATGGCGGTCGCGATTGACGGGGTCATCCACCAGAACGCTTTCCTGGAGAAGATCGCCCCCGACAGCGAGGTCTGCTTCATTCCCGCTCTTCAGGGTGGATGAAGGCCTCTCGGGTTTGCCGAAGTGCCAGTCGACATCCAGCTAGGCGCAGACGGCTCCCGTTGAGGCAGCAGGTGGGCGACCTCCGGGTGAAGGAGGCACGCCCGCTCGACCGGCTGATCCACCACGTCAGCGTCCTCGAGATGAACGCCGCGGCTGGATGGGGATGTCCCTGTTGATGTTGAAATAGGAGGACAGGCGTTGCCCGCCTTGAGCCTTTAGGCTCGGGGTGCTGAATCCACGAAGGAGAGCAACGCCATGATGAACACTACCACACGCTCACCGATCTCGCTGGCGCCAGGCCTTGAAGCGGCTTGGCAAGACATGAACGGATCGTTCGAACGCTTCTGTCTGTCGGCTGGCATCGAAGCGATTGAGAAGATGCTGTGCGAGGACGCGCAGCGACTTGCCGGGGCGC
>Ga0194128_10009078_pt1 | contig 12327 bp, 18 predicted proteins | sample TA2KigCa65mmetaG_FD_148650 | JGI IMG/M metagenome (GOLD analysis project Ga0194128, IMG submission 148650) | Freshwater microbial communities from Lake Tanganyika, Tanzania - TA2015037 Kigoma Deep Cast 65m | ecosystem: Environmental > Aquatic > Freshwater > Lake | place: Tanzania: Lake...
ACTCCAAAATCCAGCAATCAATCGTATGTGGAATGGTTGTGCTCTTACTGCACAGAAGAACCAGTTTACAGGAGAAAGTATTCGTATAGAACCAGTAGAAGGTAATATACTTCTCTTTCCTTCTTACTTACCACATTCAGTAGAGACCAATAATCACGATGAAGAACGTATTTCAATCTCATTTAATTTGATTGCACTTCCTAAAGGTAGTATTGCATATCCAACACAGACTGAAGAAACCTGATTCTTTTTATGAAGCAATATTATTTTATATCAGGACTTCCAAGGTCTGGTTCTACATTACTTTCTGGTATTCTCAAACAAAATCCGGAGTTTTATGCTGATATTGCATCACCAGTACAAGGGCTTACAGGTAACTCTATTGATGTGATTACAAGTGGTGAAAATAACCTTAACATCACAGAAGACCAAAGAAAAAATCTAATGTATGGATTGTTTGATGGGTATTATAAGAACATAGAGGAACCAGTCATCTTTGATAGTTCCAGAGGTTGGACGAAGAAGACACCATTTCTCAAGGCACTCTTTCCATATACTAAAATCCTATGTCCTGTAAGAGACATAGTTTCTATTCTTAACTCCTTTGAGTTGATTGCATCTAAAAATCCATTTCATACTAATACACTTACAGCACATAAAGATAATGTATTTGCTCGTTGTGATGGTATGATGGATAGAAATGGTGGTATTGTTGCAGGACCTTGGATACTACTTCGTGAAGGTTATGCAATGAACCCAGAAATGATTATGTTGATTGATTATGAGAACCTATGTAAAACTCCAGAGAAAACAATGAGGAAAGTCTATGAGTTTTTAGAGAAACCTTATTATTCACACGACTTTGAGAATGTAGAGTACTCAAATGAAAACTTTGATAAGTCCTGTAACCTTAAAGACCTTCATACAGTCAAGAGAAAAGTAGAATATAATCCTCCAAGATGTATTCTACCTCCAGAAATCGTCCAGAAGTATAATGAAATGAATATGGAGTTCTGGAAAGAAGGTCATAAAATTGATGTGGATATTATTGAAAAATTAGATAAGAAATTTATTGAGTATAAATGACCTCTCATTTTATTATAACATCTGCAATATACACTTCTTATGGTAAGTGTTCCACAGAAGAACGCATAGAACAAACAAGAGAAACCATAAAGTCCATTGAGACTTATGCTTCCGGTTCTTCTATGGTTCTTATAGACTGTGGCGAGAAGAGTGTAAATGAGAACTTATTTGATTGTGAACTGATTGATTATACAAAGAATGAAGAAATCCAATATCATCTTGGTGAGTACTTAAAGAAGGACATAGACCTTGAGCCTGATATTATTATCAAGTCAATGTTAGAAATAATGATGTTTGGAGATTACTTAAAAAACATTACAGGTTCTTACGACAGAATCTTTAAAATCAGTGGAAGATATAAACTCAACTCCAAGTTTAATGATTCTAAACATCAAAGTGCAAAAGATAAGGTTGTGATATTACCTCCTTATAATAGTCAAAACTTATATAACTTTGATGTAAAGGCAAGTATGTTTCAGTATATGACTCGGTGTTGGAGTTTTGATAGTAGTTTACTTTCTGTAATGATAGAGACTTATGATAAAATGAAAAAAGATATTATCTATGCGTCCACAACAAAAAAACAAGCAGACATAGAACATCTACTTTATCAACACTTAAATAAAAAACTGGTACATAATATTCATAGAATGGGAATTGAAGGATACTGGGCACCAATGAGACGATGGATAGAAGAATGAAAATATTATCAATACCAACATTAGCACACGATGCATCTATTTGTATTTTAGAGAATGGTATTATCACCTTCTATAAGATGGAAGAAAGATATTCCAGAAAAAAACACGACTTAAGTTTTGATTGTATTCTGGAACTTTTAACTCAAGAAAATCATAAGCACTTTGATAAGATTATTATTTCATCACATTTTTTAGAGGATTATACGTATTCCATAGAAAAGATAAAGAATAAAATTAAAGACTTTTCTTTTGATGAACTTATCATTGAGAGTGAAAGACATCATTTATATCACGCATACTGTGGATTTTATAACTCTGAATATGAAGAAGCAATATGTTTTTCTGTGGATGCATCTGGTGCGATTTTAAGTAATGGTGAGATAGAGATTGAGACTGTTTATCAGTTAAGTAAGAACTCAAAAGAAACTCAACTTTATCAAAGAACTCGTGATTTTGATACAACAAAAGTTATTAACAGTTTCTGGGAGCATATTTCTTCTATTGATGATAAAGACTTAAGTGTTGGAGAAAAATATCAAAAAATATCAGCAGATTTTGGTTATAATCCAATAGATGGTGCAGGAAAAGTAATGGGTCTCGCACAATACAAGAATCATAAAGAAAAACTACAACATCCTTATAATACTCAAGAATGGAAACAAAGAGTGAAGGGTGCATATAACTTGCAACAAGAAACTCAAAGTCACATTCTAAATCTTATCAACAAATATACAGAAGAAACTGGAGTTAAAAATGTGGTGATTTCTGGTGGTTATGGATTAAACTGTGTTGCAAACTATCATTACCTTAAAAATCTTAAGAACATTAACCTTTACATAGACCCGATTTGTTTTGATGCAGGTATTAGTATTGGTACTGCATATTATCATTCTTTAGAACCAGTCCAACCACTCCAAAATGTTTATATTGGACATCAAGAAACTTCATATGATTTAAAAAATCTACAAGTACAAAAAGTATCTTATGAGGACATCGTAAATCTAATCTTACAAAAGAATATTGTTGCACTCTTCCAGGGTAAGAGTGAGGCAGGACAAAGAGCCCTTGGTAATCGTTCTTTACTCTTTGATGCAAGAGTTTCTAATGGTAAAGATATTGTGAATAAAATTAAAAAAAGAGAAAACTTTCGTCCATTTGCAGGAAGTATTCTACAAGAAGAAGCATCAAAATGGTTTGATATGCTTTCACTTAAAGAGAGTCCTTATATGCAATATGCAGTGAATGCTTATGAGAATGCAATAGAACAAGTTCCTGCAATCATTCACGTAGATAATACTTGCAGAATACAAACAGTCACTGAAGAACAAAATCCACACTTTTATGCTTTGATTTCTTGCTTCTTTGAGAAGACTGGTGTTCCAATGTTATTAAATACAAGTTTTAATCTTGGTGGAGAGCCATTAGTAGAAACATTTAATCACGCAGTTTACACTCTTAAGAATAGTATGATAGAATACTTATACTTACCAGAAATAGAAACTTTAGTCACAGTCAAAAATAAGAAACTATCATATCAATGACCATCAACCACGAAAAGAAACTTATATTCATTCATATTCCTAAAAATGCAGGAACTTCTATTATCAAGGCAATGGGAGTTGAGAATCTTTATATGGATAAGACCATAGAAGAATATAAAGAACACTATGGTGACTATTGGAATGAGTATAAGAAGTTTACTGTTGTTCGTGAACCAATAGATAGGTTTATCTCTGCATATAAGTTTGCAAGAATGGATGAAAGTGGATGGTTTTCTGCAACTGGTGAAGAAGGACTTGAGAAACATCATCATTATGAACTTTGTAATGAGATGAATATTAATGAATATATTTCTCATCTTTATAAAAATCCAGATAAATTTAATCGTTGGATTATTCCACAGACTTTTATTATCTCAAATGAAAATGGAGAAAGGGAAATAGATTATTATGTAAGATATGAAAATCTATTAAAAGACTTACAAAAGATTGGTATTGATAAAATAGAAAAACTAAACTCTTCTAAAATAAAAGATGAGAAGACAATAGAACTCACAAAAAAATCTAAAAATATTCTTTATGAAATATATGATATTGATTATCAAAACTTTTCATATATCAAAGATACAAAACAACTCTTCTCTTATCAATAAATGAACAAGAAAAAACTGGTTAAGGTAGTTAAAAACTTTATTACTGATAATGAGATTGATGAGTTGAATCAATGGACTTTGAGTCATTATAAGCAACCATATTTTATGAACCCAGGAATGAATAATGATGAATCTCAAACACGGTTTACGACAAGACATTCTTATGGTAGAAACAAAGAATATCAAGATTATAAAGTTCAGTATCCAAAAGAAGTTTATGATATACAACAAAGATTACTGGACTACTTAAAAATAAAAGATAATACTATTGCTCCCTGGCCTTCTTTTACAGATGGAATATGCACTACTATTGCATTTCCCCCAGGAAGTTGTTGTAAACATACTGACCCAATATATTTTGAGAATACTTATACACTACACTGCAACTTTGTGACTCAAAATCCAGAGTCTGGTGGTATTACATATATTGAGAACACTCCTCATCAGTTTGAGAAAAATGATATGATAATGTATATTACTTCTCATTTAGAACATGAGGTCACAGAAATATCTGGTGATATTCCAAGAATTTTGTGGGTTTATGGTTTTGGTATAACTCTATTGGAAATGAATCATATTTTTAACATTAAATCTTTTAGTTATCAATGAAACTTGAAATCATCTTAAGAATACACGATGGTCAAAATATTCACGGAAACAAACCAAGGTATATTGATATTCCTAAAAAAGACTTGATACTTGGTTGCTTAACTTCATTGATTAACTCTACAAATGTAGTCACAAATGCAGAGATTTCTTTTATTGTTCTTAATGACCACTGCACTGCTGATTGTATTTCTAAAGTTCACAAAATCTTCTCACACTCAAAGCACTCATATCAACTTATAGATTTAGAAGTAAAGGGATTTCATCATAGTGGTCTTAAGCAGTTTGAGTATTGCAAAAACTCCACTGCTAATTTAGTATATTCTGTAGAGGATGATTACTTACACTGCACAGAAGCAATCCAAGAAATGTTATTTACTTATGGTTACTTAAAGTCTTATTATCATCTACAAAAAGAACTTTGTTTATTTCCTTTTGATAATAGAGAGGATTATGAGTATACCTTCATAATACCTGGAAGATTGTTTAGAACTCCTACAAGACACTGGAAAGAAGGCATCTGGACGACCTTTACGATGATGACGACACCCAAAGTCTTCCAAGACCACTGGAAAGTCTTTGAGAAACTTGCATCTCAATACACTCCTTGGAATGGAATAGACCCAATGGAAGAACTGGTTCACGAAGGAAATACAATTAGTGATATATGGGAACATTATGTGACTCGTGTAAATCCCATTCCTTCTCTTGCTCTTCACATCCAGTTTGAAAAACAAAGAGACCCTCATATAGACCACCTGAAGTGGTGGGATAAATACTCAAAACTCAAATCATTTGGAGTGACTTATGACTGAAAAACCTGTAAGAAGATTTGAACTTTGTACTGAAAGAATTAAGACAGTCAAAGATATAAAAAAAGTTCTAAAAGCACTACAAATAAGACTAGATACTGATAACCCACTTTATGAAGAACTTGAGTATTATTTTTCTACTGAAGTGGTTCCCAGAGGTTATATTAAAGTACTAGAGAAAATGGGATACGAAGAGATTGGAAAAATGAGTTGGGATGAAATCGCACAAATGGGAAGTGAACTTTTAAGTCAAAATGAAGAATAATATTAAAAACTTACAACTGAAAAACTTTATTCATATAGAAAGAGGGTTAATACCAAAAGATACTTGTAGGTTTGTGATTGATTCTATCAAAAATAAATCTTGGAATAGTCATATGTGGTCTACTGATGGGACAGATTTCTTCAGTTACCCAACAAAAGAACTTGATGTTTTAGAGGCCACACCAGATTTAGAGGATATTCTAAACCCCCTAATATCTCTTTCAGTAAAATATTACAATGAATTTATTGGAAGTGAAAAAGTATCACAAGTGACTTGTTTTTCTCCTGTTAGATTTAATAGGTATCAAAAAGGTCAAACTATGAGAATACATTGTGACCACATCAAAACTCTTTTTGAGGGTGAAGTGAAAGGAATACCAGTTTTAAGTATTATTATAAACTTTAATGATGATTATCAAGGTGGTGATTTAATTTTCTGGGATGATTATAAAGTTGATTTAGGAGAAGGTGATGTGGTTGTATTTCCTTCCTTATTTTTATTTCCACATAGAGTAGAGGAAGTCACAGAAAACATAAGATATTCTGGTGTTGCCTGGGGTTGTTGATATGATAAAAACTTATAATAATGTTTTAGATGAACAACTGATTAAAAATGTGATGGATTACTTTAAGTCTATATTGGGTGCAGATGTATGGGGGTCAAGTATTGGATGGGACCAAAACTTAAGTCTCATATCTTCTAATACACTTACTCATAGAATATCAAATAAGTCTTTAGAAAAAGAAATCAAAGATAGTATAGAAAAAGCACTTGATGTTGATTTTGAGAAAGAAGAGTTAACCTTTGTTCCCTCCATTTATGTCTGGGGTGGTGGTTCTTATATCACCTGGCATCCAGATGATTGTTACCCCTATAATGGTACAATATACTTAAATGAGGAATGGAATAGTGATGATGGTGGAATATTCTTATATAAAGAAAGTCAAACAAAAGAAATCAAAGGTATAGAACCAACTTATAACTCTATGGTCGTAAACTCTGCAACAGAAGAAGACCCTCATAATGTACATTGCGTAACTTGTATTGTTCCGGGAACAATCAAAAAAAGAGTCACGATTCAGTGGAGAACTAATAAGATAGATAAAACTAAAAAAAATAAAATGAAGTATCAATGAAAAAACCAATTGAAGTCTTTATAAGACATTGTTATTACTCAAAACTTGGTGAACTCCCAGACAGAGTAAGACCTTTTTGGTATAATAAGACTCAAGTATTTAAGAACTTTAAGAATACTCATAACCCAGACCTTGTAAACTACACGATTGTTTATGATGAGTTTTATGGAAGTATTGATAAGACTTTTTTATCTCAAGAAAAGAATGTAAAAATCATCAAGTGTGGAAGTGAGTGTGATAGTTTTTTAGAAACACTTAACATCATTCAGTCACAAAATTTTGATGATGAGCAAATAGTTTATCTGTTAGAGGATGATTATATACATCGTTCTGGTTGGTGTGATATAATGTTAGAAGGATTTAATCTTAAATCCCATTACCTTACTCTTTATGACTTTGATAGAATGTCGCAGGAATATTCGTGCAAAATCTTCACAACTCCAAGTTCTCATTGGAGAGAAGTACCAGTAACCACAAATACCTTTGCTTGTAAATATAAGACTCTCATAGAAGACATAGAGATACATCAAAAATACTCTATTAATGGGGTAAAGGAAAAAGAAGGGTTTCATTTCTCAAGAGATTATGATAAGTTCTGGGAACTACATAGACAAAAGAGATATTTGATTTCTCCTATGCCTGGTTGGAGCACTCACTGCGATAAAAATGCTATCAGCCCTGTAATAGACTGGAAAAAGATTATGAATATCACTTATACTTATGGATGAAAATGAAAAAACCTATTGAGGTCTTTATAAGACACTGCTACTACTCAAAAATACAAGAACTTCCAGACAGAATAAGACCTTCTTGGTTTAATAAGATTAAAGTCTTTGAGAACTTTAAGAATACACTCAATCCAGAACTGGTAAACTATACAATTGTTTATGATGAGTTTTATGGAAGTATTGATAAGACCTTTTTATCACAAGAGAAAAATGTAGAGATTATCAAATGTGGAAGTGAGACTGATAGTTTTTTAGAAACACTTAACATCATTCAGTCACGAAACTTTGATGATGATACAATTGTTTATTTGTTAGAAGATGATTATCTACATCGTCCCGGATGGTGTGATATAATGTTAGAAGGATTTGATATTAAATCTCATTACGTAACTCTTTATGACTTTGATTTTTTTATTGCAAAAGGATACTTATGCGAAATCTTTACAACTCCAAGTTCTCATTGGAGAGCAGTACCAGCAACGACTAATACCTTTGCGTGTAAATATAAGACCTTACTAGAAGACTTGGAGATACATCAAAAATACTCTATAAATGGTGTAAAAGAAGAGGAAGGATTTCATTTCTCAAAGGATTATGATAAGTTCTGGGAACTACAGAAACAAGAAAGATATTTGATTTCTCCTATGCCTGGTTGGAGCACTCACTGCGATGAAAATCATATCAGCCCTATCATAGATTGGAAGAAGGTTGTGAATGAGACTTATGTTAAAGAACAACAACCAATATCTTTAAGTTATAAATGAAGTCCCTTGATATTATCATAAGAACTCACGATAAATCTAATGTAAGTAAGTTTCCAAGATTTATATCAGTATCTAAAAGAGAACTGATTGAAGGATGTATAACTTCACTGATTAACTCTACAAATCAATGTAAGAATAAGATTAATATTATTGTATTAGACGACCATAGTTCTCAAGAGTTTCTTTATAATCTTCATAATATTCTTAAGACCTCAAGACACCCAACCAAAATTATTTCATTAGAAGAAGGTGGGCTAAATCAAAGTGCATTAAGTCAGTTTGAGTATTGCAAAAACTCCACTGCTGATTTAGTCTATTCTGTAGAAGATGATTATCTGCATTCACCAAGTGCTCTTTATGAGATGTTAAGTGAATATGATTATCTCTCTTCCAAGTATAATCTTCCACAACCACTTTGCATCTTTCCTTGGGACCAACCAGAAGATTATGACCCAAAACATAATACTCCAGAACTCATAATGAGAGGTCAATATCGTCACTGGAAGACTGGATGGGGAACCACATATACAATGATGACTTCTCCAAAAGTATTTCAAGAACACTGGAAACTCTTTGAGAAACTTGCAACTGAATATAAGGAATGGGATGGAACTGGGAATAAAAACGACACAATACACGAAGGAAATACAATCTCTTATATCTGGTCCAAACACATTATAAGAATTAATCCAATTCCAAGTTTAGTTCTTCATATGCAATCAAGTCTCCAAGAGGACTCATACATAGACTGGAAGTATTGGTGGAATACTTATACACATAAAACGAAACATTTTGATTTGAGTTACTTATGACTACAATAATATCATTAGATGGTGGATTTGGAAGAATCATCACTGCAATCCCAGCACTACTCAAATATTCTAAAAATCATCCAGATGAAGAATGGTACATAATGATTCCAGGATGGGATTTTATTACTTGGGGTATTCCAGAACTTCAGGAAAGAACCTTTAACCCTGATGCGCGAGGTTCATTTGATTTATTTTGGAAAGCAGACCAAGTACTCTCACCAGAACCTTATCGTGTTCCTGCATATTATCGTAATGAGATTTCATTAAGAGAAGCATTTGATGTAGAAATCAATGGTTCTACAGACCATATTAATCTTCCTCCAATGCAACTGAATATTTCATTTCAGGAAAAAAGAAGAGCATATGAAATCATAGAAGAAGCAAAATCAAAACATAAGAAATCAAAGACCATTGTATTACAACCCTATGGTTCTACTGCAACTCCTCACCCTTCTGGTATTTTTGATGATAGTTTAAGGTCCATTCCAAAATCAATGTTGGATTACTTTGTAAATGAACTCTCAAAAGATTACAACTTGATTTATATGGGGGCAAAGGAGTTTCATAATATCAAGACTTATAAACCAGACCCTGACCCCAACTTAAGAGAATGGGCTGCAATCATTGGTGCTGCTGATTACTTTGTGGGTTGTGATAGTTGTGGACAGCACATCTGTAAAGCACTGAATAAGAAGGCATCAGTGATGATTGCAGGAACTCATCGGGTGAATGTGACTTATGATGGATTTCATATTATTGAGAGAGATATAGAGTTTTATCCAGACTCAATGAGAATATCAGGTTTTCAGGCACATATGTCCTCAAGATTAAATGAACCACGAATTGATTTTACACAGAAAGAAATAGAAAGTGCATATCAGGACATTATCAAAAATATAGAAGGAGAAAAGAAACCACAAATCATTATAGAAAAACCAAAAAACATTAACTATGGATGAGATACAAATACCAATTTCAGTAGGAGAACTATTAGATAAGATTTCAATACTCTTCATCAAATCTCAATACACAGACAACTCTTATGTAACAAAAGAACTCCAAGACCTTATCAAAATCGCAAAGGAACATCAAGTCTATGATGATTGTTATCTTGCAAAACTACTCTCAATCAATCATAAACTTTGGAAAATAGAAGATGACTTAAGAGTTCTTGAAAAATCTCAAGACTTTGGAAATACTTTTATAGAACTTGCAAGAAGTGTTTATATCACCAATGACCAGAGAGCATTCATCAAAAAAGAAATCAATGAGAAATATAAATCATCATATCAAGAAATAAAGATTCATAAATAAAGAAAAGAACTCATAGAAATCATATGGCTTACGTAGACCTTGCTGCAACAGAAGCAAGAGGAAGATATAGTCCTCCAAATGGAAATGACCCACAAACAATCCCTGACTTGTGGAGAGAAAGTCTTCCTGATGGTCTTATCAGAACTGACCTTCCTGACCTCACTGATGAAGAACTGAATGCAATTGGTTGGAAGGGTCCTATTGCGATGCCCACTAATATAGATTATTTTACTCATAGTTATCTGTGGAATAAAGAAACTCGTCAGTATGATGCAACCGAACTATCAGAGTATGAGAAGCAAAGAAGAATCCAATATCAAAGATTCTGGGATGACTTGATTACTACTAGTGCATATACTAAAATTAAAACAGCAGCATGTCAATCACTTCTTGCAAATACTCTTGCAACAGAGTTTATTGCACTGATGAGTGATGCAAAGAATGGACACGCAAATATCACAAAAATTCAAGAGGTTCTTCTTGAGATTGTTTCTAGTATTGTATTTAATGCAGAAGAACTTGCAGAAATACAAACAGCATTTACTCAAAGTGGAATGTTTGCGGTTTATACATTAGAATGATTTTATGACTTATGAGATTATAGATGATTTTCTTGAGAAAGAAGATTTTGATGTTATTACCTCTACATTTTTCCCAGAAGACTTAAACAATCCAAATAACTTTGCTTGGACCTATCAGAAGGGTATTGTAAGAGACCCAGAATTAGGTCCAACTGGTTATGAGGAGCACGATTGGATTTATGTGCATCCACTATACTCAACAGATAATGGACTTAAGTTTGATAAGTATTATTCTATAGTTAAACCAATAATCAACAAACTAAAGATAAAACAACTTTTTGATATTCGTGCAAATATTTTAGTTCCTACACAAGAACACATTTATCACGAGTTTCATACTGACCGAAAAGTACCTCATAGAGTTGCATTGTTTTATGTAACATCCTCTAATGGGTTCACTGTACTTAAGGACACTACTGAAGTACAATGTGTAGAAAATCGTATGTTACTTTTTGATGGGTCTACAGAGCATCATTCAGTAACATCAACAGATATTCCTCGTTGTGTGATTAATATCAATTATGCATAAAATCCTAGACAATGCTCTCCCACAAGAAGAGTTTGATAATATTAAAAACTTTATGTTAAATCCAAACTTTCCTTGGAATCTAACACCAGTCGTCACAAATGAAAAAGAAAATCTTCCAATTACAGCATCTTATTATTTCACACACGAGTTCTGGAGTGGGTTTCATACAGAACCACAGGTACAAGTCTTTGCACCATTACTGAATATAATGGATTGTAAGGCAATGATGAGAATTAAAGCGAATCTATATCCATCTACAGAAACCATCATACATCACGATGACCACGTAGATTATGATTTTTCTCATAAGGGTGCTATTTTTTATCTAAACACTAATAATGGTCTTACAGTATTGGAAGATGGAACTGAAGTAAAATCCATAGAAAATCGTTTGTTAATCTTTGATGCTTCTAAACCTCATCACAGCACCACCTGTTCTGATGATAAGTGTAGAGTGAATGTGAACTTTAACTTCTTTTGAGAACTAAATAACTAAAAAGTAGTAAGATGTCCCAGACAAAATCTCAATTAATTGGTGGTTTAGGAATATCTACTGCACAAAGTTTGGTTGTTGGTGCAGCAGTTACAATTAATTCTTCCGGTATTAATGCTGGTATTATTACTGCATCAAGTTTTTCTGGTGATGGAAGTGGTCTTACTGGTGTTGGTATTGGAAGCACAGGAAATATTAACACTACAGGTATTATTACTGCATCAAGTTTTAGAGGTAAAGCGCAAGTGGTCTAAATAGTAAAAAATAAAGGGGGAGAGTGAACCCAAAATGACTGTAATAAGACCAAATGCTATTTCTGGTATTACAAGTCTCACAGCACAGGGAGAC
>Ga0194128_10009081_pt1 | contig 12326 bp, 13 predicted proteins | sample TA2KigCa65mmetaG_FD_148650 | JGI IMG/M metagenome (GOLD analysis project Ga0194128, IMG submission 148650) | Freshwater microbial communities from Lake Tanganyika, Tanzania - TA2015037 Kigoma Deep Cast 65m | ecosystem: Environmental > Aquatic > Freshwater > Lake | place: Tanzania: Lake...
GATCGGCTCGAAGTAGGCCTTGCCATGCTCCTTGACGAGCGACTTGAAGAAGGCCATGCCGAGCATCTCGCCTTCGCCTTCGTAGATGCAGGGGGCGAGGTACTCGTGAACGTTGTCGCCGAAGAGATGGCCATGCAGGAAGGATCGGCCGCCGTGCGTCTTCATGAACAACTCGATGGCAGCTTCTTTCTGCGCCTCGGAGCCGAAGATCTTGGCGATGATGCACTCGAGTTCGCCGCGATAGCCCAGATCGATGAGCCAGGAGCCCCAGGCGACAAGGGCATCCGATCCGGCGATCAGGGCGGCGAGGCGAGCGATACGGCGTTTGACCAGCTCGCGCGTCTCGATCGCCTGGCCGTAGGTTCGGCGGAAGTTCGCCCAGGGAAGGATGTTAGCCAGAAAGACGCGCATCGCCGCCGCCGCTCCGGCGCAGAGCGCAAGTCGCCCCAGGTTCAAACCGTGATACGCGATGGTCAAACCGTCGCCGGTCGGCGGCACCAGCAAATTTTCTTTGGGCACTTTGAATTTGTTGAACTTCATGCCGACGTTGTAAGCCTGCTTGAGAGCATAGAGCCCATAGCGGACGATCTGAAACTCCGCGTTCTCCGCCATCGGCAGCTCGGCGATCAACACGGCCGGCTTGCCGTCGATCATCGCGACTAATCCGATCATGCGGCCCGGCACGATGTTGGTAATGAAGAGCTTCTCGCCGGTGACTTCGTAGTGATCCCCAACGAGCGTGGCGGTCGTTTTCAGCGCCGTCAGGTCCGATCCTGCGCATGGTTCAGTGAGGGCGAACGCGGAGATTTTTTTGCCGCTCGCCAGGATCGGGAGCAAGCGCTGCTTTTGTTCTTCAGAGCCGAAGGTGCGCAGCGGATCGACGGCGCCAATGCAACCGTGGACGGAGGCCATGGCGGAGGTCATCGAATCGACGACGCCCATCCTGGTCAAGAACGGGGCGAACCGCGCGAAGGGCGCTCCGGTGCCGCCGTATTTTGGGTCAATTAGCAGGCCCCAGTAGCCGGCGGCGGCAAGCTCGTCAATCGTCTCGGCGGAGAGTTTCTTGTCTTGATTCAGCAGTGAGCGTTCTTCGCGGCGCCGCTTGATGATCTCCAGGGATTTGTTCATCACGGGATCGCAGGGGAGATTCTGCGGCGGCGCAGGAGGCAGGAACAACTCGAGCGGTACGGCGCCGTCCCAGATCGCCTTGTGGATCGGGCTGTTGGCCGTCTGAAAGCGAAAGAGCCGATCGACCTGCTCGTCGGCCTTGTCGACGGCGCCCATGCGCTTGGCTTCTTCCTCGCTTTTGCCGCCCATGCGCATGGCGGTTTCGGCGAAGCTCTGGGCTTCCGGTTCCTGGGTCGGCGGGGCCTGGCTCATCGGCGGACTCCGTGTCAGGGTCTGTTTTTACTATCGAGATCGATGTTTACGTTTAGCGTTCGCGCGGCGCCCCGCGAGCGCTAAATGTCAACGAGTCAGTTGCTCCACCACGTCACCTTCGAACGCACGCCCTTGAGACGCTCGTCTTCCTCCACGGCGCGGACCACGCGGAAACCGACCCAGTCGGCGTCGGTCATCCACCAAATGCTCTGTGGCCGCTGAGGGTCGCGTTTGAGCCAGGTCTTGTCGGAATGGCGACGAATGGCGCTGCGGCACTTCTCGGCAGGATCATTCCACGACCCGCCGCGCACTACGTCGGGATAGCGATCTTCCATCGGTGGCGTGAATGGAAGCAGCGTTGGTTTGTCCTTGGACAGCGCCGAAAAGATGTCCTTCTTGTACGAATCGAGGCACCACTCCGCGACGTTGCCGTGCATGTCGTGCAACCCCCACGCACTGGGCTTCTTCTTGCCGACCGGATGCGGCATGTCACCGGAGTTCTTCTCATACCATGCGTGCTCGTCGAGCTTCGTCAAGTCGTCCGTGGTCGTTCCGGCGCGGCAGGCCCATTCCCACTCGGCTTCGGTGGGGAGACGATAGACCTTGCCCGTCTTTTCCGACAGCCAGCGGCAATACTCCATGGCGGCATGATGCGTGACCGCGATGACAGGGAATCCCTTCTTGCCGAAACCGAAGGTTGGATCGTCGTAGGGCGGCGTCGGGCTGGTGACGGCGTCGGGGAGCTTGTCTGGCTTCTTCGAGAGATCGGGGCGTGGCGGCGGACCCTTGGGGCGATTTTCCCAGTAGATGTCGTACTCGTCCCAGGTGATCTCGCACCTGGCCATCCAGAACGGCTTGACCGTCACGAGGCGTTGTGGGCCTTCGTTGTCGCCTCGGCCCTTTTCGTTGTCGGGGCTGCCCATCGAATAGGCGCCGCCGGGGATGGGGACCATGTCGAAGGCGATTTTGTCGTTGATCTTCTCGGTGTAGGCCTGATGCTTGACGGCATCGACAATGGGGTATTTCGCCGTCGCCTGGGGGGACGCCGATTCGCCGATCACGGCCACGACGGCGGCCAAAAGTCCGAGCGCGAGAGGATACTGTATAATACGGATCATGGGTGGGATCCTCGGTTTCCCCCGCTTGCGTTTAGCGCTCGCCATGCGCAACGCGAGCGCCAAACGCAAGCCGGTGTCTTGATGCTCGCACACGTCACCTACAGTTTATTGATTCTCCTTGCCGGCCTCGGCGTTGTTTCAGCATTCCATCCGCCTGAACTGCAGCGATTCGAATTCTCCGAGCCGCACATGGGCACGACGTTTCGCATCGTCCTCTATGCGGCTGACGAAGCCACGGCGAAGAAAGCAGCGAAGGCGGCGTTCGCGCGGATCGCCGAACTGAACGCGATCATGAGCGACTATCAGCCCACCAGCGAACTCATGAAGTTGTGCGAGAAAGCCGGCAGCCCACCCGTGCAGGTCAGCGCCGATCTCTTCGATGTATTGCGCAAGGCGGACGAGATATCCCGGATTACCGACGGCGCATTCGATGTCAGCATTGGCCCGGTAGTTCGGCTCTGGCGCAAAGCGAAGCGGTCGCGCGAATTGCCTAAAGCGGACGACATCAAGAAGGCGCTCGATCGCGTCGATTTCCGCAAGATCAGGCTCGACTCGAAAGGCCGCACGGTGCAACTCCTGTTGGCCGGCATGCTGCTCGACCTCGGCGGCATCGCCAAGGGCTATGCCGCGGACGCGGCGCTGGCTGTACTGCGCCAACATGGCATCACGCGTGCTCTCGTCGCGGCCGGCGGTGACATCGCGGTCGGCGACGCTCCACCGGATGCCCCTGCCTGGCGCATCGGCATCGCGCCGCTCAGAAACCCGGGCGCCGAGCCGACGCACTATCTCGCGCTCAAGAATGCCGGCGTCTCCACGGCGGGGGATTCCGAACAGTTTGCCGAGATCGAGGGCAAACGCTATTCGCACATCATCGATCCGAAGACCGGCTACGGAGTCGTCGGCCGGCGCAGCGTCACGGTAATCGCGCCAAATGCCACGACTTCGGACGCTTTCGACACGCCGATCTGCGTACTCGGCATCGAACGCGGTTTGAAGTTGATCGAGAGCCGCGACGACTTGGCGGCGCTGCTTGTGTTCGAGACCGACAAGGGCATTGAGACAATACCCTCGAATCGATTTGCCAATTATTTGTGGAAAGATACGAAGTAATGTTTAGCCGTTCGACTTCGGCGAGCGCGTTCCTCATGGCCGCGCTGGCCAGAGGCGAGCGGCTAAACAAATGGAATCCCTATGCCGCCTGAAAACGAACCGCTCTTGCGAACTCTTGCCCCCGCGCTACGTGAACTGGAACGGCGCCTGCGTGCCTGGCTGGCGACCAAGCGGCGCTATCCGTTGACTACGTTGCAGTACGCCACGCTGGAAGGGTTGGCCAACGACCTGGCTCGCCAATCGGCCGCCCTTGAGATGGAACGTCCGCTCTTGATCATCATGCTCATGGGCGGCACCGGCGTCGGCAAATCGACTCTGCTCAATGCCCTTGCCGGCGGCGCCATCGCCAACGCCTCCTTCGCTCGCCCCACCACGCGCGACCCGGTGGTGTACTACCATCACTCCGTTCAGACGACGCGACTCGATCCCGCTCTCCAGTTCTGCAAGCTTGCCGCGCACGATAGGCCTGCGCTGGAGCAGAAAATCCTCGTCGATACGCCCGACCTCGACAGCAACGACCTCGCCAACCGCGAAAAGCTGATGCGAGTCCTCCCCGTGGCAGACATTGTGCTTTACGTCGGTTCGCAGGAAAAGTACCACGACAAGCTCGGTTGGGAACTATTCCTCGAGCAACGCCAACGCAAGGCATTCGCGTTCGTCCTCAATAAGTGGGATCGCTGCCTGCACCCCGGCGCGGTCGGCTTGCGCCCCGACGAGGACTTGCTTCGCGATCTGAAATCGGAAGGTTTTGAGAATCCTCTGCTTTTCCGCACATGCGCCCAGCATTGGGTCGACCATCCGTTCACGTCGGCCGGCAATGCGCCCCCGCCGGTCGAAGGCGAACAGTTTGTCGAACTGATGCGCTGGCTGGAAATGGGCCTGACGAAAATGGAGGTCGAGGCGATCAAAGCGCGCGGCGTCAGCCAGCTGCTCAAGCACCTCACGGAGAACATGAAGGCCGTTTGCCCGCCGGACCTCACCGAGTCGGCCGAACGTATTCGCACGGCCTGGACGCGCCGCCTTGGCGACGAGGCGGAGGCGGATTCTGCCGTTCTTCTCAATACGCTTGATCCCTATCAGAAGGAGATCGAGCACCATTTCGCGACGGAGATGCAAAAGCAGTTCAGCAACTTGATGGGCTGGTATCTCAACATGTTCAACAAGATGCGCTACGCCGGCAGCACCTTGCGCGACAACATCCCGTTTGCCGGCCGGAGCGCGCCGGTGCATGCTCCGCAGGATTGGGACCTCGTGCGCTTCACCGAAGCCTGCAGTGCGGCGGCGTCAGAACAGCATCTCAACTCGCGACTCAAGGCACTGGCGAATCATCTGCTCGTCGAGGCCGACACGCTAGGAATTCCGATTGGGTTGTTAAGTGAACAGGCGGAAATGCTTGTGAAACTGGATTGGCGCGGGCGATTCGCCAAGGCGATGATCGACGTGATCAGCGCCGTGCAGCGTGATTGGGCGGAGCCGAGCGGCATCCATTGGTGGATCCACAAGACGATTGTGCTGATGGCCGACTGGTTGCCGGGACTCGCCGGCGCGTCCATGGGGACTTTTCTGCTCTGGCAGTACATGATGTACGATCCGCCGCGCCGCTTCGAGTGGCTTGACCTCTTGCAGCCCGTGGCGGCCATCGCCATCGTCCTGATAGTGCTTCACGCGTTGATCACACTGTTGCTGCCATTGCGCTGGGAAGGGATTCGCGGGCAGTTTCACGAACAACTGACCAAACGTCTGATGGATGATTTGACGACGCAGTTCCAGCAGCTGATCACCGATGTCGTAAACGACATCATGACGGAGCGCCGGCACAACGAGATGTTCCACAAGGAAATCGCCGAGCTGTCCAGCTGGCTTGCCGATCGCGAACAGGCGGCGAGCATCGTGAATCTATATGGCAAATGACTCGCCGCTTGCGGCTTCGTGCTCACCTGGCACATCGAAAAGCACGAAGCAGACAGCGGCAAATTCGTCCCTTGAATTCACCCCGTCGCTACGGTATGGTGTTATTACCTCTGCGGTGTACGTCATGCTTCGTTACTTTTGACGAACCGATAAGAACTCGTATGGGAGCCTAATATTCTTCGTTCGGTGCTTGCAAGCCCACCCAGTAGTGGGATCCAAAAGCCGAGCGAGTGGCACCCCCGATTTAATGCGGGTTCTCAAAAGCGCAGCAAACGGCACAGGTGGAGGTTTTTTTTGCGCGCCGCGTTGCGCCGATAGCGGTTTCACGCTCCACCTTTCCATGGACCGCTCGCCAATTCTAGATTCGTGACGAGGCGGCCACCTTGCTGGCAGGTGGCAGAGTAGTCGTGACCTGTCACCGGAGCCGGACAGTTCCCATCGACTTTGCTGCGCGAAGGAGAGCCGCCGGCGTCGTGCCCCGAAGGGGCCGCAACAAGAAAGCCCAGGGCAGCAAACCGCAATGCAGCGCCGCCCGGGAAAATGGCCGAGCCGGAGAGAATCCCTGTAAGGGGCGCAACAGAGAGTGAGCGCTCGGCCCGATCACCCATAAAGGTATTGTTGCGTAGACACCTCGCCGCAGCAATGAACGCCGTTGAGGGAGGCGTCACCCTGACCACATCCGAACTACTGCGGCGGTCGCAAGAGATCTACGATCAGCGACTGGAACAGAACCCTGAGCGCATTCATCTCCACTCGCTCGTCGCCATCGAGCCGGATTCCGGCGATTTCTTTCTGGGAAGCTCGCTCAGCGAGGCCGCGGCGCACCCCGATCGGCCAACGTGTGTTCTCGGCGTCGGCCATGACACCACCACCATCGGGACCGGCCTGTCGTGATCGGAGCCGTCGACGCCGCTGGACGAGCGATGCTGCCGATTCGTTTTGAGCAGTCGGCTCGGATATGGCGGGTGAACAAATGATGTGAGGTTAGTACACTTCGATCAGATAAGTCGTAATGCGAATATCAATCTGCTGAAACCGCGTTTTGAGTAGTTCTTTGTAATCGCGAAAGAACTGCTGATTCTCTTGCGTATCAGCGACGTCGACGAAAATACGACTCAGTTCATCGCGGTAGGATTGGCCGGCATGCTCCCAGACACCGCGAATGATCTGCGTGTCGGTGGAAAGCGCGCCGAATTGCTTGCGCAGATCAAGAAGAGTTTTGCACGCGCAACTCATCCGGAATCTGCGTGCCATCGTTAAACCGCAGTGGCAGCAGGATTTCGAATCGGCGTTGCAAGCTGCTCATACTTGGCGGGCCCTTCAACGATGAATGAAATCCCTTCCATCGCCAACGACGGTAGCGCGTGCGGAGGCACGGCGGTTTCACCGGTGTCCCACGTCTTGAAAGAGAACCGGCCGAGCAAGTACCCGAGGGCACGACGTTCCATTTCGGGATTCGCGAAGCGGATGATGATCATGTTGGTATCATAACCCGATTTGCGCCGCGTTGCAACAGACGCCGTAAAACAACCCAGCAGCAGCGCTCACTGTTTCGCTCTTTCAGAGCTCAAATCCGATACGATATCGTAACCCAAGGCGGCGCTGCGTCGCGTTGCGGCTTCGCTCTGCCCTGGGTTTTCTTGTTGCGCCCCTGCGGGGCAGGTTGTCTTCAATGTACAAATTCACAGCGAAACCAGTTGTTTCCAATTTTCGTAAACTACCGCAGATCGTTGTCGTAGAACCCTGGGCGAACGACTATACGCTCTTGCCAGGCGAGGAGCTTGTAATTGTGGCATTTGATGACCGCCAAGTGCCGTGTTTTCATGTCAGAGAATGGGATGGCACTACGCAAGTCTACGTACAAGTTGGTGCCGATTTCGAGGTTTGGCAAGGAAAAAACGAGCTCCAATGTGGCCATAACCGTCAAACGGAGGCATGAGCACCTATGCCTCTGCGCGGCGATTCACCGACCAAACATTCTTGGGAGATAGTTAATGTCCACCCCCTCCACTAATATCACCAGCGTCCTCAAGGAAACGCGCACCTTTGCGCCATCCAAGGAATTCGTCGCGCAAGCCCATGTCAAAGGCATGGCCGAGTATGAGAAGCTCTGGAAACGCGCGGCCGACAATCCCGAAGCGTTCTGGGCCGAGCAGGCCGAGACGCTGTCCTGGTTCAAGAAGTGGGACAAGGTCCTCGAATGGAACGCGCCGTTCTCGAAGTGGTTTCTCGGCGGCAAGATCAACGCGTGTTACAACTGCGTCGATCGGCATCTCGATGGGCCGCGCAAGAACAAGGCGGCGATCATCTGGGAAGGCGAGCCCGGCGACACGCGCGTGCTGCGCTATCAGGACCTCTATCGCGAGGTGTGCAAGTTCGCCAACGCTCTCAAGAAGCTCGGCATCAAGCCGGGCGATCGCGTGACCATCTACATGCCGATGATCCCGGAAGCGGCCATCGCAATGCTGGCCTGTGCTCGCATCGGCGCGACGCACTCGGTCATCTTCGGCGGCTTCTCGGACACCGCCGTCGCCGACCGCAACAACGACGCCAAGGCCAAGCTCGTCATTACTGCCGACGCGGGCTGGCGACGCGGCAAGATCGTCCCGTTGAAGCAGAACGTCGACGCCGCCCTGGAAAAATCGCCGACGGTCGAGAAGTGCATTGTCTTCAATCGCTGCAATCAGCAGGTCGCCATGAAAGCGGGCCGCGATGTGTGGTGGCATGAGATCGTCGCCAATGAACCCGCCGTCTGCCCGCCCGAACAGCTCGACAGCGAGCATCCCCTCTTCATCCTCTACACCAGCGGCTCCACGGGCAAACCCAAGGGTGTCTTGCACACGACCGCCGGCTATTTGCTCGGTACGTCCATGACGCACAAATGGGTCTTCGACATCAAGGAGGACGACACCTACTGGTGCACGGCCGACGTTGGCTGGGTCACCGGCCACAGCTACATCGTCTATGGCCCCTTGTGCAACGGTTCGACTGTCGTCATGTACGAGGGGGCGCCGAACCATCCGCGCGAGGATCGCTTCTGGGACATCATCGAGAAGTATCGCGTCACCATCTTCTACACCGCGCCGACCGCCATCCGCGCCTTCATCAAGTGGGGCGATCAGCATCCGAACGGGCACGACCTGTCGAGTCTGCGCCTGCTCGGCACGGTCGGCGAGCCGATCAACCCCGAAGCGTGGATGTGGTATCACAACGTCATCGGCAAAGGCAGATGCCCGATCGTCGACACCTGGTGGCAGACCGAAACCGGCGCGATCATGATCTCGCCCCTGCCCGGCGCGATCTCGACCAAGCCCGGCAGCGCGACCAAGCCAATTCCCGGCATCGTCGCGGAAGTCGTTGACAAGCAAGGCAACCCGGTGCCCGCCGGATCGGGCGGATTTCTCGTCATCAAGAAGCCCTGGCCGGCGATGATGCGCACCATCTTCGGCGATGACGAGCGCTACAAGCAGCAATACTGGAGCCAAATCCCCGGCGTCTACTTCACGGCCGACGGGTCGCGCATGGACGAGGACGGCTACCTATGGATCATGGGCCGAGTCGATGACGTGCTCAACGTGTCGGGCCACCGCCTGAGCACGATGGAAGTCGAGAGCGCCCTCGTGCATCATCCGAAGGTTGCCGAGGCCGCGGTCGTCGGCAAACCGGACGAGATCAAGGGCGAAGGCATTTCCTGTTTCGTGACGCTCAAAGCCGGCATCCCCGCCAGCGATGAACTGAAGAAGGAACTGCAAGCCCATGTCGTCAAAGAGATCGGCGCCCTCGCCCGGCCCGACGAGATCCGCTTCACCGACTCCTTGCCGAAGACGCGCTCCGGCAAAATCATGCGCCGCCTGCTCCGCGACATCGCCAGCGGCAAGCAAACCACGGGCGACACCACGACGCTGGAGGATTACTCGATCCTGGCGAAGCTGAGGGAGGACGAGGAATGAGTTTGGCGAGCCGAGTTGAATAGGCTTTGGCAGTTGTCGGTTGTCAATTCTCAGTAAATGCCGGTCCTTGGCTGTTTCTGACAACTGCCAACCGACAACTGACAACCGTAGAGTGACCCACGGCGGCAACCGACGCCTTGCGGTGCTCGGCTTGCCATGTTCCCAAAGGAGCATCGCCGATGCATCGTCCTATTCTCATCCTGGCCGTCGTGATTCTGGTTGCCTGTACGCTCCCGGTCGGGGCAGGCGGAATCCCGGACACCCACAAGCCGGTCATCAAGAAAGGCTTGGAATGGCTCGTCGAACACCAAGGCAAAGATGGAAGCTACCCCTTTGGAATCTCCGACCCGCACTATCACACCGTCGCCACGTCTTTTGCCGGCCTGGCTTTGCTCGCGGAGGGTAGTACGGCCACCAAGGGCAAGTACGCCGCCAACATCGATCGCGCCACTGAGTGGCTCGTCCGCAACTGTGGCAAACGCGACAGCGATGGCTTGCTCACTGGTGACAGAAGCCAGGGGGGCATCTACATGTTTGGCCACGCCTACGCCACGTTGTTCCTGGCCAGCGTTTGCGCACGGTTCGACGTGCCCGACGATGGCAAGAAACCGACACTGCAACAGCGCATGGACCGTGTTCGCCGCAAGGAGTTGCAGGAAGTCCTCAAACGGGCCGTGGCGTTCAGCGTCAGGGCACAAATCTCCACTGGCGGCTGGCATTACGTCTCAAGCGAGGAGGCAGGCGCTATTCCTGATTTTCAGAATTTTCTCGATGAAAGTACCGTAACGCTCTGCCAGATTCAGGCGTTGCGGGCTGCCCGGATGGCCGGCGTCGCAGTCCCTGAAGAGACGATGAAAAAGGCGTACGCCCGCCTTGCGAAGCTAACGACGGCAAGCGGCGGGCTAAGATACGCTAGCGGAAGTCGAGGAGACTTCAAAAGTATCCCTCTGACCATCGCAGCCATCGCGTGTGCCTACGACCCTGCCGACTACAACAAAGAGCTGCCGAAAAAATGTATCAAGTTCAGTGAAAATTCGTTCACGCCGGATAAGAAGTCGCGATTTCCAGATTACACGTACTTTCATGCCGCGCTCGTCCTGCACGGACTCGGTGAAAAGGGTTTTGCCGACATCTTCGGGAAGGAACAGCCCGGCATGAAGTGGAGTGAGCATCGCAAGCTGTGTTTTGAAAACGCCCGCGACACACAAGAAGCCAACGGCAGTTGGAAGCCCGCCGATCCCAGGGCCGATCAAGTCTACGCCACCGCGATCAAGCTGATCGTTCTGCAACTCGACAACGAAGCAGTGCCGATCTTTCGCACGAAGGCGGAGGGGAAGAAGAAATGACGAAAAGCTGCCTGACGTCATCGGACCAACTCGGATGAGATTCGCCTCACCGACTCCTTGGCGTGCCCCGCTGCGGCAAGATGATTCGCCGCCTGCTCCGCGACATCGCCAGCGGCAAGCAAACCAGCGGCAACACGACGACGCTGGAGGATTGCTCGATCCTCGCGAAACTGAGCGAGGATGAGGAGTAGTTCACACCGAATCTCTGGAGGCAAAAATGCGTCTGAAATGGAAGTGCCTTGCTTTGGTTTGTGTTGTCACCATCTCGTTGGCCGGATTGGCCGTCAGGCCCTCGCACGCCCAGGATACAACCGAAACAATCAAGCGACTGCGAAAGGAACGGAGCAAATTGCTCGATGACGCAGCCAAAGTAGCAAGGGCCGGCTGGATTGTGGGAGGCGTGGAATTCGAGACGGTGGTCCAATGCCGACGGGACGCGGACCGGGCCAGGCTGGAGCTTTGTGAGAAAACGGAGGAACGAATCGCAGTGCTGGCCGATTCCGTCAAGGAAGCCGATGCCGTGGTGGAGGCGGCTAAAGCACGCGCGAAAATCGACCGAAATGGTCAGCTTCAGTTCATGCGGGCGAGAGCATTCCTCTTGGAAGTGGAAATCATGCTGGTCCAAGAAAAAGCGAAATTGACCGCCGATAGCAAGAAATGAACGTTGCCGACGACGCGGTCCTCCGGCAAGATGATGCGCCGACTACTCCGCGACATCGCCAGCGGCAAGCAAACCGCGGGCGACACCACAAGGTTGGAGAATTGCTCGATCCTCGCGACCCAGAGGGAAGACAAGGAGTAGGCTTCATGCCGAGGCCGCGTAGCGTTTAAGCAGCTTTGGCGGCTCGTGCATCTGCAGACGAAGGAAGCCGTCGCCGCCGGAGTTGGTGCGAAAGCCGGAGATGTTGCGGCGTTGTCGCGGCGTGCGGCGACTTGACAATCTGTTGGTAAGACGGCATCTTACCGGCATGAGTACCACCGTTTCCACCAAGGGGCAGATCGTTTTGCCCGCCGAAATCCGCGAGCAGGACGGCATTGAGCCAGGCCAGGAATTCGACATCGAGCGCATCGATTGCGGAGAATATCGGCTGGTGCGCCGCAAGAAACGACCTAATGAGGGGCTCATTGCCTGGCTTGAAGCGTGTCCGGAAAAGGACTGGTTTGTTCCTATCGAATCCGAATCCACAGACACTTTGGGCACTATGTGAACTACCTCGTCGATGCCAATGTGCTGTCCGAGAAGACCAAGGTCAAGCCAGATCCCAGCGTCGAAATCTGGCTCAGCGAAAATGAGGCGGACCTCGTGGTCGATCCCATCATCCTCGGTGAAATTCAGTTGGGCATTTATTTGTTGCCTGCTGGGACTCGGTCACGGCCCATGAGGAACACCCTCGCCGGCAGGAAGAATCGCTGGGAAAATACGATGCTGGGAGAATATGGAAATAGAACGCCGGGTACAAGGAGCGCCAGCCGCTTACTCCGTGCGCGGCTCTGAGGTAGTTGCGTTGCTG
>Ga0194128_10009095_pt1 | contig 12304 bp, 11 predicted proteins | sample TA2KigCa65mmetaG_FD_148650 | JGI IMG/M metagenome (GOLD analysis project Ga0194128, IMG submission 148650) | Freshwater microbial communities from Lake Tanganyika, Tanzania - TA2015037 Kigoma Deep Cast 65m | ecosystem: Environmental > Aquatic > Freshwater > Lake | place: Tanzania: Lake...
TGCGTGCCGGTGCACGCCAGCACAGGTGGCGAAGTACCGCGGCCGCCTGTCCGGACCGCTGCGCGATCGTCTCGATCTGATCGTGAGCGTGCCGGCTGTTCCCGTGCAGGCGATCGCCGATGCGCGGCCCGGAGAATCGACCGATGTGGTGCGCCGGCGCGTGTGCGCGGCGCGCGCCGCGCAGCAGCGCCGCCTCGCCGGCCACGGCGTTCGGACGAACGCCGACCTCGGCGGCGCCCTCGTGGGTCGGTTCTGCGCGCCGGATGCGGCCGGGCGCACGCTCGTGCGGCGCGCCCTCGAGCGCTTTGGTCTGAGCGCGCGCGGCTACGACCGCGTGCTCAAGGTGGCGCGCACCATTGCCGACCTGGCGGGAGCGGATGCGGTCTCCGCAGAGCACGTCGCCGAGGCGCTGCAGTACCGGCTCGTCGAGTGACGCGTCTCGCGAGCGCATCCGGTCTGGCCGGCGCGCGTGACGCGCCGGCCAGCCGAACTCAGGCGGGTCCGGGAAGCCGCGCGGGGTACATGTACAGCACCAGCGCAAGGATGATCAGCAGGACGATCCAGGTGGTCATGGCCAGATGCGTGGCGTGTCGCGCGCGGGCCGTCTCCCACCAGCGTCGAGGGCGCACCCCCTGGACCAGAAACGTGGCCACCCCCGCCAGGTTGACGCAGATCACGTTCGCCAGCACCAGCGCGAGCGCACCGCCCGACAGCGAGAAGTAGCCTGCGCCGATCAGCAGGCCCGCCACCACGAGCGGCGGCACCAGCGCCACCGCGACCGTCACGCCGATCACGGCACCGGACAGGCCGCGGGTGAAGGCCAGCGTGCCCGCCGACCCGGCCGCCAGCGCCAGGGCCAGATCGTCGAAACCCACGCGGGTGCGGGAGGCGACCGCCGGGACGTCGGGATCGACCGTGAAGGCGACGCCGGCGCCGAGGGCCACGGCAAAGGCAATCGAGACTCCGGCCAGGTTCGCCCCAGGCGCGCCGCATGAGCGTCGTGTCGCCGAGCGTCGTGGCAAGGGCCATCGCGACGTTCGGACCGAGCAGCGGCGCAATGACCATGGCGCCGATCACCACGGCGATGTCGTTCCGCATCAGGCCCACGGCCGCCACGATCGACGACAGCACCGTCAGCCCGGCATAGACCCGGGTCACGGCGAGCCCCTCCGTGATGGCGCTCCACAGCTCCTCCCGGCTCACCCGGCCGAAGGTCGGCGGAGGAGGTTGTGGCTCCGGCACCGCCGCCGCGTCGGGTGGTGGCGGCGGGACTCGACGGGGCACGACCGCCTGGGGGCCAGCAGAACCAGGTGAAATCCGTCCTGCGAGCCGAAGGTCTGCTCGAGCCGATCCATGGTCGGCTCCGTCTGCTCAGCCGGCACGAGGAGATAGAGCATCGTTCGGTCTTCGCCGCGCGAGTCCAGCCAGGTGCCAAGGAGGTCGTGATGCTCGAACAGCGTCTGGAGGTCCAGACGCGATCCTCCAGGCAGGAACACCTGCATCAGACGCAGCGCCATCTGAGTCGGCTCCGAAGCGATGCGGCGCCCTATCGCTTGCGCTCGATGTAGTTCCAGGCGTCGTACGTCACGGTGACGCCCGGCTTCTGCCGGTACCGCGTGGCGGCATAGTCGATCGACGCCATGATGTCGATCGTCCAGTACCCCGGGCCGCCTCGATACGCGATGTGGTCGACCTGCGCGTGGATCCGCTCAGCGTCGGTGTAGTCGACGACGGTCACCGAGTAGCGGTTCCGGCCCTGCGTCCAGGCGTAGACGCGTCCGGGGAACGTCGCGCCGTACTCGGACTCCCAGCGAATCGTCTCGACCGTCGGGGCTCCAGGCGCCGGCACCATGAAGCGGTCGACGCGGTTGGTGTACTCGGTCCACTCCTGCGCCGCTGACGGCTGCCCCAGCAACACCGCGCACATGGCGGCCATCGCCGCAGTCGGGCGCATACGCGCGTAACTTACCACAGGACGCGCCGCCGGCTCACAGGCGCTGCCGAAAGAAGCGGAGGATGCGATCGCGGGCCTGGTGCGTCGGGTGAGCCGGATCGTCGACGAAGTCGATGGTGAGCACCGAGTGATCCGCGCCCGGGAGCTGGTGGCCGTCGAGGCCGGTACCGAACTCGCGCTGGAGGCGTGTGAACCGCTCCACGGGGGAAATCGTGTCTCCGGCGAAGCGGTAGCACTGCAGCGGGACGCTGGCCGACCGCGCCACCGCCGCCCGAAGCGTTGCCGGCGACACTCCCAGCGCGTCCGCCGGCGCACCAAAGGTGGTGAGCGGCAGGCTCGGCTGACACGCGACGGGCGCCACGACGACGTCCTCGATCATGAGGTTGATGGCGAAGCCGCCGGTCAGGCACATCCCGATCACGCCGATCCCCCGCCCCTCCGGGCGGCGGCGACGGATCTCCTGGGCCAGCGCGCGCAGCCACGAGGCGATCGGGCTGTCCTCATCGCGCCCGAACAGCAGGATCTCGCGGCGCACGCAGATCTGGGCGACATGGAGCGCCGTGCGCGCCTGGGTGAACCGCACGTTTGCGCCGCCGAACAGGAGCGGGAGAAAGACCGTGTAGCCCTTCGACGCGAGGTAGTCGGCGAGCGCGACGCACTCGCGCACCATTCCGGGCAGCTCGTGCATCAGGAGGATGCCAGCGCCACTCCCCTTGTAGAAGACCGGCTTGCGCCGGCCCTGCGCGGAGAACTCGAAGCTCGCGTAGCCCGGCATGTCGCTCATCGGATCTCCCCGACGTTCGCCGTCTGCCCCGCGTCCGGCCTACGGCTTCAGCGCGTCGAACTGCGCCAGCGGCTCCTCCCGGACGATGCGGCTCCAGTGCTCGTAATAGCGGTCCGACGAGCGATACCCGCCGTGGGAGGCGATCGCTCGCCTGCAATCGATGACGAAGACGTCGGGGCATTCCGCGGCGATGACGTCGCGATGCTGCGGGCCCTTCCAGCCGAGCGCGCGATCGAATTCGGGCGCGTCGCCGATCCGGAACGCAAACCTCAACGTCTTGTCCTTGTCGGAGTGGTAGACGAGACAACGCCGGCTGAGCGTCAGCGCCGCGTGGAACTCCCGGCGCGGCTCGAGCACCTCGTCATCGACCGCGGGGGCGGTGATCATGAGATTGTCGACGAATCCGTCCGTCTGGCCGGCGAGCGCCTGGAGGGCGACGCGGGCGCCGAGGCTGTGCGTCTGTACGTCGACGGTGCGGCCGTTGCGCGAGGCGAGCTCGAGCATCGCCCTGAAGAAGCCCGCCGACCGGTTGGCGAACGGCACGGCCGGAAAGAAGCCCGCCGGCGTCGCGAAGCCGGGCCAGACGAAGCCGACGATCAGGCCGTAGCCGGCGTCGCCGACCGCGTCGATGCCGGCCAGGCCCCTGGCGACCCGCTGGTAGGCGCTGGCGACGCTCGCGAGCGGGTTCCTGAACCCGTGGATCAGGAACAGCACGTGATGGCCCTGCATCCGCTCGGCGAGGTCGTCCGCATGCAGCTCGGCGAACGCGTCGAGGTTCGGGAGCGCCGGGTACTCCCGGATCAGGTTCTGCGGGGCGAAGGCGCGGGTGTTGTCGAAGTCCTTGCGGCAGCTGACAAGAATCATGATGCGCTCGATTGTGGTCGCGGTTGGTTCAAGAGGTTGCACGGGTTTCGCGCACGGCCTCGCCGGCCGGCCACCTGTCGTCCGGCACCGCGTCTGACGCGCCAGCCTCGCACGCTCGCGAGCGAGCCGGCGAGCGTCAGCCCGACGCCACCCAGGGCGACCGGCGTCCCCGCCAGACCGCTCACCGACCCGAGCAGCGCCAGCGCTCCCGCGGCACCGAAGGCAAAGGCCGCGACGGCGCGGGTGCGGCGGGTGCGCAGGCCCATGCTGACGACGTTGACGAGGACCAGGGCGACCAGTACGGGCTTGAGCCACGGGCTGTACGGAAGCTGAACGCCGGCGATCCCGAGGGCGCTGGCGTAGGCCGCCCAGCAGACGGGACACTTTGGGAAGAAGACGGCCGCCAGCGACGCAACGGGCGCGAGCGCAGACGGCACCGTCGTGGTGCCCCTCGACACACGAGAGGGCGGACGGCCGGCGGTCGCCGGCGGATCGGTTGATTCGTGCAACAGGTCCTCGGCCCGCGCGACGAGAGCGGCCTCGTCCCACTGCACCCGCTCGAAGACGGCGGCCACGCGGCCGCGCGCGTCGAGCGCGTACGCCTCGATGCGGTGGCGGTTGACGAGCGACGCGACGAAGTTGACGCCCAGACGGAGGTGGCGGCGCAGCGCCTCGAACCCGTCAGTGGCGCGCAGCAGACGGTGGCACGCGCCGAGGCGCAGGCCCCGATCCGCGCCGTATCGGCGAAGCCGCTCCGGGCGGTCGTATCCAGGGTCGTAGGTGATGGCGGCCGTGTGGATGCGGTCGGCCAGGCCGCGCGCCTCGAGCAGCGCCTGGACCCGCGCGAGCTTGGTGACGGTGAGCGAGCACTTGAGCGGGTTGTCGCACCGCGTGTAGAAGAAGACGACGATCGTCGGGTGACCCAGGAAGCCGTCGGTGAACGTGACCGGCATTCCGTCGTGGTCCTCGAATCGGATCCCGGCGAGTGGCGCGGCGTCCTCGCGGGCGTCGGCCGGCCGTACCGCGAGCCCGACGGCCTCGGCGAGATTGCAGCAGGCGGGCGTCGGGCCGGCGCCCGCGTCGCCCCTGATGGCCCGGAGCGTGCTGTCGAGCTGCCGCCGGCGGGCGCGGTCGAGGCCCTCGGGGCGCGCGCGGAGCGCCTCGATCGCCGGCACCACGCCTCGCGCCGCCGCTCCAAGCCATCGCAGCGTCTCCAGCAGCTCGCCAACGGCCGTGGTTGCGTCCGCCGCGACGGCGTACGCGCCGTACTCGTCCAGGCAGAGCGGCTCGTCGTGGGCCCGAATCGTCTCGATCGCGCGCAGCACGAACGGCGCGAATGCGGCGTCGCGGCGGGGGTACGACCGCAGCGCGCGCGCGGCTGCCGCGACCACACGGGGCTCGATGCCCGTGTCGAGCTCGCCGAGGACGAACGGGACGTCGGCATCGGTGATGCCGGCGCGCGCGAGGCCGACCAGGACCCAGCCGCGCATCCGCGCCGTCGTCGAGGCACCGCGTTGATTGTAGAAGGGGTGTTCCTCGCGGAGCAGGTCGGTCAATTCGCCGCGCCGGCGAGGCTCGGCGGCCAGCACCTCGACGAGCGCCGCGAAGTCCTCCTCGGATGGTGCGATCGATTCGGTCACGAGCGGCACCCCGCGTCCCTACCGGTCGTACCTGTCGAGGAACTGGAGCGCGCTCTCCTTGACGGCGTCCGAGGCCTCCGTGCTCAACCGCCGGGCTCGGGTCAGCAGGCTCGTGTCGCCGGTGACCGAGGCCTCGTCCCCGAACTGGGTGAGCGCGGTCAGACTCGTCGCCTGGAGCTCCTCGTTCTCCAGCGGGTCGAGCAGCGCCTCGCGCGCGTAGGCCTGCAGTCGGTCGGGCTGCAGCGCACGCAGCGCCCCGGCCGCGGTCTGGCGCAGTTCCGGCGCCTCCGATTTGTCGCGCAGGATCTGCTCGAAGACGGGGGCGGTTGCGGCATCGGCGGCGAGCAGCCGGAGCGCCTCGCGCTTCGCCACGGCGCTCGGCGGCTTGCTGACGATCTCGCGCGCGATGGGATAGGCCTCGGCGTGAATGTCATAGGCGAGCAGCTGCAGCGCCTTCTCGGGCGGCACCAGGGCCTTCTGCGGGTCGCGCAGGCCCTCGAGGAGCCTGCGCTGCGCGAAGCCGTCGCGGGCGCGGGCGAGAAGGCCAAACGCGCGCTGGCGCAGCTCCGCGTCCGGATCCTGTGCCACCTGGCGCAGCGCCGTCATGTACACGCCGCGCAGCGGCTCGAATGCGGGGGCGCCGAAGCTGGCCGCTTGGAGCATCTGGAGCGCGGCGAGCCGTACGGGAATGGGCTCGTCCCCGTTGCGGAGGATCGCGATGACCTTCTGCAGGTCCGACTCCTGCTCGGTCGCGGCCAGCGGCCCCTGGGTCAGCGCCGCGACCCGCTCTCCGATCGACCGTCGTGCGCTCGTGGCGACCGAGAGCGCCGCGCGTCCGGATGGGGGAACCGCGCGCCGGGATCGCCGCGTCGGTCGAGCCGACCCACGGGCCTTGCCGGACTGTCGCTTCTTCGTCATGTCTCCTCCCAGAGTCGATCAGAGGAACGGCACGTCGTCGTAGTCGAACCCCATGCGGGCCGTCGGGCTGATGCGGCCCTGGTAGTCGAGCGTGTCCTGCACGCGCGGCTGGGGCCCCGGCGCGGCCGTCGTCGACGATGTCGCGAGAGCGCCGCCGGGCGCGGTCGACGGACGAGGAGCGGTGGTGACACCGTTCCAGGGCCACATCGTGTCGGGGAGGCGGTGGCCGACACGGTTGGCCGTCGCGCTGTCGTAGGCGGCCGCGTCCGCCGGATTGAACCGGCTGTTCTGCCGCTGCCATTTCGCCCAGAGGCGGTCCACGTTGCAGTGCAGGAGAAAGAACAGGGGGTCGCGGGCCGCGGTATCGATGCTCGAAATCGACCCCCCGAAGCTGGTGTGCGCGGAGCCGTGGGGATTTCCTTCCATCACGCGAAAGGACGGGTACTGCGCACCGAGCGCCAGCGTCTGCGCCTCGGTGATCACGTTGGCCGACTGCAGCGCGGTGTCGAAGAACGGCCGGCGGTTGACGCCCTGCACGCCGTCGGTCACCCAGAACTGCAGCGGGTTGGTCGCGGCGAACTGCACGGTGCCGAGGGCGTCGGAGGTGCCGAGGAAGTCCGGCCTGAACAGGTTCGGCGCCGGCTGATCGAAGCGCCAGTACGGCAGCGCCACGCTCGGATCGATCAGCTGCAGCTCGCGCTCGAGATCCAGCAGGTACGCGCGGTGCCACGGCAGAAATCCCGGCCGCCTGTGCGCTTCCGCGTCGCTCGCGAAGGTATGCATCGTGCGGAAGTCGACGAAGCGCCCGGCGCCCTGGTTGTTGAGCCGCGCGAGCGCGGCGATGAAGCGGTTCCGTTCGGCGGCCGTCAGCACGTTGGCGTTCTTGCGAACCCGCACCATCAGCCGGACGGAGCCGACCGGCGTGCCGCCCACCGACGCGTCGATCCTGATGTCGCCGTTGTTGGTGCTGGACCGGGCAAACCGACCCGCCACGAAGAACGGGACCGACGCGCCCGTGACTGGCACCGGCAGCGTCACGCTGCTGGAGAACAGTCCGGCCGGCCCCGCGCGGAAGACGACGGCTCCGGCGTTCGGCGCCGCGGTCGACGTGAGCCGGACGCTGACGACGGGTGCGGGGGCCCCGGACGAGTTCGTCATGCGGATTCGGCACGGGGAGGGTGCCCACGAGACGAATCGGGCCCGGGGGTTCGAGCTGTTGTTGATCTGCACTTCAACAGTCATCGACGTGTCCTTCCTGTCGTGGACGAACGTAGCGGCATGGTCGTGCCTGGTCGCGGCCGCGCCTCCGGGTCTCGTGAGGCGGGTGATGGCGCCCGTGCATGTGACCCGGCTGTTCACAGGGGAGAACGACGAAGGGCCGGGATCCGAACAGGTCCGTCCGGGTGGCGCGGCGCCGGCCCTATGGGTACGCCGTCGGCCGCGCGCGTCGCGCGCGGAGGATCTGCGCCGAACTGGCGGTCAGAATGATCGCGCCGCCCACCAGCGTCCAGGCGCCGGGGGCTTCGCCGCGCACGAGCCACGCCCAGACCGGGTTGAGCACCGGCTCGAGCAGCAGCAGGAGCGAGACGTGAAGCGCCGGCAGCTCCCCCACTGCCGCCGTGAGCAGGATGTAGGCCACGCCGATCTGGAACACGCCGAGATAGCCGAGCGTGGCCCATTCGGCCGCGGGCGCCGAGGGTGCGGGCCAGAGCGCCGGCGCCGCTGCCAGACACGCGAACAGATTTCCGATCACCACGGCCGACACCGTCGTCTCGGCCCCCGCCCGTGCGCCCCAGCGAAGTCCCAGGAGCGTCAGCCCCCACGTCAGCCCGCAGAGCACGCCGAGCAGATTCCCGATGCGCGGGGCCGGCGCCGTGACGCTCGATTCGGCGCCGCCTGCCAGGCAGCAGGCGAGTCCGACGCCGACGGCGGCGAGGACGCCGATGTCGCGCCGCTCGAAACGCTCGCCGAGCAGGACGGGGCCGAGCACCGCGATGTACAGCGGCGCCGTCGACTGCAGGAAGATCGCGTTGGCGGCCGTCGTCCACTTCGTGGCGGCGACGAACAGCACGAGGGTGGCGGCGTAGACGACGCCGATGGCGCCCGCCTGCGGACTCCAGCGCGCGCGGCCGGCGAACCAGAGCAGCAGCATCGCCGCCGCGATGCCGGATCGGATCGACGCCACCTGCATCGCGGAGAACGCCGCGGTCTTGATGGCGGCCCCGCCCGTCGAGAAGAGGAGCGCCGCGCCGACGACCTGGTAGACAGCTTTGATGTTTCTTCGCCCGACCGTCATTCGTTTTTCTTTTGAAGAGCCAGCAACCCCTGTGGTAGCCTTCAAGCCTTCGCGACAACTGGATGCCCGCACGCCGTTTCACTATTCTTGTAGCCGATCGGCGCACTGGTGTGGTGCGCCGGGCGACGATTTCGCTGCGGCCGGTCGTCGCCGCCCTGGGCATTCTGCTCGCGGGTCCGGCGTTGATCGGGCTGGGCGCCGCCCTGAAGGGCTGGAGCGACGTCGCGCACCTGCGGACCCGCCATCAAGAGCTCCTCATCGAGAACTCCAATTTTCGCGAGGCGACCGAGGCGCTCGCCGGACAGATCGAGTCGCTGCAGGCGGCGATTACGGATTTGAGCGAGCGGTCATCGCTCGACCCGAACCTCGCGCAGGCGATGAACCGGCTGCCCGCCCGGGTGCGGTCGCGCGCGATGGGCGGCACCGCGACCGGCACGCCGCGCGACGATCTGTCGTACGCGCGCACGCTCTCCGCGCTGACCAACCCCGAGGACACGTTTGGCCTGCTCCGGACGCTGCTCGGCAGCCTCGAAGACCGGCTCAACGTGGTGGCGCGCACCGTGGAGCGGCGCAATGCGCTCGCCGACGCGACGCCCTCGATGTGGCCGGCGTACGGCTGGCTGTCGTCGGGAATGGGACCGCGCCGCGATCCGATCACCGGCGGGCCCGACTACCACTCGGGGCTGGACATTGCCGGCGACCGCGGCCAGCCCGTGTACGCCACCGCGGCCGGCACGGTCCGCCGCGTGGGCTACGAGGGCGCCTACGGCAACCTCATCGTCATCGACCACGGCTTCGGGCTCGAAACGCGGTACGGCCACCTGCAGCGGTTTCTGGTCCGGCCGGGGTCGAAGGTGCAGCGCGGCGACACGATCGGGCTGATCGGGGCGACCGGCCGCACGACCGGTTACCACCTGCACTACGAGGTCGTGGCCAACGGACGTTTGATCAATCCGCTGCAGCTGCTCACGCAGCCGGCGGCCCGCCGCTGAGGCGGCGCCGCGCGCACGCCCCGCCGGGCGCAACCCGCCTGATGTCCGCGCCGTTCCTTGCCGATCCGTAGTCCGGCGGCTACAATCGACAACAGTACCATGTCGTGATCGGCCAACTCCTCGCGAAGGTCATCGGCACACAGAACGAGCGCGAGCTCAAGCGCCTGATGCCGCGCATGCGCGCGATCAGCGCGCTCGAGGCTGAGGTGCGGGCGCTCTCGGACCAGCAGCTTCGCGACAGGACGACCGAGTTCCGCACCCGGGTGGCCAACGGCGAGTCGGTCGAGGATCTGCTGATCGAGGCGTTTGCCGTCGTCCGCGAGGCGGGCCGCCGCGTGCTCAACATGCGGCACTTCGACGTGCAGCTCATCGGCGGGATGGTTCTGCACAGCGGCAAGATCGCCGAGATGAAGACGGGCGAAGGCAAGACGCTCGTGGCCACGCTCCCCGCCTATCTCAACGCGCTCGCCGGCAAGGGCGTCCACGTCGTCACCGTCAACGACTACCTGGCGCGGCGCGACTCGGAATGGATGGGCCGCATCTACCGGTTCCTCGGCATGCGCGTGGGCGTCATCCAGCACGAGCTGACCGATGCGCAGCGGCAGGTCGCGTACCGCGCCGACATCACCTACGGGACCAACAACGAGTTCGGCTTCGACTACCTGCGCGACAACATGAAGTTCGACCTGGAGTCGATGGTCCAGCGCGGGCACCACTTCGCGATCGTCGACGAGGTCGACAGCATCCTGATCGACGAGGCGCGAACGCCGCTCATCATCTCGGGCCCGGCCGAGGAATCCACGGATCTCTACTACGAGGTCGATCGCATCATCCCGAGGCTGAAGAAGGGCGCGGTCACGCAGGGCAACGTCAAGGCGGAGGATCGCGAGCGGCTCGAGACGACCGGCGACTACCTGGTCGACGAGAAGCACAAGACCGTGTCGCTGACGGAGAGCGGCATGGCGAAGGCGGAGCAGATGCTCGGCCACCGGCTCGCGGCCGGGTCGGGCGGGCTCTACGATCCGGTCAACATGCCCGTGCTCCACCACGTGCAGCAGGGGCTGCGGGCGCACAACCTGTACCACCGCGACGTCGAGTACATGATCAAGGACGGCCAGATCGTCATCGTGGACGAGTTCACGGGGCGTCTGATGCCGGGGCGGCGATGGAGCGACGGGCTGCACCAGGCGGTCGAGGCCAAGGAGAAGGTGAAGATCGAGCGCGAGAACCAGACGCTCGCCACGATCACCTTCCAGAACTACTTCCGCAAGTACGGCAAGCTGGCGGGCATGACCGGCACCGCCGAGACCGAGGCGGCCGAGTTCGCCAAGATCTACAACCTCGACGTCATCGTCATCCCGACGAACCGGCCGCTCAAGCGCATCGAAGAGCCGGACCTCGTCTATCGCACGGTGAACGAGAAGTACGACGCGATCGTCAACGACATCATCGAGAAGCAGAACAGCGGGCGGCCGACGCTGGTGGGCACGATCTCGATCGAGAAGTCGGAGCGGCTCGCGTCGATGCTCAAGCGCCGGGGCATCAAGCACGTCGTGCTCAACGCGAAGTACCACGCGCAGGAGGCCGAGATCGTCGCGCAGGCCGGCCGCAAGGGGACGGTGACCATCGCGACGAACATGGCCGGCCGTGGCACCGACATCCTGCTCGGGGGGAGCCCCGAGCACATGGCGCGGCAGCAGACGATCGCCGAGGAGGTGGCCGAGCGGCTCCCGCGCGGCGAGGAGAAGTTCGTCGACGACGAGGAGTTCGTCTACTTCTACCACGTCGACGGCTTCTTCCGCGCGCCGCGGCCGCACTGGGAGCGCGTCTTCGCGCACTTCAAGCGGCAGACCGAGGCGGAGCACGACGAGGTGGTCGGGCTCGGCGGCCTCCACATCCTCGGCACCGAGCGGCACGAGGCGCGGCGCATCGACAACCAGCTGCGCGGCCGCGCCGGCCGGCAGGGCGACCCGGGCTCGTCGCGCTTCTATCTCTCGCTCGAGGACGACCTGATGCGGATCTTCGGCTCCGACCGCATCGCCGGCCTGATGCAGCGGCTCGGCATGGAAGAGGGCGTGCCGATCGAGCACCGCATGGTGACGCGCGCGATCGAGCGCGCGCAGCGGCAGGTCGAGGCCCAGAACTTCTCGGTCCGCAAGCACCTCCTCGAGTACGACGACGTGATGAACAAGCAGCGCGAGAGCGTCTACACGCTGCGCCGCGAGGTGCTCGAGGGGCACGTCCACCTCACGGAAGAGGAGGTCGTCGACACGCGCGCGTACCTCCTGGCCCTCGCCGAGGACATTCTCGAGAGCCAGGTCGAGCGCTTCGCCGGGAAGGACGTGCCGCTCGAAGAGTGGGACGTGCCGGCGCTCATGCGCGAGGCGTCTCGGCTCTTCGCGCTCGACCCGGACGAGCTCGAGCGGCTGGGCCTCTCGGAGATGTCGGCCGAGGAGATGGCCGACGCGATCTGGGCGCTGGTCAAGGCGAGCTACGAGACCAAGGAGAAGGTGGTGCCCGCCGAGCTGCTGCGCCGCGTCGAGCGCGACGTGATGCTCCAGATCGTCGACACGCAGTGGAAGGACCATCTCTACTCGCTCGACCACCTGAAGGAGGGGATCGGCCTGCGCGGCTACGGGCAGCGCGACCCGCTCGTCGAGTACAAGAAGGAGAGCTTTGCGCTCTTCCAGGACATGAAGGCGCGGATCGAGGAAGAGATCGTGCACTACCTCTTCCGCCTGCGCCCGGTCGTCACGGAGGAGGCCGCGCCGGTGGCCCGTCCGGCGCCGCGTCGCGCGGCGCCGTTGACCCTGAACCACCCGCAGTCCGAGGCGGTGCCCGCGTTCGCCGGCGCTG
>Ga0194128_10009100_pt1 | contig 12298 bp, 11 predicted proteins | sample TA2KigCa65mmetaG_FD_148650 | JGI IMG/M metagenome (GOLD analysis project Ga0194128, IMG submission 148650) | Freshwater microbial communities from Lake Tanganyika, Tanzania - TA2015037 Kigoma Deep Cast 65m | ecosystem: Environmental > Aquatic > Freshwater > Lake | place: Tanzania: Lake...
CGCGACCGCGACCGCGGCGACCGCCGCGGCGCCGGCGAGCGCGCGCACGAATGATCCGCGCGCCGCCGCGCAGGCCCACACGAGGACGGCGGCCGCGGGCAGGAGCGCGGTCGGCTTCGCCCAGATCGCGAGCGCGAAGAGCGCCCCCGCGAGCGCGGACCGCCGGCCCCCGCGCTCGAGGAGGACGACGCCCGCCAGGGTCAGTGCGACCGCGAGCAGGTCCGGCTTCACGGCGGCGGCCCACGTCGCCACGGGCGCGAGCGCGAGCCAGGAGAGACCCACCGTCATGGCGCGCAGGGCCCCGGCGTCCCACGCGCGCCACGCGAGGACCGCGGCGGCCGCGAGAGCGCTCGCGATGCTGATCGCGCGCCCGGCCTGGAGGGGCTCGCCCAGCGAGGCGAGCGCGAGATACAGCGGCGGGTAGTTCGCGGCGACGAGCCCGCTCACGTCGCGGTACGCGCTGCCGTCGCGGAGCAGCAGCGCGGCATGGGCGACCGCTCCCTCGCCGTAGATGACCGGCCAGCCGCCCAGGAGCGCGCGGGTCCACTGCCACACCTCGAGCGCCGCGACCGCGGCGGCGAGCGTGGCCGCGATCCACCAGGCGACCGTGCTGCGGCGGTCAGCCACCGGCCGGGCCGAGGAGGCTCCTTCCGGTCATGCGCTCGGGCGCGGGCAGGCCCATGAGATCGAGGATCGTCGGCGCGACGTCCTGCAGGCCGCCGTCCCGCAGGTGGTGGCGCTCGGCCTCGCTCCCTATCACCGCGACGGGCACCGGGTTCGCCGAGTGCTGCGTGTTCACCCCGAAGCCGGGGAACAGCATCTCCTCGACGTTCCCGTGGTCGGCCGTGAGCAGCACGCACCCCCCGAGCGCGAGCGTCGCGTCGACGACCGCTCCGACCGCGGCATCGGTGGCCTCCATCGCGCGAACGGCGGCCTCGATGACGCCGGTGTGGCCGACCATGTCGGGGTTCGCGAAGTTCACGACGGCGAAGTCGTGGCCGGCGACGCGCTGCGCGAGGGTGCGCGCGACCTCGGGCGCGCTCATCTCCGGCCTCAGGTCGTACGTCGCGACCCTCGGCGAGGGCACGAGCACGCGCTCCTCGCCGGCATACGGCTCCTCGCGCCCGCCGTTGAAGAAATACGTGACGTGTGCGTACTTCTCCGTCTCGGCGACGTGCAGCTGCCGCAGCCCGCGCTCCGCGAGCAGGGCCGCGAGCGGGATCACCTCCTGCTGCGGGAACGCGATGGCCATGCCCGGCAGATCGAGCTTGTAGTCGGTCATCGTCACGAACGCCGAGGGACGGGGACGCCTCGGCCGGGCGAACCCGTCGAAGCCCTCCTGCATGAACGCGAGGGTGAGCTGGCGCGCGCGGTCCGGACGGAAGTTGCAGAACACGACCGCGTCACCGTCGGCGACGCGCGCCCCGTCGCCCACCACGGCCGGCTCGAGGAGCTCGTCCCGGCAGTCGGCCTGCGCGTAGCACCGCGCGATGGCCTCCTCGGGCGCGCTCACGCGCGGAGCGTCGGCGTCGACGATCGCGCGCCATGACCGCTCGGTGCGCTCCCAGCGCTTGTCGCGGTCCATCGCCCAGTACCGCCCGTGGATCGTCGCGATGCGCGCCTTCACCTGCGGGATGAGCGCGAGCGCGCTGCGCGGAGGCATGTCGCGCCCGTCGAGGAAGCAGTGATACGCGACGCGGCTCACGCCCTCGCGACGCGCGAGCTCCGCCAGAGCGTTCAGGTGCCGGAGGTCGGCGTGGACGCCGCCGGTCGAGAGCAGCCCCAGGATGTGCAGCGCCCCGCCGCGCGCGCCGCGGCATGCCGCGACGAGCGCCTCGTTGCGGAAGAACGACCCGTCCTCGATCGCGTCGTTGATCCGGACGAACTCCTGGTACTGGATGTACCCCGCGCCCATCGTGAGGTGCCCCACCTCGCTGTTCCCCATCACGCCGTCGGGCAGGCCGACGGCGCGACCGCTCGCGTCGAGGCGTGCGTGCGGGTACGCGGCGAGGATGCCGTCGAGGCGCGGCGTCCGCGCGAGCGCCGCCGCGTTGCCCGGCCCCTCCGGCGCGATCCCCCACCCGTCGAGGATGCAGAGCACGACGGGCCGGTACGTCAACGGAAGGCCGCGACGATGGCCGCGAACTCCTCCGGCTTCAAGGACGCGCCGCCGACGAGCGCGCCGTCGACGCCTTCGGCAGCCGCGAACTCGGCCGCGTTCGCGCCCGTGACGCTCCCGCCGTACATGACCGTGAACGCGCCGGCGGCCGCGCCGAGCCGCCCGAGCTCGTCCCGGATGCGCGCGACCGCGTCGGTCGCCTGGGCCGCCGTCGCCGCCTCGCCCGTCCCGATCGCCCAGATCGGCTCGTACGCGATCGCGAGCGTTGACGGAGTCGCACGCTCGCGATCGAGAGGACCGATCCCGTCGCGCACCTGCCGCCGCAGCACCGCGTCCGTCTCGCCTGCGCGCCGCTGCGCGAGCGACTCGCCGAGGCAGAAGATGACGCGGAGCCCGTGCGCCAGAGCGGCAGCGGCCTTCCTCGCCACGCGCGCGTCGTCATCGCCCTGGTCGCGCCGCACCTCCGAGTGGCCGACGATCGACCCGGCAGCGATCCCCGCGATCATCGGCGCCGCGATCTGGCCGGTGAACGCCCCCTCCGTCTCCCAGTGCACGTCCTGGGCGTACACGAGCACCGCCGATCCGCCGATGGCCTCGCGCACGCGCGCGAGCGCGACGTGCGGGGGCGCGATACCCACGTCGATAGGGCCGCCGTCGATCCGCGCGATCCTCGTCGCGAGATCGACCGCAGCCTCGAGCGTCGAGGGGTTCATCTTCCAGTTCCCGACGACCAGCCTCTGTCTCATGCGCCCCGCACAGCGCTCACGTGCGCACGTCCGCGCGGTCGCGGTCGCGGTGCTCGACCGTGATCTCGCCCGGCCAGAACTCCCGGATCCGCCGCGCGACCTCGTCCGCGATCGCCACCGAGCGGTGGCGGCCGCCCGTGCACCCGAAGGCGATGCCGAGGTGCGCCTTCTTCTCCTCCTCGTAGCGCGGCATGACGTCGCGCAGGAACGGGACGACGTGGTCGAGGAACCGCTGCGTCGCGGGGTTCCCGAGCACGAACGCGAGCACCGGCTCGTCGCTCCCGGACAGCGGGCGCAGCTCCTTCACGTAGAAGGGGTTCTCCATGAAGCGCACGTCGAAGACGAGGTCCGCCCCCGGCGGGAGGCCGTACTTGTACCCGAAGCTCGTCAGCTGGACGAGCATGCCGCTCGGGCCTTCGCCGTAGAGGGAGTGCAGCGTGTCGCGCAGGTCCTTCACCGAGAGGTGCGTCGTGTCGATGACCCTGTCGGCCCGCGCGCGGAGCTCCACGAGCTGCCGGCGCTCCTCGTCGATCGACGGCTGGACGCCGCCGGGCGACTCGAGCGGGTGCCGGTGGCGCGTCTCGCTGTAGCGGCGTACGAGCACCTCGTCGCTCGCGTCGAAGTACAGGAGGTGCGGCCGACGGCCCTCCTCCTCGAGCTGCCCGAGCACGCGCATCGCGTCCTGGAAGAGGCGGCCGCTACGGACGTCGATGACGAAGGCGACCCTCTCGTAGCCGCCGCCCTCGCGGGTGACGCGGAGCGCGTCGGGGATGAGCGCGGGGGGGAGGTTGTCGAGCGTGTAGTAGCCGAGGTCCTCGAGCACCTTCACGGCGATGCTCTTCCCCGCCCCGGAGAGTCCCGTCATCACGATGAACGGATGAGGCACGGAGGAGAGGGTACCTAGCCGGGGACGATGCGGTTGAGGAGGAAGCTCACCATGGCGACGATGAGGCCGCCGACGATCGCGGCGATGATGTCGCTCACGCGGAAGCCGAGCGGCAGCCAGCTGAGGATGACGAGCATGAAGCCGTTCACGACGAGCACGAACAGGCCGAGCGTCGCGCACGTGATGGGCATCGACAGGAGGAGCAGGGTCGGCCGGACGACGGCGTTCAGGACGCCGAGGATGACCGCGGCGATCGCCAGCGCGAGCAGGTAGTTCGTCTGGGCGTCGGCCGTGAACTGTGGCGGGTCGAAGCGGATGCCCTCGAGCAGGTGGTCCGCGACCCACAGCGAGGCCGCCGTGACGACGATCCGCAGGAGACAGCCCATCGCGGCGATCGTACCTAGCACTGGCCGACCGTTGCGCTGCGCGTCACGCGGCGGTCGGCGGCGCGGAAGGCCCACGGCCCTACGGGCAGGAACGGCGCGCTGGTGAGGATCAGCGCGAGGTGCTCGAGCCCATGGTCGAGGATGGTGCGCGCGCCGATGGCGTGGAAGCGCAGGATCTCGGCGGCCAGGTGGTCGGGAGGAGGACGGCGACCACCTGGCCGGCGAACGGCAGGTACGTGACCGGGAAGGCGACGCCGGAGAGCAGCGCGAACAGGAACTGGGTCGTGTCGGCCATGAAGTTCGCTCCCTTCAGCACCATCACGGCGCCGGCGAAAAGAAGCCCACGCCGGCCATCCCGATGAGCGCGATGAGGAGCGCGGGCACCGCCAGCACGGTCCCGGGCCCCACCCGCAGGCCGAAGAAGGCGAGTCCGATGGCGAAGAGCGCGACCTGCGCGATCGCCAAAGGATGAGCGCCAGGATCCCGCGGCCGAGCACCAGGACTTCGCGCCGGGCTGGCGTCACCCAGGACGGCACGAGCGTCCCGGCGTCCATCTCGTTCCGTAGGGACATGGCCATGATCCAGAAGGAAGCCGCGGTGATCCCGCTCACGACGCCGCCCATGAAGAGGGATCCCGAGAGGTCCTCGGTGCCGGGGGAGGAGGCGAGCCCCACCTGACGCCCGCCGACGGCGAACGAGGCGCCGAACAGGAACGCCGGGATCACGCTCTGGTACAGCGGACCGAAGACCATCGAGGGGATCACCGGCCGGTAGCGGCTCAGCGCACCGGATCGCCGCGCATCGCGCTCGATCCGGCCGTGGATCTGGCCGCGCTCACGCCGAGGATCAGCGTGGGCACAGCGACGGCCGCGTCGAGCCCGGCGCCGCCGAGCAGGACCTGGCGCACGCCGTCCACGATGTACGTGGGCGGCATGGCCGCCGACACGGCCTGCGCCCGACCCGGCAGCATCGCCAGCGGATGGGTGATCCCGGCGAGGAGCACGACGACCCCCGCACGAAGCGCACCGCGGGGTTGATCTCCCCGAACCGGAGCACGGCGGCCGCGAACAGCGACGCCAGCGCGCACATCGACGGCACCCCGACCGCTATGACGATGCCGGCGCGCAGCAGCGCGTCGGGCGGCGTCACGACGGCGAAGAGCACGTTCAGCGCGACGGCCACGATCCCGAACTGGATGAGGACGGGCCAGACGTGCGCTACCGGCGGGCCGAAGATGACGGCGAGGCGGGAGACCGGTGTGAGCAGCGCCGCTTCGAGCGTCCCGCGGACCTGCTCCTGCCGCAGCGCCGTCCCCGGGCACCGCAGGAAGAGGCTCAGCCACATGCACATCGCGAACCCCACGAACACGAGGCCGGCGGCCTCCGCGGTCCCGGCGCGCTCGGCGAACGCCTGGACCGCGCGCTCGTCGCCACCGGAGTGCACGCGGCCGAGGAGCACGCATTTCGCCGGCAGGAGGATCGGCCAGGGCGGCGATCCGAACACGAGCATGGGGTGGCGGCGGATCCGCCGCGGCTCCTTGCGGACCGCGGCGCTGAAGGCGCGCAGGTCGCCGGCGAGGTACGTCGCTCGCGCAGCGCGTGGCCCGTCAGGCCGATGAACGCGTCCCCGAGCGTCGGCTGGCGCATGGCCTGCTCGAGGCGCTCGGGTCCCGCGAACTGCCGCTTCAGCGCCGCGGGCGTGTCGAGGGCGACGATCCGGCCGTGGTCGATGATCGCGATCCGGTCGCGGAGCTGGTCGGCCTCCTCCGTGTAGCGCGTCGTGAGGAGCGCCGTCCGCCCCTGCCGCCGCAGGTCGCGCACGCGCTCGCGCAGGTCGCGCGCGGCCTGCGTGTCGAGGCCGAGGACGCGCGCCTCGCCGCTCGGGGGCTCGAGGAGGGTCGCGAGCATCCGCAGCGTCGTCGTCTCGCCCGCGCCGTTCGGCCCGAGCACGCCGAGGATCCCGCCCGTCCCCGCGCGCGGGTCGATGCCGTCGACGGCGCGGCCCGGCTCGCGGCGGTCCGGCTCGCGGCGCAACCGCTGCCACAGCGTGCGGCGGCCCTTCTCGAAGACCTTTCGAAGACCTTCGTGAGCCCTCGGGTCTCGACCGCCGCGACCGTCATTCGACGAAGATCTCCACGCGGTCCTCGTCCTTGCTGATGTCGACGATCCGGCCCGCGGTCTCGGCCTCCTTGAGGAGCTCGTCCAGGTCGATCCCGAACTTCTGGAGGTGGCCGCGCGCGAGGCGCTCGAGGATCTCGCGCGCGCCCGCGGCCGACGGTGCCGGTGGCGGCGGCGGCTCGGGAGGTGCGCTCATCGGCGTCGCCGCGCCCTCCTCCTCGCGCGCCGCCTCGTCCGCGGCCCGCGGGATGCGGAGGTCGCCGGACACGCTCTTCACGCGGAGGCGGGGACCGCCCTTCCCGATGACGATCCGGCGGGCGCGCCGGCCGTGCTTCTCGACGAGCGCCGGGATCTCCACGAGCGTGTCGCCCGACACGGTCTGGTACTCGACCTCGGCGTCGGCGGCGGCGATCGCGATCTCGATGTCCCCGCTCACCGTCTTCACGCGGCCCTCGCCGCCGTCGGCGGGGAGCGCGACCGATCGGATGTCGACGTTGCCGCTCACGGTGACGACGTCGGGGGTGCGGACCCGGGATCCCCGGATCTCGATGTCGCCGCTCGTGGAGTTCGCCTCGAGGCGGCCAGCGTATGCCGTCGCGCTCACGTCCCCGCTCGCGGTCCGCAGGAGCGCGGGACCCTGGACGTCGTCGAGCGTCACGTCGCCGGACACGCTGCGCACCTCGTGCTGGCCGCGCGTGCCCGTGATCGAGAGATCCCCGCTCACGGTGCTCGCCTCGACCGCCGTCTCGCGCGGGACGCGGATGTCGAGGTCGACGGCGACGCGCCCGCCGCGGAAGAGGTCGAGCCAGCCGCGCTCCTGCTCGAAGAGCCGCGGCTCGATCCGGATCTCGTTCCCGTCCTGCTCCATCCGGATCTCGACGTTCTCGAGGAGCCGCTTCGCGCGCTCCTCGCTCCACCCGCGGATCCGCTTGCGCGCGCGGACGAGCACCTCGCGCGCGTCGCCGACGGAGATGTCCGTCTCGCCAGACACGTTGCTCACACGAAGGAGCGGCGCGCCGGCGACCTCGAAGCGCTTCTCGATCGTCTCGATCGCCTCGGCGTGCGCGCCGACGCCCATGTCGCCGAAGCCGAAGTACCACCGCTTCCTCCCGAGCGCGGCCTTCACGTCGGCCCGCACGCGCTCGCCGATCTGCTCGCTCAGGTGGGCGTGCATCTCCGCGCGCAGCCGGTGCCGCTCGGCGCGGCGCTCGTCATGCTCGGCGCGCCGCTCCTGGCTCCGCACCTCGCGCTCCGCCCACCTGCGCTCGCGCTCCTCGTCGTTCACGTCCGGCCCTCCACCAGCGCCGCCGCGTCATCGGGGCCGATCCGGCCCTCCGTGAGCTGGCGCAGGAGCTCCTTGCGGCGCTCGGCCTCGGCCTCGCGGTCGGGCTCGACCTCGGTCTGGTAGCCGAGGGCGCGGATGACCGCGTCGAGGCGCGAGCGGACGGTGGGACACGAGATGCCGAGCTCGCGCTCGACGTCCTTGAAGTCCCCCCGCGGCCGGATGAAGGCCTCGAGGAACTCGAGTTGATCCGCGCTCAGGGAGTGGGACCGCCCGAGCGAGAAGGAGCCCTCGAGGCGCGTCCCGCAGGAGCCGCACTCCAGGCGCGCGACCCGGAGCTGCGCGGTGCAGATCGGGCAGCGGCCGATGACGGCCGGCTCGCTCACGGGTGAGTCCTCGCCCCGGCCTCGACGAATGTCAAGGCACGATCAGCGTCATGTAAGCGAGTTAGCGCTCTGATGGGGTCGGCCGCCTGCTAAGAGGTGATCGCCCTCTTGATCCGGTCGGCGAGGGCCGGGCCGACCCCGGCGACCGCCGCCAGCTCCTCCGCACTCGCGTCGCGCATCGCCCGGAGCGAGCCGAACTTGCGCAGGAGGGCCCGCTTGCGGGCCGGGCCGACACCCTCCACGTCGTCGAGGGCGGAGCGCACGGCGCGGCGCGTCCGCAGCTTCTGGTGGTACGTCACGGCGAAGCGGTGCGCCTCGTCGCGGATGCGCTGGAGGAGGTGGTAGGCGGGCGTCCCCGTCGCGAGCGGCACCGGCTCGGAGCGTCCGGGCACGAACACCTCCTCGGGCCTCACCCGCGCCGCGCCGCCGTCGCCGGCGATCCGCTTCTCCTTCGCGAGCGCGATGACCGGGAACTGGAGCTGCCCGAGGTCCGAGAGCGCCGCGAGCGCGGCGGCGAGCTGGCCCTTGCCGCCGTCGATGACGATGAGGTCGGGCGCCGGCCACGACGACGCGACGGCCTCTTCCCCGCCCTCGCGGGTCGCGGCCGCCGCGTGCTTCGCGAAGCGGCGGCGGATCGTGTCGCGCATGTTCGCGAAGTCGTCGTTCGTGTCGGCGACCTTCGCGCGGAACCGCCGGTACTGCTGTTTCGCCGGCCGGCCGTCCTCGAAGACGACCATCGAGGACACGACATCCGTCCCCTGCACGTGGCTCACGTCGTAGCACTCGATGCGCTTCGGCGGCCCCTCGAGCTCGAGGTGCTCGCGCAGCGCCTCGTGGAGCTGCGCGAGCGCCTCCTGCGTCTTCCCGCGGTCCGCGAGCCAGCGAACCCGCTCCTGGCGCAGCGCGTCCTCCGCGTTGCGCGTCGCGAGCTCCACGAGCCGCCGCTTCCGGCCCCGCTGCGGGACGATCAGGTCCACCCGCCGGCCGCGACGCTCCTGCGCGAACGCCGCGAACGCCTCGGCCTCGGGGAGCGGAACGGCGGTGAGGATCTCGTTCGGCAGCTCGGTCGCCGCGGAGTAGTACTGGCGCAGGAAGGAGCCCGCCACCTCGGCGGCGGTCGCCCCCTCGGGGCCCTCGAGGAAGAAGTGGTCGCGGCCGACGATCGTGCCGTCGCGCACGCGGAAGATCTGGACGGCCGCGTCGCCGCCATCGACGCCGACGCCGAACACGTCCATGTCCCCCCCGGCGTACGCGTGGACCTCCTGCCGCTCCTGCGTGCGCTCGATGGCCTTCAGGCGGTCGCGCATCTCGGCGGCGCGCTCGAACTCGAGGCGCTCCGAGGACGCCGCCATCTCGTCGCGCAGCTCGCGCGCGAGCGGGCCGTAGCGGCCCTCGAGGAACAGCGCGCTGCGGTCGATGGCGGCGCGGTACTCCTCCGCCGTGACGTTCCCGACGCACGGCGCCGTGCAGCGCTTCAGGTGGTAGAGGAGGCACGGCCGCCCGCCCGGGAGCGCCGACGGCGGGACCGTTCGCCCGCGGCCGTCCTCGCCCGCGACGATCGTCAGCTTGCACGTCCGGTACGGGAAGAGCTTCTGGAGGAGGTCGAGCGAGTCGTCGACGGCCTTCGCGTTCGCGTACGGGCCGAAGTAGCGCGCGCCGCGGTCACCGAGCTGGCGCGTCCGCAGGATGCGCGGGAAGTCCTCCCCGAGCGTGACCTTCACGTAGGGGTAGGACTTGTCGTCCTTGAGGCGGATGTTGTAGCGGGGACGGTGCTGCTTGATGAGGTTCGCTTCGAGCAGGAAGGCCTCGGAGATCGTTCCGGTCGCCACGTGGTCCACGCGGTCCGCGCGTTCGACCATCCGGACCAGGCGCGCGTCGAGGCTCGGCCCCAAGTACGAGCGGACGCGGTCGCGCAGCGAGTCGGCCTTGCCCACGTAGAGCACGCGGCCGCGGGCGTCCCGGAACAGGTACACGCCCGGGCCGCTCGGCAGGCCCGCGACCTGAGCGGCGAGCTGCTCGCTCGCTATCATGGCATCATGATTCCGCTACGCGCGACCGCGCGACCGTGATGAGAAAAGGGGGCATGATGGCCACTCGGGTCGCGCGACGCTCCGTCCAATCGGTCGACCGGGCGCTGGACCTCCTCGAGGCGCTGGCCGCCTCGGAGGGCGAGGTCTCGATCACCTCCCTCGCGAACCGCACGTCCCTGCATGTGAGCACCGTCCATCGCCTGCTCACCACCCTCCTGCGTCGAGGGTACGTCCGGCAGAACCCCGAGACGAGGGCCTACTACACCGGCGCGAAGCTCGCGACCCTCGCCGAGGGGCGCTCCCGCTTCAACGAGCTCCGCCACCGCGCGCGCCCGATCCTCAGCGCGCTCACCGACCAGACGCGCGAGACGTCGAACCTCGTCGTGCTCGATGACGTGATGGCCGTGTACATCGAGACCGTCACGAGCCCCCACGTCGTGCGCATGTCCACGACGCTCGGGAACCGCGTCCCGCTCCATGCGACCGGGGCCGGCAAGGCGCTCCTCGCGTGGCTCGCGCCGGACCGCCGCGACGCGCTCATCGACCGGACCGAGATGCGCGCGCATACCGCGCGCACCATCACCGAACGCGCGTCGCTCCGCCGCGCGCTCGAGGAGATCCGCGAGCGCGGGTATGCCATCGACGACGAGGAGTACGACGAGGGCGTGCGCTGCGTGTCCGTCGCCGTCGGTCCGATCGGCTCCCCCCTCGCCGCGATCTCCGTCTCCGCTCCCGCGAGCCGCATGACGCGGCAGCGCGGAGGCGAGCTCGCCCAGCTCCTGCGCCGTGCGGCGAGCGAGCTCGCGGAGGAGATGCGCGAGCAGCCGCGCTGACGTCGTGACGGTCGCCGCGGGAGGCGTCACGGCCGGCCTTCGCGGCGAAGAGCTCGGGCGGCGGCTCGTCGGGCTCCTCGGCGAGGACAAGGTGCTGTGGAAGCGCCATGACCTCCTCCTGTACGAGTACGACGGCGCCGTCGACACCGCCGCGCCCGACGCGGTCGTGCTGCCGAACGAGACGGCCGACGTCGCGAAGCTCGCGCGCTTCTGCTGGGACCACGGCGTGCCGCTCGTCCCGCGCGGCGCGGGCACCGGGCTCTCCGGCGGCGCGATCCCCGTCTTCGGCGGCGTCGTCATCTCGTTCGCGCGCATGGCGCGCATCCTCGAGATCGACGTCCCGGGGCTCCGCGCGGTCGTGCAGCCGGGCGTCATCAACCTGCACCTCTCGACGGCGGTCGCCCCGTACGGCCTGTACTTCGTCCCGGACCCCTCGAGCCAGAAGGCCTGCACGCTCGGCGGCAACGTCGCCGAGAACTCCGGCGGTCCGCACACGCTCGCGTACGGGGTGACGACGAACCACGTCACCGGCCTCGAGGTCGTCCTCGCGGACGGCACCGTCGTCCGCCTCGGTGGGCGCGCCTGGGAGCAGAGCGGCTACGACCTCGTCGGCCTCTTCGTCGGCAGCGAAGGCACGCTCGGGATCGTCACGGAGGTGACCGTGAAGCTCACGCCGCTGCCGGAGGACAAGCGCACGATCCTCGCCGGGTTCCCGACGATGGACCAGGCGTCGGAGACGGTGTCGGCCATCATCGCCGCGGGCATCGTCCCGGCGGCCATCGAGATGATGGACGCGCTCGCGACGGAGGCGGTCGAGTCCGCCGTGCACGCAGGCTATCCCCGCGACGCCGGCGGGATCCTGCTCGTCGAGGCCGACGGCCTGCGCGACGGGCTCGACGAGCAGCGCGAGCGCATCGAGGCGATCTGCCGCGCGCAGGGCGCGACGACGCTGCGCGTGGCGGGCAGCGCGCTCGAGCGCGAGCGCCTGTGGGCCGGCCGCAAGGGCGCGTTCGCCGCGATGGGCCGGCTGGCGCCCGACTACTACGTCCAGGACGGCGTCATCCCGCGGACGCGCCTGCCGGAGATCCTGCGCCACGTCCGCGAGGTCGGCGAGCGCTACGGCGTGCGCATCGCCAACGTGTTCCACGCCGGCGACGGGAACCTGCACCCGCTCATCCTCTTCGACGGCTCGGCGGGCGAGGCGGTCCTCGAGCAGGTGAAGCAGGCGGGCTTCGAGATCGTGGCGGCGTGCGTGGAGGCCGGCGGCTCGCTCACCGGCGAGCACGGGATCGGGATGGAGAAGAACTGCTACATGCCCATCCAGTTCTCGGCGAACGACCTCGCCGTCATGCAGCGCGTGAAGCGCGCCTGGGACCCCGCCGGGCTCATGAACCCCGGCAAGCTCTTCCCCACCCCCGGGCGCTGCCGCGAATACGACCTGGGGCGCCGGCGATGAGCGTCGTCCGTCCCGCCGACGCGCAGGCCTGCGCCGCCGCGCTCCTCGCGGCCGCGC
>Ga0194128_10009105_pt1 | contig 12294 bp, 7 predicted proteins | sample TA2KigCa65mmetaG_FD_148650 | JGI IMG/M metagenome (GOLD analysis project Ga0194128, IMG submission 148650) | Freshwater microbial communities from Lake Tanganyika, Tanzania - TA2015037 Kigoma Deep Cast 65m | ecosystem: Environmental > Aquatic > Freshwater > Lake | place: Tanzania: Lake...
CCGCGAATACTTCTGCGAATTCCAATCCGGCCGCCAGCAATTCACCAGCCGCGAAGTCGTCGAAGCCTGCTTCGACATGTCTCTCAAACAGGAAAGGATACCCATCGAATATGGAACGTAACGACAAACTCCCCACCGCGTATGCAAGGATGCGGCGGGTAACACTACTGCGCCGGCGAGGTCGTCGCGGTCAATCGCGTCCCGATGATTTCGCCGGACACAACCATCTCCACGCGCCGGTTCTTCTGCCGGTTCGCGGCCGTGTTGTTTTCATAGAGCGGCTGCGTCTTGCCGAATCCGATCGCCGAAATCGAGTCGGCGTTCAGACCCTGCGCGATCATGTACTCGCGAACGGTATTGGCGCGGTTCTCCGACAGCTTCTGATTGAAGTCGTCGCCGCCCGTCGCATCGGTGTGGCCTTCAATCGCCAGCCGCAGCGTGGGATGCGCGAGCAGGATGCCGCTGATACGCGCCAGTTTCTCGCGCGTTTCGGGCCGCAGCGTAAACTTGCCGATGTCAAACAACACATCCGACATATTGACGATCAGCCCGCGCGCCGAATCGCGCGTTTCGAGAATCAGGTTGAACTGATCGAGCAACTGTTTGCGCAACGCCGTCTTTTCGTCTTCGGCGCGCTGGCGAAGGCGGTCCGCTTCGGCCGCCGACTGTTTCGCCTTCTCGGCCTCGGCGATCGCCGCCGCGCGCGCCGCCTCGGCTTCAGCCTTGGCTCTTTCGGCCGCCGCGCGCGCTTGATCGGCCTCCCATTTCAACCGCTTCGCTTCGAGCGCGGCGGTTTCCGCTTCCGCCTTCGCGCGCTGCGCCGCAAGCCGCTCGGCCTCCGCTTCCGCGCGCGCCTTCTCCGCCTCGGCCCGCGCCTTCTCGGCCGCCGCGCGCAATCCTTGTTCGACGCGCGCGCGTTCGGCCGCCTCGGCAGCCTTCTTCGCCTCGGCCTCCGCCACCGCCTTCGCCGCGGCTTCGCGTTCGGCGGCCGCTTCGCGCTCCATCATCTGGCGTTCTTCGTCCTTGCGCTTAACGGTCAACACCCGAGCGTCCTCGGCCGTCTGCACCGCTTCGCGAGCGATCATCGACACCGGTTTGTGGCCCGCTTTGCGCGCTTGATAGCCCTCGGCCTGGCCCAGCAAACCAGCGGCCTTCTTGTACGTATCGGAGGCGTACTTCTCCGCCCCGGTCGCCCGCGCGATATGCAGCGCCGTGCGCGCTTCGTAGAGTTCGATCGGCACCTTCGGATCAACCACGGGCTTCGGCCCGGCCAGCGTTGCGTACTGCCCGCGCTGCAACAGTTCGAACTTCGCGTCGATCTCGTCGATCTTGCCGACCGTATCCTGCCGCACGACGTTCTCCATCACGATGACATCGCTCGGCTGCGTGACCGCAAAGTAAGGCTCGGCCGTGACGATCAACCCGAACGCTTGCAACTCCGTGGTAACGTTCAGCTTCCCGCTCGTTCCGTTTAACAGAATCTCGCCGAGGTTGGTCGCGCGGCCCTCGGGCGTAATCGCCCACAACACGTAGGTCAGATACTCGGCGCCGTGCATCTGCGCCGGCTGCAGGTTGCGGAACTCGACCTCGATCTCAATGTAGCCCTGCTTGCTCTCGACCTTCGCTTCGCCCTTAGCCACGGCCAGATTCGCCGTGCCCTTGAAATCGATCTTCGTCGCTCCGGAACGGTGGCGGTAGTTGATCGCCTTCGCCGTCTTGGCCACGACATCGACTTTGAACGTGACCATCGGCGGGCCGGGATTGGTCTGTTGCGCCGGCAACGCGGCAAGGAACGCGAACGCTAGAACAATGCTTTTCATGTCAAGGGCTCCAGGTACTGCTCTCACTATTGTGGACGTTTTTTTTTGCCCCGGGGTGTTGCATTCGGCCAAAGTGGAGATAACATAACAAGGTTCCCCATGTGGCAGCATAATTACATTCCCATTGCCGATAGCCTCGGCGCCTCGGCGGCCATAGCCGCCCTTCCGATCTTTGTTTTGCTCTTGATGCTGGGCGTTTTCAAGAAGCCGGCGTGGAAAGCGGGCCTCGCCGGACTCGGCACCGCGGCGGTCGTCGCGCTGTTCGGCTACGGCATGCCCGGCGGCATGGTTGTATCGTCGGCGCTGTACGGCGCGGCCTTCGGCATGCTGCCTATCGGCTGGATCGTCTTCTCCGCGATTCTGCTTTACAACCTCACCGTCGAGACTGGCAAGTTCGAAATCGTGAAGAAGTCGGTCGGCAGCCTCACGCCGGACCGCCGCCTGCAAGCATTGCTGATCGCCTTCGCATTCGGCGCGTTCATCGAGGGCGCCGCCGGATTCGGCAGCCCGGTCGCCGTCGCCGCGGCGATGTTGACAGGCCTCGGCTTCTCGCCGTTTTACGCCGCCGGCATCTGCCTTCTCGCCAACACCGCGCCAGTCGCGTTCGGGTCGATCGGCATTCCGGTCACGACGCTCGCCATCACTACCGGCCTGCCGGTGAAGGAGTTGAGCGGTTGGGTCGGATCGATCTGCGCTCCGGTTTCGTTCTTCGTGCCTTCGTACCTGATCCTCGTTATGGGCGGCTGGCGCGCGCTCAAAGGCGTATTGCCGGCCGCAATCGTCTGCGGCGGCGCCTTCGCCGGCCTGCAATATCTGGTGTCGACGCAACTCGGCCCCGAACTGGTCGACATCACCAGTTCCCTCGCCGCGATCGGATCGCTGGTTGTTCTCATCAAGGTTTGGAAGCCGAAGGACACGTTCCATCTAGAAGGCGAAACGTCGGCCGCGCCCGCCGCGGTCAAGCTCTCCGGCAGTGATCTGTTCTGGGCTTGGATGCCGTATCTGATGCTGGTCGTATTCGTCCTCATCTGGGGCAACGAGAGCGTCAAGGCCTATCTCAACAAGACGACGATCCAGATTCCGTGGCCGGGTCTGCACAACATGATCGAACGCATGCCGCCCGCCGTCGGCAAGCAATCGCCCTACGCCGCGATGTACGCCTTTAGCTGGCTCTCCGCCGCCGGTACATCGTGCGTGCTGGCAACCATCTTCGCGGCCATGCTGCTTCGCGTCTCCTTCGGGACGTTCGTTAAGATCTTCTCGAAGACGCTGCAACAGCTCGCCAAGCCGCTGCTGACCATCGGCAGCGTTCTCGCTCTCGCGTTCCTGATGAACTACTCCGGCGCGACCGGCACGCTTGGCCTCGCGTTTGCATCCACCGGTTCGACCTTCCCGTTCTTCAGCGCAATGCTCGGCTGGTTGGGCGTGTTCCTCACCGGTAGCGACACCTCGGCCAACGCGCTGTTCGGCAACTTGCAAGTTGTGACAGCCAACAAGCTCGGACTCGATCCGGTGCTGATGGCATCGTCCAACTCCGCCGGCGGCGTAATGGGCAAGATGATCAGCTTGCAGTCGATCGCCGTCGCCGCCGCCGCAACAGGCATGAGGGCCGAAGACGAGTCGAAGCTGTTCCGCTTCACCTTGCGTCACTCGATCTTCCTCGCTTCGATGATCGGCCTGCTGACCGTCCTGTACGCGTTTGGTCGTTAAAACTGGAGCTTCAAAGCTAGCTGCACCACGCGCGGGTTACCCGTCGTCGACCGGATCGACGCGTAACTCGCCGCCGTGATGCTGCCGCCTGGATTCGCAAAGTTCGCGACGTTGAACAGATTGAAGAACTCGCCGCGCAGTTCGGCGTTGAACCGCTCAGTAATTGGGACAGTCTTGTTGATCGACAAGTCAATGTTCCGTTGCGCAGGCCCGCGCAGAATATTGCGGCCGGTGTCGCCCCACAGATTTCCGGCCCGCACGAACGCCGTCTTTGTGAAGTAGTCGTCAAGCCGATCTTGTGTGCGGCCGCCTTTTACCGCGGTCGCGATGGTCGCGCCCGGCGCCCAACTGGCGCGGCTGTTCGACGTGCCGAATAGCGCGGCGCCGGAGGTGTCGAGAATCGAAACCGGCGTCCCGCTTTGCATGATTGCGACGCCCGCCAACTGCCATCCGCCGAAGATCCGTTTCGGCAGTTTCGCCGACGGCAGCGAATAGCTGAAATTGACGACAAGCCGCTGCGTGCGATCGAAGTCCGACGGCCCGCGATTGAGCGAAGGCCGCGTCTGGTCCCCGTCGGTCTGCGTGAAGGTCGCCCCTGTCGCCGAGCCCGAATTATTGTCCATCGATTTGGCCCAAGTGTATGCCGTTAGAAACCGCACACCCTTCGCCAGTCGCCGCGTAACGCTGGCCTGCAGCGAGTTGTAGCGGGAATCCGTCGACGTCTCGAGCCACACCAAGCCCGTCGGCGAGAAGCCAACATACGGCACGCGCAGCGGCGCGTTCGCGGCGGTGTTGGTGGTCTCACCGTTCACCGGCGTCTGCGAACTGGCCAGCAGCGGCTGATTGATTAAACGCATCGTCGCCAGACGCGAACCCTTGGTGCCTTGGTAGCCAAGCTCGACGAGTGTCGCCGGCGTGATCTGATACTGCGCGTTCAGGCCCCACTGCTGAAGATACGGCGTGCGCAGCGTAGGATCGACGGCGTTCAGTCCGATTGCCGGCCGGTTCGCGGTGTACGGCGGCGAATAAAGCACCGGCGTGATCGGGAACTCGGACCGCTGTGGCAGCGCCGGGAACGGATCGGCCAATGTCGCCGCCGCGCCCGCCGAGCCTTGCAGATCGGTTCGCACGTAGCCGGGCAACGACAGCGCTTCCAATAACCCCAGTTGATTCGACAACCGGTCGAAGTAGATGCCGTATCCGCCCCGTAGCGCCAGCTTTTCGGAAGCCTTGAACGCAAAGCCGAATCGCGGCGCGAAGTTACGGTTCGGTTCGCGGTCGATCAGCGTGTTCGACACCTTCGGAATGCCGGTGATCGGCTTCTGTGACGAAGAGGTCTGCACAAATCCCGCGCTGGTCGAACCTGCCGCGGGCGGAGGTTGATAGAGCCGCGTATCGAAGCTGCCGTTGCGCCCGAGCGTATCGACGGCATAGCCCAGGTAGTCCCAGCGCACGCCGGCGTTGAGAGTCAGGCGCGTCGAAACTTTCCAATCGTCTTGAACGAAGAACGAAAGATCGGTAATGCGGTCCATGCGGTCGGTGACACCGCTGGCGACGCTCGACGAGTTGATATTACTGAAGCCCGTGCCATTGCCGCCTTGCGGGATCGGCGCGCCGCTCAGACCCGTAAGAAAATCGCCGAAGCTCTGCAGCGTCATCGTGCCGCGAAAGCGATTGTTCGAATAGTAGTCGTCGACGTAACGGCGCATCTCAACGCCCGTGCGGATTTGATGCTTCCCGCGAATCCACGACAGCGTGTCGACGAAATGGTAAGTATCCTGCGCGACGCCCTGATCGGAATTCACGCTATAGGCGAGGCTGAATACACCGGTCACCATGATCTGCGGAATGTCATCGAAATCCCGCGCGTTGAACCGCCGCATGCCGATCTGGCTCAGCGGAATCTTGTTTTCCGGCACAACCACGCCAAGCAACCGCGAAAAGCCCATGCGCGCTTCGTTCACCAACGACACGCCGAAGACATGCGTGTCGGTCAGGCTCATGATGCGGCTCTTGAAATCCTGCGTTGTGCCAAAGCCCGGGATCGTCGCCGCCGGCAGCGGCTGGAACGCGGGCTGCGACGATGTGATCGACTTGAACATCAGCTTGTTGTTCGACGTCAGTTGATGATCGCCGTTGGCGATGTATTGCCCTTCTTCGTAACGGGCCGGAATCGACACGGCGTAATTGACACCGGGCCCTGAGCGTTGCGGCGACGGAATGACAAACGAGCCATCGGCCAGTTTCAAATTCAGCAGCGACACCGCCACCGGGTTGATGTTCGATCCATCGGCCGCAATAACGGGACCGCCGCGCGTTCCCCGCAGGCCCTGGAACACGCGGCCCAACGAGGCGCGCGAGCGGTCGGCGGGAATTGCCGGCAGCGTGAGCGAACTCGATCCCGACAACCCGTTCCGCTGGCGCGTGCCTTGATACGAGAAGAAGAAAAACGTGCGGTTCTTGAGAACGGGACCGCCCAGATTGCCGCCGAACTGGTTCTGTTTGAGCACGGGACGCTGCTGCCCGGTCGCGTTGAAAAAGTAGCTATTCGCGTTCAGTGCGTTGTTACGAAAGAACTCGTAGAGCGCGCCGTGAAACTGCGGCGTTCCCGAGCGCGTGACCAATACGACAGCGGCGCCGCCGCTGCGGCCGGACTGCGCGTCGTAAAGCCCCGTCTGCACTTTGAACTCTTGAATCGCCTCGGGCGATGGCGCGACGAGACCATTCGAGCCAAAAGCGTTTTCGTTCGCAGTGCCGCTATGAATGTTGATCGAATCGACGCCGTCGATGTATATCGAGTTCGATCCCAACCGGGCCCCGCCCGACGAAATATTCTGCGTTCCGCGCCCCAGCGCGCCGGCGTTGTTCAACGGCCCCGACGTGCCCGGCGACAGCGCCAACAACTGCGTAAAATTGCGCGACGATAGCGGCAGTTCTTTCACCGCGTCGCCTTCGACTACGCGGCCCAGCGCCGCCGACTCCGTCTGCAACAGCGGCGCCGCAGCAGTCACTTCGACACGCTCGGTTACGCTCGCCGGTTTCAACACAAGATCGACCGCCACGCGCTCCGTCACGCCAAGCACCGCGCTCGCAACGGTGGTCGCAAAACCCGGAATCGCGACCTCAATTCGATACGGCCCTGGCGCCAGAAACGGGAACGAATAGGTACCCGCCGCCGAAGTGACCGCCTCGCGCCGCTCCCCCGAGTTGGCATTTGTCGCCGAGACCTTCGCGCCAACCACCGCCGCGCCGCTTTCATCCGACACCGCGCCGCCCAACGTCCCGCTCGTCTGCGCCGACAGCGCGAACGCGCAAAAACTCAATAACAGGAGAGACCTCATCTCTCCAGGGTATTATCTCCGCGTCAGCAACATCGACACACCGCCGCCGATCATCAACAAGGGCCACAGTTTCTCGAACCCGAGATTCGGAACAAACTGGCCAACCAATAGAATTCCGCCGACGACAATCATCATCACCGGCGCCGTAATCGACCGGCTATCGCACGCTGTTTCGTCTCTCATGTCCATAGTTACGAAAGCCGGGCCGGAAAAGTTCCAAGGCCGAGTTTCCGGCTTCTACGGACATGCGCGGTAGAACGCCGCGGTGGCGGACGAACCTTGCGCTGCGGTCATAGTCACGCCAAACAACCGCATTCGCGCCTCTGTCCTCGGCGAGTTGAATGTGATGGCGTACTGATTCGCGAGCCCGATTCCCAGGCGCTCGGCCGCCAGCAGCAGACTGCTGCTTCCTGGTAAAAAGTGGCCAGCGGTATCGAGCGCGAGTTGATGAAAAAGGTCGGCGAGCGCCTGTTTTCCGTTGGCGCCGCCGAACGGCAGAGTAAAGACCGGAATACCCAACGATCGCGCCGAAGCGATCAAGGCAGAGGAATCGCGCAAAACTCCCGCGGTGTTTTCGCTTCCGGCGAACACCACGACGGCTCGCCGCCGGCCGATTTGCGAAGCCGCGCCGCGCTGGGCGCGCTCCATCGCGTCGTAGAGCGCCGTGCCCGTGCCCGCGCCCGAGTTGCGCAGACTCCCAATCACAGTCGATAGTACTGTCCGGCTCGAGGCGAATTCGTTCGCGACAATGGCGGTGGAATCCGCTTGGATGACCGACATCCTGTCAGCCGGTCCCAAACCGTTCATCAGCGCGATGGCGGCCCCTTTTTGCGCCTCCAAGTCTCCAGCCGAATTCGACGTGTCCACTACCAGCGCGACCGATAAATCGAATCCCGCGTCACTCGCGCGCTCGGCGAAGCAGTTTACGGAAACGCCGTCTTCCGTGCAGCGGAAATTCGCCGGGCCAAGCGCCGTAATCGCATTTCTAGCGGCGTCGAGCGCCGACACAAGCGCCGTCATGTTCGGACATGCCTGTTGATCGAACTGCAGGATCGCCGCCGACACACCGGCCGAAGCGATCGTTAACGGCTTGGCGTTCGAGACGCCACCGCCGGGCGCGGGCGTCGCGACCGTAATGTTAACTGATCCAGGATTGGCGAGATCGGCCGGCGGGATACTGGTCCGCAGTTCACCGGCATTCACGAACGATGTCGGCCGAGGACTTCCGTTCAAGTTCACAACCGAAGTGTCGGCAAATCGCGAACCCGTCACGGTGAGTTGGAACGCGGCCGAACCCGCTGTCACGGTGGCGGGTAGGAAACTGTCGAGCAGCGGAACGGCGTTGGCGGCGCCGGCGTTGCCTCTGCCCGTCAACGCAACGGTCAATCCCGGACGCATTGAGGCGTCGCTATTTATCGTAAGAACTCCACTGACCGCTGCCGCGGTCACCGGGGAGAATCGCACCGTCACATCCGAGCTTGCGCCGGGCGCGATCCGCGCGGGCAGGGTTAGGCCGGAGGCTGCAAACAACGCGGCCGAACCCGCAATCGACGAAATCGTCAACACAGCGTTACCGGTGTTCCGAATTGAAAGCCGCAGATCCTTGGCCTGCCCGGTCACAACGTCTCCGAACGCAAGGGCCGCCGGACTGACTTCAATTTCCGGCGCACTGGCGACCGTCGGCGTGATCGTGAAACTCCTGGTGACCGATGCGCCGCCGCTCGGCGGCGGATTGAACACCGAGATATGCGCGGCGCCCGCGGCCGCGATGTCGGACGCAGGAATCGCCGCCGTCAAGCTGGTTGCGCTAACAAGTGTTGTGGTCCGCGCGTTTCCGTTCCAGCGCACGATGGAATCGCGGATGAAGCCGCTCCCCGTCAGAGTCATCGTGAACGCGGCAGCGCCCGCCACGGCCGATGTTGGCGCGATCGCTGTCAGCACGGGAACGGGATTCGCAGCCGCCACCACGCCCGTGCCGGTGAGAGCGATCGGCAGGCCGGCGATCGACATCGTGCCGGAACCGGCGCCCGCGGCGCCTGGCCGAAAGCGGACGGTTAGCGTCAGCCTTCCGCCGGCGGGAACCGTCAGAGGGACCGCGGGCGATATGAGACTATACGCGTTGTTACTGAACCGGACAACGGCCTCGGTGAAGGCGTAAGCGGCAGCGTTGGTCAACTCCAGCTCCAGTGTCCGCTCTCCGCCGACCGCCACTTCTCCGAAGGCCAAAGACGATGCATTCGCAGTTAACGGTCTTGCCGCCGGCAATCGAGCCGCGACGTAGGCGGCGGTGCGCCCCCATCGGCCCGATCGTCCGCGGGCGGAAGCTCCGGATCATCAAGATGAAACAGGAAGACGTCCGTAATGGCGTATGGACCTTCCGGCGCCAAGGAGGCGAGATCCGTAAAGGACACCCCCGCCGTGATTGGCGCAAGTCCCTGCTCCAACCTCGCACGCGTTCGAGAGGTCAGGTTCCGCTGTCCCGCTCGCACGTTGAAGGCGAGTTCGTAGCTGCCCGCGGTGGAAACGCGCACGTTTGCCGTGATCGCCACGCGGTCCGGCAAACCGTCGCCGTTGTCATCAATCGCCGAATCGGAGATCGCCTCGATCCTCGCTAGCGGTTTGAGAACCGTGAACTCGGCGCTCGCCAGGCGCGAGAACGCCGCGCCGCCGCCGGAAACGCCGGTCACTCTCAGCGCCGCGATATAGTTTCCCGGTCCCGGCGGAGACCACGCGCGAAGATAAAGTCCGTCTCCAACTGTTGGGTTCAGCGCGCCCGAGTCGGGTAGTTCGAACTCGGCGATGTGCGGAGCCGCCGCGTCGTCGCGGGGCCGAATCCGCACGGTGGCTTTCGCGCCCACAAACGGCTTCGTGTTTTCAAAAATCATCGCCGAGAAAGCGGCTCCGTCACCGGACCGAATGTATCGCTGGCCAACCGTGAGCGCCACCCGAATCGGCGAACTCGAGTTGTAGGCGCACCGCAGTGTGGCTTCGCTCGCGATCGCTCCTGGCTTGGCTTTGATCTGATACTCGCCCGAGGCCGCGCCGGGCGGCAGTTCGAGCGTCACATGAAATCCGGGAATCGCGGCCGGGCCGGACAGAAACGCGCGATTCCCCACCGAACGGAAGCTAACGAACGTGTATCCTTGCGCCTCCGCATTCGTGGCATTGATCTCGACGCCGGATGGCGCGATCAGCGCGATCTCGGCGCCGGCTACCGAAACGATGCAATGGAAAATGTCGCCGCCGGAAGGCGCTGGGTCCGCCGTGAACGGCAGAACCGCCTCCGCGCCGCCCGGCCGAAGCAGCGCAGCGCGCGCATCGCGAGCCACAAAGGAAACGGACTCCTGAGCCGCCATGGCTAACGCACAGAATATGCCGAAGCGCCAGACCATGCCGCTACTCCACCGGATCTTTCATTGGCTGGATTTTCCGCAGCGATTCGAGCACCAGGTCCGCCGTCTCGGGGCGCGCGATCGTCGAGTGATTCCCGTCCATGTGTTTGATTTCCTGGAACGGTCCAACCTTCGAACTCTCTTGCGTCACCGCCACATCGTTGGGCTGAAATGTGTCCGTGGTGATTTCCCTGACGATTTGATAGACAATCTTTTGCCGGGTGTCGGGATCCACGGTTGTAACGGTTTCCGTGTAGGTGCTCACGACAAACCCCGTAATTCGATAGCAGGATTGAATCACGGAGGCCCAGACAGAGTTTGGAAAATTGCCCTGGCCTGGCAGCCCAAGCGTTTCGTCGTGACTGATGACTGGATTGCCCGTCAGTGGGTGGTAGTCGTCGTTCAGGTTCATGTCCGCCGAAAACGATCGGTATTGAACGGTGTGAGTCTCTTCGTCGACGGTCTGATCGACGGGAAGCTTCGGAACGTTCTCGCGATTGAACTTCGCGGTCTCGGAAACGCGAAGGCTCTGCGTTCCCTTGTTCGGCGGCGCCTGAGCGCCGATTGCCGTACGGATGGGGTCGTCCGAATGCGTCGCCCACGCGTGCTCCGCGTCAATTTGATAATCCGGTCCCGCCGACCCCTGATGCGGCCCCGCAATCGTGTGAATCGAGTAGACGCCGAAGTTAGGTGGGATCGTACGGGCCAGGAAGTCGCGGGAGTCGAGACCACCCTTGCTATGCGTGACAATATGCACGTGCCGCGCGCCCCATGCGGCGGCCGCGTCGGGAATCAGTCTCGCCAGCAGATCTCCGTGCGCGGCGGTCGAGTCCGTCAACATGCTGATCGAATGGTCGTAGGGAACGCCCTGCAGTTTCCAGGCGTCCACGAATCCTCCGGTGCCGATCGGCTCACGAGGTTTATCGGACGTATCCAGAACGGTGCCTTCCCAGAACTCGCCGCCGTTGCCATCGTCACCCTGGCCGTTTCCGTGCACCAACACGACGGGCGCCAGCGCTGAAAACGACAACTCCGCCCACGCGACGGTCGCGCACCAGTTTTCCCCGCCGCCGGCCGCGTCGATCTCGATGCGCAGCTTGTTCGGGCGCGGAACTGGAACGCCGGCCGGCCGTTGCAGCGAACGCTCCGGGAAACGCACGTCTTCGAGCGGGACCTCGGCTACGTACTCGGTGCTCCACTGATCGGCCGCGGTCGTAAGCGGCTTCAACTCCTTGCCGTTCAGAAAGACCTTATCCAAACGCGCGCCGCCACCGGGTTGCACGCGCTGGCCCGCGCTGGCGATGCGAAGCGCGGCACGACTCGAAATAATGCCGTTCCTTACCAGTCTATCCGCTACTTTCAACCGCCCTTCTTCGTCGACAACGCCCACGGCCCTGGTCACGTCGATCACGATCTCAATCGGCCCGCCACTCCGGCGCAGGCACGGCGTGCCGATGCCCGGACCATTCGATGTGACGAACCGTGTATCGGTCGCTTTTCGAGGCCGGGGCGCGGGGCTTATGCCCGTTACCGGGTACTCGGCAATCAGCAGCGACTCTTTGAGGACCGCCCCTGCGCTGTCGGCCAGGATGGCCGACAACGTAAGCTTCGGCACGCCAGCGGGAATGCGCGTACTGGATATGCATGGGCTACCCATCGCCGTCTGCGCATTGCGCTGAATCGGAACCGGAGGAGATACAGCCACCACGCCGCCGCCTACGGCGAGAAGCTGAAGTCCATAACTCCCGCTGTCCCGGCTTCCAATGACTGCTCGAACGGTGGCGCAAAAAGTCACATCCGTGCCCGCTTCCAGCGGCCGCGACGAACTTGGCGCGGGGTTTGCCATCGAGACGAAATCGGTTGGGTAGGTGTAGTTGACCTTGCCGAGAAATCCCCCGCCGGGCGTCTCGATCCAAATGTCGTAAGAAGCTCCTAGCCAAAAATATTTGAAATTTGATTTCCATCGGCCGCTGAAGGATGATCGGTTTGCAAGGACTGGTCAACCGGAGGCAACCGATGGAAACATTCACA
>Ga0194128_10009108_pt1 | contig 12287 bp, 10 predicted proteins | sample TA2KigCa65mmetaG_FD_148650 | JGI IMG/M metagenome (GOLD analysis project Ga0194128, IMG submission 148650) | Freshwater microbial communities from Lake Tanganyika, Tanzania - TA2015037 Kigoma Deep Cast 65m | ecosystem: Environmental > Aquatic > Freshwater > Lake | place: Tanzania: Lake...
CGTGTTTGCGAATTACAAGAAAAGCGTAATCGCGCACTCCTTTCATTCTGACATTTGAAGAATCGGCGCGACCCCATTCGCCCATCGGATTTTTTCCGAGCATTTTTGAAATGCCGAGCCATCTGCGAATAATGTGATCTTTTTTATAGTGTTCGTCCAAATTCTCAATATGAGTCAAAAATTCGGCTATGATATCCAATTCTGAAACCAAATCATTGTCGTTCAAATTATCGTAAAGTTTCTTTAAAGCGTAGTGAACTTTTTCAGCAAGTTTCTCATCTATGTGCCAACGATGTTTAAAATCGTCATCTTCTTTTATTTTTTTAAATTGCTCGCCTATAGCAAGCATGAAATGCGCGTAATTGCGCATATTAACATCAGAACCGCTGAAATGAGCAAGCAACTCTCCTTCACCGGCAATTCCACCAAAAACATGCAATGCTTTTTCAATTTCAACAAAAGCCAACTTTTCTTTCTTATAAGCGTCCGATTTGCGGATACTTGCAATCGCGTAATTTTCTATCTGTCGAACCCGCTCGCGTGTAATATGATAACGCTTTCCTATAGCGTCCAAAGTGAATCTTTTAGAATCGGCTGACAAACCGAATCTATTTATCAATACATCGCGCGCGCGCTCAGGTAGCACTTTCAAGAGGCGTGTGGAGACCGCTTTCGGATTGAACGACAAAACAGATGAAGTCTTTGCCATAAAATTGATTAGTTTATTTTTAACACATACCTGCTTAATACGCAAGTATTGTGTGACTCTATCTTTATATACCTATAAAAGCCGCGTGTCAATCCTATTCATTATGAAAACTTTTCGGGGCTCAATCCTTCTTCCTTGTTACAGATAAGCCAAGTTCAACAAGCTGTTCCGTCCTCAAGTCTCCGGGAGCATTCATGACAGAAGTGTGTCCTGACGATGTTTGCGGGAACGACTGCACCTCTCGAAGCTCTCTTTCACCGGTAAGAATCATAATGAGGCGTTCAATCCCGTGCGCGATACCTCCATGAGGCGGTGCGCCAAAGCTAAAGGCGGAAAGCATATGGCCAAAATCACGTTCGACCTGCTCATCAGTATAACCCATGATTTTAAAGGTAGCTTTTAGAATCTCTGGTTTATGAGCACGAATACTTCCTCCACCCGTTTCAAAACCGTTACAAACGAGGTCGTATTGCTGAGTGATTATTTTTTCTACATTTGTACCGCTCATGTGCCACTGAAGATGCTCTGGCGCAGGCATGGAGAATGGGTTGTGAGTGAATGTCCAAGTCCCATCGTCAGTTTTTTCAAAGAATGGGAAATCGACTACCCACGCAAATGCCAAGATACCACTTTTCTTATCTTCGTCCGTACGTAGGTCAAACTTGTCAGCGCCGAATTTATCCATCGCTTCTTTATACGTGAAGCGCGGAAAAGGCTTTTGTTTTAGTTTGTATCCCATCGATTCGGCGGTGATAGTAATCATTTCCTCATCAATGGCCATAAGCTCATCTCTCGTTATAAAACTCATTTCGAGGTCGATCTGCGTGTGTTCAAATCCACGATCCGCTCGAAGGTCTTCATCTCTAAAGCATCGGGCAATCTGGAAGTAACGTTCAAATCCGGCCACCATAAGTAGCTGTTTATATTGTTGAGGACTCTGGGGAAGAGCAAAAAATTTGCCAGGATACATACGGCTTGGGACAACGAAATCACGCGAGCCTTCCGGTGTCGTACTCGTGAAGTATGGAGTTTCAATTTCAGTAAATCCCTTGCTGAAAAGGAATTGGCGAATCCTATCGACGAACCCTGATCGCACTTTGATGTTTTTGTGTACTCGAGGTCTCCTCAAGTCGAGGTAGCGATATTTTAGCCGCACTTCTTCTGAAATTTCCTTACCGTCACTGTGAAGATCAAGCGGAGGGGTTTGTGACTCGTTAAGAACGTCAATACTAAGAATCTCAATTTCGATGTGTCCATTCAATTCATCCTTGTTCACCATTCTTTCGGGCCTCTTATTGACTTTTCCTTTTACAGCGATGACCCACTCGTCTCGAAGCTTGCTTGCGACAGCATGAGCATCCTTATGATTAGGCAAGGCTACCATCTGCACCTTGCCAGACATATCACGAAGATCGATGAAAATGAGTTTCCCGTGATCTCTGCGTACATCAACCCACCCGGCAATCTCCGCCTCCTTTCCAGCCTTTAATTCCGCAATGAGAACCCTGTTTTTCATATTATTATTTATATAATTTAACTCCGACTTTCTCGCGAACTTCTTCTATTTTCTTTTTCGCCAACGCGCGAGCTTTGTCGCCTCCTTCTTTTAAAACATTTAACACAAATTCTTTATCTGAAGCAATTTTTTTCCTACGTTCGCGCAGAGGCGCAATAAATTTTTTAATATCTACGATTAATTCTTCTTTCAACTTTTTATATTTTCCTTCTTTTTCTTTATACAACTTATCAAGTTCGTTTACGGAACGGAACAATTTATGGATTTCATAAACATTTTTCGGGACACCAGCGCTGGAATCCGTTACTATATTCATAACCAATCTTTCAATTTCCGAATCCTCCGCGAAAAGCGGGATTGTGTTGTCGTAGCTTTTGCTCATCTTCCTTCCGTCAATTCCGGGAACAATTTTTACCGTATCAAGAATAAGCGGTTCAGGTAATTTGAAAGTGTCTCCAAAAATCCGATTGAACTTTTCAGCGGTATCGCGCGTAATTTCCAAGTGTTGTTTCTGATCTTGTCCGACAGGCACGACATCCGCGTTATACATTAAAATGTCCGCCGCCATAAGCATTGGGTAGTTGAAAAGCCCGACAGTCGCTTCCCTGCCGTTAGCAATCGCATCCTTGTAAGCGTGAGCCCGTTCAAGATAAGGAACAGTTGTAATGCAGTCAAAAATCCAAGCGAGCTCGGTGTGCTCTGGAATATCCGACTGTTTGTATAAGAGAGTTTTTTGTGGGTCCAATCCAATCGCAAGATAATCAATCGCGACATTCAAAATATTTTGTCGCATTTCTTCCGCGTTTTGCAATGTGGTAAGCGCGTGATAATCCGCTATAAAAATGCGCGCGTCATATTCATTTCGCAATTCAACGAATTGCCTCATGGCACCGAAATAATTGCCGATATGCGGCCTTCCGGACGGCTTGACGCCAGAAAGAAGAATCTTGGTCATAAAGATATTGTATCACAAATAAATATTTATTTTCATATTCATACAAGAATCATCTTGACACACAGATTATATAGTGATAAGGTCTGGAGTGGAAACAGAAAATATAAGAAAGGAAAGAAAATGAAAGAAAAAGAAAGGGCTAGGAAATTGTGGGAAGAACTTTTAAGCAAGAACCCGACCAATGATGACCTATGGTATGTCATTGTGAGTGTGGCTTCTCTGAGGGAGGAAGCATGGAAACAGCTTCTCAAGCAGAACCCGACCAATGATTACCTACTGTATGTCATTGTGAATGTGGATTCTCTGAGGGAGGAAGCATGGAAACAGCTTCTCCGGCAGAAACCGACCAATCGTGACCTACTGTATGTCATTGTGAATGTGGATTCTCTGAGGGAGGAAGCATGGAAACAGCTTCTTCAACAGAACCCGACCAATTATGACCTATGGTATGTCATTCGGTATGTGGCTTCTCTGAGGAAGGAAGCGGGGAAACAGCTTCTCCGGCATAACCCGACCAATGATGACCTACTGCATGTCATTGTGAATGTGGATTCTCTGAGGGAGGAAGCATGGAAACAGCTTCTCCGGCATAACCCGACCAATGATGACCTACTGCATGTCATTGTGAATGTGGATTCTCTGAGGGAGGAAGCATGGAAACAGCTTCTCAAGCAGAACCCGACCAATATTGACCTGCAGTATGTAATTGTGTATGCGGCTTCTCTGAGGGAAGAAGCGCAAAAAATTCTCAGCGAAAAAGAGGAAGCGACTCCATCATCACCAACATCTCCACCGCCAGTCCATAAACGAACTATAGACGACATTATACGGGAGATGCGCGCACTCTAACCGGCGCACAAAACAGACGCGCGAAATTGATTCAACCGCCACGATGCGAATCGTGGCGGTGTTTTTTTACCCTATAAGCGCAACGATTGTTCCTATCATTGCGAACAAAACGGAAAGAACCCAGTAACGCATTGTAATTTTTGCTGGTGTCCAACCAATTGCTTCAAAATGATGATGGAGCGGAGCGACAAGAAAAACTTTTTTGCCCCGCCACTTTTTTGACACCATCTGAATGATCACAGATAGAGTAGTTATAAAAAGCGGCGCGGCAATTATCGGTAACACCGCAATTCCCTTTCCTTCTCCAAGAACATCCGTCATAAAAGCGATTATTGTAAGTGTGATTGTGAGTGCCATTGTTCCTGTTTCAGAAAGATAAAAACGCGCGGGCGGAATGTTAAACCACAGGAAAGCAAGAATCGATCCGACTAATGCGGCGCAAAATGCTGCTAGATTAAATTGATTCTGAAAAAAGGCTATGAATGCGTATGCTCCAAACATTATCGCGAACACGCCTCCGGCGAGCCCGTCTATTCCATCTATAACACCGCCTGAATAAACAGCGAGCGCAATTAAAACAAAAAGCGGAATGAATAACCAACCTAGTGAGATTTCTCCTAAAAACGGAAAAGTAATCGAGTTTACTTCCAACTTATAAAAAAACCATAGAGCCGCAAGCAAAGAAACTAAAGCCACGGCAGCGAGCCGCTTCGTGAGAGATAGGCCACCAGCAATATGCGAGCCGCTCCCTTTTACTTCAAGAAAATCGTCAAGCAAACCTACAATCGCGCCAAGTAAAAGCGCCAGAATAGGAAGCCAAGTTTGTCCGCGACTAATAAAATCCAATTTTGAAAAAATTCCAGAAGAAATTATTTGCGGCAAAATCCATAATACAAGCGCTGTTATAATCGTTGTTGCCCAGACAATAATTCCACCCATTTTCGGCGTTCCTGTTTCGCGCGTTTCGTGTAATTTGTTAAAAATCGGCGTATCGGAACCATCCAACGCTTTCTTTCCCGCGCGCGATTTCCACATCTTTTTCGCATATAAAAAATGTGTTAGAAATGGAGCGATCCCAATTCCGATTCCGAAAGATAATATACCAGGCAAAAGTGTTTTTAAGACATTTAGTACCATAAGAAAAAAGTTAAAGGTCAAATCTTTGTAAGTATTGTAGCGTTGCACGCACCAAATTATTCACATCAGCAAATCTTCCTTCCTGCGTAGAACCTAAAACCGTTATCACAATCGGCTTTGCAACTCCTGCGTCAAAAATAACCGACAGGTTTCCACCCGCAAGATCTGTAAATCCGGTTTTAGAAGCGCGCAACAAAGGAATATTTGCGACAATTTTATTCGTATTTTCCGCTTCATGAGAATTTCCGTTTTCTTCCTTGAAATTAGCGTGTTGCGCAGTGGTTGAATCAAAAATCTCTGGGTGCGCTTCTAACTCAGATAGCATCAAGCGCGACACATCCCGAGCAGAACCATACCCACCCGTAATCTCCAGATTTTCATCAAGACCTGTTTCATTCAGAAAATATGTTTCCGAAAGTTCAAGTTCGGATGCTTTTCTGTTCATTTCAACAATAAACGCTTCTCTGTTGTTGTCACCGGTTCCGCTGTTTGACACAAAACTCCCTGCCGCTTGCGCAACGGCCGCCGCCGCTCCATTTGAAGAAGATGTTAGAAAATACGAAAGTATATTTTGAAGAGTCCATTGTTCCGCTCCGTCCGCAACAGGCACAAGGGCGTATGTAGGCGCTATAGACAACGCGGTAGCCGCCGTCATGACTTTTGTAAGAGAAGCAAGTGGAAGTTGGGCGTAAGCATTGCGCTGAAAAATCGCCTTTCCTGTAGCTCCGTCTAAAACATATACAGCGCGAGCCATAATTCCTAAAGCGTCAAAGTCAGAACTTTGTTCGGTTTGTTCCGCGACTACTCTTGTTGTGCCTGCGGAATTTTTATCATAAACTTTCGGCGCGACGGTTTTAGGAACCAAAGAAATACCGCCCGCAAGAGCGCCTGATATCGCAAAAATCGCAAAAAACTTAATGTATTCATTCATAAAAAAATCTTACGAAATTTGTGGACTTTCCGCAACAAAACTCTCCAATTCTTTTTTAACTTTATCGTAATCAGGCAAATCCTCCGCGCGCGCGGCTCCAAGGTGCGCTAAGAGTTCCGCCGTCGGTTCATAAACAAATCCGCGTTTGTCTCTGGAAGAACGCGCAATCAAGCCGCGCGCGCAAAGTTCGCGGATTATAAAAGAAGAATTCACTCCACGAATCCAGTCAATATCCCGGCGCGACGCGACTCCGCGATACAAAATAATAGCGAGCGTCTCCGCTCCCGCTTTTCCAAGTTCGCGAGAACCATCTTCGCGCAAGAGTTTTTCTATAAGTCCGCTTGTCTCCGGAGCAGTGCGCAACTCAACTTCATTTTTACTTCTCACAATCACGACTCCCCTACCAGCCAATTTTTTATCTAATTCAACCAAACCATTTTGAACATCTTTTTCATCAACTCCCAAAACTTCAGCAAGCCGATTCACGGAAATCGGTTCTGCTTTGTAAAACAAAATCGCTTCAAGTTTCGCGGAAATGTCCATTTTATTTTATTGATATTTTGGGACGGCAACTTCGTCTGTTTCCATCATTATATCTCCAAATTGCGATTCCTGCGTCGCGCGAATAGCGCCGCGCCGCACCAATTCAAGCATCGCGAGAAAACTCACAATGATTTCTTTTTTCGCTTTCGCGCCAGCTTTTGCGAAATCGCTAAATCCAAGCCGCAAAGACGATTGTATTCTTCCTGTTAAGCGCGCAATCATCTCATCAAGAGACAAAACTTTTTCAATAACGACTTTCGGCAAAACGCCCGCGCGCGGAAAATTCACTAGAAGCGCGCGTACTGCTTCAACAATGGAATTTTTTGTCAGAGATTTATCAGGAGAAAAAACAACCGCGCTCGGGCGCTCTTCAAATTCAAAAAGTATTTTTTTACCAAAACGCGCCCTAAGTGCCGTTGCATGTTCCCGCACTTTTTTATAAGCCGCGAGCCGCCGCTCAAGTTCGCCGATATCCATTTTTTCTTCTTCGGTCAATTCAAGAGACGGCAAAAGCGATTTTGATTTTATCAAAAGAAGAGTGGAGGCAACTAAAATAAAATTAGCGCTTTCCGCAATAGGAAATTCTTCAAACTTTCTCGCGTATTGAACGAAATCGTCAGCAACTTGCGCTAAAGAAATCTGGCTTACTGAAAGCTTGCGCACTTCAATCAAATTAAGCAAAACCTCCAAAGGTCCTTCAAAAATATTTGTCTTAACGGCAAATGGGGACATGAGAAGATTATAACACCAGAAAATTTAATTACTGAACAAACCACCTCGCCCCTCGAAAAACTTGGGGCACTCCTCCTTAGTAAAGGAGGAGATTTAGAAATCCCCTCCTCAGTTGAGTAGGGGTGTCCCGCCGTAGGCGGGACGGGGTGGTGATGCCCAAAGAAAAAGCCGACCCATCCCTAGGAGATAAGGTCGGCTGTCAGGCGGTTGTGTATCTTTTGAAGGATCACTTTCCGCCTCGCGACATGGTCTAACGCGACCAACGCATATTGTTCAGAAGATCTTGTCGACTTAGATCTCAGAGAACTCACCGCTGGACTTCCTGCGCACGACCGCGGAACATCATTGTGCACAGACCTAGCTGTCTTTTTTTGCCTCTGTCACTCCGCTAAGCGAGTGTAGAGCGCTTTGAGAGGTTTTTTAGTCCGAGTTAGGTCCAACGAACGGGACAATACTTTTGCTCAGACATCCTACTCTAGCAAGGAATAGTATAGCATACACATACAAAAAAAGTCAAGCACTTTTGTGATTTCGTATGTCTAATTCCCCAAAAACCCTTAATTTGCCACGATATTCACCAATCTGTCTTTTACGAATACGCGCTTGACGATAGTTTTACCCGAAATGTGTTTGGAGATTGTTGGAAGCGCTTCCGATTTTGAAAAAGCGTCGCTTTCCGTAATTCCGCGCTCTGATGAAAAACTACCACGGACTTTTCCGTTGATTTGGACGACAATCGTAACTGTCTCGCTTTCCGCGATTTTTGCGTCATACTCCGGCCATTTTTCAAAATGTATTGATTTTTTATTACCAATAGACGCCCACAACTCTTCTGTTATAAACGGCGCGAACGGCGCGAGTAGTCGCAAAAATATTTTGTAATCATCCTGTGAAATTTCTTTTTGTTTTTCAAATTCATTCAATAAAATCATAAGAGCAGACACGCCAGTGTTCATTTTGAATGTTTCTATCGACTCGCTTACTTTTTTTATCGTCTGATGAAGAAAAACATTTACATCCTCCGTCTCGCTTCGCGAGACACCTCCCTCAAGGGAGGATTTTAGTTCCCTCCTTGAGGAGGGTGCCGAGTTCTGCCGAGGCGGGAGATGTTGTATCCGACTTTGTAAGCGCCAAACTCTCTCCAAAAACCGCCGCACGCCTACGGCGCCGTCAGGATTCCACGGATACGAACCAACTTCGTTGTAAGGTCCGATGAAAGCGAGATACATTCTGACTGTATCCGCTCCAAGTTTTTTTACTTGTTCATCTGGATCTATTACATTTCCGCGCGACTTGCTCATTTTTTGTCCGTCAGGACCTAAAATCAGTCCGCGATTCATCCTACGGACATACGGTTCGTCGTCCGCGACAAGTCCGCAATCAAAAAGAACTTTGTGCCAAAAACGCGAATACAGAAGATGCATAGTTGTGTGTTCGGCGCCTCCGGAATAAAAATTAATCGGCATCCAGTTTTTCATTTTTGCAGACGACGCAAATTCTTTTTTATTTTTCGGGTCGGTGTAGCGCAAAAAATACCATGATGAGTCCACGAAAGTATCAAGTGTATCTGTCTCGCGCTCCGCTTTGTCTCCGCACTGCGGGCATTTTACATTTTTCCACTTCTCAACTTTCGCCAACGGCGATTTTCCGTCTCCTGTAGGTTTAAAATCCTTTATTTCCGGCAATTTCACAGGCAAATCTTTTTCTCTAACTGGAACATACCCGCATTTTTCACATTTAACAACGGGAATCGGAACTCCCCAATAGCGCTGTCGCGAAACAGTCCAGTCGCGAAGTTTGTAAGAAATTGTCTTCTTTGCAATAGGAGCAAGTTGCACTTCAGTAGCAAACGGTGCTTCTTTAATAGGTAAATTATTTTTGATAGCAAACTCATGATCGCGCTCGTCGTGCGCTGGCACCCCCATAACCGCGCCTGTTCCATAATCCTGCAGAACATAATCGGCTACAAAAATCGGAAGCTCTTCGTTGTTTGACGGATTTATCGCGCGAATGTTTTTTGCGTCTTTCGCAAGCGGATGTTCCGGAGCAATCGCTACAAAAGACGCGCCAAAAATCGTATCCGCCCTTGTTGTAAATATTTCTATCTCTCCAATTTTTGAATTTGTTTCGGATTTCGTGCTTCTGATTTCGAATTTTATTAACGCCCCCTCACTCTTCCCTATCCAATTTCTCTGCGCTTCTTTTATCGGTTCCGGCCAATCAAGTTTTTTCAAATCCGACAAAAGCCGTTCTGCATATTCCGTAATTTTCATGCTCCACTGCTCCATTTGTCTTTGCTCAACAGTAGTATCGCACCGTTCACATTTTTCGTTTTTTACCTGTTCGTTTGCAAGAACAGTCTTGCAGGACGGACACCAATTCACCGCCGTTTTTTTGCGATAAGCAAGCCCTCGCTTAAAAAGTTGCAAAAAAAGCCACTGTGTCCATTCGTAATATTCAGGAGTGCAAGTTACGACTTCGCGCGACCAATCAAAAGACGCACCCATTGAAGCGAGTTGTTTGCGCATATACGCGATATTTCCTTCCGTCCATTTTCTCGGATTAAGACCGTGCTTAAGCGCCGCGTTTTCCGCGGGCAATCCAAACGCGTCAAAACCAATCGGAAACAAAACATTTTTTCCTTTCATTCTCAAAAAGCGCGCCAAAATATCAGGAATGGAAAAAGCATACCAGTGCCCGACATGGAGATTTCCAGACGGATATGGAAATTCAGTTAATAGATAGAAATTTTCCTTTTCGGAAACTACATCATTTGTCTTATATGTCTTTTTGCCCAATTTTTTCAGCCATTTCTTCTCAATCGCCGAATGTTCATAGGATTTCATGAGAAATATCCTACCACAAAAAATGACATTTATCTTGTTTTTGTGTAAGGCGGATAGCGTTCAGGGTCTATTGTGCGTGAGAAGCATACGCGACCAGAATCGTGCCCCCAGTTGTCCATTGATACATCTATTTCAAGTTTTGTAGATTCCAGAATAATTCCGTCGCTATTCCCCCCACTTTGCAATTCAAATGTCGCGCACAAATTAAATGCTTTTCCTGCGCCCAAAACATATTCATATGAATCGCTTGTTCTTGGATCAACCGGAACTGTATATCCCGACAACGGATCATTAAGTTCAGAAAGCGATTTTGGCATTCTTTCTTTTTGTTGCCAGAAGTTCACAACTTGCCACTGAATGCTTTGCAAATCGGAAACGCGACGTTCATCAAAGCGCATTTTGCGTATCGTGTTCGGCGAACCCATTACCATAAATCCGTAAACTATTGACGCGATAACTAACACACCCGTTCCAAACACAAATGATTTTCGCACGCCAATTTGACTATCAACACGGACGCGCATTTCAAGAAAGCAATACCAGAACACAATAATGGCGACAACGAACACCGCAAGCGCTTTAAAAACAAAATGTGATTTAAGCTCGCCCCCAAGAAATCCGTTCAGAATTGCGATCAAGTCGCCGATAAGCGCCGCGCCGGAAGCAAAAATCGTAAGTGAAAAAAGCCACTTGCGCAGCGCGAGCCCGAGCTTCTCGGGCTCGCGCTGCGCCGAAAGCTTTATCGCCGAGAACAAAATCAGACACAGTGGAAAAATTATTATCAAAGACGCAATAGCAAAACGGATTCCGCCAGAATACGGGTCTACATAATATTGAAGCTGGTCGCGAAACTGAACATCAATAATTGAAAACAAAAGCGCGATTAGGGCGCCAGAGCTCCAGTAGAGCGTAATCAGCGCGCCAATGTATAAAAAGAAATCTTTCGGAGTCAATTTTGGCTTATTCATAGAACTACTATAACAAAAAAGAACTTGCGATGCGAACGCAAGTTCTAATGCACCTACCACTGGTGCCAATAGGCAATTGTTGCTCGAGGCGTCGGCCCGCTCACGCCGGCAAAGAATGTCCCCATCTTCCCTCTCCACTGCGAACCGGCAAATACAGCAGACCGTTGGTCATTACCGCGCGCAAAGAAACTCCCTTCTCGGTCCGGCTCCTGTTGGAACTGCACGCCAACATCAAATGAAAAAGATGGACTTGCATACAAGGAACCGAAGAGTTCTAGGCGTGGCTCGTGCCAATTTCGAGCGCTTCCCCGCGCACGAAACTCCCAGATTGGAGTACCAAACCAATCGGTCTTACGATACCCCAGAGCCGCATACGGCAACTCGCGCAGTGGGTCAACTTCCCGGAACCATCCGTACCTCTCTTCTTGTTGCTTCCACACCACGATGCCTTCAGACGGTTCGGATGGTGAGGGACGAATCGTGCCGATTTTGCGTCCGGAGGCGAGTTCGCCTACGAACCCCCCAACACCGAGTACGCGTGTTCCAAATTCGCGCGCCGTGAGTTTAAGTCCACGCCACAGAGCGGTCCGCCCATCTTTCGTCCGCCATTCTTCAACCCACACGCTGGGCGTTTCGCGTACCAGCCACTCCACCTGCTGGAGCGGGTTGAAGCGGCTCCCCACAGCATACGCGAGCCGCTCCTCAAATAGAGCGGTGAGTTGCCGTTCTCCGTCTTTTGCAATAACAAACCAGCTGTCCAGTTTCTGGTCTGGAATGACTAGCCGCGGCGCTAAGTCGTTGGTCGCGGGCAAAGCGGTGCGAGGCTGGGGTTCATAACTCCAATTATTGGCATACACTGGCACGAGTAGGTCAATCAATACCGTGCAAAATATTTTGCGGTCACAAACTAATTTACCGAAAAGAATTATCGTTTTCACCGATACCTCATATGTTAGATTTGAATGTGCAAGTTCTGGGCGTGAAGCATACACCTTCTAGATTTTAAACTCAATCACATCTCCGTCCTGCACAACATATTCCTTCCCTTCCGTCCGCAACCAACCTTTTTCGCGCGCCACGGCAAACGAACCCGCTTCCATA
>Ga0194128_10009109_pt1 | contig 12286 bp, 12 predicted proteins | sample TA2KigCa65mmetaG_FD_148650 | JGI IMG/M metagenome (GOLD analysis project Ga0194128, IMG submission 148650) | Freshwater microbial communities from Lake Tanganyika, Tanzania - TA2015037 Kigoma Deep Cast 65m | ecosystem: Environmental > Aquatic > Freshwater > Lake | place: Tanzania: Lake...
GGACAGCCCGATCCAGAAGGCAGGCGCGCGCTGCAGCAGCAGCGCGGACTGGCGCAGCCAGCGTCTCAGGGCACGGGGCGCCGCTCGGCGGGGCTCGACCGTCATTCGATCAACGGTGTCTGGAGATCGGCCCCTAGTCGGTGCAGCATGCCGGCGAGTGCAGACGAGCGCGGGTTGTAGAGGCCGAGGATGGCGAAGCGCATGACGCCGCGGTATGGCGTCAATCGGCCGGTTCGATCGTCGCTCGCGGTGCTGCGACAACCGGCTTCGCGAACACCATGAAGTGCTGCTGCGGCAGGAAATCCCGCGTTTCCACCCATTCGAGCCCCGCTGCCTGCATTTCCTTCCGTGCCTGGCTCTGGCTCATCTTGTGCAGCGTCAGGATCGGCACCTCCGGATCTTCCGCGCGGTACTCGATCAGCACGACCCGACCGCCGGGCTTCAGGCCCGCGACCACGCCCGCCATCACCTCCTGCGGATGCGAGAACTCGTGGTACGCGTCCACCATCAGCACGAGGTCGACCTGGCCGGCCGGCAGCCGCGGGTCCGTCTCCGTCGCCTGCACCGCCACCACGTTCGCGAGGCCGGCGGCGCTGGCACGGTCGGCGACGATGGCGAGCATTTCGGGCTGGATGTCGACGGCCAGCACGCGGCCCTGTGGCACGCGCCGGGCGATCGGCAGGCTGAAGTAGCCAGTGCCGGCGCCGATGTCGGCGACGACATCGTCAGGTTCCAGCGGAAGATTCCCGAGCAGCAGATCCGTGCGTTCCTCACGCTCGCGCTCCGGCCGCTCGAGCCAGCCGGCGCCGAGGTGACCCATGACGAAGGAGATCTCGCGGCCCTGGTAGACCTTGCCGATGCCGTCGGGCGCGGGCGTGCGATAGCTGTAGACGCCGTCGGCGGCGTCGGGAGACTGCTCTGCTCCGCAGGCCGTGAGTACGGCGCCCAGCACCAGCAGTGCCGCGATGCCGATCCGGTGAAGCCGGGCGCCGATTTTCTGCTGGGGCTGTCGCGGTGGTGAGTGCATGGGCGGCCGGGGCCTGCGATCTACGGCGAGGCCGGGCAGGCGATGGTCACATCGGCCGGGCAACGCACACGCACGGCGCCAAGCGACTTCCTGAAGCTGAGCACATGAACCTGCCGCGCCTCGAATACCGGCAAGTAGAGCTCGGCCCGCCCGTCCGGGCCCGGCCGGTCGTAGCGCCAGCCGACGCCGCCGATGGTGGAGATCACTTCGCCGGCCGGGTCCTCTGCGATGGTCTGGGTCGTGCCCGGGCCGTAGTGGTCGTTGATGTCGAAGATGCTCACCGAGTCGTAGCGCCAGTCGCCGGCGCGCTCGCTGCGCGGCTTCAGTATCCACACCCGCGAGGCCTCGTCGCCACCGAGGAGGATCCACGGCCTGCGTTTCCCCTCGTCGGCGCGTTTCGGCCAGAAGGGGATGGCGCGGTTCGGCGCAAGCCGGCCCGGGCCGCGCACGGGTTTGGGGAAGGTCGGATTCGGCCGGATGTTGTCCTTCAGCACCCTGGCGGTCCACGGCTCGTCAAAAATTCGGCCGCTGGCGGGTGGCACCAGCGCGATGGCTCGCCCCGGGATCGCGTCGTTGGTGACGTCGAAGCAGCCGTCGCCCTGGTGGTTGCTGGTGAGCACATCGAGCCGCCCATCGCCGTCGAGGTCCACTGCCTCGACAGCGAACGGCCGGCCCTGCCCGGTCATGATGACCTGGCGGCGCAGGGCGCCGCGTCCCGCGGCTACGTCGGGCCAGGCCATGCCCGCAGGCGCACCGAAGATGGAGATGTGGTCGCTGGTGAAGAAGTGCGTGGCGATGATCTCCGCCACGCCGTCACCGTCGAGGTCGGCGAGCTCCATGTTCACCTCGGGCCCGCCGGTCTCCTCGGGCAGGCCGACCAGCACGTTGACGTTCCAGGGCACCTCGGGCTTCAGTGCGGCGCCGGGGTTGCGGAACCACACCAGTTCGCCGACGTACGGGCAGTTGTAGCGGAACGGCATGAGGTTGGCGCGGGCGGTGACCAGGTCCTTGCGGCCATCGCCGTCCATGTCGACCCACAGCGCCTGGTGGTAGAACCAGTGGTCGTTGCGTACCACGCCGCCGCTGCAGTCGGGGGTGCCCGTCCCGGACTCCACCACGACGTATTCGCTGCGCGCCGGATCGTCGAGATTCACGAGAGTGATGCGGCCGGGCTTCGGCGTCGACAGGAACCCGCCTGGGACGACCAGCGCCTCGAAGGGCAGGACACCGGATGGCACACGCTCGGATTCGTTGGGCCAGACGTGGCGATACGGCGGCCCCGCGCGGTCCGTGAGGACCTCGAGATGGCGCTTCGCGTCAAAGCGGCCACGCCCGATGCTGCCGATGTCCGGAATCCAGGCGGCGAGGTCGCGCTCGAAGTAACGCGTGACCTTCTCGCCTGCCGCGTCCTTCTCCACGTTGAAGAAGCTCGACATGAGCAACGCATCGCGCGTACCGCCGCGACCGTCCGGGAACGACGATACGTGCAGGAAGGCCGGGTTGAACGGCAGATCGAGGATGTCTCGTGCGTAGAGGGCAGGGCAGGCCGCGCCGTCGGTCGCGGACGCCGCCGGTACGATGACAAGCGCCAACCCCGCCAGTACTGTCGCCCTGTGAGCTGTCATGAACTCCTCCTTGCCGGACTTTTTACGAGAGTGCGCCCGCCTGCACAAGGGTAGAATCGTGCCGCAATGACCAACGGATGCTGCGCGCCTTCCGTCGCCCCGTGCGACATGGTCCCGAGCGGCGGGTAGTGCGGATGGAATTCGCCGTTCTTTTCGCCCTGATCGTCATCAATGGCTTCTTCGCGCTGTCGGAGATCGCGCTCGTTACTGCGCGGCGCGCGCGCCTGCAGAAGCTGGCCGAGGCTGGTGACCGCCGTGCGGAAATGGCGCTGCGGCTGGCCGGGAATCCGACGCGGTTCCTCTCCACCGTGCAGATCGGCATCACCTCCATCGGCGTGCTGAACGGTATCGTCGGGGAGTCGGCGCTTGCCCAGCCACTGGCCGGACAGCTGGAGGCGCTCGGAATGCCCTCGCGCGCCAGCGCGCTCACGGCGACCGCGCTGGTGGTGACGCTCATCACCTATGTGACGATCGTCCTCGGCGAGCTCGTGCCGAAGCGAATGGGTCAGGCGAATCCGGAGCGACTCGCCCGCCTGGTTGCCCGGCCGATGAACGGTCTTGCGATCGCGGCCCGGCCGTTCGTCGTGCTGCTGACGGAATCGACGGAACTGATCCTGCGGATGTTGCGCCTGCCGGCACCCGGCGCGCAGCAGATCACGGAGGACGAGATCCACGCGATACTCGATGAAGGCTCGAGCGCCGGCGTGATCGAGCGGGCCGAGCATGCGATGGTGCGCAACGTGTTCCGCCTGGAGGACAGACCCGTCACCTCCCTCATGACGCCGCGCGCCGATGTCGTCTATCTGGATCTCGAACAGCCGCTCGAGGAGAACCTGCGCCGGGTCCGCGAGTCACCGCATTCCCGCTTCCCGGTGACTCGCCACCGCTGGCAGGAAGTGCTGGGCATCGTGAACGCGCGCCAGCTGCTCGCCCGCGCGCTGCAAGGCCAGCTGGCCGGCCTCGATGCGGAGCTGGAGTCGCCCGTCTATGTGCCCGATTCGCAAAGCGGCCTCGATCTGCTCGAGTCGTTTCGCGCGGCCCAGTTCCAGATGGCGCTCGTCGTGGACGAGTACGGGCAGATCCGGGGCCTGGTCACGCTGCACGATCTGATCGAGGCGATCGCCGGGCAGATTCGCACGACCTCGTCCGACGACTCACGGGCCGTCCAGCGTGCCGACGGCTCCTGGCTGCTCGACGGGTCCATTCCCGTGCCCGAGATCAAGGACCATCTCGGCCTTCGTTCGATGCCCGCGGGCGAGAGCGACACCTACGATACGCTGGGCGGAATGATCCAGCTCCAGCTCGACCGGGTGCCGCGCACGGGCGACATCGTGCGCCACGAGGGTTGGTCTTTCGAGATCGTCGACATGGACGGCCGGCGCATCGACAAGGTGCTCGCGCAGCGATCGAGCGAGTGATCGGGAGCGCTAGCTGCGCTGCAGGCTGAGGGGTACCATCGGCGGCGCAGGCAGCGCGACAGTCGCACCGCTGGCGATGCTTGCGGGCGACTGCTCGCGTCGCAGCAGCTTGCCCTCGACCGTGGCCCCGCATTCCATCTGGAGTTCGTTGTAGCTGATGCTGCCGACGACGCGCGCGCCGGGCTGCAATTCGAGGAAACGGCCGACGAACAGGTCACCCTCGATCGTGCCGTTCACTACGGCATCGTGCACGTGGACATTGCCGACGATCGTGCCTCGGTCGCTGAGTACCAGCAGCCCTTCGTCGCCGGTCTCGCCCACGACGTTCCCCTGGACGCGTCCATCGACGCGGAGTCCGCCGGTGAACTGGATGTCGCCGACGACCTTCATGGACTCGCCCACCAGCGCGGAGAGTCGGCTGACGTCGAGCTTCGGGGGCTGCTTTTTGCGGCGGAACATGCGTGCTGTCTCCGGAGTGTGATGGGCCGGCGGGCCGTCGGTCAGCGCGCGCTCGTGGAACGCGACGCCAGGAAATCGATCTGCTGGTTGAGGTCTGCCACCTGGCTCTCGAGCTCGGCCGTGCGGCGCTGCAATTCCGTGCGCGCGGCCCGTTCGACCTCGAGTTCGACGCGCGCCTCGGCGAGTTGGCGATCGAGGTTCTGGCGCTCGGTTTCGAGGCGGGCGTTCCCCACCAGGCCCGCCAGTAGCGGCCGGCCGAGCTCGACTGCCGCGTAGGCGATGACAGCCAGGCAGAGCGCCGCGGCGACGAGCGAGCGTGAACGCGGCAGGCGCGACGCCGTCGCGAGTTTGAGACTCGCCTGCGACAGGCGCCGGGTGTCGCTCAGCGCGCGCAGCATGCCGGCTGCCCCGAAGTCGCGGCGGCGAGGTAGTGTCGCGGTTCGACGGCTTGTCCCTGCCGCAGGACTTCGAAGTGCAGGTGCGCACCGGTCGAGCGTCCGGTCGAGCCCACCTGCCCGATGGTCTGGCCGGGCAGCACGAGCTCACCGCGCCGCACATTCAGGCGCTTCGCGTGGGCATAGCGTGTCTTGAGGCCGTTGCCGTGGTCGATGTCGATGCTGTAGCCGTAGGCCGGCCGGTAGCCGGCGAAGCTCACACGGCCGCCGGCGCTCGCGACGATGGGCGTGCCGGAAGGGGCGGGGAAGTCGATGCCCGTGTGCCGCGCCCAGCGCCCCGTGATCGGATCGATCCTGCGGCCAAACCCCGAGCTGATCCTGCTCCCCGCCACCGGCATGCGGCTCGGCAGTGCCATGCGTTCGGTGCCCCGGTTCTTCGCGCTTTCGGCAGCAGCCGCGAGCAGTTGTGCGACGCGATTCGTCGTGCTTTCGAGCTGCACGAGGGCGGCCAGCAGGCTGTCCGTGCCACCGAGCTCAGGCAGCGGCTGGTAGGGGCCGCCGGCGGGTTCGGCGTCGGGCAGCGGCGCGCCGACGCGCGCCGCAAGGTCCGTCGCCTTGCTTTCGAGTTGCAGCACCTTCCCCTGCAGCGTGCCGAGCCGCTCGGTGAGGACCCGCTCGCTGCCCTGTCCGATCGTGGGCGCTGCATCGAGCGCCGCCTGGCGTCCGCCGTGATAGCCGATGAACGCGCCGGCGGCGAGCGCGGCGGTCAGCAGCAGCGAACCGGCGAGCACGGCCCGCCGCGCGGAAACCGTCCGCAGTTTCGCCACCGCCTGATCACCTGCTGGCAGGATGAAAAGACCCATGCGCCACGCCCTCATCGCCCAACGAACCGGGCCGGCGCCCGCTCTTGAAGCGGAGGCGCTCGCGCCCGGCAGCCACACCGTCGCATGGTGGCAGCCGCCGTTTCAGCGAAACGTGATCGGTGCCGCAGGCGTGAGGATCAGCGCGGGCTGCATGCCGGTCGAGCTGACATAAGTCGGGCCAGCCGGCACCCGCGCGGTCTCACTGACGGTGAATCACCAGTGGCACGCCGGTGAGCCCAAGATGCCGATCGGTCGACCAGCAACTGCGGATTCGACGCGCTTTCATGACGCAAAGGCCTACGGCATCAGCGAGCGTGAGCGGTTGGTCGCTGTAGCGCCTGAGCAGGGCCGCTGCCGCATGCTGTTCCACCGGCCCCACCGGCATCACGCGCAGCGGGCGGATCTCCTCGACCATGGACAGGAACTGCAGCGCCCGCGCACCGTCGAACCGGCGCAGGAACCAGCCGTGACCCTCGGCCACCACCAGCGGCGTGGTGACGAGGGGCGGTGGCTTTGCGAAGAGTCGGCGGAACAGCGCGTGATGGCTGTCCGAAGCGTCCGCGAAGGCGATCAGCGCACCCGTATCGACGTAGGCCTCAGTCCTTGTGGCCATAGACGATATCGTCGACGGACTCCGAAGCCCTTGCCGAGCCCGAGCTGACCATGCCGGCGTAACGCATCCACTGCGGCCCGTCCTGCGGCGGCACGACCGAGCGCAGCGACCGCCGCAGCAGCTCCGCCAGAGAAATGCCGAGTCGCGCGGCCTCGCGCTTTGCGGCTGCGTACTCGGTCGGCGACAGGCTGATCTGGGTGCGGATCATGGTGATAACAAAAATGCGAGTATTGTTATCATAGCAGCACGGCCTGGCAGAATCACGCTGCGAATCACGCTTTATTGACTGGAAACGGGCCGCGAATGTCCTATCGTTAACTTCGGGATTTCGGCGGCCCGGAAGTCCGCAGGTGAATTCGGTAATTACTGCGGACGTGCCGGTCCAGAGGCTTCTGGAGGTTTCTTATAAGGAGCATTTGACGTGCGCAAGCGAGGACAAAAAGCAAAACGTCGGAGCGGCGCAAAGGCCGCTCTTAGGCCATGGCGCCACCCCCTTGTTGGCACGTGGATTGAGATGAGTGGCGTTGAGGGGAGATCAGAGTTCACGGTAGTCCAGGATGGCGCGCTCGTGCGGGGCGTGACTACGTGGACGGAGAACCCTACGAAATCAGCAATCTTTTTTGGAATGACCGACAGATATCGTTCAACACCTTGATGCGTTCGACGGGGCGCGCGGGTACGCACTTATTCGAGTCACTACCGAAGCGCGCGACCCGCTGTCGATCGACTTTTTCTTTTACCGAGACTGCGAAGTGGGGCATCCTTGACAATAAAGCGACAACTATGAGGGTTGTTGCGGAGTCTAAGAAATTCTGGGGGCAACCGAGTTTATGAGCTGCTACGAGCCGGATTCGTCCCGTCAGCAAAGCTATAGACGATAAGACGAAGCGGCGCCAACAGATTGCGTTGATAAGGAAATCTGGCGCACCCGGAGAGATTCGAACTCCCGACCCCCAAGTTCGTAGCCTGGTGCTCTATCCAGCTGAGCTACGGGTGCGCAAAAGAGGCGGCATTCTACTCGCCGGGCCGGGCTGGCCTCAATGGCCTTGAGAGCCGGGGGCTAGGGCACCGCCAGCTCGTCGCGGGGGAAGAGGTCCGTGTTTATCGCCGCGGGTGGCGCGGCGTCCCACGGTTGCGGGAGGCGGCGAAACTCCTGCAGCAGGAACGCGGCCATCGGGCCGATGTCGATGCCGGCGCGGGCGTACCAGGCGGTCAGGGCGGGGTCGGCGGCACGGGCGCGGATCGCGGCCGGGTCGAACGGGATCGGCTCGTTGCTGCCGACCCCGATCCAGTCGATCGATGCGGTGAACGGGAACGCGCTGTGGAAGGTCGTGCGCGTGCGCTGCGTCGGCGCCCAGGTGACGGCGAGGCCACCCGGCGCGAGGCGACTGCGCACCAGCTCGAAGTACTCGCGCGAGTAGAGATTGCCGGCGTAGGCGCTGCCCGGGCGCAGCGCGTCCGCTTCGATCACGTCGTAGCGGCGCGTCGCGCGCATCAGGAAGCCGCGGCCATCACCGGCGACGTGGTGGAAGCGCGGGTCGGACAGCAGTGCCTCCAGGCCGCCGTAGGGGCGGCGCTCATGCAGGCGGCGGAGCGTCGGCAGCTGTGCAGCGATGATCTCGATGCCGGTCGCCTGCACGGTCGCCGGGTTGCCTGCGGCGGCGAACAGCGTGTCTCCGGAACCGAGGCCGATGACGAGGACCTCGCGCGGCGCCGGATGCAGCAGCACCGGCACGAGGCCGAGGAGCGTGTGGCCGCCGCCGAATGGCACCCAGCTCTGGCCGATGCCGTTCACGAACACCGTCGTCGGGGCACTGAAGTCGGCCGCCGCGTTGGTCAGGACCGAGAGCCCTGACGCCGCTTCGCCGACGATGGCGCGATCCGGCGGCGTTCCGTGCAGCGCCGACCAGAGCCGCTGCGTGCCCGGAACCGCGACGATGCAGGCGGCGACGCCGGCGACGACGGCGGCACGTACCGGCACGCGCGTGTGCTGTGTCCACAGGTGATAGAGGAACACGAGGCTTGCCGCCGCGAGCAGCCGCAGCGTCCCCGCCGTTCCGGCGATCTCGAGCAGCAGCGCGCCCACCGCGACGACGCCCGCCACGCTGCCCGCGATGTTCGCGGTCTGGAGTCTCCCGACCCGGCTTCCGAGCGTCGCGAGATCCGACTGCACGCAGCGCTGCATGTACGGAAACGACAGGCCCATCAGCAGCGTCGGCGGCAGGATCAGCACTGCGGGCAGGCCGAGGTAGAAGGCGAGCTGGTCCGGTTTCAGCGCGAGGAAGTCGAAGCGGAACGCGATCGGTTCGTAGCTGCCCAGGTACTCGCGCAACCGCGCCAGCGCATCCCCCGGGCCGTCAGCCGCTGCCCAGGTCAGTGCGGTCACCGACAGCGCCGCGTACAGCGGGATCGCGGCCTGCAGCGTCAGGAACCGGCGAAAGGGCGCTGGGCTCCTCGCGGCCAGCCGCCGTCCGACGAGGCTTCCGAGCCCGACGCCGGTCAGGAAGAAGCAGAGCAGCAGCGGAAAGGTGAACGCCGTCGGCTTGAGCAGCGCGCCGAGCAGCCTGAACCAGACGAGTTCGAGACCGAGCGCGATGAAGCCCGACAGAAAGTACAGTGCCGTCCAGCCGCGCAGCGTGAGACCGGTGGGCGCGGTGGTGTCGGCAGCCGTTGCGCTGCTGGTGATCGCCCGCTGCGTCGCCGTCCCGGGCGCGCGCGCCTGCAGGGCCATGCCGCAGGCGACGAGGGCAGCGACGCCGTTCAGGATCGCGCCCGCGAGCAGTGCATCGCCGTAGCCCACGCGGCGGATGAGCAGCGCGGTGCCGAGCCCTGCGCCGAGCGCGGCGCCCACCGTGTTCCAGCCGTACAGTCCGCCCACGCGGTCGGGCGCGAGGTCGAGGCGCGTTGTCAGGGTTTTCGCGAGCAGCGGCAGCGTCAGGCCCATGCAGAAGGTCGGCACGAGCAGCGTGGCGGCGGCCAGCACCAGGACCGCGGGGGCGGGCAGTGCGGTGGCGACTTCGCGGTAGAAGAAGTCCTGGTAGAGCGGTGCACTGAAGAGGGCCGAGGCCCCGATCACGAGCTCCGCGACGGCAAAGCCGCCGAGCAGGGTGGCCGGTGACATCCTGTCGGCCCAGCGTCCGCCGGCCAGGTTGCCGAGGCCCATGCCCAGCATGAATGCGGCCACGATCGTGGTTACCGACAGCAGGTCGAGACCCGTGACCAGCGTCAGCAGCCGCTGCCACACCACCTGGTAGAGCAGTGCCGCGAATCCCGAGAGGAAGAAAAGGGCGAGGGCGAGGCCCCGCGTCACGGCGTCGGTCATGCGTCGGTGCGCTCCGCTTCGCAGCTGATCAACTCGCCGTCCGCGGCCTGCACGCTGATCTGCATCGGGTGGCAGCAGACCGGGCAGTCCTCGATGTAGGACTGGCTGTCTTCCGAGAGATCGACCGTCAGGCTGACGGATTCCCAGCACCAGGGGCAGGTCACTTCCGCTTCCTCGACCATGCCGTCAGTAGACGTTCCGCCGCTGGCGGATCTCGGCGAACACGGCGGTGAGCGGCGCGCCACTGAGTCCCAGCGCGGACTGCAAGGCGGCGCTGTCCGGGCGCAGGAAAGGATTCGTCGCGCGCTCGCGGCCGATGGTGCTCGGTACGGTCGGCAGTCCGTTTGCCCGCATGCGGTCGACTTCGCCGACGCGGGCGGCAAGCGCGGCGTTGCCCGGTTCCAGCGTCAGCGCGAAGTGCGCGTTCTTCTGGGTGTACTCGTGCGCGCAGTACACGCGCATTTCGTCGGGCAGGGCGAGCAGCTTCTGCAGCGAGTGCCACATCTGGTCCGGCGTGCCCTCGAACAGCCGTCCGCACCCCATCGCGAACAGCGTGTCGCCGGTGAAGATGGCGCGGTCCTCGTCGAAGACGTACACGATGTGGCCGCGGGTATGGCCGGGTGTATCGAACACCCGTGCCTTGCGGCTGCCGAGCATCACGGTATCGCCGTCGCCCACCGCGTCGTCGATTCCCGGTATGCGCGCGACATCGGCCCGGGGGCCGATGATCCTGCATCCGGTCGCTGCTTTCAGCGCGAGATTGCCGCCGGCGTGATCGCCGTGGTGGTGCGTGTTCCAGATGAAGTCGAGCCGCCAGCCCTTGCGGTCGAGCGCGGAGCGGATCGCCGCTGCATCAGGCGTGTCGATGGCGGCCGTCGCGCCGGTCTCGCGATCGCGGATCAAGTAACCGTAGTTGTCGTCGAGGCAGGGAAACTGGTGGATCTCGAGCGCGGCCACGGCGTTTTCTCCGCTCTGCATCACCACGTCACTTCTCCGTGAGTCGCGGGATCAGTTCGACGAAGTTGCAGGGGCGGGTGCGGTAGTCGAGCTGGTGTGCCAGCAACTGGTCCCAGCCGGTCGCGCAGGCGCTGGTCGAGCCGGGCAGGCAGAAGACGAAAGTGCCGTTGGCTACCCCCGCGGTGCAGCGCGACTGCAGCGTCGAGGTGCCGATCTCGGCCACCGACACCGCGCGGAACATCTCGCCGAAGCCGTCGATGCGCTTGTCGTAGAGTGGCTCGACGGCTTCGGGCGTGCCGTCGCGGCCCGTGAGGCCCGTGCCGCCGGTCGTGATGACGGCATGCACCGCCGGATCGGCAATCCACGCCGAGACGACCGCACGGATGCGGTAGATATCGTCCTTCTCGAGTGTGCGGGCGGCGAGCCGGTGGCCCGCGGCGGTGAGGCGGTCCACCAGCAGCTGCCCCGACTTGTCGTCCGCGAGCGTGCGGGTATCTGACACCGTCAGCACGGCGATCGAGAGCGGCAGAAACTGCCGGGGCTGGTCGTTCTTGGGCACGAATGACTCCGGGTGGCGCGCGAGCGCTCCGTGCATTCTAGCGGCGGGCGGGGTTCAGCGTGCCGCCGTTGTTGCAGGCAGCCGGTCGTCCGCGCGGCGCCAGGCGCGCCAGCGGTCGACAAACTCCGCCATGATCATGTAGGCCGCCGGCACCGCCAGCAGGGAGAGGAAGGTCGAGGTCAGCAGGCCGCCGATCACGGATACGCCGAGCGGCGCCCGGAAATTGCCGTCTGCGGCGAGCGACAGGGCGATGGGCAGCATGCCGGCCCCCATCGCGATCGTCGTCATGATGACCGGTCTTGCTCGCTTGCGGCAGGCGTCGATGACGGCCTCGCGGCGGGTGAGGCCGAGGTCGCGCTCGCCGATGATCGCGTAGTCGACGATCAGGATCGAGTTCTTGGTGGACACGCCGGTGAGCATGAGCAGACCGACCAATGACGGCAGGCTGAGGGCGTTGCCCGTTAGCCAGAGCGCGCCGAAGGCGCCTGCGCCGCACAGTGGCACGGCGCCGAGGATCACGAGCGGCTGGGTCGGGCTGTTGAACAGGGTGAGCAGCACGATGTACACGCTGAGGACGCCGGCCGCCATGGCGAGCGCGAAGCCGACGAACAGGTCGACGAAGGCTTCGGTGTCGCCGCTCGGCACGATGCGTACGCTGGGTGGCAGCGACTTCACCGCCGGCAGGTTGAATACCGCGTCGCGTACCGGACCGAGCGGGTTGCCGTTCAGTTCGCCGGTGAGCTTGATGTTCCGCTCGCGGTTGCTGCGCTCGATCATCGCCGGCCCGCTGGTTTCGCGGATGTCGGCCACCGCCGACAGCGGCACTGCCGTGCGGTTTCCGCCGGGCACGCGCATGAGGCCGAGGAAAGCCGCGTCACGGCGACCTGCCTCGTTGACCTGCACGCGGATCGGAATCTGGCGGTCGGCAAGATTCAGCTTCGGCAGGTTCTGGCGGAAGTCGCCGATCGTCGCGATGCGGGCTGCCTCGGCGATGTCCACCGTCGATACCCCCAGGTCGGCGGCCCGCGCCGGGTCCGGCACGATCAGG
>Ga0194128_10009118_pt1 | contig 12276 bp, 10 predicted proteins | sample TA2KigCa65mmetaG_FD_148650 | JGI IMG/M metagenome (GOLD analysis project Ga0194128, IMG submission 148650) | Freshwater microbial communities from Lake Tanganyika, Tanzania - TA2015037 Kigoma Deep Cast 65m | ecosystem: Environmental > Aquatic > Freshwater > Lake | place: Tanzania: Lake...
CGTGGAGGCGGCTCACGCAGCCCTGCTGCGCCTGGCGGCCGATCCGCGCGAGAGCGCCGCCCCGGCCCGGCGCGAGGTCGCCCGCGCGCTGGGCCGGATCGGCGTCGAGCCCTTCGACCAGCTGCTCGTCCCGCTGCTGTTCGACCCCGACGTCGACGTGGCGCGCGAGGCGGTCCGCAGCGTCGGACGACTCGAACGGAACCCGGCGCTGTTCATCGCGCCGCTCGTCACGCTCCTCCGGCACCGGCTGCTCAAGAAGGACGCGCGCGCCGTGCTCGTGGCCTATGGCGACGCCGTGGTCGAGCCGCTCGCGCACTTCCTGCGCGACCCTCACGAGGACGTCTGGGTGCGGCGGCACGTGCCCGCCACCCTGGCGCAGCTCCCAGGCTCGCGGGCGCTCGACGCGCTCCTCGACACGCTGTCGGACGGCGACGGCTTCCTGCGCTACAAGGCCATCACCGCGATCGAGGCGCTGCACCGCGCGCGGCCCGGGCTCGCCATCCGCCGCGAGCCCGTCGAGACGCTCGCGCTCGGCGAAAGCCTCCGCTACTTCGAGGCGCTGACGCTGCACGCCAATCTGGTCCGGCAGCTCGAGGGCGGCGACGTCCCGCTCGTCGTGCGCGCGCTCGACGAGAAGCAGCAGCGTGCCCGCGCGCGGGTCTTCCGCCTGCTCGGTCTCCTGTACGCCCAGGCCGACATCAGCACGGCCTGGGTGGCGCTCGAGCGCGGCGACGTCCGGCGGCGCGCCAGCGCCAGCGAATACCTCGACAACGTGCTGAAAGGCCCGCTCCGCACGCGCGTCCTCCTGATGGTCGACGACATGCCGGCCGACGAGCGGATCCGACGCGTCAACGTCCTCTTCCGCACCCGTCCCCGCGACGTCGACGACACGCTGGCGCAGCTCGTGCACGACGAGGACGATGTCATCGCAGCCGCCGCTATCCACCTGGCCGCCGCGCGCGGCCCCGGCCCGCTCGCCGACGATCTCCGGTACGTCGCGTCCCACCGCGGCGACTCGTACGCGGGAGAGGCGGCGACGTGGGCCCTCGCCACGCCGCTCGGGGCCGTCGGCGCGGACCGGCTCCAGCCGCTTCCGGTCGTCGAGCTCGCCCATCGCCTCAAGCGCGTGGCGCTGTTCGACTACGTCTCGGTCGACGAGCTGTTCCGCATCGCCGGCACCGCCCGCCAGATCCGGTACGATCGCGGCCGCGTCCTCTGCCCCGGCGGCCGGCCGCCCGACGCGCTGCAGTTCCTGCTCTCCGGGGAGGCGACCGACGACGCCGGCACCGCCCTCCGGGCGCCCGCGCTCGTCGGGTTCGACGCGATGGTGACGCGCACGCCGGTCGCGGCCGAGGTACGAGCCGCGGACTGTGCGGTGACGCTGTCGCTGACGCACGACGAGTTCGTCACCGTACTCTCCGACAACGTCGAGATCGCGCACGGCTTCTTCCGCATGCTGCTCGACGCCAGGGGCCGCGCGGCGGTCGACGTCGTCCCCGGCGAGCTGCCCGACGCGATCCGCCGGCGCGGCGGCGACCCCCTGCAGCCCACCGATGCCCTGCTCCTGCTGCAGGCCTGCCCGCTGCTGGCCGGCGCCACCCCCGCGCAGCTGATGCGTGTGGCCACGCTGGCCAGGCAGGCGACGCTCGTCCCGGGCGTCCCGGTCGTCCGCGAGAGCGACGAGGCCGCCATTCACATCGTGGTGAGCGGCGCCCTCCTGGTCGACCGGCGCGGCCAGCCGCCGGCTGCCGCCCATCCCGGCGACGCGGTCGGCATGTACGACACGCTCGCCCGCGGCCACGCGGCCGCAACGGTCACGGCCGCCACGGCCGGCACGGCCCTGCGCATCACGGGCCGCGATCTGTTCGATACGCTGGCCGACGACGTTGATCTCCTCGAGCGTCTGCTTGGTGCCTGTGTCGGCTCCGCGCCGCCGGCTGAGCTAGAATCGGCCCCTCGGCTCGGCGACGGTTCCCTGGTCTGACGTTTCCTCGGCTACCGGGAGGCTGTCATGAGACCTCAGAGCCCCGCGCGTGGGCTGCTCCTGCTCGTCCTCTGGAGCGCGCTGCCCGCCGCCGCGCAGACCACCGGCGCACCCGCCCCCGTCACCCTCACCCCCGCGCAGATGGAGGAGTTCCTCCTCAGTGCGAAGGTGGTTCGCACGCGGGGGGCGGGCGGGGGCGTCACCGGGTCGCTGCGGGTCACACTCTCGGACGGCGTCGTCACCCACGACGCCCACGTCCAGACGATCGATCAGGCGCTCGCCGAATTCCGGCCCGCCCGAGGCACCCCCGAGTTCAACTTCCGCGACAGCTTCCGGTACAACATCGCGGCGTACCGCGTGGCCGTCTTGCTCGGGCTGGACAACGTCCCGATGTCCGTTCCTCGCCGGATCGACGGCAAGAACGCCGCCGTCACCTGGTGGGTCGACGACGTGCTCATGACCGAGCGCGAGCGGCTGAAGACGCGGGACCGCGGCCCCGACGGCGAGCGCTTCGCGATGCAGACCTACGTGCAGCGGGTCTTCGACGAGCTCATCGCGAACCGCGACCGCAATCTCGGCAACATGCTGTGGACGACGGACTGGAAGATGTGGCTGATCGACCACACGCGGTCGTTTCGGATGAACGACGACGTGCTGATGCCCCAGCTCCTGGTGCGCATCGACCGACTGCTGTTCGAGCGCCTGCAGGCGCTGACGGCCGACGAGATCGCGACGGCGGCCGGGTCGAGTCTCACCACGTTCGAGATTCAGGCGCTGCTGAAGCGTCGGGACGCGATCGTGAAGCACTTCAAGGCAAAGATCGCCCAGAGCGGCGAAGCTCCCGTCCTCTACACGGGGCGGCGCTGAGTCCCGCCGGCGCTCCTTGACCGGCTACGGAGCCGCCTTCCGCGCGGCCGCGAGCGCCGGCGCCGCGAGCGGCTCACGCGACCGCGGGTAGATCGCCGTGACCGCGTCGCCGCGGATCTCCAGCGCGGAGGCGATGCCGCCCGGGTAGAAACTCCCGCCGAGCATCCCCGTATCGATCTGGATGACGCGCCCGCCGAAGCGGGCCCTGATGCGAAAGTCGCGCGGCACGGTATGGCCGACGACGATCGCGCGGGCGGCGAGCGCCTCGAGGATCTTGGTCAGCTCCGGGGCGAACTCCGGGTCGGGCTCCTCCGCGAGGCCGCGGTACCAGAGCGGCCCGGTCGGGCTCGACGACAACATCGACGCGAGCTGATCCGCGGTTGGCACGGGAACCGCCAGCTCGCGGCGCACCGTCTCGTTGATCCCCTCGCATCCGATCGCGGCCGTTGCCGCGTCCACGCCTCCGTGCGCGAACACGATGCCGTTGATCTTCACGAGGGCGGGGCGCTCCCGCAGCCACCTGCCGTACTCCCCCGCCGGACCGAAGGCCTGGCGCATCTCGATGAACCCGAGCGGAATCGCCTGGAAGAACCGCTCGCGGAACGCGGCCGCGTCGTACGGCTTCTGCTGCGCCGCGGCCTCGCGCTCCGCCTCCGCGGCGCTCAGCGCGAACGCGCGCTCGCGCAGGTCGGCGGAGCTCTCGGTCCTGAACGTGTCGAACTCCTTGGCGCTGACGTAGCGCCAGTCCCAGACCATGCGCATGACTTCGTGATTGCCGAGCAGCGCCAAGACGCGCCCTCCCGCACGCGCGGCGTCGCGCTCGAGCCGGCGCAGCAGGTCGAGAACCTGCCGCGTGTCGATGCCGCGGTCGATGACATCGCCGGTCTGGACGAGGACGGCCCGCCCGCCCGTCCAGCGCCCGCGCCCGTCCACCAGGCCGGCGCTGCGAAGGACGCCGGCGAATTGGTCGTACCCGCCGTGGACGTCGCCGATGGCGACGATCCGCTCGGTCGTGCGCAGATCGCACACGGCCGGGGCGGCCGCCTGAACCGCGACACCTCCGGGCGCAGCGGCCACGCCCCACCAGACGAGCCATGCGACGAGCATCGAGCGAATTGTCTCACGGACGACAGTCGCCCCCGCCGGCGACCGCGTCCTGAACTTCCTGCCAAGACGACACAGCCAAGGCGTCTCGCACGGTGGGTCGGCCATAGCCGAGCCGTTCGCCTGACACAGCGGCGGCGAAACGTACGTGGCCGCACAACGACGCGAGCTTCTCGGATTTCGGTCCCGCATGCTGTGATTGTTTGGGGCGTCGAAACGAGGGCGGGATCACGCCTCCCATCACCAGGGTCGAACCCGCTCTCATCCCCACTGACGGCGGGGCCGTCACGCCGTCAACGGCATGACGGCCCCGATAGGGATTCCCGATCTAGACCGTTGTCCGGCTCCTCACGCGAATTATGTACTCGTTTCGCGCGTGCCGTCATGCGGCGGTCTTCAGGCCGACGGCCGTGAGCAGGGCGTCGAGGTCGCTGGCGATGCGCTGGTAGAGACGATCGAGCCGATGGCGGCTCTCCTCGGCGAGGCGCGCGTCGGCGGTGACGGGCCGCAGGAGCCCAGCGGTCAGCGGCGCGTAGACCCGCTCGAAAAGTTTCAGGAAGAGCAGACAGATCGAATACCCGTGCGGCAGCAGGCGATAGCGGCGTGACTGTGGAATGCGTTCCACGAGTCCCTTCGCCCGCAGCTTCGAGAGGTCATACCGCAAGGCCGCCAGCCGGTACTGATCGGTGGTCGTGTCCAAGGCGGCCGCGGTGGGCGCGTGGAGGTCGCGGGTGGTGAAGCTATCGCCTGCGGCGATGTGGGCAAAGCGCACGAGCGCGTGCATCAACGCGAGCTGCCGCGGATGATCGAGTTTGAGTCCTGGGATCCGTTTGCCGTTCGGCAGACGGGTCGGTTCGGCGAGCCGGCGCAATTGACCGCGGTCGACGAAGGTCTCGAGGATGTCCTGTTGGACGGTGAGATAGCGATCGGTCACGGCGGCCATCGCCGTCCGGAGCTGGGGCAGGGCCTCGACCGCTTTCTTCACGCCGAAGTTGGCGACATTGTTCGAGGTCGCTTCGGTGCGGAGCAGCCGATGGTCGCGGACGTACTGCTTAATCGAGCTCTCATGGTAGTAACTGCGGATCACCGGATTGGGCAGGTCGAGATCTTCGATGAGCGTCTCGATCTTCCCGCGATAGCGTGTGGTGACCTTGCGGCCGAAGATCGTGGCGAGCTTCGTGGGCTGCCCGATCGTGCGGTTCGCGTCGAAGAGCCGTTCGCCAAGCGCGTCGAGGGCGGCGCGGCGCTGAAAAATGAGATTGTCGCAGTACTCCACTTGCGAGAGAAACAACCGATGCCACGCCTCCGCGCGGCGTTCGGTGGGTGTGAAGAACGGCGTGAACGTGCGGAGCCACTTCTGGGCACACCGGGCCAGGTGGTGTGGTGTCAGGGCGTCGGCGAGCTGTTGCAGCCGCCTCGGGTCGCTGCAGTTCAGGAAGGCATTGCCGCACTGCCGAAACGTGATGCCCTCGGCCGTGAGATGCCGCGCCAGCCAGGGGTGCTGGTTGAGGCAGACCCGCGCCGAGAAGGGGAAGTAGGGGCAAAGGCGTACGAACATCCGGCCCCACTCGCGGTCGACCAGGTAGAAACTGTACTGATTCACCCATCGCCAGGCGTACTCGAGATGCCAGCGGTCGTCCTTGCCAATGGCAATCAGGATCCGCGCCGGCTCCCGCGCCTTGAGGATGACGACCACCTGATCGGCCTCGGTCCGCCGGAAGTAGGGCTCCACGAACTCGTCGCGGCGCCGGTTGTTGGGCGGTTCGACAATGGGTGTGCCCCAGTCCTGCGCGCGAGCGGTGACCCAGTATTCGTACTGCCGGGCAATGTCCTTGAGCACGGGTTTGCTGACCGGATACAGCTGCCGGTACTTGGTGAAAAAGCCGACCACGCGCTCGGGTCGCTGAAAGGATTGCATCAGGCCATTCAGCAGGATGCGATCGAAGCACCGATAGGCGAACCGGATACTATCCTGGTGATGCTCGTAGAAGGTGTTCATGGGTGTCCTCCAGGTGTCAGCAACCCTGCAGGATAAACCCATGAACGCCGCTACGAGCAGCGGGCAACACCCGGCCCCTCGAGCGTGCGATCCAGGAGCCGGACAACGGTCCGCCGCGCGGAGCGCGGCAAAGCAGACAGCGCGAACTAACCAAGGGCGCTGCCCTTCACTGGTTTCGCGCTTTCAATGGGATATCAAGGGCAGCGCCCTTGGTTAGTTCAAATGTGCTGTTCCCGGTTTTCGCACTGGATTCGGCAGCATACGAAAACGCTGAAATGGCACGTGGCACTGATGCTTTCGTAGGAAGTAAAGGAACTTCTTGTAATCCTCTGGCGGCATGTTGAGATAGGTGACAAGCGATTTGTAGCTGCCGCCCGTACGCTCAAGCCCCCGACGCACCAGCTCCCGCACGTCATGCCGAGTAAGGTCGCGCGCCATGAAGGGCTGGTACACTTCCAACCAGAACGATCCCCCGTCATTAACCACGCGGTCGAAGAGCACCTGGGACGTCGGTGTGATCGCATGTACGGCCTGGCCGGTCGTCTCCATCGGCCGCCCGTTGATAATCTCCACTGGCAACATATCGACGGTGATCCGGCGATCCTGACACCGCAGGATGAGCCGTTCCGCGACATTCCTCAGCTCGCGAACGTTGCCAGGCCACGAGTACGACGTCAGGCACCCGACAGTCTCTGGTGCCACTTCTGGCACCGGCAGCCGATGGATCCCAGCGAAGACGTGAAAAAAGTGATTGAGCAGCACGACGACGTCTTCGCGACGGTCACGAAGCGGGGGAATCTCGATATGCACGACGTTCAGCCGGTAGTACAGGTCCTCGCGAAACGTCTTGGAGATGATGTGATCGATCAAACGCCGGTGTGTCGCAGTGATCACGCGCACGTCCACATGGGGCAGACTCCGATCCGCGCCGACCCGTTGGATTTCGCCTGTCTCGAGAAACCGAAGGAGAAGGGCCTGCATACGCAGGCTCATCTCACCGATCTCATCCATGAAGATCGTTCCCCCGTTAGCCGCCTCGAACCTGCCGCGCTTGTCACGACAGGCGTCGGTGAAACTCCCCCGTACGTGCCCGAACAACTCCGATTCGAGCAGCGAATCGGGAACACCGGCGCAATTGAGGACGACGAGCGGTACGCGACTTCGACGGCTGCGGTCATGGATCAGCCGCGCTACGATTTCCTTTCCGACGCCGCTCTCACCAGTAATGAGCACCTTGGCGTCGCAGCCCGCCGCTTGATGAATCTCTTCCTGAACGGCGCGGACGGCGGCGCTGACACCGATGAGGGTTGCTGCCTCCTTCACGTCGAGCCTCGATTCAGGAAAACCAAGTCAGTGGCCTGTCTTGGTCGCGACATCATGTTGCTGCCAAGTTCCGGGGAAACTGTTCATCTGTAATCCCTGAAGGGCAGCCTACACTCGTGCTTTCGCAGAAAGTTGAGAAACCTCTTATAGTCTTCTGGCTCCATATTGAAGAGACGGACCACGATCTTATAGTTACCCCGTGCCTCCTCGAGTCCTTTCCTTAGCAATTCTCGAACGTTATTCCGAGTAATCTCCCGCTGCATGTACAGCGGATAGACGGCCGTCCAAAAGGACTCCCCTTCTTCGACGAGCCGCTTGTACAGCTCATCGGCGATCGTTCGGCGACGCTCGCGTAATGGGCGCCAAGCGGGCCCAGCCATGGCAATCTCCGGCGGCAGGTTGTCACGGCCTGCCATACTCTGACGGCAAGTGACTCCGAGCCGTTCAATCACATTCTCGAGTTCCCGTATATTGCCAGGCCACCTGTATTCCATGAGGGCCTTCATCGCCATTGGATCCAAACCGGTGAGACGGGCTTTGTTAGCTGCAACGGCCCGTTTTAGGAAATGATCCACCAACGCAGGGATGTCCTCCTTCCGCTCTCGCAGGGGCGGCACCCTAATGTGAATGATGTTGAGACGATAGAAAAGATCTTCCCGGAACATTCCTTGCGTCACCAGCTCTCTCAGATCTCGATTGGTTGCGGCGAGAATTCGAACATTGACCGTTGAACCGACGCGATCGGCCCCCACTTTCTGAAGTTCTCCCGTTTCGAGGAAGCGCAGGAGGATTCCCTGCATCCGCAATGTCATTTCACCAATCTCGTCCAGGAACACCGTCCCACCGTCGGCGGCCTCAAACTTGCCCGGCCTGTCGCGGTACGCGCCAGTGAAGCTGCCTTTGACATACCCGAATAGCTCAGATTCAAGCAGGGTTTCTGGCAGGCCAGCGCAGTTGACTGGAACGAATGGCGCGTGTGCCCGTGTACTGCAGGCATGGATCATCCGGGCCACAAGCTCCTTGCCCACGCCGCTCTCGCCGGTGATAAGAACCTTGGCGTCCGAACGGGCCACGCGCTCAAGTTCCTCCCTTAGCGCAGTCGTGGCGGCGCTCGTGCCAATCAAATCGATGTAACCGTGCGTTCTCATGCCGAAGCCCCATACTGACGATCCAGCCAACGCACCGTGCATGAGCCTGACCCTTACCAGACACCCCAACTTTCACGAGCGACTCAGATTGGCGTGTACGACGTGCTCGATATGTGCCTCAAATTCAGGTTGCAGGTCGATAAACCGGACGCCGACTCGATACGTGTGCGCAGCGGCTATCCATGTGACGTGGCGCACCTGAAGTTCGACTCGAACGGTACCGCCCTCCAGGAGGAAACGCCCTTTCAGGATCGTCCCGTTCGACAGCACCTGCGGTGCCTCAAGCGAGGCGCCGGCTACGCTAATGTCAAAGAGCGACGACACTCCGATCGTGGTCAACGTCGCCCACGCAGCCTGCACCTGGGCGCGCGGACACTGGCGACGGTTGTCGAACCGCCAGCGCAACGGCAAGATCAACGAGGCAAGTTAATGGTCCTCCTTGGGCGTGAGGTCCTCAATGCACTCGAGGACGACGGCCTCTTCACACGCGTCGACGACACGTGGCGGACCTTTCATCGTCTCCCCCAAAATGGTGCCGACAGTCGACAGAGTTCCTTATCCCTGCATCCAGCGCCGGAGAAACAGTCGCTGCGAGCAGTCCAATCGGCCATGTGAGTTCAATGACCAGAGAAACTAGCTCAGGTGGCGTATATGTGTCAACTTTTTTGTGCCATTTTTAAGGTGTATTTATGTCTAATTTATGTAGATATTTTGGACGACATTACGTAACATATCAGCAGAGACTACAGCAGAAACGAGGGGGCTAGGGATTTGATGAGCTGGATATCCCGACCCAAAGACCCTCGTCACTAATGCGAAGCCAACCGCAGGCCTACGCCAAGATGGTATCGAAGTGGCACATGAATTCTGTAGTGACTTACGCCGAAAGACCATGCCTGGGGAAGATAAAAGTCGCCAAAGTCTACACACGTGTTCACTTGCAGGGTGGGCTCGAATTACGGAGCGTTAGGCCCGTAAGTCATTCGTGCGGAGCAACTTCATTGATCGGGAGCCACGCTCGACACTGATGGCTGCGCGTTTGCACTTCGCGGGCGCGTTTCGGATGGGGTTGTCGAGTCTAAAGGGAGCACAAATGGCGGAAGAACGGCAGAGAATCCAGGTCGAGTTTAGCCCAGAGGCTTTTGTCCGGTTGAAGGAAGTCAAGGAGTTGGCTGGCAAGAAGAGCTACGCGGAGGTCGTCCGCGAGGCGATCCTCGTTTACGAGTGGCTCTTGAAACAGAAGCGACAGGATGCCAAGTTCCAGGTCGTGAAAGGAGATAGCCGCATGGAGGTGGAGCTCGTGCCACTGTTGTAGCCTGTGGCCGCGAGCCACCTGCTCAACTCCTGAATCCCCGTTGAGATGGGGCAAGCCATTCCCCCGGTCATCACCGAGGAGGTCCCAGACCTCCCATCGCTTGATCCGTCGGTTTCGACGTTTCCGATAGAGCAGCGGAGAGAGTACGTAGCCGCGCTTTTGGCGATTGGCGTGTTCTTGGTCTTTGGCACGCTGGTACTCTCTCCAGTCGTATATTGGCTCAGATGGGGGACTGGACCACCTGAGCAGATGCTCACGTACGTAAAGGACGCGACGGGACTGGTAGCGACCCTCTTGGGTGCGATGGTCGGATTCTACTTTTCGCAGAAGAGGCTCCGTCAATAGTCCGTGCCGACCATCAACCTCTAGACCTTCCACCCGACCGCCCTATAATGTGCTCCGAATGAGGCACGTCCTCGTCCTCGCCCTCGCCCTATCATGGTTGTGTCTGGCGGCGCCCGCCGCCGGGTCAGCCCAGGAGGGCCATCCGCTCAAGGGCTCGTGGCTGGGTACTTGGGCCGGCAACTCGACGCACGGCGCCGACATCGTCGTCGTGCTCGATTGGGACGGCAAGGCGATTACCGGGATGATCAACCCAGGGACCGACAACATCGCCATCGAGAATGCCAGGCTCGATCCCGACGGATGGGTGGTGCACTTCGAGGCCGCCGCCAGGGACAAGTCGGGCGGCGCGCTCAGGTACGTCATCGACGGAAAGATCGAGAACCTCCATCTCCCCACGCGCGCGATCGTCGGCACCTGGAAGAGCCAGAAGCAGGGCGGCGAGTTCCGGATCGCGCGGCAGTGAGCGAACCGCGATGAAGGCCTGCCGCTCCCGCCTGCTCGCGCCGACCCTGGCCGGCTTGCTCCTGGCCGTCGCGTCCCCGTCGGCGCATCACGAGATCCTGGCCAAGTTCGACGAGGCGAAGCCGATGACGCTGAGCGGGGTGGTCACGCACGTCGACTGGCGCAACCCGCATGCGCACGTGTTCGTTACGGTGCGGGACCGGGAGGGGCGTGCCGTCAGCTGGGCCGTCGAGCTCGACAGCCCGATCGATCTGCAGCAGAACGGCTGGACCGGCGACACGCTGCGTCCCGGCGACGCGGTCACCGTCGCCGGCATCGCGGCACGGGACGGCAGCCGGCAGATCTGGCGGCGGTCGCTCGTCCTGACGGCCACCGGCCGCGAGGTGTTGACGGTCGCGCCGCGTATGCCGCCGCCGCTGCTTGCGGCGCGCCCGGTGCCGCGCTGGCCCGATGGCCAGCCTCGGCTCGGATCGATGCCGGGCGCCGATGGCTATTGGGCCTACCCCACCCGGACGGCGCTCGTGGAAGCCGGGGTCGCGGCGGAGATGACCCCGCATGGCCTGCTCACGAACATCGCGGACGCGCCGAAGGTGGCGCCGATGCAGCCGTGGGCGCGCGCGCTGTACACGGAGCGGCAGCGGCGATTCCTGCGCGACGACCCGACCTATCTGCACTGCAAGCCCCCGGGCGGCCCGCGCCAGTTCCAGCAGCCCTACGGCGTGCAGTTCATCGAGGATCGCGATCGGCGGCGGGTCTTCGTCCTCATCGGCGGCGGCAACAACAACTTCCGCCTCATCTACACCGACGGCCGGCCCCACGTCGGCCAGGTGGGCGGCGACGACGACAACCCGCTCTACTACGGGCGGTCGGTCGCCCGCTGGGACGGCGACACGCTCGTCGCCGACACGCAAGGGTTCAACGAGGACTTCTGGTTCACGAACGGGGGCCTCCCGCACACCGACCGGCTGCGGCTGATGGAGCGGCTCACGCGCGTCGATCTCGACACCTTGCGGTACGATGTGACGATCGACGACCCGGGCGCGTATACGCGGCCGTGGTCGAGCGCGTGGACACTGCGGTGGGTCGCCGGGGAAGACATGCCCCGGCATCTGTGTCAGGACAACAGGCCATGAGGGTGAGAGCCGTTCGGATCGTTCGGGGCGTTCGGGTCGTTCGGGGCGTTCGGACCGTTCGACGGAGGAAGACAATGCGCGCATACATCCTCGGAGGGCTGATCGCGGCCGCTATCCTGATGGGCGGCCGTGCGGCGCCGGCGCACCATTCGTTTGCGGCCGAGTTCGATGCCACCAAGCCGGTGACGCTGACGGGGATCGTGACCAAGATCGAATGGGTCAACCCGCACGTCTGGTTCTACGTCAACGTGAAGGACCCGGCGACCGGGGAGGTGACGAACTGGGGCGCGGAGATGGGACCGCCGCATGGGCTCCAACGCCGCGGCTGGCGGCGCGACACGCTCAAGATCGGCGAAGAGGTCACGGTCAAGGGCGCCCTGGCGCGGAACGGCAGCAAGCGGATCAACGCGTCGGTCGTGACGCTGACGGCGACCGGCGGGCGGCCCGGCGAGACGCTCGACGCCGCTTCGAGCGGCGCGGGCATCGTCGACAACTGACGTGCGGAAAGTGCCGGACGTGCCGCTGGTGCCGCAGATGCGTGGAGTGCCTCGACGAGTCGGCCGCGCACTGTTGCTGGTTGTGGTGGCTGTCGTCTG
>Ga0194128_10009124_pt1 | contig 12268 bp, 6 predicted proteins | sample TA2KigCa65mmetaG_FD_148650 | JGI IMG/M metagenome (GOLD analysis project Ga0194128, IMG submission 148650) | Freshwater microbial communities from Lake Tanganyika, Tanzania - TA2015037 Kigoma Deep Cast 65m | ecosystem: Environmental > Aquatic > Freshwater > Lake | place: Tanzania: Lake...
CGCTCGAGCTCGTGGGCCATGGCGATGAACAGGTCGACCCCCTTGCGCGGCTGCACGGCCCCGGCTCCGAGCACCAGCTGGGTGTGGGGGCGGAGGCGGGGCTGCAGGTGCGCAAGGGCCGTTGGTAAGTCGGCAGCCTCCGTGGCGCTCTGCTGGGGTGGCTGGCTCTGGCCCTGGGGCAGCAGGCGCACGGGCAGGTGGGCCAGCTGGGGCCAGTGGCGCCGCGCGTCCTGCCAGGTGATGGCGGCGCTGAAGATCAGGCGGTGGGCCCAGAGGCCGGCTTCCAGATAGGCCTGAGTTGGTGCCAGGGGCGGCCGCACGTAGGCGGCGAATTCATGCACCAGGCAGAGGCCGGCGATGCCGTGGCGCCGCAGGGGCTCCAGGGCCGAGAAGGCCACCACCGAGTTGACCAGGGCGTAGCGGAAGCGCAGCTGGCGCGGCAGCAGGCGCAGGGCCCGCTGCCAGGCGCCTGGCAGCAGCAGGGGCCCGCCGCTGTGCAGAAGCCAGTGGCTGTGCTCGGCCAGCGCGGGGCTGAGCGGGCCCGGGCCGGCCAGCACCAGGTGCACCACGGTGTGACGCTCGGCCAGCGCCTGGCCGAGATTGAGGCTGAGGATTGGGGCGCCTGTGGTGGAGGCTTCGTGACTCACCACAAGCACGGCGGGGCGGGCAGGATCCCAGGGGAGGGAGCCCCGTTGCGCCCGCATCCGGCGATGGGCCAGCTCCCGGCCTAGGCATTGCCGCAGGGCTGAAACCACCAACGCCTCTGGCACTGCCCCTAGGGTATGGGGTGGCTGAACCCACGACATCAGGGATGCAGATCCTCGTTACGGGTAGCCAGGGTTACCTGGGCTCTCATCTGGTGGAGGCCCTGCTGGCTTCGGGCCATGGCGTGCACGGCTTGAGCCGTAGCCCGATCGGCCTGCTGCCGGCCAGCGTGACCCAACAGCCAGCCTACCGGGGGTTTTGCGGCAGTTTTGCCGATGCGGAGGCGCTGGCGGAGGCCCTGGCGGGCTGCCAGGTGTGCGTGCACCTGGGCTGGGGTTCGCTGCCGCAAACCTCGAATGCCGATCCCCAGGGCGACCTTCAGCTCAACCTCCTGGGCACCCTGCGGCTGATCGAGGCCTGCGGGCGGGCCGGGGTGGAACGGCTGGTGTTCGTGTCGTCTGGGGGCACGGTGTATGGGTTGCCACAGGCGGTGCCGGTCCCGGAAACCCACCCCACCGAACCCACCTGCGCCTACGGCATCAGCAAGCTGGCTGCGGAGAAATACCTCAGCCTTTACGCCCAGCGCCTGGGTCTGCGGGTGGTCACCTTGCGGGTGGCCAATCCCTATGGCGGCCGCCAGCGGCTGGATGCGGCCCAGGGGGCGGTGGCGGTGTTTCTGGGTCGGGCCCTGCGGGGCGAGCCGCTGGAGATCTGGGGCGATGGCTCGGTGGTGCGCGACTTCGTCGCCCTGGCCGATGTGCTGGCGGCCCTGCAGCAGGCCGTCGATTACACCGCCAGCGCCGCAGCGGGCAGCCACCGAGTGTTCAATATCGGTTCGGGGGAGGGCCTGAGCCTCAACCGGCTGGTGGTGCTGCTCGATGAAAGCCTGGGCTTGTGCCAGGAGCCCTGTTACCTGCCTGGGCGGAGCTTTGATGTGCCGGTGAGTGTGCTGTGCATCGAGCGGGCCGGTCGGGAGCTGGGCTGGAGGCCCCAGCAGGGGGTGGAGGCCGGCATCCGGTCGTTCTATCGCCGCTTTCGGATGCCCCTTGCTAGCGGCTGATCCCCGGCGCGTGGGTGGTGGCCAGGCCGAAGCCGGCCTGCTGGGCCACCAAGGGCAGCAGCCGCTCCACCGCGTGTAGCAGTGAGCCGTCGTAGCCGACAGGCTCTGGGGGGAGGTCGGCCCACTGCAGCCCCAGGCCATAGAGGCGGCTGAGGGCACCGCGCCTCGCCCAGAACATTGTGCCCACCGGGAAGCGCAGGGCCTGGGGCAGGGGCAGGGGCAGGCCTAGGCGGGGCGCGAGGGCCTCGGCGAAGGGTTGGTTGGCGCTCCAGCCCAGGGCATTGGGGTCTTCTGGGAACACCAGCCCCAGCTGGGGGTCGGCGGCGAAGGCGCTGAGGACGGTGTCGAGCATGGGCCGGCGGGCTTCGCCCAGGAGGTTGGAAAGCAGAAAGGTGCGCCAGCGGCGGGCCACGCCCCCGTCCACGAGCTCGCTGCGCTTGGTGTGCAGGTGCCCGTAAATGGCGAAGCGGCTTTCCAGCTCTTGGCCGAGATCCACCAGTAGGGGGCCAATGTCGCGGCCGAGGTTGGGGGTGGGGCGCAGCTCGGCGCCATGGGCGCCGGCATCGGCGAGGGTCTGCTCCACCAGCGCCCGGTTCACGCCTTCCGGCACGGTGAGGATCAGCTGGGGCCGATGGCGGTTGTGGCCCAGGCGGTGCAACAGCTCTGGCAGGAGCTCGGGATAGAACACGTGCAGGTGCAGCCCCACGCTGAGCGCGGTTGGGGCCGGTGGCGGGCCCGGGCAGCGGATCACCGGCACGCTCCAGGGGCCGGCGGGGCGGCCGGCTGCGAGCCAATGACAGAGGCCGTCGGCTGGTTCACAACCGCTGCGCTCTTGGTAGATGCCGGGGTGGAAGCCGGGGAAGGGCACGCGCGGGCCGATTCTGCGCTGCCACTGGCGCAGGTAGAGCCCGGCCAGGAGCCGGGGCTCCCCGAGGTGGCCGCCTCCAAAGAAATCGGTGTCGATCAGATCGGCTGCGGCGATGGCCTGCAGCTGCGGCTCTTCGGCCTGGCGGTGAGCCGCGGCGCCGTCGCCGAGGCGCAGCAGCTCCTGGCTGTAGCGCTCCATCTGGAAGTGGTCCTGGGCCAGGGCCTGGCTGCGCACGCCCAGCGCCAGGCGCCGTTCAGGATCCGCCAGCAGTGCCGCCAGCTTGTCGGCCATCGCTTGGGGGTTGAGGTAGGAGCAGAGGCAGCTGGCGGCGAGATCGGGGTCGCGGGCCAGATGTTCGGCGATGCCGCTGGCCCGCTCGAAGGCGAGCACTGGCTTGCCGGCTGCCATGGCATCAATGGCCACATTGGGCAGGGGATCAAGGCGGGAGCTGAGCAGGAAGGCGTCGCAGGCCCGAATCAAGGTGGTGTAGGCCGCTGATGGGGGCAGGATGAGCAGCTGCTGCTGCAGGTTGCTCCGCTGGATCTGATCGTGCAGCCAGGCGGAACACTGCAGGTCGCTCTCAGGGTCGTAGCCCGCGCCGATCCAAACAAACAGCACATCAGTGCGCTGCTGGGTTAGGGCTGCGGCCACGGCGATGAACAGGTCCACCCCCTTGCGGGGCTGGACCTCGCCCGCCCCCAGCACCAGGTGGGTGGGCGGGTCACCCTGGCCCTGGCGCCAGCGGGCCAGCTCGGGAATGCTCCACACATCCGCGACGCCGAGCGGCTGCTCGGAGCCGGGCGGCAGGCAGCGGCCCTGGGGCAGCACGGCCACAGGCGGGACCCCCGCCGGGGCTCCTGCGGCCAAGGTGTCGTGGCACGTGAGTTCGCAGGAGAACACCACCTGATCGGCCCAGAGAAACACTTCGGTGCTGGCCTGGCGGGGGCGGGTGTAGGCGGGGAACTCGTGCAGCAGGGCCAGGGAGGGAATGGCGCAGGCGAATAGAGGGGCCAGGACACCGCGGCTCTCGATCGAATTCACCAGGGCCAGCTCGGGCCAGGGCTGGCCGGGGAGGGCCGCGAGGGCCCGGCGGAGGGAGGCGGCATCGATCGGCCCCTGGGCCGGGCCCAACAGGCCGCAGCTGGTTTGCTGAAAGGCAGGCTGGAGCTCCCCCGCGCCGAGCAGCAGCACCACCAGGTTGTGGCTGGCGGCATAGGCCTGGCAGAGGTTGAGGGCCAGGATCGGGGCTCCGGTGGCTGAGGCCTCATGGCTCACCACCAGCAGGGTGGGCCGGCCGGGATCGTGACGCCGCTCCCCTGCCTGCCAGGGCAGATCCGGGGCCGCGGGTTGGGCCGTTAAGCCTGATCCAGGTGCTGGGCCAGCTGGGCGAAGGCGCTTGTGCAGCAGGCGGATCCGGGTGCTGATGCGGCGCAGGGGTGCACCAGCACGCCAGTAGCGCGACCCCAGGATGGCGTTGCGCTCGCGATCGAGCGCAACGCCATCCTGTTGACGGAGTTGTTCGGCTTCCGCCTCGGCGGCCAGCACCAGCCGCTGCAGCCGCAGGTTGTCCATCAGCGGTCGGGCTGCGCCATCGGCAGCTGAAGCCAGGGGTGGCGGGCTTGCAGCAACCGGCTGACGCGCCGCACGTGGCGGTCGGTGTGTTGCTGGAGCATGGAGCTGGCGTGGCGGTGGTAGGTGGCCAGGCGCTCTGGGCAGAGCACCCCGTGCCAGCCGGCATCGATCAACTTGCACCAGAAGTCAAAGTCTTCCCAGCCGCCCGGGATGTGGGTGTAGCCGTCCACGGCCTGCCAGGCGCTGCGCCGCACCAGGGCCATGGCATCGATCACATTGCCCTGGAGAAAGTGCTGCCGCTGCCAGCTCACCCGGCTGATCAAGCCCTCGGCGTGGCTGCTGGCGCCGTCGCTGCGCAGCACGTCGATCAGGGGAAACACCACGGCGGTGCGGGCGGCGGCAGTGGTGGCCAGCTGCAGGCAGTGCTCCAGTGCTGCCGGTTCGAGGCTGTTGTCGGCATCGAGTACAAAACACCAAGGGCTGGCGGCAGCGGTGAAGGCCGTGTTGCGGGCGGCGGCCAGGCCAGCATTGGCCTGGTGCTGCAGCAGCCGCACCCGCGCGAAGCGGCGCCCGTGGCGCTCCAGCCAGGCCAGCACCCGGGCCACGCCGTGGTCGCTGGAGTGATCGTCAACCACCACCAGCTCCACGGGCTCCAGGCTCTGGGCGGCGGCGCTGGCCAGGGCCGCCTCGATCCGGTGGCCGTAGTTGTAGAGGCTGATGCAGATGGCCCCCTGGGGCGGGGTGGGGCCGTCGTGGCTCCAGAGCAGCCGCTGCTCTGGCTCGGGTGTGATGGCCGCAGGTGGCGGCGGGCAACCGGCGCGGCGCCAGGCCAGCTCTTCGGCGATGGCGCCCGGGTGCAAGGGGTCGTGGAACAGCTGGCAGGTCAGGGCTTCTGCAGCCGGAGCTGGGAGCAGAGCGGCAAAGCCCTGCTGCATGAGCTCCTTGGGGCTCGGATTGAGCCGCAGCAGCTGCAGGCCGCGGGCCTGGCAGGCCTGCAGCCAGGCGGCCAGGGCCAGGGCCTGATCGGGCTCGCCGATCAGCAGCTGGTCGAAGCCCGGCAGGCCTAGATGGGGCGCGCTCAGCAAGCGATCAAAGGTGTCGCCGCCACTCCCGAGCACCAGCAGATCGCCCATCTGGGCCAGGCCATCCGGTGACGGCAGGCCCAGGATGGCGCTGGCCTGCTCCAGCAGGGCGGGATCGGCGAGCCATGCAGGCGCGGCGGCGCTGGCAGGCTCGGGTTGCAGCAGTTGGGCGGCGCTGCCCAGGCGGCGCAGCAGGGCGACGCGCTGGGGGTCGGGGTCGAGCACCTGGCGGCAGTGGCTGAGCACCAGCAGCTGCTGGCAGGGCGGCCCTGCTCCAGCCAGATCGAGCAGGTTGAGGCCATCGCTGCCGGGGGGCAGGTGCTGCTTCCAGGCGTGCCAGGCCCAGTCGAGGGGCGTGGCGCCGCGGCTGATCAGATCAGCCAGCGGATTGGCCCCTGGATCTGGAGCTGCGTCGGGGGCCGACAGGGGCTCGGGCAGGGTCGGCCAGGCCGATACGGCGCCGAGCTGCTGCAGCTCCTCTGGGCTGAAGCCGTGGCTGAGCCAGCGGGCGAGGCGAGCGCGGGCGGCGGCCGGGTCGTTGTTGCTCAGCGCTTCCGCGGCGGCACCCCAGGGATGCAGCCTCGCCAGTCGCAGGGGCTGGTGCGGGCTGAGGCTGAGGCCGCGGCTGGCCATCCAGATGGGATCGACCAGCGGCCCGGGCTCCAGCTGCAGGGCGATGCCCTGCAGGAGGAAGTGCTCGAGGGGATTGCCGCTGCAGGGGATCCCCTGGGTGCGGAGAACGTGGCGGTAGTGGGCGGGCTTGAACAGGGGGTGGGGCTCGAGCACCTCGTTTTCTCGCCAGCCATGGTTGAGGTAGTGGTGCAGGAGGTCGGTGTTGCTGTCCAGATCGGGCCGCTGGCTGCGGTAGTGATCAGGGTCGAACCAGGAGCCTGCTTCGAGTTTCTGGGCCGGAGGTGGCAGGCAGAGGGCCTGCAGGCTGGGAGGTGGGGCGCTGGGATGGCGGCTGAGCTGCTGCAGGCGGCGGTGCAGGCGGGCCACGCCGGGCAGTAGGGGTAAACGGGCCCGGCTGCGGCGATGTTCGGGTCGGATGCGGCTGAGGGCGGCGCGGGCGGTGTCGGGGTCGTTCGCCAGGCCACAAGCCGCCTGCAGCTGGCTGATCTGGCGCAGGGCTTCTGCGCGCGAGCTGAACCAGCGGCCGTAGTCGATCACTTGCAGGGGCAGATCTGCCGCGTCGTGCAACAGCTGCTGGTTGTGGTGCCACCAGAGGCGCTGGGCGCGCTCGGCGGTCATGCCGGTGGGGCCGGCGTCGCGGTGGCAGAGGGAAACGGCCACCTCGCGGGGATCTCGCACTGCCAGCACAAGGCGCAGGGGAAGGGCCAGCTCCTCCGCCAGCCGGCGCCAGAGGGGCAGCAGCAGGCTGGTGCGGGGATCCTTGATCGCCCAGGCACCCTGCTGGCAGCCAGCCTCCTCGGCCAGCAGGCGCCGCAGTTCGGCGGCGGTGGCCCGGGTGGCCGGATGCTCCAGCCACCCGGCCGGCAGCGGTTGATCGCCGGTGGCGGAGGGCCACCAGCGGCCCAGGTCGATCAGCAGCTGCTCCTGCCGCGCGCTTACGTCGTGGCGTTCGAAGTAGCCGCCAGGGTTGTGGCGGTCGCCAGCGATCAGCGGGCCGGGGGTGGTCACACCCAGGCTCTGGAGGAGGTCGCCCAGTAGGGAGGTGCCGCTGCGGTGCATGCCCACCACCAGGATGAGAGCGGGCGGCGTGGCGCTGGCCATGACCGGTGGATACTGTCTGCGACCTTAGGCCCGGTGTTTCCGGTTCCTTTTCTGGCCATGGCTGCGCCTGAGCTGAACACGGCGGAGCAGTGGCATCAGCTGGGGCGTGACTGCCAGCTGAGGGGTGACGCTCCGGCGGCGGAGCGGGCCTACCGGCTTGCTCTGGAGAGCGATCCGGGCTATCTGCGCAGTCTCAATAACCTGGCCGTGCTGGCGATGGGCCGGTTTCAGCCGGAGGAGGGCGAGGCCTGGCTGCAGCGGGGCTTGGCGGCGGTGCGCAGCTGGGCGGATCCGTCGGCGGCGCTGCTGCTCAACAGCCTCTGCCAGCTGCGGCTGCAGCAGCAGCGTCCGGCCGAGGCCTTGGCGGTGGCCCGACAGCTGGTGCAGCTGGCGCCGGAACCCGGCAGCTGGAGCAATCTGGCGGTGGCCTTGAAGTGGTGCCGCCGGCCTCGGCAGGCGCGCCGAGCCCAGGCGCTGGCGCTGGGGGCGCCAGCCGCGGATCCGCTGCAGAGCCTCTGGCAGCCCGCTGGCGATGCCCAGGCCAGTGCCAGTCGCCATGTGCAATTGCAAAACCTGGCCACGATGGAACTGGCCCTGGATCCCTGGAGCCGTGATGGCTGGCAGCTGCTGCAGGCGCGCCTGGCCTGCCGCCCCGGCCACTGGCAGCCCGAGCTGGCGCCGCCTCCCTGGAGCGGCCTGTGGAGCGGCCAGCTGGTGCCGGAGCTTTTGGTGTGGGATGAGCAGGGCTATGGCGATGCGATCCAGGCCCTGCGTTGGCTACCCCAGGCGGCTGTGCGCTGCCAGCGGCTGCGCGTCTGGCTGCGGCCGGAACTGCAGCGGCTGGTGCAGTTCCGCTTGGATCTGCCGGCCCATTGCCGCCTGGAGCCTCTGTGCGGTGATGCCGCCCCCTGGCAGCAGGGGGTGCCGCACCTGCCGCTGATGAGCCTGCCGCTGGCCCTGGGCGTGGAGGGGCCTGCGATGGCAATGGGGGCTGGCCTGCAGCGCCTCACCTCGGCGCCGGCTGGAGCGCAGCGGCCGCAGCGGGTGGGCCTGGTGTGGGCGGCGGGACGGAAGCTGGAGGTGGAGGCGGATCGCCATGCCCGCAGCCGGTCGGTGCAGCTGACGGAGCTGATGGGCCTGCTGGGGCCCCGGGTGCGGCAGGGGCAGCTGCGGCTGCAGGCGTTGCAGGTGGGCCCGGATGCGCTGGCGGCGGCAGCCTTTGCCGGGCTTCTGGAGCCAACGCCCCCCTTGTCGGATTGGGAATCCACGGCGGCCCTGCTCGAGCAGCTCGATGGGGTGCTCAGCGTGGATACGGCGGTGGCCCACCTGGCTGGCAGCCTGGGTGTGCCCACGCTGCTGTTGTTGGAGACCCCATGCGACTGGCGCTGGGGACTCAGCGCTTCAGATACGCCTTGGTACACCAGCATGCGTGTGGTGCGTCGGGCGCCGCACGAACACTGGGGTGAACGGCTCGAGGAGGCCTTGGCGAGCTGGATTTAGCCTCTGTTGCACGTGGGGGCTGCTGTGCAGATTCGCCACACCGCCCGATGGCTTGAGCGCTTTGGACACCGGGTGGTGGCTGAGCAGACCAACCAGCCGGATTGCCGCGGCTTTGATCTGGTGCATGTGTTCGACTGCCGTCACGCTGATGCGTTTGCGGCTCAGGTGGACGTTGCCCGTCAGCAGGGATTGCCGGTGGTGGTGAGTCCAATTTGGATCCCGCTCGGGGAAGCGCTCTGGGGCAGCCGCACCGCGATGGCTGTGCTGCAGGGGGCCGTGAACAACCCGGCCATTGCGGCGGAGCCGTTTGGCTATCTGCGGCAGCGCTCGATGGTGCTGCAGCTGGGGGAACGCCAGTTCACCTACCCGCTCGGCGATGCTTCCGTGCAAGAGGGCAATCAGCGCATTGGCGCGGTGCTGCAGCAGGTGGATGCCCTGCTGCCCAACAGCTGGCTGGAGTTGCAAAGCGTGCGCCGCGATCTGCTCTGGCATGGCGGCTGTTTCGGGGTGGCGCCCTACGGCGTGGATCCGGTGCGCTTTCTGGATGCCGATCCGGAGCCGTTCCGCCGCTGGAGCGGCATCGAGGGGCCGTTTGTGCTCCAGGCTGGTCGGGTGGAGCCGGCCAAGAACCCGGCCATGCTGCTGTGGGCGCTCAAGGACATGGGCCTCAAGGTGGTGCTGGCGGGCAGCACCGAGATCTGGCCCGAGTATGTGGAGCTGTGCCGCGCCATCGGCGCGGATCGCCTCACCCTGGTTGAGCATCTGCCGCCGGAGCTGCTGGCCTCGGCCTATGCGGCGGCGAGTTGCTATGCCCTGCCGAGTTGGTGCGAAACGTGCGGCTTGGTGAGCCTGGAGGCGGCCCTCAGTGGCACGCCGGTGGTGGGGAGCACGGCGGGCCATGAGGTGGAGTATCTGCAGGGCGATGCCTGGTTGGCCGACCCGGCCGATCCAGCGTCTATCCGGTTGGCAGTGGAGCAGGCGATGGCTGCTGGCCGGGATTCCGAGCGGCCGCGCCGGCTCCGCCAGCGGGTGCTCGAGCAGTACAGCTGGCTCCGCACAACCGAAGCCACCGAAGCGCTCTATCGACGGGTGTTGGGCTGATCTGCTGGGGTTCGCGCAACCGTGGTGGCTCGATCAGCGGAAGCGTTTGACCCCGTCGAGTTGTTTGGTGAACATGTCGGAGATCAGGGTGATCACCGGCCTGGAGCGCAGCTTGATGTTGGCGGTGATGGACATGCCGCTCTGCAGATTCAGGCGCCGATTGCCGAATTCAACCTGTTGTTGCTCCAGAGACACCACTCCCGGGAATCGGGCCATGCGGTTGTCCTGATCGGGAGGCAGGGCATCGGATCCCACCGATGTGAGTGTCCCTTGGATGTAACCAAACTCACCGGCTGGGAAGGAATCGACGCCCACCGTCACGGGGAGACCTGGGCGAATGAAGCCGATGTCACTGTTGCTGATCTCCACCGTGGCTTGCAGTTGGTTGCCGGGCACGATTTTGAGCAAAACCTGATCCGTGGCCACCACGCTGGAGCGGCTGGCTTTGAGGTTGAACACCGTGCCACTGATCGGGGCATTCACGGTGCGGTAGGAGAGGGTTTCAGCGAGCTGTGCCAGCTCAGCTTTCAAACCTGAGAGCTCACGGTTGTTCTGGTTGAGTTGGCCGGCGGCGGAGCCCAGCACGCTTTCGCGATCTTCCCGCAGGGACGCAATCTCGCTGGTTTGCTCCTGGATCCGGTTGAGCTGTTCGAGGTATTGCACGCGCGAGAAGCCGCCGTTGTTGTAGAGGGGGCGCAGATCGCGTTCGATTCTTTGGCTGAGGGCCAGGGTTTTTTCCTTGCTGGCCAGCCGCACGTCGATTTGCTTGAGGCGGGCTTTGATCTGTTGGGTTTGCTGGAGCGCTGCCGACACCCTGGCCTGCAGTGCTGCATCGAGGTTGACGGGCACCTCCAGAGGAGAGTTGAGATTGGCGATGCTGCCGCCACTGTTGAGGATGTCGCGCAGGGAGCGGTTTTGGGCCTCGAGCAGCGTGATCGTGGTGAGCACGGCCACGCGCCGGCTGCGGATGCCTGCCGATTCCACCTGGATGAGGGTCTGGCCTGCTTTGACCTGCTCCCCTTCCTTCACCAGCACCTCACTCACCACACCGGTTGAGGGGGAATCCACCTCACGCACGTTGCCGGTGGGTTGGAGCTTGCCGCGCACGCTGATGGTTTGATCCACCCTTGCGGTGAAGCCCCAGATCACCGCTGAACCGAAGATCGCCGCCGCAATCCAGATCAGGGTCGACGACCAATGTTTGCCCTGCTCGATGGCGGAGGAACTGCCTTCCCAGGGTTGGAGGTCGCTGGGGAGTTCTTCCGGTTTGGTTTTGATCGGAGTTTCAGTCAAGGCCCGTATCCTGCTGGGTGTAGAGGGCGTAATAACGGCCTTGAAGTTCAAGCAGCTCGGCGTGGCTGCCTTGCTCCACCAAGGCTCCCTGATCCATCATCAGAATCACGTCTGAGGCGCGCACGGTGGAGAGCCGGTGGGTGATGAAAAACACCGTGCTGCCCTCGAAGGCCTTTTTGAGGTTGAGGCACACCTGGCGCTCGGTGAGGTAGTCGAGAGCGCTGGTGGCTTCATCAAGGATGAGGAGCCGGGGACGCTGCAACACAGCTCGAGCAATGGCAATGCGCTGGCGCTGGCCGCCGGAGAGGGCACTGCCGCGCTCGCCTACCCGGCTGCCATAGCCCTGGGGCATCTCCATGATGAAATCATGGGCGCAGGCCACTTTGGCGGCGTAGGTGATTTCCTCGCTGGTGGCTTCCGGTGCGGTGAGGGTTATGTTTTCTCGGATGGATCCATCGAAGAGGAGGCTGTCCTGGGGCACGATGCCGATTTGGCGTCGCACCGAGCCGAGCTCCATCTTGTTGATGTCGTAACCATCAATCAAAATGCGACCTTGTTCGGGTTCGTAGAGCCTTGGCAAGAGCTTCATGATCGTGCTCTTGCCGCTACCGCTGCGGCCTACGATGCCCACGAACGATGCAGCGGGAACGCTGAAGCTGACGTTTTTCACCACAAGGGGAGTTCCGTCGTTGAAGCGGAAATCCACCCCCTGGAAGGCCACTTCGCCGGCCACGGGCGGCAGAGGCAATTGATCGGTGGCATCGCCCTCCCCTTCGGCCTTGGCATCCACCACATCGCTGAGCCGTTCGATGGACAGGGCCACTTGCTGGAAGCTCTGCCAGGAGGTGGCCAGCCGCAGCAGGGGGCCAATCACATAGCCAGAGATGATGCGAAAGGCGATCAATTGGCCAATGGTGAGCTCGCCTTTGATCACCAGGAAGGCCCCAACCCACAGCGTCAGCAGACCCGTGAGCTCGTTGAGGAAGTTGCCGGCGGTGCCGGCGCTCACCCCGATCAAGAGGGTGCGGAAGCTCTCGCTCATGAAGGCGGAGTAGTTGCGCTGCCAACGCCAGCGCATGTTCATCTCGGCGTTTTGGGCTTTGATGGTTTGCACGCCGTTAAGGGCTTCCACCAGCTGGCTCTGGGTAGCGGCATTCTTTTCGGCCTGCTTGCGCAGCTGGCCACGGATCAAGGGCGAGGCCACGATCGTGAGGCCGAGAAACAGGGGCACCACTCCGAGGGACACCACGGTGAGAACACCGCTGTAGAACACCATCACGCCGATGTAGATCACCGAGAACACCGAATCCAGCATCAAGGTGATGGCGGTGCCGGTGAGGAAATTGCGAATGG
>Ga0194128_10009134_pt1 | contig 12259 bp, 9 predicted proteins | sample TA2KigCa65mmetaG_FD_148650 | JGI IMG/M metagenome (GOLD analysis project Ga0194128, IMG submission 148650) | Freshwater microbial communities from Lake Tanganyika, Tanzania - TA2015037 Kigoma Deep Cast 65m | ecosystem: Environmental > Aquatic > Freshwater > Lake | place: Tanzania: Lake...
CCGGCGCCTGCGCCCGCACCGGCCGCTTCGCCGGCAGCGCGGCCGCGCCCAGCGCGAGGCCGCCTTTCAGCAGGTCGCGGCGCGACGGACGGGCGTCGGCAACGGAGCCCATGTCGAGCCGAAGTATACTCTCCGGCATCCAGCGGGGGGCCCGAGCGCGCGGACGCGTCGCTGGGGTGCTCGTCAAACCGGGAGGCTGCCATGAGGCTGTTCGCGGCCCTCGTCGTGTCCCTGGTTACCCTCGGATCCCCGGCGCTCGCGCAAATCACTTCCGCCACCATCTCGGGCACCATCAGAGACGAAACCGGCGGCGTCCTCCCCGGCGTCGACGTCCTCGTCAGCAACGTCGATACGGGTCTGAGCCGCACGTCCGTCACCGATGCCAACGGGTACTTCACCGTGCCGGGGCTCGCGCCCGGCCGGTACGAGGCCCGGGCGTCTCTCCAGGGATTCACGACCGCCGTGCAGAGCGGCATCGTGCTGGAGGTCGCACAGCAGGCGGGGCTCAACCTGGTGCTCTGGCTCGGGGCGGCGGCGGAGACGATCACCGTGACCGGCGAGACGCCGCTCGTGGACGTGCGGACGGCCACGCTGTCGGCCGTGGTCGACGAGAAGACGATCGAAGAGCTGCCGCTCAACGGCCGCAACTACATCGCGCTCGCGACGCTGCAGCCCGGCATCGTCCAGTACACGGAGCGGGTCAGCACGTCGCCGGCCCAGCGCGGCGTCCAGCTGAACATCAACGGCATGGGCGGCCGGTCGAACAGCTACCTGCTCGACGGCGCGAACATGCGGGGGTATGCCGGCCAGGCCACGGTGACGGCGGCCGACAGCACCCTGGGCGTCGAGACGATCCAGGAGTTCCGGGTCGTCACCAACGCCTTCACCGCCGACTACGGCCGCGTGATGGGCGGAGTGGTCAGCATTGCGAGCAAGTCGGGCACCAACGTGCTGCACGGATCGGCGTTCGAGTTCTTCCGCAACAGCAGGATGGACGCGCGGAACTTCTTCGACGTCGGCGACCCGGCGCCGTTCACGCGCCATCAGTTCGGCGGCGCCGTGGGTGGACCGATCGTCCGGAACCGCGTGTTCTTCTTCGGGGGGTTCGAGCGCCTGCAGGAAGACCTCGGCACGACCGTGCTGAACGTCGTGCCGACGGCAGCGGCCCGGGCCGGGGCCGTCAACCCGGTGGTCCGGCCCTATCTCGACCTCTATCCGCTGCCGAACGGCCCCGAGCTGGGGCCCGGCATCGGGCAGCATACCTACGAGTTCACGCGCGTCACGCGGGAGAACTTCGCGCAGGGACGCGTCGACGTGCAGCTCACCGACAACGATCTCCTGTTCGTCCGCCACACCTACGACGCCTCGCGGCAGGTCTCGCCGGTCTTCAGCGGCGCGATTCAGACGAACGGGTTGCCGCAGTTCTCCACGAACTCCACCTCCGGCAACCAGTTCTTCACGGCGGAGGCGAAGCGGACGTTCACGCAGAACCTGCTGAACACGGCGCGCTTCTCGGCCAGCGTGCTCACCTACGAGCAGCAGGCGAGCAACACGCTGGCGGAGCCGCTGCGGTTCATTCCCGAATCGCCGTTCATGGGGCTGATCCTGATCGGCGGCCTGTCGCAGATCGGCAACTACGCCGCCGAGCCGTCGACGCAGAACATCGACTACTGGACGTGGAGCGACGACCTCACCTACACGAAGGGGAAGCACCTGCTGAAGACGGGCGTCCTCATCGAGCACGCGTTCGCGGACAAGACCACGTCGGTCCACAGCCGCGGCACCTACACGTTCGCGAACCTGGCGCAGTTCCTGGCCGGGGTGCCGAGCCGCTTCCAGGGCAACACGCCCGATTCCAACTTCCGCCGCCTGCGGCCCAATACGCTCTTCGGCTTCTACGTGCAGGACGACTATCGCGTCACGCCGAGCGTGACGCTGAACCTCGGCCTGCGCTACGAGTTCTTCACGGTGCCGAAGGACAGGAACGGCCTGGACGCGTACCTGCCCGACCTGCTGACGTCGCGCGACACGGTGCTCGGCGGTCCGTTCCGGAACCCGTCGCTCACGAATTTTGCGCCCCGGCTCGGGTTCGCATGGGACGTCACCGGCGACGGGCGCACCGCCATCCGCGGCGGCGGCGGGCTCTACCACGACACCGACGGTCCGTACAACAGCACGCTGGGCATCGCGCTCCAGTCCCCGCCGTTCGTGAACGTGGTGAACATCAGCGGCGCGGGCATCCCGTTCCCCACGCCGGCCTTCGCCGCGGCCACGGCCGTCGGCGCGCGGGCGCTGCGCACGATCGACTATCACATCGCGCAGCCGACGGGCTGGACGTACAACGTCAACCTGCAGCGCGAGCTCGCGCTGGGCTGGGCGATGCTGGTCGGCTACGCCGGCTCGCGCGCGCACGATCTGGTGAGCGCGAAGGAGGGCAACCCGGTGGTGCCGGTCGTGCGGGCCGACGGGTCGCTGTTCTTCCCGGCCGGCGCGCCGCGGCGCAACCCGGCCTGGGGCAGCATCGACTATCGCGCGTCCGAGGGGCGCTCCACGTACCACGCGCTGCAGACGAGCCTCATGAAGCGGTTCTCGGGCAGCTACCAGATCCAGCTGTCCTACACGCTCAGCCGGGCCATGGACAACGGCGACGCGCAGCTCAGCACCGACACGATCTCCTCGGCCATCTATCCGCCGAATCCCTACGACCTGGACGCGGAGTGGGCCGTGGCGCCGTTCGACGCGCCGCACGTCTTCGCGGCCAACGCCACGTGGGAGCTGCCGTTCCGCCGCCACCCGGTGCTCGGCGGCTGGCAGCTGAACGGGATCGTGTCGATGCGCAGCGGCTACCCCTTCTCGCCCTCGATCCAGACGCCGAACTGGTCGCGCACCGGCAACATCTCGAACAACGCCGAGGATCGCCCCAACGTGAAGCCCGGCACCGACCCGAAGACGATCGTCACGGGCAACCCGAACGGCTGGTTCGACGTCCGCGCGTTCGAGCTGCAGCCGCAGGGGACGATCGGCAACACGCCGCGCCACTTCCTGCGCGGGCCGGGCTTTGCCAACGTCGACATGTCCCTCGTGAAGAACCAGGCGGTGGGCGTGAACACCCGGGTGCAGATCCGGCTCGAGGTGTTCAACATCCTGAACCGGGCGAACTTCGCCACCCCGACGCGGCCGGTCTTCGCCGGCGCGAACCAGAACGAGGCGCCGCTCGCGACGGCCGGCAAGGTGACGCGGACGGTCAACTCGTCGCGGCAGCTCCAGCTGGGCGTGAAGCTGATCTTCTGACGTTCGGATCGTTCGGATCGTTCGGGGCGTTCGGGGCGTTCGGGTTCGGATCGTTCGCGTTCGGGGCGTTCGAGGTGCCTATGGTCAGACGGGGATTGGTGGTGTCGGTGGTGGTGGCATGGCTGGGCGGTGCGCACGGCGGCGCGCCCGCGGCCCAGGATGCCACGGGCGTGGTCGACGCCGTCGCGCGGGCGATGGGGCCGCCGGCCGTGCGGTCGCTCCAGTACTCGGGCAGCGGCTCCGTCTACGGCTTCGGCCAGAGCTACGAGCCCGGCGGCCCGTGGGTCAAGTTCACCCTCAGGAGCTACACCTTCGTCGCCGACTACGAACGCGGGGCGTCGCGCGAGGAGCAGGTGCGCGCGTATCTCGACCCGCCGGACCGGGGCGGCACGGCCGTCTTCGTCGGGGAGCTGCGCCAGGCCGCGTTCCTCAACGGGGATGTCGCGTGGAACGCGGCCCCCGACGGCAGCGCCGCGCCGGCGCCGCTCGCGGTGGAGGCGCGTCAGCTCCAGCTCCCGATCACGCCGCACGGCTTCGTCCGAGCCGCGATGGCGGCCACGCCAACCGTCGCGACGCGGACGGTCGAGGGCCGGCGCGTCACCGTGGTGTCGTTCACGTGGAAGGGCCGGCACCGCATCAACGGGTATGTCAACGCCCAGAACCTCCTCGAGCGCGTGGAAACCTGGATGCCCGACCCGCTGCTGGGCGACCTGCTCGTCGAGCACGTCTTCTCGGACTACCGCGACATGGGCGGTCTCAGGTTCCCCGGCCGCATCGTGCAGCGGCAGGGCGGCTTCCCGGTGCTCGAGGTGACGGTCAGCGACGCGCGGGCGAACGTCGCGGCGGCGATCGACGTGCCGGAGGGCGCCCGGCGGCCCGCGCCGCGGGTCGGCCAGGTCGACGTGGTGAAGGTCGCCGACGGCGTGTGGCTGCTGGCCGCGCCGGTCGGGCCGAACAGCCTCGCCGTCGAGTTCCGCGACCACGTCGCCCTCGTCGAGGCGCCGTTCAGCGAGGAGCGCTCGCTCGCCGTGATCGGCGAGGTGAAGACGCTCGTACCCGCGAAGCCGATCCGGTATCTCATCAACACGCATCACCACTTCGATCACTCGAGCGGCCTTCGGACCTTCGTGGCCGACGGCGTGACGATCGTCACGCACCGGATCAACGCCGACTACTACAACCGGGTGCTGAAGCTCCCGCGGACGCTGAGCCCGGATCGCCTGTCCGCCAATCCGCGGCCGCCGCGGTTCGAGACGCTGACGGACAAGCACGTCCTCGGCGACGGCACCCGCAGCCTCGAGCTGCATCGGCTCGACGGCAACACGCACAACCCCGGCCTGCTGCTCGTCTACCTGCCGACCGAGCGGCTGCTCCACCAGGCCGACGCGTTCACCGTGCCGCCGCCCGGCGCGCCGCTCCCGCCCGCCGTGAACATGGTCAACGCGCGCAACCTCAACCTGCTGGCGAACATCGAGCGGCTCGGCCTGCAGGTGGACCGAATCACCGCCGCGCACGGCCGCGTGATGCCGCTGGCCGACCTGTGGAAGGCCGTCGGCCGGACCAACTGAGCCCGCCCGGTGTAGGATCCCTCGTGCGATCGGAGGACCGGTGATGCGTGTCAGGACCCTCGTCTTCGCGCTGGCAGCGGCGCTGCCGGCGCCAGCCGCCGCTCAGGAGTGGATCGAGTACACGAGCAAGCAGGATCTCTTCATCGTGAACTTTCCCGGGGAGCCGGCGATTCGCGAGGTCGCCTATCCCACCGAGTTCGGCATCACGCTCCCGGCGCGCGTCTACACCGTGGAGGCGCAGGGGAGCCGCTACACCGTCACGGTCGTCGACTACCGGCACGCGGAGAAGCTCCACACGGAGCGGGCGAAGAACTGCACGGGGTATCCCGACACGTGCACGAACCGCACGGCGAACGACCTGCGCGGGGCGCTCGACTTCGCGGTCTTCGAGTTCCTGCAGCGCAAGGCCGTGGTGACCTACTACGGCCTCGGCGACACGGATCGCATCGAGGGACGCCGCGTGCAGCTCCTGAACCCCGATGGGTCGCGCACCTTCGGCGCCGTCTACCTGCACGAGCTGCGGCTCTACATCCTGGAAGGCACCGTGCCCGCGAACGCACCCCCGCCGGCGCTCTTCCAGCAGAACCTGGGCATCTTCGACGAGAACATGGACCGCGTCCGCTACCAGACGCTGTACCGGCACGGCGTGACGCCGTTGCCGCCGCGCGAGCCGAGCCCGCCGGGAGGCCGCCTCCGCGGCTGCTAGTGGACTGTCTCAACTGATGCCCTACCATCCACGACAGCCTTTCGACCGCGGTTCCGCTGGCCGCGACATCGGCGCGGCCAGGCCCGATTCGGGAAGGACGTACCACTAGTCCGCGCGGATTGAAGTTTGTGGGGCGAGCCGTCAGGCTCGCCCGCGCACCCGAAGGGTTCGCGCCACACGATCAGGAGGTCCCATGACCCGCTCTCTGCTCGTCCTGTTGATCCTGCTCGCGGCCCCGCTGACCGCGCAGACGCCCGTCCCCGAGATCCCGTTCGAGTCGGTGCCCGATTTCTTCAAGCTGCCGAACGGCATGAACTTCGGCGAGGTGTCGGGCGTCGCGGTGAACTCGCGGGGACACGTCTTCGTCTTCACCCGCTCGAACAGCGCCAACGGGCCGGCGTACGGCGCGGCCGCGGCGCAGCTCCTCGAGTTCAATCCAAAAGGCGAGTTCGTCCGCGAGATCGGCCGGGGCCTCTACGGCTGGTCGTTCGCGCACACCGTCCGCGTCGACCGCAGCGACCACATCTGGGCCGTCGACAAGGGCTCCGACATGGTGATCCGCTTCAACCCGGCCGGCCGCGTGGTCTGGGTCTTCGGCCGCCGCAAGGAGTCGTCCGATGACGAGGCCCATCCGTGGGAGCGCGTGAACCCGCCGCTCCCGCCGATCGACGGGCTCTTCCGCCAGCCGACCGACGTCGCCTGGGACTCCAAGGGGAACACCTATGTCTCCGACGGCTACGTCAACTCGCGCGTGGCCAAGTACGACGCCAACGGCGACTGGGTGAAGTCATGGGGCGAGCCGGGCACCGGCCCGGGCCAGTTCCGCCTGCCCCACGCGATTGCGGTGGACGCGCAGGACCGCGTCTACGTGGGCGACCGCTCGAACCGCCGCATCCAGGTGTTCGACACCGAGGGGACCTTCATCCGGATGTTCACGATCGACGTGCCCGTGCCGCCCGGCACCCGACCGGTGAACGGCAACACGCCCACGGGCGCGGCGGCGGCCAACACGATCGGCGCACCGAACTCCATCTGCATCACGCCGGGGCCGAATCAGGTGATGTTCGTCGGCGAGAGCACGTATCCGGGACGGCTCTTCAAGGTGTCGCTCGAGGGCAAGGTGCTGGGCGTCATCGGGCGGTCGGGGCGGAACCTGGGACAGTTCTCCGGCGTCCATCAGCTCGCGTGCCCGTCGGAAACCGAGGTGTACGCGGCCGAGACGTCGAACTGGCGCGTGCAGAAGATCGTCCTGAAGGCGCCGCCCCGCGGCAGCGCGACCGCCTCGCGGCAGTAGGGCGGCGCGCCGCGGTCCGCGCTTATTCCCCGCTCACGCGGTACTCCGGCCGCAGATAGACGCCGAGGCCGTGGTACGAGTTCGAGTACACCGTCTCGGTGTAGCGGATCCGCTTCCCGTGCTCGTCGAGCCAGCCGAGCGACTGCTGGAAGAGCCCGGGCTCGGGGAAATGCGCGGGCGACGAGGACTCGAGCAGGTACAGCTTGCGGTTGTGCATCGCCACGTACACGAGCGTCCGGCGCTCGCCCGGACCGTCGAGCTGCAGGTGGTAGCCCTCGACCATGTCCTGCCAGTCCCACGCGTAGTCGGTGATCTTGTACTCGTGGTTCTTCATGAACTTGGCGACCGCGAAGGCCATCGCGCCGCGCTCGTCCTGCTTCCAGTAGCCGGGGCCGATCGTCTCCCCGCCGTTGCGGCACTGGGAGTTGCCGGGCGGGCACGCCTTCCAGCGCGCGATCCCCTGCTCCTCGAGCGGCCGGTAGTCGACAACGGTCATCGAGAAGCGCTCGGGGCCCTTCTCCGCGCTGTACACCCGCGCGGGCAGCGTGTAGCCCAGCTGCGACCTCCACGTCGTCTCGGTAATCTTCGGCTGTCCTGGGAAGTTGAGGCTGAAGCCGTCCTGCTGGAAGGTGAGCTCCTGCCACTCCTGGGCCGCGGCCAGGCCCGGCAGCGACAGCACCACGGCCGAGAGAAGAGCGATGACGCGCATGATGGAATCCTCCCTCCTGGACTCTGGACTTTGGGCTCTAAACGCCGGGCCCTGGGCGCTCGGTCCGGCCGTCGGCCTGCAAAGCCGCACTCCTGAAGTCTAAAGCCCGAAGCCCGAAGTCCTGCAATAGTGCCACGAAAGGACGCGCGGATCGAGCGATCCGCGGCCGTGATACCCTCCCCGCATGCTGCGCCATGCTGTCGTCGTCGTGCTCGCGCTGACCGTCTGGTCGGGCGATTCTCGGACCAGCGCCGCCCAATCCGAGCGCCACGTCCCGACCTACCACGTCGACCCGGCCTGGCCGAAGCCCCTGCCCAACCGGTGGCTGGTGGGCGCCATCGCGGGGGTGGCGGTCGACACGCGCGATCACGTCTGGATCGTCCACCGCCCGGGCACGCTCCAGCCGAACGAGACGCGGTCGATCTGGCGCGCCGCGCCGCCCGTCCTGGAGTTCGACCAGGCGGGCAACCTCGTCTCCGCCTGGGGCGGCCCCGGCGAGGGATACGAGTGGCCCGATCTCGAGCATGGCATCTACGTCGATCACCAGGACCACGTCTGGCTGGGGGGCGGCGGCGAGAAGGACGCGCAGATCCTGAAGTTCACGCGCCAGGGCACGTTCCTGATGCAGATCGGCCGCAAGGGGCGGAACGGGGGCAGCAACGACACGCAGAACCTCGGCGCCGCCGCGAACATGACGATCGACCGCGCGGCCAACGAGCTCTACGTTGCCGACGGCTACGTCAACCATCGGGTGATCGTCTTCGACGCGGCGACCGGGGCCTACAAGCGGCACTGGGGCGCGTACGGCAAGCGGCCCGACGACAGCTACTTCACCAGTGCCGGCGAGAAGCTGCCGAGCCCCTTCAGCGGCGCGGTGCAGCACGAGAACCGGCCCAGCCAGTTCGACCCCGACGGTCCGGCGCCGCCCCAGTTCCGCATCGTGCACGTCGTGCGCATCGCCAACGACGGCCTCGTCTACGTCTGCGACCGCACGAACAACCGCATCCAGGTGTTCCACAAGGACGGCACGTTCGTGCAGGAGCGGTTCATCTCGAAGCGGACGTTCGGCAGCGGATCGGTCTGGGACATCGGCTTCTCGCTCGACCCGGCGCAGCGGTTCCTCATCGTGCTCGACGGCACCAACCAGCAGGTCTACATCGTGGAGCGCGAGACGCTCGAGGTGGTGGGCGGCTTCGGGCACGCGGGGCGCTGGGCCGGCCAGTTCTACGGCGCGCACAACCTCGGCGTCGATTCCAAGGGCAGCCTCTACATCGGCGAGACGTACGAGGGGAAGCGCGTGCAGAAGTTCGTCTACACGGGACTCGGCCCCGCGCAGGCGCCGCTCGTGCAGTAGGCCCCAGCCGAGACCGCGAAGGCGAGTGCGACCGCCAGGGCGCGGCGCGCGCATCCGCTACAATCGTCGTCGGGAATGGCCCTCACCACCGTCACGCCCGGCGCGCCGACCCCGCGCGAACCGCGCTTCGTCGGCCGCCTGCGGCGCGCCGATCGCTGGCTCGGCGCGCTCGCGTGCCTGCTCCTCACGGGCGTCCGCCGGCTCGTCGACCGGGACGACCGGTCGCGCCCGGCGCGGCCGCAGCGGGTGGCGTTCCTCAAGCTGGCGGAGCAGGGATCGACCGTGCTCGCCTCTCCGGCGATCCAGCACGCGATCCGACGGGTGGGGCGGGAGAACGTGTTCTTCGTCGCATTCAGCGAGAACACCGAGATTCTTCGCGTGATGGATGTGATCGCCGACGATCAGATCGTCACGTTCCCGGGGAAGCCGCTCGGGTCGGCGCTGCTCGGAGCGCTCGGCGCCCTCAGACGCCTGCGAAAGCTTCGAGTGGACACGACGATCGATCTGGAGTTCTTCGCGCGGTCGTCGGCGGCGTTCGCCTATCTCACGGGGGCGAGGTGGCGGGTGGGGCTCCACCCGGCGGCGCGCGAGGCCGGCTATCGCGGCGATCTGATGACCCATCGCCTGTCGTTCAACCCGTACCTCCACACCGTCCAGACGTTTCAGGTCATGGTGCAGGCGCTCGAGAGCGTGCCGGCGGATCTGCCCGCGCTCGACCTGCCGCCGCCGCCGCTCGGCCCGCTCCCGGTCTTCACCCCTCGCGAGGGGGAACAAGAGGCGGTACAGGCCTCGCTCCGGGCACTGACCGGCACGAGTCGCCCGCTGCGACTGATCCTCCTCAACGCGAACGCCGGCGACATGCTGCCGCTGCGCCGGTGGCCCCCCGATCGCTACGTCGCGCTGGCGCGGCGCCTGCTCGATCGATTTCCGGACGCGCACGTGGGCTTCACCGGGGCGCCCGACGAGTCGGCGGCCGTGACCGCCCTGGTCGACGCCGTGGGATCCGATCGCTGCTTCTCGCTGGCCGGGCGGACGACCGTCCGACAGCTCCTCGTCGTCTTCACGCTCGCCGAGGTGCTCGTGACCAACGACAGCGGTCCCGCGCACTTTGCCGCGATGACCCCGGTGGACGTGGTGACGCTGTTCGGACCGGAGACGCCGGCGCTGTTCGGCGCGCCGACCCCTCGCAATCATCCGCGGACGGCCGGCCTCGCGTGCAGTCCCTGTGTGAACGCCTACAACGGGCGGTATTCGGCGTGCACGAACAACATCTGCATGCAGAAGATCTCGGTCGACGAGGTGTTCGAGACCGTCGCCGCGATCTACGAGCGGCGCCGCGGCCAGCCGGCCGACGTCACGTCGCGGATGGTCGACCTCGCCCCGCGCTGAAGCGGGCAAACGCCGCCAGCGCCCGGTCGATCCCGGCGGCGTCGACGTCGAGGTGCGTGACGAGCCGCAGGCGGGGCTCCGGCAGGACCAGCACGTCGTGCCGCCTGAGATGTGCGGCCAGCGCCTCCGCGTCCGGGCCGACGCGCGCGAAGACCATGTTCGTATGGTGCTCCACGGACAGGCCAAGCCGTGCGAGCCCCTGCGCCAGGCGCGCGGCGTGCTCGTGATCCACCTGCAGCCGCTCCACGTTGTGCTCCAGCGCGTACAGGCCCGCGGCCGCGAGCACGCCCACCTGCCGCATCCCGCCCCCGAGGATCTTGCGCACGCGCATCGCGCGCGCGATGAACGCGGCGCTGCCGGCGAGGAGCGTCCCGGCCGGCGCCCCGAGCCCCTTCGACAGACACACGGACACGGAATCGAACCCGGCGCACAGATCCGTGGCGGTGGTGTCGAGCGCCGTCGCCGCGTTGAAGATCCGCGCGCCGTCGAGGTGCGTCGCCAGCCCGCGCCGCCGCGCCAGCGCGGTCGCCTGCGCGAGGTAGGGGCGCGCCACCGCGCGCCCGCCGATGGTGTTTTCGAGCGCCAGCAGCCGCGTCCGCGGGTAATGCGGATCGTCGGGCTTGATCGCCGCGTCGACCTCCTGCAGGTCGAGCGTGCCGTCGGGCCGGTTGGCGACGACGTGCGAATGAATCGAGGCGAGCACCGCCGCGCCGCCCGCCTCGTGGACGTAGGTGTGCGCCTCCTGTCCCAGGATCACCTCGTCGCCCCGCTGGCAGTGCGTCATCAGCGCCGCGAGGTTCGACTGGGTGCCCGAGGGAAAGAAGAGCGCGGCCTCGAACCCGAGCAGCTCGGCCGCCCGCGCCTGCAGCCGGTTCACCGTCGGATCGTCGCCGAACACGTCGTCGCCGACCTCGGCCTCGGCCATCGCGCGGCGCATGCCGGCGGAGGGGCGGGTCACGGTGTCGGATCGCAGGTCGACGAGGTCGGGCGGCGGCACCCACTCACTGTGCCATAATCCGCGTCCAGACGAGGGAGGTCTCTATGCTGCTGCGACTGGCTGCGGCCACGGCCGCCGCGATCGTGTCTGTTCCCGCTCTCCTGGACGCTCAGGTACTGATGCAGCGCGACGTCTCGCTGAAGATGGCGCTGACCATCGCCACGACCGCGCTCGAAGAGTGCGGCGGCACCGCGTCAGTGGCCGTCGTCGATCGGGCCGGGCGCATCCGCGTGCTGCTCCAGGGCGACACGGCGAGCCCGCACAACCCCGAGCTGGCGCGCCGCAAGGCGTACACGGCGCGGACGTTCCGCGCGACGTCGGCCGAGTGGGCCAAGCGGACCGAGTCGGCCAACAGCGGGCAGCGGATGCTCGCCGACGTCATCCCGCTCGGCGGGGGCGTGCCGATCAACGTGGGCGAGGAGACGATCGGCGCGATCGGCTTGAGCGGCGCGCCGGGCGGGCAGGTGCGCGAAGAGGCGTGCGCGCAGATCGGGATCGCGAAGGTGGCGGCCCAGCTGAAGTAGGGGCTACTTCGGCGGCCGGGGCGCCTCCTCGGGCGCGCGCCCCGCGCTGCGGATCGCGATGACGCGGTTGAGCGTGTCGAACCAGAACGGCGCGCCGAGCGAGATGGCCAGCACCGTGAGGAGCCACCCGAGCAGGTGCTGGTCGAACGCCCGCATCCACCGCGCGAGCCCGCCCGGCGCCCACACCGGACCCGGCCAGTCGTCGGTCGCGTCGTCGCGGACCAGGCGCAGCGACGGCCCGAACACGTCCCCCTCGTCCGCCGGCGGCGCCGACGGATCCTCCCAGCCCAGCGGCAGCTGGAGCTCCGCCAGGTCCGCCATCGCGGCGTCGTAGCGCGTCGAGGCGAGCTCGAAGTCGACGTCGGCCTGCTGATCGGGCGGCAGCGGCGGTATCGGCGCGCCGTCAGCGGCGGGAGCGGGCGCGCCG
>Ga0194128_10009136_pt1 | contig 12257 bp, 8 predicted proteins | sample TA2KigCa65mmetaG_FD_148650 | JGI IMG/M metagenome (GOLD analysis project Ga0194128, IMG submission 148650) | Freshwater microbial communities from Lake Tanganyika, Tanzania - TA2015037 Kigoma Deep Cast 65m | ecosystem: Environmental > Aquatic > Freshwater > Lake | place: Tanzania: Lake...
TCTTTTTCAAATTTTCCAGTCGATGACACCAAAACCGACTGCCGGCCATTGGCATCAATTGAGCGAATAAACACCGAACCCGTGCGGCCACCATCGTCATCGGGATTTTCAAGGAAAAAAACCCGCTGGCCCGAATACGACTCCCGAAATTGTCCGGGGCTTACCCGCTGGGCATCGCTGCGGTTTTGGATCTCATCTTCAAATGCCGCAATCTGCTGCTTTGACCAGGGCGCCACTACGGTCGAAATCATGGCCACCAGCAGAATCATCGGCCACATGAATTTCCAGACCGGCTTAAGAAAATCCACCAGGCTTTTTCCGGATGAAAGCCAGATCACCATTTCAGAGTCACGCCACCAGCGCGACAGCACCATAAAGACCGAGATATAAACGGTCAGCATGAGCACCGTGCTCATCAGGTTTAGGGTATTAAAAACAATCAGCGGCACGACCAGCTCGCCATCGACCCGGCCCGAGGCCGCCCGGCCGAGTGCCCGAATCAAAATCATGGTGACCAGTGTGGTCAACAACACCGCCAAAACCCCGCCAGAGGTCGTTCTGAGCTCTCTAAGCAGGGATTTTTGAAAGAGCATTTTCTTTATAATTCAAGGTTTTACTGGACCTGGGCATTTTGTCATGACTACAGCCGCCGCCCCTAAAGACATCAAAGAAGCCAAAGACCCCGGCGAGACCCGGGAGGTCGCCCAATTCATCGCCAGCAATAAGCCGGTGGATCGGGCCACTGCCGACTGCGTCTGGGTCGGCGTGTTCGCGACCAGCACGGGAGCAGTGGAGCTCTCCAATGCCGCCAAGGTGCTGGACAAGGTCAGCAATGGCGCAGTGGCCCGGGCCATCAAGGCTGGCGATATCGATGGCAAGGTGGGCAATAACCTGCTGCTGCGTGATCTGACCGGCATGCCCTCGCCCCGAGGGCTGCTGGTGGGCCTTGGCAAGCGCGAGGACCTCAACGAAAAAATCTTCGGCGACGCCCTGCGGGCCGCCGTGAAATCTGTCAGTGGCTCAAAGGGCATTAAGCGCATCGCCTCCTTTCTCACCGATGTGCCCGTCAAGGCAAAGTCCGGTGAGCGATCAGGTGCCTGGCGGGTCACCACTCATGTCACCACAGTACGCGAGTGCGGTTATCGCTTTGAGCGCTTCAAAACCAAGAAAGACGACAGCACTGCCGAGGGCTCCGCAAAAGCCAAATCTGCAAAGCCCACTGCCGAAGGCATCAGCCATGTGGAGATGCTGCTGCCCGGGGATATGCGCCCGACCGAGGCGCCCAAAGTCATTGAAGATGCCCAGGCCTTGGCCAACGGGCTTCAGCTCACCAAAGACCTCGCCAATCTTCCCCCGAATATCTGCACGCCCACGTTTTTAGCCAATCAGGCCCGCACGCTGGCGCGTGAATTCAGGCTAAAAATCGAAATCCTGGATCGGGCGGCGATGGAAAAACTCGGCATGGGTGCCTTGCTTGCGGTTGCCCAGGGGTCGGCCCAGCCACCGCAATTCATCGTGCTTCAGCATCACGGCGCCACCACCAAGGATGCCCCCCATGTGCTGGTCGGCAAAGGCATCACCTTTGACACCGGCGGTATCTCGCTAAAGCCTGCGGCGGATATGGATGAAATGAAGTACGACATGTCCGGTGCCGCGACCGTGCTCGGTGTCATGCGCGCAGTGGCCGAGATGGGCCTAAAGCGCAATGTCATTGGCGTGATCCCCACCTGTGAAAACATGCCAAGCGGCACAGCGACGCGTCCGGGTGACATCGTGACCTCGATGTCGGGCCAGACCGTCGAGATTCTGAACACCGATGCCGAGGGCCGTCTGATTCTGTGCGATGCGCTGACTTATGTCGAAAAATTCAAACCCGCCTCGGTGGTGGATATCGCGACCCTGACGGGCGCCTGCGTGATTGCACTCGGCGCAGTCAACACAGGGCTCTTTACTGCCGATGATTCGCTTGCGGCCGCGCTCATGAAGGCCGGCCAGGATGCCCAAGATCCCGCCTGGCGCATGCCGCTGCAAGAGGAGTATCAAGAGTTGTTGAAATCACCCTTTGCCGATATGGCCAATGTGGGTGGCAGGGCTGCCGGAAGCGTCACCGCGGCCTGCTTTTTGTGGCGCTTTACCAAGTCCTATCGCTGGGCACACCTGGATATCGCCGGCACCGCCTGGAGATCCGGTGCTGCCAAAGGCGCCACAGGCCGGCCCGTCTCTCTGCTGGTGGAATATCTGAAGAACGGCCTGGAGTAAGGCGCAATGCAGCCGGGCCATGACTTCGATTGATTTTCACTTCAATACACCGAATCGCCTTGAATACGCCTGCCGGCTCACGCGAAAAATTCTGAACGCCGGCCAGGCGAAGGTCGAATCACCTCTGGTGGTCTTTTGCAGCGAACGCTCCCGGCTTGACCACTTTGATGATCTGCTATGGAGTCTGTGGCCAGAAGAGTTTATTCCGCATGCCCATGTCGCTTTGCCTGAGGCCCAAGACTCTCCCATCCTGCTGACCGACGAAGACATCAAGCTGGATGCTCACGGCCTGCTGCTGAATCTCGACGATGCGCCGCCGCCTTTTTTTGCGCGATACACCCGGCTATTTGAAATCGTCTCCACCGAGGAGACCGACCGGACCAGGGCCCGCGAGCGCTTTGCTTTTTATCGCGACCGTGGCTATGCCATCAATAACCATGACCTTGCCAAAAAATCATCATGACTGAGCTGGCCAAATCGTTTGAACCTGCAGAAATTGAAAAGCGCTGGGGCCCAGAGTGGGAATCCCGTGGGCTTTATCGGGCAGGCAATGAGGCTCAGCGTGCAGCCTTCTCGATCCAACTGCCCCCGCCCAATGTTACGGGCACCCTGCATATGGGACATGCCTTTAACCAGACGCTGATGGACACGCTCACCCGATGGCATCGGATGAAGGGGGACAACACGCTCTGGCTTCCTGGCACGGATCACGCCGGCATCGCCACCCAAATCGTGGTGGAGCGCCAGCTTGATGCCAAGGGCGTCTCGCGCCATGACCTAGGCCGCGAAGATTTCATTAAGAAAGTCTGGGAATGGAAGGAGCACTCGGGCTCGACCATCACTGGCCAGATGCGCAGGCTGGCTGCAAGCTGTGACTGGGATCTTGAGTACTTCACTATGAATGCCCAGTGCTCTGATGTCGTCAAAGAAGTCTTTGTGACACTTTTCGAGCAGGGCCTGATCTATCGGGGCAAGCGGCTGGTCAACTGGGATCCCAAGCTGCTGACTGCAGTCTCTGATCTAGAGGTGGTCAGCGAAGAGGAAGATGGATTTTTATGGTCGATTCACTATCCACTTTCCGATGGCAGTCAGGGCTTAGTTGTTGCTACGACGCGGCCTGAGACGATGCTGGGTGATGTTGCCGTTGCGGTCAATCCCGAAGATGAGCGCTATCGTCATCTGATTGGAAAAACACTGAAGCTGCCCTTGGTCGGCAGATCGCTGCCGATCATTGCCGATGACTATGTTGACCCAGCCTTTGGCACAGGCTGCGTAAAGATCACGCCAGCCCATGATTTCAATGACTATGCCTTGGGCGAGCGGCATGGCCTAGAAAAAATCAGCATCATGACCCTGGATGCCCGCATCAACGAGCATGCGCCCGCCGCCTATCAGGGCCTAGACCGCTTTGAAGCCCGCAAAAAGATTCTCCTTGACCTTGAATCACAGGGCCTGTTGGTGGAAACCAAAAAACACAAACTGATGGTGCCGCGTGGTGACCGCACCAACGCCATCATTGAACCCATGCTCACCGACCAGTGGTTTGTCGCAATGAGCAAACCCGCGCCCGAAGGCACCCTCACGCCCGGCAAGAGCATCGCCCAGCGGGCCCTTGAGGTAGTGGATTCAGGGGAAGTGAAGTTTGTTCCTGAGAACTGGACCTCCACCTATCGGCATTGGCTGGACAACATTCAAGACTGGTGTATTTCGCGGCAGCTCTGGTGGGGCCATCAGATTCCCGCCTGGTATAAGGCCGATGGCCAAGGCCAACCCATTCACGATGGCACCGTCTTTGTTGCCCGCAGCGATGCGGAGGCCCAAGAGAAGGCCCGGGCCGCAGGCTGGAGTGGCAGCCTAGTGCGTGATGCAGATGTCTTGGATACCTGGTTCTCATCTGCACTCGTGCCGTTTTCTACCCTGGCCGAGCCCGATCAGGTCTGGGATCAGGCAAACCATACGCCGAGGATTCGAAAAGGACTTGAGCAGTTTTTACCTTCAAGCGTTTTGGTCACCGGCTTTGACATCATTTTTTTCTGGGTCGCTCGCATGGTGATGATGACCTGCCATTTCACCGGCAAGGCGCCCTTTCACCATGTCTATGTCCATGCCCTGGTGCGTGATGCCGAGGGCCAGAAGATGAGTAAATCCAAGGGCAACACCCTGGATCCGATTGATCTAATTGACGGCATTGATTTAGATGCGCTGATCGCAAAACGCACCAGTGGGCTGATGAACCCCAAGCAGGCCGCCCAGATTGAGAAAAAAACCCGTGCCGAGTACCCAAAGGGCATTGCCGCTTTTGGCACCGATGCCCTGCGCTTTACTTTTGCAAGCCTGGCAACCCCAGGCCGAAACATCAATTTCGATTTGAATCGCTGCGAGGGCTATCGCAACTTCTGCAATAAGCTCTGGAATGCCACCCGCTTTGTGCTGATGAATTGCGAAGGCCAAGACAACGGCTTAGATGTCTGCGCAGGCGATTGCGGGCCTGAGGGCCTGCTGAACTTCACCTTTGTAGACCGCTGGATTGTGTCGCAGCTGCAGAGAACCGAGGCTGCCGTGGAGCAGCATTTAAGCGACTACCGATTTGATCTGGCGGCCCGCGAGCTCTATGAGTTTGTATGGAATGAGTTTTGTGATTGGTACTTAGAACTCGCCAAGGTGCAGATGGCAGTCGGTAAGCCCAATGCCCAGAAAGCGGCCCGGCGCACACTGCTGCGCACACTGGAGGCGACCCTGCGGCTTGCCCACCCCATCATTCCGTTTATCACCGAAGAGCTCTGGCAGACCGTTGCGAAGACTGCAAAGCGTTCAGCAAAGCTCGAGGCAGGCGAGGCCGACTCAATTGTTACAGCAGCGTATCCCAAGGCCGAGATGGGCAAGATCGATGGCCTGGCCGATGCCCGTGTCGCCCAACTCAAAGAAATGGTGGGCGCGATCCGGGCACTGCGGGCCGAGATGGGACTATCGCCAGCAGACAAGGTGCCACTTCGCATTAGCCTGGAGAATCTGCAGGCCATGAACCCACAGACCAAGCTTGATCTGCGCATTGATGGCCTAGAGCGCCAGCAGATTGCAGCAAGCTTGAAGGCCTTGGCCAGACTCAGTGAAGTCAGTTTTGAAAAATCACTCGGTGAAGAGGCCAAGCGCTCACCAGTACAGATAGTGGGCGACTTAAAACTCATGCTGGTGGTCACCGTTGACGTCGAGGCCGAGCGTGCACGGCTCTCCAAAGAGGTTGCGCGATTGGAAGCCGAGATCACCAAGGCAAATGGCAAGCTCTCCAACGAGAGTTTTGTCGCCCGGGCGCCGGCGGCTGTAGTTGAGCAGGAGAAAGCACGGCTTACAGAGTTCGAGACGGCGCTCTCTCGAATTCAACTTCAACTCAAAAATTTATAAACCCGAGGCTAAGCCCCGAGCGATCAATCCCCGAGTCGCACAAAAGAAAAAGGCGCCAATTTCTTGGCGCCCAAACGATCGTCACTCCCTCAAATGACGATCCCTCCTCCTCACGGCGAGAAGTCTAACCCTTTCGGCGGATCAAAAAACGAAATTCCCCTTCGGACTCAGTGCTTTCCATAAGCTGATGGCCCGTGTGTCGGCAAAAATATTCGAAATCCCGCACTGCACCAGGATCTGTTGCCAGGATCTTTAATAACGACCCGCCAGTCATTTCGTTTAAGGCCTTCTTCGCTTTCAGAATCGGCATCGGGCAATTCAGGCCCCGCGTATCGAGCACGCGATCCGCATTCGGTTCAGTCGAAGTGTTCATGCTGCCCATCTTTCACTCTTAAAGCTTGGACTTCACAAACGCCATTACGCTCTCGAGCGCCTTGGGAAGGCCGGAAGGATCAGTTCCGCCGGCCTGTGCCATATCGGGCCTGCCGCCGCCTTTACCACCTACTTGCACTGCAACATGATTCACGAGCTCACCCGCTTTGACCTTTGCCGTCAGATCGGCGGTCACGCCCGCAATCAGGGTGACCTTGCCAGAATCCACACTCGCCAAAACGATCGCCGCAGATTTGAGCGTGTTTTTCAGCTGATCCATCGTGCCACGCAAAGACGCGACATCCGCCCCATCCATTGCAACGGCTAAGACCTTGGCGCCATTGATGTCTTGGGCCTGTGATGCCAGATCACTGCCTGCAGAGGAGGCAAGCTTGGACTTCAGCCTTCCGATCTCTTTTTCCATCGCTTTCACGTTGTCCATGATCTGGGCAAGCCGCGCCGGCAGTTCATGGACCGAGGCCTTCACCACTGCAGCGGCCTGAGTCATTTTTGATTCCAGCGACTGCAGAAGTGCCAACGCATTTTCACCGGTGACGGCCTCAATTCTGCGAATGCCGGCGGCCACACCCGATTCGGAGACTACTTTGAATAAGCCGATATCGCCCGTGCGGCTGACATGGGTTCCGCCACAGAGCTCGCACGATGAACCAATATCCAGTACCCGGACCTGATCGCCGTATTTCTCGCCAAATAAGGCCATCGCGCCGTGGGCAATCGCATCATCAAAGGCCATCACCTGGGCCTTGGTGGCCTGATTGGCAAGAATCTCGGCATTCACAATCTCTTCAATCCGGCGAATCTCATCATCGGTCACTGGCTGATTGTGTGAAAAATCAAATCGTGTCTTCTCCGAATCCACCAAGGATCCCTTCTGCTGCACATGGGCGCCCAACACTTCTCGCAGGGCCTTATGCAACAGATGGGTCGCGGAATGGTTGCGCACGGTGTGGGCCCGACGCTCCATATCCACTTCGGCATGAAGCTGATCACCCACCCGGACCTCACCGGTGAGCACCACTCCGTGATGGCCAAAGACATCGGCAGAGATCTTCTGCGTATCTTCGACGGAGAAGGCCATATTTTCTCCGCGTAGGCCGCCGGCATCACCGACCTGGCCGCCGGACTCGGCATAAAAAGGCGTGATGTCCAACACCACTACCGCCTGATCACCCGAGGCCACTGATTTCACGCTCACGCCATCTCGATAAAGCGCCGTCACTTTCGCGGCATGGGTCAGCTGCTCATAGCCGACAAATTTTGTCGTAACGCCCGAGTACTCCAGTACCTCCGCTGCCCTGAATTTACCGGCTGCTCGGGCCTGCTCGCGCTGCCGGGCCATGGCCGCATCGAATCCGGGCTCGTCGACCTCGACCCCACGCTCGCGGCAGACATCTGCAGTCAGATCCAAGGGAAAACCAAAGGTGTCGTACAGCGTAAATGCAGTCTGTCCATCAAGCCGCCCGCCCTTGCCTAAGTCTTGCAACGCGGCATTCAGAATGCCCATGCCTTTTTCGAGCGTCTCGCCAAAGCGCTCTTCTTCTTGCTTTAGGGTCGCCGCGACTCGGTCTGCTGATTTTCTCAGCTCCGGATAGGCGGTACCCATCTCTTTGACGAGATCCTCCACCAGCTTGTAAAAAAACGGCTGCGACTGGCCCAGCTTATGGCCATGGCGCAAGGCCCGGCGCACAATCCGCCGCAGCACATAGCCACGGCCTTCATTGCCCGGGATCACGCCATCCACGATCAAAAAGCTGCAGGCCCGAATATGGTCTGAAATCACGCGCAGCGATGGGTTATCGAGCTGTTTGCAGCCCGTCTCACGGGCAGTGGCGCGAATCAGATTCTGAAAAAGATCGATCTCATAGTTGCTGTGGACATGCTGGAGCACCGCGGCGATGCGCTCCAATCCCATGCCGGTATCCACACAGGGCTTGGGCAGCGGCGTCATCTTGCCGGACTCATCACGCTCAAACTGCATGAACACCAGATTCCAGATCTCGATGTAGCGATCCCCATCCGCATCTGGACTTCCCGGCGGTCCGCCCCAGACATCGGGCCCATGGTCATAAAAGATTTCGCTACAGGGGCCGCAGGGGCCGGTATCGGCCATCTGCCAGAAGTTATCGCTGGCATAGCGGGCGCCCTTGTTATCGCCAATTCGCACAATCCGCTCTTTGGGAACCTTGATCTCGTTGGCCCAAAGATCAAAGGCCTCGTCGTCTTCCTGATAGACCGTGATCCAGAGCCGTTCGGCAGGAAGCTGATAGACCTGGGTCAGCAATTCCCAGGCGAAATGAATGGCATCGCGTTTGAAGTAGTCGCCAAACGAGAAGTTGCCCAGCATCTCGAAAAACGTGTGGTGGCGGGCCGTGTAGCCCACGTTTTCCAGGTCATTGTGCTTGCCGCCCGCCCGAACGCTGCGCTGGGATGAGGTGGCACGCTTATACGGCCGCTGCTCTCGGCCGAGAAACACGTCTTTGAACTGGACCATGCCGCTATTCGTAAAAAGCAGCGTCGGATCATTGGCCGGCACAAGCGGACTCGAGGCCACAATCGTGTGGCCCTTGGATTCAAAAAACCGCAGGAACTTCTCTCGAATTTCTGACGCGTTCATGGCTCGGACAACACTTAAATGGAGAGGAAGGGCCGCCGCAATTGCGGCCCGCATCTTGGGCTTGGCCCAACCCCGTAGTTTAGACCGACTGCCTGCCCCCGCCCCGCCCAGAGCCAGGCCCGAAGGGCCTGCTGGGCCCAAGGTTTACCCGGGCTGGTCGACTGTGAAAGAATCCCCCTTGGTCAGGAGGAGAAATGAAAATCCACAACCGTCGCGACTTTAATGCCGGCCTGATGTTTTTGCTCATCGGCCTGGGATTCGGAACCTATTCTCTGGAGTACTCCCTTGGCACCGCCACGCGAATGGGGCCGGGCTACTTCCCGCTGATGCTGTCGGCCATCGTGGGCGTGCTTGGGCTGATCGTACTGATCATGTCGTTTGTTCCCGCCGATGCCCAGGAGCCCCCAGGGCCCACCGACTGGCGCGGCATCGGACTGATCTTGGCCAGTGTGGCGCTCTTTGCGCTGCTGCTGCCTTTTACGGGTTTCATCATGGCAGTGCTTGCCTTGGTGTTTCTCTCAGCGACCGGCAGCGATGAATCCAAGGTGAAAGAGACCGCACTCTTGGCAATTGGCCTTCTGGCCCTTGGTGTCGGGGTTTTTGGCTACGGCATTGAGCTCCAGTTCCCTATTCTTCCGCCGATCTTCACTCGCTAGATCTCCCCGGACCCAATCAGCACGCCACCCTACTGAGATTGCCATGGACCTGTTAGCCAACCTTGCACTAGGCGCCGCAACCGCCTTCACCATTGAAAACCTGTTTTACTGCTTTATCGGTGTCTTACTGGGAACACTGATCGGCGTACTTCCCGGCATCGGGCCCTTGGCAACGATTGCCATGCTGCTGCCCATCACTTACAAGATGGCCGACCCCTCTACAGCACTCATCATGCTGGCGGGTATTTTCTACGGCTCGCAATATGGGGGCTCCACCACGGCGATTCTGGTGAATCTTCCAGGCGAGTCATCCTCGGTCGTCACAACACTCGACGGCTATCAGATGGCCCGACGGGGCCGGGCCGGTATTGCCCTGGCCACCGCCGCACTGGCCTCCTTTTTTGCCGGCACCATGGCGACATTTTTGATTGCCGCCTTCGCGCCACCACTGGCTGAAGTGGCTTTTAAATTCGGCCCCGCAGAATATTTTTCGCTGATGGTGCTGGGCCTGATTGCTGCAGTGGTCTTGGCCCACGGCTCCATCATCAAAGCGCTGGGCATGGTGGTGCTGGGACTGCTATTGGGGATGATTGGCACTGACGTGAACTCGGGAACCGCCCGCTTCACGCTGGGCATACCGGAACTTACCGATGGAATTGAATTCGCAGTGATTGCCATGGGTATGTTCGGCTTCGCGGAGATCATCTACAACCTTAAGCAAAAAGAGTCACGCGAGCTTTTGCAGAAAAAAGTCACCAACTACATGCCAACAAAAGAGGATTGGCGGCGTGGTGGCAAGGCAGCAGTGCGCGGAACAGCGCTCGGGTCATTCCTGGGGATTTTGCCGGGCGGAGGCTCCATTCTTGCCTCGTTTTCGGCCTATGCCATGGAGAAAAAGATCTCCAAAAATCCAAATGAATTCGGCACAGGCGCCATTGAAGGTGTGGCTGGGCCAGAGGCTGCCAACAACGCCGGCGCCCAGACATCCTTCATTCCGATGCTGACCCTGGGCATTCCGACCACGCCGGTGATGGCACTGATGATCGCCGCGATGATGATTCACAACATTCAGCCCGGGCCGCAGGTCATGACCAGCAATCCCACGCTTTTTTGGGGCCTGATTGTGTCAATGTGGGTGGGTAATTTGTTCTTGGTGATTCTGAATCTGCCGCTCATTGGCCTGTGGATTAAGCTGCTTCAGGTGCCTTATCGCTTCCTGTATCCCGCGATTCTGCTGTTTTGCTGTGTCGGTGCGTATAGCCTGAATAACAACGTCTGGGATGTGCTGATGACCATCCCCTTTGCGATCATGGGCTATTACTTTAAGAAGTGGCACTGCGAGCCTGCACCACTGCTGATGGGATTCATTCTGGGTGAGCTGATGGAAGAGTACCTGCGGCGGGCACTCACCATCTCGCGCGGTGACTGGGGAGTCTTTATTGATCGGCCGTTATCCGCCACGCTCTTGGGCATTGCGGTGCTGCTGCTGTTGATTGTCGCCCTGCCCTTTATCCGTAAGAAGCGGGATCAGGCCTTCGCCGGCGAGGACGGTTGATGCCAGAGTCTTCGAGGGTTGCATTCCTCGGCCTCGGCGTGATGGGTGGCCCAATGGCGGGCCATCTTGCAAAAGCGGGCCATCACGTCACTGTTTTCAATCGCACCCAAACCAAGTCCAGCCACTGGGCAGAGGAGCACCGCGAATTACACGTGAGCGTTGCCCGCTCGCCAGCAAGTGCGGCTGAAAATGCGGACCTCGTATTTACATGTGTTGGCAATGATCAGGATCTTCGCAATGCCACGGTCGGCCCCGAGGGCGCATTCTCAACAATGAAAAAAGGGGCTGTGTTTATCGATCACACCACCGCCTCTGCCGAAATCGCCCGTGAGTTAGGCGCTGCCGCAGATGAAAAGGGCCTGGGATTTCTCGATGCACCCGTCTCGGGTGGCCAGGCAGGCGCTGTCAACGGCACGCTCACCGTCATGGTCGGCGGCCATCTTGCGCACTTTGAGCAGGCCCGGCCCGTGGCCATGGCTTTCTCGAAAGCCTTTACCCGTGTAGGCCCGCATGGCAGCGGCCAGCTCGCCAAGATGGTCAATCAGGTCTGTGTGGCCGGTGTCGTGCAGAGCCTGGCAGAGGGCATCGCCTTCGGTCAGAAGGCTGGGCTGGACATGAAGCTCGTACTGGAAATCATCAGCAAGGGTGCTGCCCAGTCATGGCAGATGGAAAATCGTGGCCAGACCATGGTCGAGGGCCGCTTTGACTTTGGGTTTACCGTGGATTGGATGCGGAAAGACCTCGGTCTTTGTCTCGAAGAAGCAAAAAAACACGGCGCCGTGCTGCCCACTACGGCACTGATTGATCAGTTCTATGGCGATTTACAGCGAATGGGCGGCCAGCGATGGGATACTTCGAGCTTGATCAAACGCCTCCGATGACCGCATGGCTGTTTTCACTCCTGTCTCCGAGGGATCGTTCCACACTCTGCTTGGCCGCTTCGATCTAGGCGAGCTGCTTGCCTTTGAGGGCATCGCCTCGGGAATCGAAAACACCAACTACTTTGTCGACACGTCGGCGGGCCGCTTCGTTTTGACGCTTTTTGAAAAACTATCCGCGCAGCAGCTGCCGTTTTATCTCGAGCTCATGCGGCACTTAGCCGACCGGGGTATTGCCTGCCCAAAACCCATGGCCGATCGCAGCGGCGCACTGCTTCATGAATGTGAATCAAAGCCTGCCTCGATTGTGACCCGATTAAAGGGCCAATGGCAGCCCACACCCACGGCGGCCCACTGCAGACTCCTCGGTGCAGCGCTGGCATCTTCACACCTTGCGGTAGCGGATTACGCGGGCACCCAGCCCAATCTGCGAGGGCTCTCCTGGTGGCAGCAGACAGTGCCTCAGATTCTGCCTTTTGTATCGGCCAATCAGGCGGCACTGC
>Ga0194128_10009150_pt1 | contig 12246 bp, 10 predicted proteins | sample TA2KigCa65mmetaG_FD_148650 | JGI IMG/M metagenome (GOLD analysis project Ga0194128, IMG submission 148650) | Freshwater microbial communities from Lake Tanganyika, Tanzania - TA2015037 Kigoma Deep Cast 65m | ecosystem: Environmental > Aquatic > Freshwater > Lake | place: Tanzania: Lake...
GCGAAGTTCGCGGCGGAGCGGCGGATCCGCGTCGAGGGGGACCGGACCGTGCGCTACACGATCCTCGTGTGCGAGCGTGGCCACACGTTCGCGAGGCCCGTGCGCCGCTGACGCGAGCGGGGACATCCCCGCGCCGCGAGCGAGCGCGCCGAGCACGAGCCCGAACGCCGGCACCGCGACGGCGAAGGGCGGCGCGGACGCCGCCGCGGTAGCTCACGCCGCTAGCCCCGCGGGTCTACGAGGTCAGCCCCTCCACCACGTCGCGCCGTTCGGCGACGTCGACGCCGCGGGCGCGGCCGGCTCGGGCAGGGCGACGGTCTCGGTCTTCCGCCACGGCTGGTCGTCGAACGGCTTCTTCAGCTCGAGCGGCTTGCGCTCGAACAGCGGCTTGATCTCGGGGTGCGCCTCCTCGACGGCGGCGAAGATCTCGTCGAGCTCCTCGCCGATGAGCTCGCCCTTGTCGAGGAGCGCCCGGGCGACCGCATGGATCGCGGGCGCCTTCTCTCGGACGAGGCGACGGGCCTCGGCGTACAGCTGGTCGAGCATGCCGTCGGCGACGCGCATGAGCGGCTCCGGCACCCCGCCGAGGGCGTTCGTCGACGGCACGGCGAGCAGGCTCGGGCCCATCCCGTGCTGCCCGCAGTACGACATGGCCATCCATGTCGCGGTCTGCATGTCGGAGTCGGCGCCGGTCATCTTGATGCCGAGGAACTCCTCCTCGACCGCGCGCGAGCCGAGCGCGATCATGATGTCCGACTCGATCTCGGTCGCCGTGCGCGTGTAGCGCTCCTCGCGGTCGGATCGCTGGACGACGCCGAGGGAGTCGCCCATCCGGATGATCGACGCCTTCAGGATGCGGTGGTCGCTGCGGACGTAGTGAGCTGCGACGGCGTGGCCGGCCTCGTGGTACGCGATCGCGCGCTTGTCGGCGGGCGTCATCTTCGTGATCGGCTGCTTCAGCCCGAGCTGCCGCATGTCGCGCGCGGCGAGCCAGTCCTTGTACGTGAGTCGATCGCGGCCGTTGTCGTGCGCGACGATGAGCGCCTCGTTGATGATCGTCTTGATCTCGACGGGGGTCCAGCCGACCGAGTCCTGGACCATGAGGTCGATGTTGATGTTCGTGTCGTGCGCCTTCTGGTTCAGGTACAGGTCGATGATCTCGCGTCGGCCCTCTCCGTCCGGCACGTACACGTTCAGCTTGCGGTCGAGGCGGCCCGGGCGCGTGAGCGCCGCGTCGAGTACGTCGGGGCGGTTCGTGGCGCCGATGACGAAGACGACCGGCTTCGGCGGGACGGGGCCGCGGATGATGCCGAGCCAGCGCCCGAGCTTGTGCTTCCAGCGGTCCTCGGTGAACTGGCCGAGCGAGTCCATCTGGTTGAGCATCGTGTTCAGGGCGAAGCCGCGCATGCCCATCATGCCCATCGGGCCCATGCCGCCCTGCATCTGCCCGCCCTGGACGCCGCCGCGCGACATGCCGATGGAGTCGAGCTCGTCGATGAACAGGATCGTCGCGCCGGGGTGCCCCGGCTTCGCGTACTTGCGCGCGAGCTTGCGCGCCTTGCTGAAGAGCGAGATGACGATGAGGGCGTCCATGCCGAACCACATGGAGGTCATGGACGACGCGTCGACGTAGATGAACGGCAGGTCGGCCTCCGCGGCGATGATCGCCGCGAGGAACGACTTGCCCGTGCCGGGGGCGCCCGCGAGGAGCATGCCCTTGGGCGGGTCGCCGCCCATATCGCGGAACTTGTGGACGCCCTGGAGGATGCGCACGGTGCTCTTCGCGTGCTCGAGGAGGTCCGGCTGCCCGCGGTAGTTGTTGAAGGAGAGGCCGATCTGCGGGCTGTCGGGCGTCACGGTGTACGTGCGCGGGCGCGAGAGGAACCACATGAGGACGCCGAACTGCGCGATCATCGCGAACGCGTAGAAGAGGAGGAGGACGAGCATCGAGGGCGCCGACGCGATGAGCCCGACGAGCCCCTCGATGATCCCGCGGACGCCGAACGCGACGACCGCGAGCGTCAGGATGATCAGCAGGACGAGGAGCCGGCGCCTGTTCCGCTCCCAGATGAACGCCCCGTGGTCGAGCATCCTGTCCATCTGGGCGACCCCGGCCGACCCTGGCGACGCCGCCGACGCGGTGACGCTCTTGGATATCCCGAGGGGCTGGTGGCTGCTCAATTCACACCTACGACCTTCCCGTCGCGCATCCGAAAGACGAGTCCGACGATGAGCTGCTCGCCGGTCTGCGCGCGTCCACCGGCGACGTACGCGCTGAGGATATCCCCCTGCCTCTCGGTGGCCCCGGTGAAGCGGGCCTCATCGATGTCCACGAGAGGCTCGATCGAGCTCGCGAGGCGCTGCAGGAGGGTGGCGTCCATCGAGCGCGACAGCGCCTTCGCGTCGTTCACGATGAGGAGCTGGACGATCTGCGCCGACGCCGTCGGCTCCTCGACGGGCGGCAGCGCGCGCCAGGGGCTCTCGGGCGGCGGCGGGTTCGCGATCTGCGCCAGGAACGCGCCCGCGACCGCGCCGAAGAGGAAGACCACGATGCCCAGGACCGCCGTGGCCTTGCTCATTCGCGGCGCACGACCTTGCCCTGGACGAGGGTGAGCGCCAGCGGGAAGAACCGCCGCTGGCCGTTCGCCGCGCGGATCTCGATGGCGTACATGTGGACGCTCACCGCGCCCTGCTGCCGGCCGCCAAGCCAGGTGAGCGAGATCGGCGTGATCGAACCCTCGGCCTCCTTCGCCTGTGCGAACTGCATCGCGCGGCTCACGACGTCCGTCTTCGGCGAGAGCGCGATGAGGCTGTCCGGCTCGTTCTGTAGGAGGCTGAGCATGTAACGGCGGGCCTCGGTGCTCTCGCGGACGCCGAAGACGGCCTTCTCCTGGAGGAGCCCGCCGCCGAGAGCGAAGAAGACGAACCCGGCGAGCGCGCCGATGACGAAGGTCAGGGCCCACGGGCGGAGCGCCCACAACATCCCCACCCGGCGAGTCTAGGGACCTCTCCCTAAGGAACGGGTAAGTCCGCCTCTTCGGTCACGGCGGCGTGAGGAAGACCTGCGTGAACATCCGCCCGTACGGTCCGGCGCTGATGACGCCGATCCCGATGCGGGTGAACTCGGGGCGGAGGATGTTCTCGCGGTGCCCCTCGCTCGCCATCAGTCCACGGTGCGCAACGGCGACGGACTGGGCGTACGCGAGGTTCTCCCCCGCGCGCGAGTAGCGGATCCCGGCCCACTGGAGGCGGTCGAACGGCGAGCCCGTCTGCGGCGACTGATGGCCGAAGTAGCGCAGCCGGAACATCTCCTCCGAGTGCGCCCGGGCGACCGGGACGAGACGCGGATCGAGGGTGAGCGGCCGGAGCCCGGCCGCAGCGCGCTCCTCGTTCAGCAGCGCGAGCATCTGCGCCTCGGCCTGCGGGTCGGGCTGGAGCGCGAGGTCCCGCGGCAGGTCGAGCTCCTGCCGGCCGTCCGCCTGGATCTTCGTCACGAACAGCGATCCGGCGTCGCCGCCGAGGAGCTGCCCCAGGTACGGCTGCGCCGCGGCGACGCCCGAGACGAGCGCGCGCCCGAGGCGCGATCCGTCGATCGCGTTGCGCACGTCGTTCCCGACCGGCAGCACGATGAGCGCGGCGAGGCCGATCGCCGTCACGACGAGGGCCCGCAGCACGGACGGCACGACCCCGAGCACGCGGTCGACGACGCGACCCGCCGCGCTCGCGTGGACGACGCGCACGAGCGGCCAGATCGCGAAGCGGCCACCGAGCGCGAAGAGGCCCTCGGCGACGAGCAGGACGGCGACGAAGCCGACCGCGCGCGCCGCGGGCGCGGCCATGCCGGTCAGGTCGACCACCGCCTTGGACGCCGCGCCGAGGAACGCGAACGCGAGGAGCAGGGAGAGGAGCCACGTGACGAGGCCGTACAGCGTCGCGATGAAGCCCGCCCGGACCCCGCCGACGACGGCGAGCGCGAGGATCGCGACGACGAGCAGGTCGACCGGGTTCACGAGGCGACGCCGGCGAGGTCGCGGCGGACGGCGGAGAGGCGTCCCTCGCTGAGGAGCTGCCGGAGGAACTGGCCGGTGTGGCTCTTGCGGACCTTCGCGACCTCCTCGGGCGTGCCCTCGGCGATGATCTCGCCGCCGGCCTTCCCACCCTCGGGGCCGAGATCGATGACGTGGTCGGCCGTCTTGACGACGTCGAGGTTGTGCTCGATGACGACGACGGAATTCCCGTTGTCCACGAGGCGGTGGAGGACCTCGAGCAGCTTCTCCACGTCGGCGAAGTGCAGGCCCGTGGTCGGCTCGTCGAGGATGTACAGCGTCCTGCCGGTCGCGCGGCGCGAGAGCTCCGTCGCGAGCTTCACGCGCTGCGCCTCGCCGCCCGAGAGCGTCGTCGCCGACTGGCCGAGGTGGATGTAGCCGAGCCCGACGTCGTTCAGGGTCGACAGCTTCCCCGCGACCGCCGGCACGTTCCCGAAGAACGCGAGGGCGTCCTCGACGGTCATCTCGAGGACGTCCGCGACGCTCTTCCCCTTGTAGTGGATCTCGAGCGTCTCCCGGTTGTAGCGCCGGCCCTTGCAGACCTCGCAGTGCACGTACACGTCCGGGAGGAACTGCATCTCGATCTTGATGACGCCGTCGCCCTGGCAGGCCTCGCAGCGGCCGCCGCGCACGTTGAACGAGAAGCGGCCCGGCGTGTAGCCGCGCAGCCGCGACTCGGGGACCTGCGCGAAGAGCTCGCGGATCGGCGCGAACAGGCCGGTGTACGTGGCCGGGTTCGAGCGCGGGGTGCGGCCGATCGGCGACTGGTCGATGTCGATGACCTTGTCGATGTGCTGGATGCCTTCGACCTTCTGGTGCGCGCCGGGCCGATCCTTCGCCTTGTACAGGACCTGCGCGAGCCGGCGGTACAGGATCTCGTTCACGAGCGTGCTCTTCCCCGATCCCGACACGCCGGTGATGGCGACGAAGACGCCGAGCGGGATGCGCACGTCGATGTCCTTCAGGTTGTGCTCGCGCGCGCCCTTCACGACGATCGCCTCGCGGCGCGGCGCGCGCCGCGCGGCGGGGAGCTGGATCCGCCGCCGCCCGGAGAGGTAGGCGCCGGTGATGGAGCGCTCCTCCGCGAGGATGTCGTCGAGCGGGCCCTCGGCGACGATCCGTCCGCCGTGCTCGCCGGCGCCCGGGCCGATGTCGATGATCCAGTCGGCGGTGCGGATCGTCTCCTCGTCGTGCTCGACGACGATCACGGTGTTCCCGAGGTCCCGCATGCCGAGCAGCGTGCGGATGAGCTTCGCGTTGTCGCGCTGGTGGAGGCCGATCGAGGGCTCGTCGAGGATGTACAGGACGCCCATGAGGCCCGAGCCGATCTGCGTCGCGAGGCGGATGCGCTGCGCCTCGCCGCCGGAGAGCGTCGTCGCGGCGCGGTCGAGCGTGAGGTAGTCGAGCCCGACGTCCACGAGGAAGCCGAGCCGCTGGCGGATCTCCTTCAGGACCTGCCGCGCGATCTTCCGCTCGCGGCCGCCGAGCGGGCCGCGCTCGCGCTCGAGCGCGTTCGCCCACTCCACCGCCTCGAGGACCGTCATCGAGGTCACGTCGACGATGCTCCGCTCGCCGATGAGGACGGCGAGCGTCTCGGGCCGGAGGCGCCGGCCCTTGCACACCGGGCACGGCCGCTCGCTCATGTAGCGCTCGATGTCCTCACGGATGTGCTCGCTCGTCGTCTCGCGGTGATCGCGCTCGAGGCGCGGGATGACGCCCTCCCACTCCACGTCGTACGAGCGGCGCTGGCCCTTGCGGTCCTCGTACGAGAGCTTCAGCGGGTCGTCGGTGCCGCGCAGGATCGCGTCGACCGCCTTCTTCGGGAGGTCGCGGACGGGCGTGTCGAGCGAGAAGCCGACCTTGCGCGCGAGGCCGGTGAGCGCGGCGAGGCGGAACTGGGCCATCCCGCCGCTCTTCGCCCAGGGGAGGATCGCGCCCTGGCGGATGGAGAGGTCGGGGTTCGCGAGGATGAGGTCGGGATCGGGCTCCAGGCGCGTGCCGAGCCCGGTGCACGCGGGACACGCGCCGTGCGGCGAGTTGAAGGAGAACGTGCGCGGCTCGATCTCGCCGATGGAGAAGTCGCCGTGCGGGCAGGCGAGACGCTGCGAGAAGAGGCGACCTTGGACGGCCGTCTTCTTCTCGTCGGCCGGCGCGATGAGGACGAGGCCCTCGCCCAGGCGGAGCGCCGTCTCCACCGAGTCCGCGAGGCGCGGCCGCTCCTCCTCGGCCTGCGCCGCCGGGGGGACGACGAAGCGGTCGACGACGACCTCGACCGAGTGCTTCTTCATCTTGTCGGGGGAGAGCTCGTCCGACAGGTCGTGGACGACGCCGTCCACTCGCACGCGCGCGAAGCCGGCGCGCCGCGCCGTCGCGAAGAGCTGCTGGTGCTCGCCCTTGCGATCCCGAACGAGCGGCGCGAGGACGAGCAGCCGCGTGCCCTCGGGGTACGCGGCGATCTGGTCGACGATCTCCTGCGGCGTCTGCAAGACGATCGGGATGCGGTGCGCCGGGCAGTGCGGCACCCCGACGCGCGCGAAGAGCAGGCGGAGGTGGTCGTAGATCTCGGTGACCGTGCCGACGGTGGACCGCGGGTTCCGCGTCGTCCCCTTCTGGTCGATCGAGACGGCGGGCGAGAGCCCCTCGATGAGCTCGACGTCCGGCTTCTCCATCTGGCCGAGGAACTGCCGCGCGTACGCCGACAGCGACTCGACGTAGCGGCGCTGGCCCTCGGCGTAGATCGTGTCGAACGCGAGCGACGACTTGCCGGAGCCCGAGAGCCCGGTGATGACGACGAGCCGGTCCCGTGGGATCCGGACGTCGATGCCCTTGAGGTTGTGCTCGCGCGCGCCCTTGACGTAGATGTGCGTCGGGGCGCCGGCGGCCTCGCCGCTCACGCGGCCTGCCGGAGCTCGCGCACGACGAGCGCGTCCGCGCCCCGGCGGAAGTACCCCTCGGGTGGGGGCAGGAGGGGCGCGATCGTCCCGAGGATCGCGATCGGAGCGAGGATGCCTGCCATCGTCACCGCCTGTCCCTCCTCCCGCGGACGACGCGCTTCGTCCGCGCCGCGGCGTCCGCCGAGCCGGCCATCTGCTCGAGCGTGCGCAGCTCCGGCGAGGCCTGCCCGAGCACGAGCAGGCCGCGCAGCTCGACGATCTCGTCGCGCAGCATCGCCGCCCGCTCGAAGTCGAGGTCGCGCGCCGCCTGCTTCATCTGCGTCTCGAGGTCCTTCACGAGCCGTACCAGCTCGTCGCGCGGCATGTCCTTCGCGCGGAACACCGTCTGCTCGCGGTGCTCCCCCTCCTCGGCGACCGCGCGAAGCCGGATGCCGATGTCCCTGATCGCCTTCACGATGCTCTGCGGCTCGATGCCGTGCTGTTCGTTCCAGGCGAGCTGCGCCGTGCGCCGGTAGTCGGTCTCCTCGATCGCCTGCTTCATCGAGTCGGTCATCCGGTCGGCGTACATGATCACGGTGCCCTCGACGTGCCGCGCCGCGCGGCCGATGACCTGGATGAGCGACCCCTTCGACCGCAGGTACCCCTCCTTGTCGGCGTCGAGGATCGCGACGAGCGTCACCTCGGGGAGGTCGATGCCCTCGCGCAGCAGGTTCACGCCGACGATGACGTCGTACACGCCGAGACGGAGGTCGCGCAGGATCTCGATCCGCTCGAGCGTCTCGACCTCGGAGTGCAGCCACATCACCTTCACGCCCATCTCGCGGACGTGGTCGGCGAGGTCCTCGGCCATCTTCTTCGTGAGCGTCGTCACGAGCGCGCGCTGGTCCTTCGCGACCCGCGCCTGGATCTCGCCGAGGAGGTCGTCGATCTGACCCGCGGTCCTGCGGACGTGGATGACCGGGTCGATGAGCCCCGTCGGGCGGATGATCTGCTCCACGAACCGCGCGCGGCCGCCCACCTTGCCCTCCTCGTACGGGCCCGGGGTCGCGGACACGTAGACCGTCTGGCCGAGCCGCTCCTCGAACTCGTCGAAGCGCAGCGGCCGGTTGTCGAGCGCGCTCGGCAGCCGGAAGCCGTACTCGACGAGGATCTCCTTGCGTGAGCGGTCCCCGCCGTACATGCCGCGCACCTGCGGGATGGTCATGTGCGACTCGTCGATGAACGCGAGGAGGTCCGGCGGGAAGTAGTCGAGGAGCGTCCACGGGCGGCTCCCCGCCGGGCGGCGCGCGAGGTGCCGGGAGTAGTTCTCGATGCCGTGGCACGTGCCCGTCTCGCGGAGCATCTCGATGTCGAAGTTCGTGCGCTGGCGCAGCCGCTGCGCCTCGAGGAGGCGGCCCTGGCCCTCGAGCTCGGCGACGCGCCCCCCGAGCTCGGCCTCGATGTCCTTGATGGCCTCGACGAGCTTCTCGCGCGGCGTCACGAAGTGGCGCGCGGGATAGATGTCCACCTTGTCGCGCTCGGCGAGCACCTCGCCCGTGAGCGGATCGAGCTCGGTGATCCGCTCGATCTCGTCGCCGAAGAACTCCACGCGGACGGCGAGGTCCTCGTACGCCGGGTACACCTCGAGCGAGTCGCCGCGCACGCGGAAGATCCCGCGGGTGAACGCGGTGTCGTTGCGCTCGTACTGGATGTCCACGAGGTGCCGCAGCACCTTGTCGCGTCGCTCGCGCTCACCCCGTCGGAGCCGGACCGTGACGGCGCCGTAGTCGACGGGCGCGCCGAGGCCGTAGATGCACGAGACCGAGGCGACGATGATGACGTCGCGCCGCTCGAAGAGCGACCGCGTCGCGGCGTGCCGCATCTTGTCGATCTCGTCGTTCCGAGACGAATCCTTCTCGATGTACGTGTCGCTCCGCGGGATGTACGCCTCGGGCTGGTAGTAGTCGTAATACGAGACGAAGTAGTGCACGGCGTTGTTCGGGAAGAACTCGCGGAACTCCCCGTACAGCTGCGCCGCGAGCGTCTTGTTGTGCGCCATGACGAGCGCCGGACGGCGCGCCTCGGCGATGACCTTCGCCATCGTCACCGTCTTCCCCGACCCCGTCACTCCGAGGAGCACCTGGTCGCGCCGGCCTTCGCGCACGCCCGCGGCGAGCGCGCTCGAGGCCTTCTCCTGGTCACCGGCGAGCGGCCAAGGGAGCTCCAGCCGGAAGTCGGCTTCGCCGGCAGGACGGTCGAGGGGCAGGTCCAGGACTTCCGTGGGGTCCACCGTCACATCCTAGAACGGGCGTTCGGTCCGGCGCCCCATGCGCCGACCCTCTCCATCCTAGTGCCGGAACGCGGCTGTCCTTGGCTCCGTTGAGTCACCGGCGAGGATCAGGGAGGGGCATGGGACGACGCCGGCGCTTCATGTCCGACGACGGGGGCCGGAACCAAGTCGAGTTCACCCTGCCGCTGCCGATCCTCATGTGCATCCTCATGGGGATCATGCAGTTCGGGCTCATCTTCGCGGCGTACATCACGGTCAACAACGCCGTGCGCGAGGGCGCGCGGTGGGGGTCGATCTACGTGTACGGCGCGAGCGCCACCAGGCCACGAACAGCACGTCACGCCAGAACGGCGTCGCCGAGCGGATCATCGCCGGCCGGGGATCCTGAACATCCCCTCGAGCCTCGGCGGCTCGAACGACAACTTCGACGCCGGATCGTCGTGGGCGGCGGGCACCGTCGCCTCGGGCTGCTTCGACCAGACGCCCACGCCGGCGTTGAAGCGCGGGGACTTCACGATCTGCTACACGATCCCGAGCGGGGTGACGTCGAGCGGCTCGCGCCGGGGCCACTACATGGAGGTCACCGCGTGGCACCACCAGCGGGTCTTCATGCCGCTGCTCGACACGTTCCTGCCGGACGACACGACCAGGGCGTCCGGCTCCCAGTCGCGGTGGCTGCGGCTACCCGGTCGCGTGAACGTGGTGATCAACTAGACTCCAGATCTTCCCGGCCGAGCTGAGGAGGGGCATCCGCGCATGGACCCGAGACGCCGCGCGCGCATCATCCCGATCCTGGGCGTGCTGCTCGCCCTGGGGGCAGGGGCGGCCACCTTCTTCTAGGCGTCGAGCGCTCAGACCGCGGCACCCGCGCCCGAGGAGCCGAAGGTCGAGGTCCTCGTCGCCGCGCGCGAGCTGCCGGCGCGCGCCGCGCTCACCGCCGCCGACGTGAAGGTCGCCCGCATCGCCGTCGACGCCGCGCCGCCGACCGCGCCGAAGGACCCGAAGGAGGCCCTCGGCCGGGTCCTCGTCGCGAGCGTCACCGTCAACGAGCCGCTCCTCCCGACGAAGTTCGCCGCGACCGAGCGCGCGTTCACCGTGTTCGCGATCGGCGGGCAGCTCCAGCCGGGCTCGCCGAACTACCGGGTCATGACCATCACCGTCCCGGACAACTTCGCCGTCGGCGGCATCCCGGTCCCGGGCGACACCGTGGACATCATGTACGTCTTCAGCTTCGACCCGGCGGTGCGGCTCGCGCAGCAGGCCGGCGCGAACCCGGCGACCCAGCGCACGACGCAGGACACCGTCGCCAAGGTCATCCTCGGCCCGATGCGGATCCTCTCGCGGACGGCGACCGTCTACACCATCCGCGTGGACGCCGCGCTCGCGGAGCGCATCGCGTACATCCAGGCCGCGGGGAGCACGCTCCGGCTCCTGCTGCGCGCGCCGCAGGACGACCGCGTCGTCACGACGACCGGCGCGACCTTCCAGACCGTCTTCCAGCAGTTCAGGTCCCCGATCCCCGAGCGCGTCCAGCCTCAGGCCTACGGCCGCCGCTCTCGTCCTCGCTCGGCCATTGCGCGCGCCGCTTCGAAGGCGGTCCGGACCTGCGTCCGGGTCGCCTCGCGGTCCGCGCCGTTCTCGATGACGACCGTCGCCGCGCTCCGGAATTCCTCATCGCTGCGCTGGTGCCGCAGGCGCGCCTCCGCCTCGGCCCGCGCCATCCCCCGCTCGCGCAGCCGCTCGAACATGACCTCGCTCGGGGCGAGCACGACCCAGATCTCGTCGTACGTGCCGCGCAGTGGCGAGTCGAGCAGCTTGATCGCCTCGACGACGAGGATCGCGTCCTCGGGCAGCATCGACCGCGCCTCGAGGACGCGCGCGACGACGCGCGGGTGGATGATCCGCTCGAGCTGCTGCAGCTTCGCCGGATCGGCGAAGACCTCCGCGGCGAGCTTCGCGCGGTCGATCTCCCGGTCCTCGCCGAGCACCTGCGTGCCGAACTGCTGGACGATCGCGCTGTAGCCCACCGTCCCGCGGCTCTGCTCCTGACGGACGATCGCGTCGGCGTCGATGACCTTCGCGCCGAGCTCGCGCAGCATCTGCGCGACGGTGCTCTTCCCCGCACCGATGGGCCCGGTGAGCCCGATGGCGTACGCGGTCACTCGCTCTTCGCCGCCCACTCGTCGTACAGGGCGCGCAGCGCCTCCTCGAGGCTGGCGTGCTCCTCGCCGACGCGCCGCGTCTCCATGTAGTTCCCGCTGCTCGCGACGTCGGCGAGGCGCTGCTCGAGCGCCTTGATGCGCTCCTCCATCTCCTTGATCCGCGCCTCGAGCGCGGCGACGTCACGAGCGCTCCCTCGGCTGGGCCGCCTTCTCACCGTCGTCGCTCGAAGAGCCATGGCGGGTCGGGCCTGCGGGTGACGACCCGGGCCTTCGTCCTGGCGACGGCCCTCCCACGCCAGCACGCTCTTCTCGCGACGACGGTTCGCGGCGGCCGCCTCGGCCGCCCGTAGCGACTGGAGCGAGCTCCAGTTGCCCTGGTGGCGCTCGAGCGTGCCGCCCTCGACGAGCCACACCTCGGTCGCGAGCTTGTCGATGAGGTAGCGGTCGTGCGAGACGAAGAGGATCGCTCCGTCATAGTCGAGGAGGACGGCCTCGAGGGCCTCGCGCGCGGCGACGTCGAGGTGGTTCGTCGGCTCGTCGAGGACGAGGAGGTTCGCCTCGCGCGCGCCGAGCCGGGCGAGCGCGAGGCGGGAGCGCTCGCCGCCGGAGAGGACCGCGACGTCCTTGAAGACGTCCTCGCCGCGGAAGAGGAAGCGCGCGAGGAGGTCGCGCGCAGCCTGTTCGGGCATGCCGGTGGCCGCGCGCAGCGCGTCGAGGACGGAGCCCGAGCCGAGGTCGTGCTGCGCCTGCGCGAGATAGCCGACGCGCGCGGTCGGCGCGCTCGAGACGTAGCCGTCGAGCGCCGGGATCCGGCCGATGAGCGTGCGCACGAGCGTGGTCTTGCCGGCGCCGTTCGGGCCGACGACGGCGATGCG
>Ga0194128_10009153_pt1 | contig 12242 bp, 10 predicted proteins | sample TA2KigCa65mmetaG_FD_148650 | JGI IMG/M metagenome (GOLD analysis project Ga0194128, IMG submission 148650) | Freshwater microbial communities from Lake Tanganyika, Tanzania - TA2015037 Kigoma Deep Cast 65m | ecosystem: Environmental > Aquatic > Freshwater > Lake | place: Tanzania: Lake...
CGAGGCGAGCTGCCGGCGGGCCCGCTCGAGCGCCCGCTGCACCCGTCCGTCGGCGCTGTCGAGCGCGATCCCCTGCCCCGTCGTCGTCATCGAGCCGCGCGTGACGACGCCGGCCAGCAACATCAGGAACGACAGCAGCGCCGTCGAGATCAGCACCTCGATCAACGTGAACCCGCCGCGTCGCCCGGGATCCGTCACGAGCCGCTCCCGATGCGCGACACGCGCAGCGTGCGCGCGACCGATTGCGGGCCGTTCGCACCGGCCCAGTCGACTCGCACCAGGACCTCGAGCAGCTCGCCCGGCTGTCCGGTCGGAGCGGTCACGAGGACGCGACCGGAGCGCCCGTCGACGTCGCCCGCCTGCGGACGCAGGCCGGCATGGGTCGCACCGCCGAGCACGACGTCGAAGGCCGTGTCGTTCCAGGTGGCGAGCAGCAGCGCGAAATCGGTGGCCTGCACCTGCGCCAGCTGCTCCTGCACCGCGCGCATCGCCGCGGCCTTCTGCGCGCCCGACTCGCGCAGGTCGCTGCTGGTCAGCGCGACCTGCGACAGGCCAAGCACGGCGACCGTCAGCACCGTCGCCGCGCACACCGTCTCGACCAGGGTCAGCCCGCGCCGCGACCGCACTTGCGCGCTGCGGCGCTGCGCCCGGAGGGCGGTCGAGCCGGTCGTCGGGGGCGTGGTGCTCATCGGGCGTCGAGGCTCCGTTCTCATCGGCGGGTCGCGGCTCGTTTCGCCGCCGCGCCCGTCTCATCGGAAGGGCGCGGTGTCACTGCAGCCGTCGGCACCGAGGTTCGCGGCACGCGGAAGACGTTTCCGGGTGAGCTGCGACGGGCCCAAGCGACACCGCGACCGCGTGCCGGCTCACTCGGCGTCGTTCGGCAGCAGTTCGGCCCGGTGGTTGGTCCACCACGCGCGCCACGCCTCGGCATCGCGACCGAACTTCTTCCCGGTCAGCCGACGCAGCGCATCGAACGCGACCAGCCGTTCGCTGCGGTCGTCACATTCGTCGAGGTGTTCGAGCAGCGTGTCGACCACCCGCAGATCTCCCTGCCGACCCAGCACGGCAATGGCGTCGTGGTGCAGCAGCGGATGGCGGTCGAAGCGCAGCACGTCGAGCGCGGTCGCCACCAGGTCCGCAGGCGCCAGCGCGGCGTACGCGGTCAGCGCGGCGCGCCGCACACCGACGTCGTCGTCGCGCAACCGCTCGCGGATCCGCGCGCACCACTGCTTCTGCGGGTGCTCCGCCAGCACTGCCAGCGCAGCGCGCCGCACCCGCGCAGGCGCGGCGACCAGCGCGCTGCCGAGCGCCGCCGCAGCGGCATCGCCCTGCTTCAGCAGGAGCTCCTCGCCGGCGTCGCGGACCGCCTCGCACTCGTCGTCGAGCAGCCCGACCAGCCGCGCCGGATCAAGTTCCTCGAGCGGCGCGCTCGTCACCTCGAGCCACTGCGGCGGCGGGTCGAGCTTGACCCAGGCCAGCGCGCCGTCGTCGGTGAGCAGGGCGAGGCGCCCGTCCGCCTCGGCCGGCAATCGCCACGCCCATCGCTCGCTTCGATCGAGTTCGAGTCGCACCCGCGTCAGCCGCGCCTCGGGCGCCTTCTGGCCGCGCTCGCGCGATGCGACCTCGTCCGCCGCACCATCGGCGGTCGGCGGCGCGGGCGCCGGCTCGCCCGCACAGGCGGCGGCGAGCAGGAGCTGGACGATCAGCTGCGCTTCCATGACACCACCGTCAGCCCGCTCGAAAGCTGGGTATTGACCAGGGTGATCGCCTCCGAGCTGTAGCGGAGGTCGACCGAGCCGTTGATGGTCACGTCGTTGCCGGTGACCGCGCCCAGCGTGAACAGCGCGCCGCGCAGGTTCTTGCCGCCGCCGCCGCCGTTGAAGCGGACGGCACCCGAGACGTAGATCAGGCCGGCGAAATCGAAGTTGCCGTTGAAGTCGACGTCGCCGTCGACGATCAGGATCCCGCAGCCCGACGAGCTGCCGTTCAGCTTCAGGTTGCCCTTGGCGTGGGTGATGACCGCGACCTTGGCGTCGAAGTCGCCGAGGTCGCCCGAGTACAGATCATCCGGACCGTTGAAGACGATCGTCGCCAGCGCCTTGAGCGAGTCTATGGTCGTCGGCATGTCGATGTCGCCGACGTTGGCCACGCTCGGCGGACCGCCCAGTCCGATGACCTTCGGCTTCTGGTTGGTCTTGAGCTGGCTCTTGATCCCGTTAGGGTCGCCGACCGTGCCGATGCCCGGCTTGGCCGCGCCGGGCCCCGCCGAGCCGTCGATGTTGGTGTCGTTGCCGCTGATGAGGAACGCCGTGCCGGAGAACTTGAAGGTGGCCGCCGCATCGTCGACGTAGATCGCCTGGTCGGCGGCGAGGTTGAGCGAGGTGCGCTGCAGCACCACCTCGGTGCGGCTGTCGGCGCTGCGCGACGCGCGCTCGACCAGCAGGCCGCTGCCGTCGAGCTGCTGGTTGACCCGGCCGACCGAGGTCACGCTGACGAAGACCTCCTCGTCGGACTCGTCGGCACTGCCGTCGCCGTCGTTGTCGATGCCGTCCGTGCCCCAGACGGACACCGTGACGTCCGCGAGGGGCCCGCCGTAGGCCGACTGGAACGTGCCGGTCCAGTTGGCGTTGTTGTCGAGGATCGCCAGCGCGTCCTCGGCGCCCGAGGTCGAGGCGTCGCGCGCCTGCGCGTTGACGACCGACTGCTCGGTGCCGGTGCGTTCGTTGGTCACGGCGACCAGCAGCGTGCCGGCGGAGACGATCAGCGTGGTGGTGGCTCCCAGCGCGATCAACAGGGCGTTGCCACGTCGGGTGCGATGCGGGGTCGACATGCGGGGCTCCATCACTTCGTCACGCTCACGGGACGCGCAGGACGAGGTCGTGGACGTCGGTCCGGATTTCGTGGTCACCGTGCTCCACCGTCACGGTGAGCTTGTTGCCGCTGCGGCGGACCGACAGGCCGGTCACGTGGTCGAGCAGCGTGATCGTGCTGCCGCCGTCCTCGAGAACCAGCGAGCCGGTGCCGGTCCGCACGGTCGAGCGGTACAGCCGCATCGGAGCGGTGCCGAGCGCGGGCTCGTAGATGACCGCGCCATCGGCGAAGCCGACCACGCGACGGAAGCTGACGTCGGCGTAGTCGACGTCCTCCTGCAGGGGTTCGACCATCTGCCCCTGGCTCGGGGTGCCCTGCAACATCGCCAGGCTGGCCGACAGCAGCAGTTCCTCCAGCCGGTCGCTCGTGCGCCGCTCCTTGCCCGCCGTCGCGTCGGCGACGACGACCGTGCCGGTGGCGTCGAGCGCGACCTTCGCCACCGAGGCGGCGGCGAAGACGAGGAATGCCAGCACCACCGTCGACAGCGAGAGTTCGAGCATCGTCATGCCGCGGCAGGAGCGGCCGACCAGGCGAACACGGCGGCTCGTCGCGGGTGCGGCCATGGCTCAGCCTCCCAGCGCCGAACGGCGGATGCGACGCGTCATCACGACGGGACCGCTCATCCCCTGCCAGGTCAGCGAGACGGTGATCTCGAGCAACGCCGTGGGGTCGCCGGTGGGCGCATCCACGCTGACCACGCCGCTGATGGCACCGGCGCCGACACCGCCCTGCGGGTAGCCGCCCTCGGCCGCGATCGCGCCGTCCAAGTCGAAGGTCGCCGCGTCGAGCGCTGCGAGCCCCGCGAACGGCGTGCTCTCGATCGTGGCGATCTGCGCCTCGAGCGAACGATCGCCGCCGACTTCTTCTCGCCGGCCTGGTGGAGGCGGACGCTGTTGGCCGCGACGCTGGTCAGGCTCACCACCCCCACCGCGAGGACCGCCGAGGCGACCATCGCCTCGACCAGCGTGATGCCGCGCGTGCGGTGGCGCCGGCGGCGGACGGACCGGGGGTGTTCCAGGTGTCGCGTCATGGTGTTGCGCGACTTTCAGGCCGGCCGTGCGGCCCGCCGCATCGCGCACCACCCTCCATCGTCAGCGCCACGGCTGTCTGAAGCCGACCTCGCGGCACGCGCCGCGATGGGAACCCGATTCCGCTCGCGGAGCGGCGCGCGGCGCCACCACCGGCGCGCGGCGCACTGCGACGCAGCGCGGCGCTACCATCGCGCGCCTCATGCGCACCCATACGATCGGCGAGATCACTCTCACCCTGGCGGAACCGGTGGCGCAGGCCGCGCGCTGGATCGGTCAGGAAGAGCTGCTCGAACAGATCCTCGCCTGCTGGACTCGGATCACGAAGAGCGACCTGCCGCTGACGCCGCGCCTGGTCGGGAAACCCGGCATGGGCAAGACGACGCTGGCGCAGGCCGCCGCGCAGCGCCTCGGCAAGCCGGCGTTCATCTACCAGTGCACCACCGACACCCGACCGGAGGACCTGCTGGTCACGCCGGTGCTGTCGGGCGCGGGGAAGATCAGCTACCACGCCTCGCCGCTGGTCAGCGCGATGATCGAGGGCGGCGTCGCCATCCTCGACGAGGCCAACCGGATGCCGGAGAAGAGCTGGGCGTCGCTCGCCCCGCTGCTGGACCATCGCCGCTACGCCGAGTCGATCGTCGCCGGCATCCGCATCCCGGCGCACGAGGACTTCCGCTGCTGCGTGACGATGAACGACGACGCCTCGACCTACGAGGTGCCGGAGTACATGGTTTCGCGCATCCAGCCGTTGATCTTCGTCGACTTCCCCGAGCGCGACGAGGAGCTGCAGGTGCTGCAGTACAACGTCGACTTCGCGCCGGCGCAGCTGCTCGAGCTGACGGTGAGCTTCCTGCAGGACGCGCACCGCCACAACCTCGACTACTCGACGCGCGATGGCATCAACATCATGCGCTACGCCCTGAAGCTCCACGGCGCGCGCAAGTCGCCGCTCGAGGACGCGTTCCACCAGGCGGTGAAGCAGATCCTCGGCGACGATGCCGAGAACTTCGAGCAGCGCGCCGCCGGCCTCTTCTTCCCGAAGGACGTGAAGGACGTCTCCGAATTCATGACCTCGGAGGAGGACCTCGACGAGGAAGACGACGACGGCGATGACGATGCGGAGGGCGGCAAGGGCGGCGACGGCGACCCGCGGCGGCGCCCCTGAGGCACCGTCACGATCCGACCGGGGAGCGTCCGGTGAAGCGGGCCAGGCCGGCAGCGGGCAGCCCCGCCGGCAGGGGCTGATCGCGCTGGAGAACGCTGCCGCGGAGTGCCGCGGCGGCCGGATGGCCGCGCTTCAGCGTGCCGGCCCCGCTCCCGGCGGCTCGCGCCGCTGACCCGTCCCGTCCTTGCGCCCGGTCACGCGGCGACGGGGCGCCTGAATGAGACGGGCTAAGTTGCAGCGCGATGGAACTGCCTCCGCCGCTGCGCTGGAAGAACGTCGAGGTGATCCCGCTGGTCCACGGGCGGGTGGCGTTCGCGGTGGCGGTGCGCGAGCGGATGCTCGGCAAGCGCCACGCCGCGCTGGCGGTGGAGCTTCCGCCGAGCGTCCGCCCCGCGGTGCTGCGCGGGCTCGAGCTGTTGCCGCGGATCCATGCCGCGGTCTATCGCGACTGGACCCGCGGCGAGTACGACGCCTCGCCGTGGACGCCCGAACGCGACGCGCGCGGCGGCGAGGACGAGGATGTCTCCGCGGCGACCGGTCTGCGCACCTGGTACGTCCCGATCGATCCCTGCGACGCCATCATCGAGGCGCTGCGGATCGCGCGCGGCGAGCGCGTCCCGATCCACTTCATCGACGCCGAGGTCGAGGACTTCGCCGGCCGGCGTTTCGTGATGCCCGACCCGCACGCGTTGCTGACGCTGGGCATCGACGAGTTCTACGGCGCCGCGCTGCCCACCATCCGCCGCGAGCACCCGCCGACCGAGGAGGACCACGCGCGCGAGCGCCACATGGCGGCGCGACTCGCGGTGCTGGCGGCAGCGTCCGAGGCGCGCGGCGACGTGCTGTTCCTCTGCGGGATGGCGCACTGGGAGCGGATCCGCGCTCACCTCGCGGCCGGCAGCGGCGCGCTCCACCGCGGCGCCGGACCGGCCGCCGATGCCGTCGGCCTGACGCCGATCCACCCGGCGTCGCTGTTCCACGTCCTGGGCGAGATGCCGTTCGTGACCTTCGCGTGGGAGCGCCACCGCAACTCGATCGAGATCGGCCGCCACGACCAGATCCTCGCGATGAAGGCGCTGCTGCTGGCGACGCGCGAGCACTTCCGCGAGGAACACGCCGACGCGCTCGACCAGCCGACGCCGGCCGCGCTGGCGACGATGCTCGACTTCGTGCGCAAGCTGGTGGTCGGTCGCGGCCGCCTGGCGCCCGACCTCTACTCGCTGGTGGTCGCCGCCAAGGGCGTCATCGGCAACGACTTCGCGCTGGCGCTGCTGCACGTCGCGGCGCGCTATCCGCCGAACGCTCTGCCCGACGAGGCGGCGGCGACTCCCGCGAAGCCGGCCCCCGAGGCCGCCGCTGACGACGCCGCGCCGCCGCCCCCCGCCGCAAGGCGCCCGCCGTCGCCCGAGGGGACCGACGCCGATGCGGAGTCCGCCGCGGACGCCGCCTACGACGCTCCCGACGCCGGGCTGATCTTCGAGGCCACCGGCGAGCGGGCGCGGATCGGCGATGCCATCGCGCGGATCACGTCGCGCGCGCCCGGCGACTGGCGGACGCTCCGGCGCGTGCGCCTCCATGACAAGCCGCCGAAGATCGACCGCGAGCGCTGGAAGTCGGTCTGGAACCCCCACGCCTCGTGCAGCTGGCCGCCCGAGGACATCCTGATCGAGAACCTGCGCGCGTACGTCTCGAGCCGCACGCTGTCATTGGCCGGGATCGACCGCATCCGCACCGAGGAGTTCGCCAGCTCGCTGAAGGACGGCCTCGCCATCCGCGAGACGCTGCGCGACCTCCCCACCGGCAAGATCCACGTCAAGGTCGAGCCGCGCGTGCCGGGCAAGGTCGGCGCGGTGGTGCTGATCTTCGAGGAGGATGACGACGGCAGCCGCTTCCCGCTGCGGATGACCTGGGCGGCCGAGCACGCGCAGGAGTCGACGCTCGCCTTCTACTCCACCGACCCGCTGCAGGACCTCATCGGTCCCGGAATCGGGCGTGCGCGCTACGGCGGCTGCATGTTCCTCTTCCCGCCGATCGCGATCCCCGACGTCTGGGACGACCTGCGCTTCGAGAAGGCGCGCCGCCCGTCGGAGCGGCTGCTGCTGGCCGCCCTGTTCCACGCCCGCGACCGCTTCGTCGCCTGGGTCGCCACCAGGCCGCCGCGCCCCGAGCTGGTGGCCACTGCCCGCCTCCTCCACCGCCACATCGTCCACCTGCCGCTGTCGACCTTCTCCGCGGGCACCCTGCAGAAGCTCCGCCGGGTCCACGTCCTGAATGGCCAGATCGTGCGCAGCTGGGCGGCGCGTTTCATCCGCTGACCGGCCGGGCGGGCGACGGGCAACCGGGCGGCCGCTCCGGCAGAATGCCTGCCCTCACGGGAGGTGACCGGATGGTGCAGGGCAAGGTGCGGTTGAGCGTCCGCGAGGTCGCGGAGCTGGTGCAGGGACAGTTCCAGGGCGACGCGACGCAGGGCGAGACGCTCGTCGACGGGGTCGGACCGATCGAGACGGCGGGGCCGACCGAGATCGCGGCACTGGACGACAAGCGCTTCCTCGCGGCGGCGCAGGCGTCGGCGGCAGCGGTGCTGCTCTGCCCGCCGAAGCTCGCGGCGGAACTCCGCGGCCGCTCCCTGATCGTCACGCCGGTGCCGCAGATCGCGCAGAACCGGGTGATCGACCGGCTGGGGCTGTGGCCGCCGCCGTGGCTCGAGAAGGGCCTCCACGCGACCGCCCAGGTCGATCCGACCGCGGTGCTCGGCGAGGGCGTGGCCGTCGGCCCGTTCGCCGTGATCGGAGCGCGCGCGCGGATCGGCCCCGGGACGCGACTCTGGCCGCACGCGGTGATCGAGCCCGACGCGGTGATCGGAGCCCGCGGCCGGATCCAGGCGGGCGCGGTGATCGCGTCGTGCGCGACGCTCGGCGACGACTGCCTCGTCGGCCACGGCTCGGTGGTCGGCGGCGAGGGGTTCGGCTTCGGTTTCGGCCCCACCGGCGCGGTCCGCCTGCGCCACATCGGCCGCGTCGTCGTCGGCCACCGCGTCGACATCGGCAATCACGTCACGATCGACCGTGCCCGCTTCGGCGAGACGCGCATCGGCGACGACGTGAAGCTCGACAGCAAGGTGCACCTCGGCCACAACGTGACCATCGGCGCGCGCACGATCTGCGCCGGCCTCACCGGCGTCGCCGGCTCGACCGAGATCGGCGAGAACTGCCTGCTCGGCGGCCAGACCGGAGTCGCCGACCACGTCAAGGTCGCCAGCAACTGCCGCTTCGGCGCCCGTTCCGGCATCGGCGGGAGCATCAGAGAGCCCGGCGACTACTGGGGCTTCTGGGCGCGCCCGCACCGCCAGGCCCTGCGCGAGCTCGCCGCCAGCGAGAAGTTGCCCGCGGCGCTGAAGACGATCGCGGCGCTCGAAGCGCGGCTCGCGGCACTCGAAGCGAAGACGGGCGGCAGCGGGAGCTGACGCGGGGCTCCGCCTCGGCGCGGCAGCGACCCGCTGCAACCGCGCCCGGCGCGCGATTCGTCCGTTCGTCGTTCGCTCGCGTCCAAGGAGCGAACGGCTGGCCGGGTGGCGGTGCGCAACCCGAGGCGGCGGAGGCGCTGCAGCTCTTCCTCCGTCGCCACCCGCAGGACGCGGCAGCGGCCGAAGCGTGGTTCCTGCTTGGCGAGAGCCGGATGCAGCAGCAGCTGGCCGAGGCGCTGCCGGCGTTTCAGAAGGTGACGCAGGGCGAATGGTTCGAGACGCGCTTTCCGCCGCCGGCTTCGCCGCCGCGGCCCAGCAGGATGACGGCCGCGCCGCGCAGTGGTTCCTGCGTCTCGAGCAGGCGGTGCCCGACAGCCCCCTGCTGCCGGAAGCGCACCTCCACGCCGGGATCCACCTGCAGCGCGCCGGCCGCGACGAGGAGTCGGCGGCCGTGCTCGATCGCCTGCTGGCAGCGGCGGACGGGACCCCGTCGCCGTGGTCCGGCGAGGCGTGCTGGTGGCGCGGTCAGGCCGAACGGCGGCGCGCCGGCGCGAAGGCAGCGCTCCCCTTCTTCGAGCGCGGCCTCGCGGCGAAACCGGCGAAGGAGCTCGCCGACCGGCTGCAGCTGGCGCGTGCCGACGCGCTGTTCGATGCCGGCGACTTCGACGCCGCGCGCTCTTCTGCCGCGGCGGGACCGCGTGGCGCGAGTGGAACGCGGCGCTGCAGCAGACCCTGCTGCCGGCGCAGCAGCGCGACGGCAGCTGGGAGGAGATCGACCTCTACGCGCGCGACTACGCGCTGGACGATCCGCGCGATCGCTCCTACACCACCGCGATGTGCGTGCTGATGCTCGAGGTCTACTACCGCTACTTCACGCCGCTCCTCGGCAAGCTCGGCGGCTGATCGCGCCTTCCGTTCGGGCGCGCGTCGGCGCGGCGATTGCGCCGGACCGCACGGGCCGCTTTCATCCGTGCCGCATGGACTCCCCCATCACCGTCGCGCTCGCGATCGTCGCGCTGGTCGTCGGCGCCGGCGTGCTGCCGCTGGTGCTGCGCCCCAACCAGCGGGCCCTCCACGCGATCATCGCGCTGGCCAGCGGCTTCTTCCTCGGCGTGACCTTCCTCCACCTCCTGCCCGAGGTGGCGCACCGGAGCCACTCGATCGCGATGTGGGCGTGCGTGCTGGGCGGGGTGCTCGCCGTGTTCTTCGCCGAGCTGCTGCTGCGCCACTCCGACCCGCATCACCACCAGCATGACCACGACCACGAACCGCACCACGGCCACGAGCATCCGGCGCACCACGGCGGGCACCGGGTGGTCGGCATCGCCAGCTTCGTCGGCCTCTCGGTCCACACGCTCGGCGGCGCCATCGGCATCGGCATCGCGTTCGACGATGCGAGCTTGCGCGAGTCGATGGTGACGGCGACGCTGTCGCACAAGCCGGCCGAGGCGTTCTCGCTGGTGTCGGTGCTGCTGCTGTCGCAGATGACGCGGCGCACGGTGCTGCTGCTGCTCGCGGCCTACGCCATGGTCTCGCCGGTCGGCATCGTCGCCGGCCGCCTGTTCGCCACCCACATGCCCGACCACCTGCTGGCGCCGGCCGAGGGGTTGGCCGCGGGCACCTTCCTCTACGTCGCGGTCGGCGAGTTGCTGCCCGAAGTCTTCCACGGCCGCAAGGACCGCGGGATGAAGGTGCTGCTGCTGCTGGCCGGGATCGGCGCCGCGGCGCTGCTGTTCCACGACCACGTGTGCAGCCATTGAGGCTGATCCGGCCCGCGGAAGGACCGCCCCCGTGAGCAACCCGTCGCCCGACGCCCCCGAGGACCTGGCGCTGCGCACCATCCTGCTGCCGCGCGACACCAACGGCGGCGGCACCATCTTCGGCGGCGTGATCCTCGCCCAGATCGACCTCGCGGGCGCCGCGATCGCGCGCCGGCACGCGTGCCATCGCTTCGTGACCGTGGCGATGAAGGAGGTCAAGTTCATCGCGCCGGTCTACGTCGGTGACGTCGTCTCCTACCGCGGCCGCGTGCTGTGCGTCGGCACCACGTCGATCACGGTGCAGATCCGGGTCGAGGCCGAGCGCTTCTCGGACTGCAACCAGAAGGTCGAGGTGACCACCGCCGAGGTGGTCTACGTCGCCGTCGACCAAGGCGGCCGCCCGATCGGCGTTCGCCCGAACTGACCCGCCGCCTGCGGGTGCGCGCGACCCTCGAAGCGCCCCCCGTTCCGCGGGGAGCGCGATCGCCGACGTGGACGACCGCGGCGCGGCATTGAACGGCGGCGACTCGGGGGCATCCTCGGCGCGTTCCCGTGCCGAGGATGGCAGCGCCGATGCCCGAAGCCCCGCGCGAAGGTGAGCCGCATGCCCTCGCGGCGGTGCGACCGGCCCGCGCCATCGCGATCGGCACGATGGCGAGCCGCGTGCTCGGGCTGCTCCGCGACAAGGTCACGGTCTACTTCTTCAGCCCGGTCGTCGCCGACGCGATCCTGCTGGCTTGGACCATCCCGAACCTCTTCCGCCGGCTGTTCGGCGAGGGGGCGCTGTCGGCGGCGCTGGTCCCGGTGCTGGCCGAGACCGAGAAGCGCGAGGGCGTCGCCGGCCGCGAACGCGTGACGCGCAGCATCATCTGGTCGCTGCTGGCGACGCTGGTCCCGCTGTCCGGCGCGCTGGTCGCCGCGCTGATCCTGCTGCCCGAACGCTGGCTGCTGCTCTTCTTCGAGTCGGATGCGACCGGTCGCACCACGCTCGAGTTGCTGCGCTACACCTTCCCCTACCTCGTCTTCATCTGCGTCGCCGGACAGCTGCAGGCGGTGGCCAACCTCGCCGGCCGCTTCTTCTTCCCGGCGCTGGCGCCGGCGCTCGGCAACGTCACGTGGATCATCGGCGCCGTCGTCGCCGGCTGGTTGGCCGGTGACGCCGACGCCGACCCGAAGTGGGTCGCGATCGGCATCCTCGCCGGCGGCGCGCTGCAGGTGGCGTGCCAGTGGTGGGAGCTGCGTCGCGTCGGCTGCAACTGCTTCGGGCCGGCGCCGGTGCGCACGCGCGAGGTTGCCGAGGTGTCGCGCCGGATGGCGCCGATGGTGCTGGGGCTCGCCGCCGGCCAGGTCTCGACGCTGCTCGCGAGCTTCATCGCCGAGTGGCTGGTTCCCGGCGAGGGCGCGGTCACCCAGCTCTACCTCGCGCAGCGGCTGATGCAGCTGCCGCTCGGCGTGGTCGGCGTGGCGATGGGCACGGCCGTCTATCCGGTGCTGGCGCGCGCCGCCGCCCGCGGCGAGCAGCGTGAACTGTCACAGGCGCTGTCCGCCGCGCTGCGCATCACCGCGACGCTCTGCATCCCGGCCATCGTCGGGTTGATGACGCTCGCCGCGCCGATCATGGAATTGCTGTTCGAGGGCGGCGAGCTCGACGCGGCGGCCGCCGCGGCGAGCGGGGCCTGCCTCGCGGCCGGCGCGCCGACCCTGCTGCTGCAGACGGTGGTGCTCCTGCTCGCGCGCGCCGACTACGCCCGCGGCGAGCAGGCGCGGGCGGTCCGCATCAGCCTGCAGGCCGTGGCGCTGAACCTGTTGCTCAACTTCGCGCTGGTCTTCCCGTTCGGCGCGCCCGGCCTCGCGTGGGCGACGACGCTGGCGACGTTGTGGAACGCGGTGGCGCTGGCGCGCGGCATCGCGCTGCCGCAGCTCGACCCGCGCCGCGAGCTGCTGGCACCCGC
>Ga0194128_10009154_pt1 | contig 12242 bp, 9 predicted proteins | sample TA2KigCa65mmetaG_FD_148650 | JGI IMG/M metagenome (GOLD analysis project Ga0194128, IMG submission 148650) | Freshwater microbial communities from Lake Tanganyika, Tanzania - TA2015037 Kigoma Deep Cast 65m | ecosystem: Environmental > Aquatic > Freshwater > Lake | place: Tanzania: Lake...
GCGTTCGTTCCTGCGATGGACGACTTTCGCTGTCGGTATGACGGCTGCGGCGCCGATTCTCTCGGCCTGCGCCACCGCGACGCCGACTCCGGTTCCGCCGAAGCCAGCCGCTCCCGCGGCTCCCGCGCCGACGAACACCCCGGCTCCGGCCGCGGCCGCGCCTGCCCCGACCAAGCCGGCCGCGGCCGGCCCAACCGCGACGCCCGCGCCCTCGCAGTCGGTCGTGCAGTCGGTCGCCGCGCTGCAGAAGCCGAAGTCGAACGCCACGGTCACGGGCAAGCTGCAGATCTTGCAAAATCAGGACTTCCACCCGGACCACAACGCCTTTGTCCGCCTCCTGCTCGAGGAGTGGGGCAAGGCCCAGGGCTGGCAGATGGACATCGCGTACATCGCCGGTTTCCAGGGTGGCTCCGATCTCAACCAGAAGCTCGTCGCGATGGTCCAGGCCGGCACGCCGCCGGATGTGATGGACCACAACGTCTCCCACCGGCAGCAGACGTTCCTCGGCGTGCTCGAGGAGATCTCCGATCTGGTCAAGGAGAACGAGGCGAAGTATGGCGCGACCGTCGTCGGCATTCGCCGCGGCGCCGAGATCGACGGCAAGTGGTACGGCCTGCCGTACTACACCCGCGCTGGCGGCTATTACATCCGCAACGACTGGTTCAAGGAAGCCGGCGTCGACCCGGTCAACGGGATCGATACGTACAACAAGATGCGCGAGGTCGCCCTGAAGATCTCCGACCCGGATAAGAAGCGCTGGGGCTGGGGCATGACCGTCAACCGCTCCGGCGACGGCGAGGGCATGGTTCAGAACCTCGTCTTCGCGCACGGCGGGCGTATCCAGGACCAGACCGGCCAGTTGATCGTCCTCAACAGCAAGGAGACCATCGCCGGATACGACTGGCTGAAGGAGACCTACACCGATCCGAAGTGGGCGAAGGCGCTGCCTCCCGGCGTCAACGCATGGAACGATATCTCGAACAACGAGGCGTTCCTCGCCGGCACGCTCGGCATCACGCAGAATGCCGGCACCATGCTCGCCAAGGCGTACTTCGACAAGGTGCCGCACGCCGAGGCGATCGGTTTCGCGAACACGCCGAAGAGCCTCGACGGCGCCGGACCGGCCCTGCAGACGGGCGGCGGTGAGACGCTGCGCGTCGTCAAGGGGTCGAAGAACAAGACCGCCGCGTACGATACGATGCGGTTCTGGACCTCGTTCCCCGTCCAGCAGACAGTGTGGAAGATCTCGACTGCGTACGCGCTTCCGGCGTACAACAACGGGTGGGACGATCCGATCGTCAAGGGGAACGCGATCTCCTCGGCCTTCAAGGCCGTCGTGAACAACGAGGCCTGGTACGGCGCGGCGACCCCGGGCCCGATCCAGGCCGCCAACGACGCCGTTGTGGCGTCGAACGGTTTCACCGACACGATGGGCGAGATCCTGAAGGGCAAGCCGACCGCGCAGGCCGTGCAGGAACTGCACGCCCGGTTCGTCAAGATCTACAAGGAGTTCGGCCTGAAGGGCGAATAGCCCTTCGGCGCCGGCCGGTTCGTCCAGGGGCGACACGGCGGGGTTCGCGCGAACCCCGCCGTGTACTCTCTTTGTAGGGAACGTTGAGCGGGTAAGGAGCGAGGCATGGCGACATCGGCAGTCGCGGCGCGGCAGGTCCAGCGCAGCAACTTCGCCCGCGTCACGCAGCGGATCTTCGGTCGCGACTGGATGGTGGGGTGGTCGTTCTTCGCTCTCACCGTCATCCTGCTCGGCGGCCTGATCGCCTATCCCTTCGGCAACGCGATCTGGATGAGTCTGCACACCGTGGTCGGCCCGCGCTGGGTCGCCTTCGTCGGCCTGGGGAACTATCTCGACCTCTGGACCGACCCGATGTTCCGCGATTCGGTGACCCAGACCGCGCAGTTCACGCTGTTCTCGGTCTTCTTCAAGTTCTGGCTGGGTCTCGCGGCGGCGGTGATGCTCCACCAGAAGATCAAGTTCCGAAACATCCTCACCGCACTCGTGCTGCTGCCCTGGATCGTACCCGAGGTGGTCACCGCGCTCGCGTGGCGAGGCATCTTCGACCCCGTGTTCGGCGGCCTGAACAATGCGCTCCTGGCGATCGGCGTCATCGAAAAGGGCATTCCCTGGCTGGGCGTGCCCGAACTGGCGCTCCCGGCCGTCATCGCGGTCAACGTCTGGAAGGGGATCCCCTTCTTCACCGTCACGCTTCTGGCCGGCATGAAGGCGATCGACTCCGAGCTCTACGACGCGGCCGCGGTGGATGGCGCGAACGCGTGGCGCCGGTTCCTCCACATCACGCTGCCGGGCCTGCGCTACGTCATTATCGTCTGCACGCTGCTGTCGACCATCTGGACGTTCAACAACTTCGGCATCATCTACCTGCTCACCGGCGGTGGCCCGGGTGGGGCCACGCGCGTCTACACCATCCTCGCCTACGAGGCGCTCGCCGGCCTGCGCTACTCGTTCTCGGTGACGGTCGCGCTGGCGATGGCGCCGCTCCTCGGCGTCATCATCTTCATCCTCGGCCGCTACATGATGACGAACAACCAGCGGGTAGACGAAGGGGGTGGCATCGGCGCGACGATCGCCAGCGTTATCACCGCGCCGTTCCGCCTGGTGATGGCCGCGCTCATCTGGGCGTTCTTCATCGTCAACAACCTCGTCGAGGATGCGATCGACGCGATCGGCCGGATCATCGGCGGCGGCAAGCAGACCGCGCGGATCAGCTATGGCGCTAGCAAGCGGATCGGGCGGGCGGTCCTGTACACCTGCCTGGGCGGGCTCGTCGCGTTCGAACTGTTCCCCTTCTACTGGGTGATCATCACCGCGTTCAAGTCGAACGACCAGATCCGCACCTTCCGCTCGATCTTCTGGCCGGACCCGCTGGTGCTCGACAATTTCATCTACATGCTCGAACAGCGGCCGTTCGACCTGTGGCTGCGCAACACCTTCCAGGTCGCGAGCGCCGCGACCTTCATCGCCATCCTCGCCTCGTCGCTGGGCGCCTACGCGCTCGTGCGGATGCGCTGGCGCGGCCAGGGCTTCTTCTCCACGATCATCCTGATCACCTACCTCGTTCCCGGCGTCCTCCTCATCGTGCCCCTGTTCCAGATCCTCGTCGGCGTGACGAACCTCACCGGCGTGCCGATGGTCAACTCCCTCAACGCGCTCATGTTCGCCTACCCGACCTTCACCCTGCCCTTCGCGACCTGGATGCTCATGGGGTACTACCGGGCGATCCCGGAGGAACTGGAGGAGGCCGCGCTCATCGACGGGTGCAGCCGGTTCCGCGCCTTCTTCGCGATCATCCTGCCTCTCATCCGGCCGGCGCTCCTCGCGGTGGCGCTGTTCGCGGTAACCGGCGCGTTCAACGAGTTCCTCATGGCGTTCATCTTCATCACCAGCGAGCAGTTCATGACCGTCGGCGTCGGTATGGCGAAGATGGTCATCGGCGACATCTTCCCCTTCGGGCCGATGTCTGCCGGGGCGATCATGATGGCCATCCCGGTCGTCATCCTCTACACCTTCGCTCAGCGCGTGATGGTCGAGGGGTTGACCGCCGGGTCGGTCAAGGGCTAGAGACCGCCCGCGGCGGTGAGGGGAATGGTGGCGCCGATTCGCGTGACTGGATCGTGGGCGCGCCTCTGCGTGTGGTACTATCGTGCAACACCACAGCCACGGTGGGCTTAACGCGCTTCACCGGTGCTTGGATGACTAACGCGGAGGAGTAAGTACGTGACAATGGGGTTTCGATCTCGCGCAGTTGGCCGGCGCTCACTCCTGCGGTGGGCAACCGTCGCAGCCGGGTCCGCCGTCCTGATGCCGATCCTGCAGGCGTGCCAGCAACCCGCGCCGACGCCGCAGGTCGTGGTCAAGGAGGTGCCGGTCGAGAAGATCGTCACCAAGGAGGTGCCGGTCGAGAAGATCGTCACCAAGGAAGTTTCGGTCGAGAAGGTCGTCACCAAGGAAGTCACCGTCCAGGTCACCGCCACGCCGCTGTCCCGCGCGGCGATCAAGGGGAACCTCCAGATCATCCAGCAGCGCGGCTTCAACCCGTTGCAGACGACCTTCATCCACAACTTGTTGCTCAAGACCTCGGCCGATCGGAACTGGCCGCTCGACAAGTCGTACGTCGAGGGCTTCACCGCCGGGACGAACATCTACGAGAAGCTCCAGGCCCAGGTCGCGGCCGGCGACTCGCCCGACGTCTTCATCGGCAACGAAGACACCTTCCGCTTCTGGGACCTCAAGCTCGTGCAGCCGGTCGACGACATCGTCAACTGGGCCGAGTCGCAGTTCGGCAAGGCCCCGTTCCTGCAGCGGCTCAACAACCACATCGAGGGCAAGTGGTACGCCGTGCCCACATGGAACGCGACCGGCGGCTATTGGGCGCTGAAGAGTTGGTACCAGGGCACCGGGTTTGACCTGTCCGTGCGGCACACCTACGACGAGTGGCGCGAGATCGCGCTCAAGATCAGCGACCCCGCGAAGAAGCGCTGGGGCTGGGGCAACACGGTCAACCGCTCCGGCGACGGCAACACCAACGTCATGTCCGTCATCTATACGGCCGGCGGCCGCGTGGCGACCGAAGACAACAAGGTCGCCTTCAACTCGCCGGAGACGATCGCCGGGTACGAGTGGCTCAAGGATACCTACACCAACCCGAAGTGGGCGAACATGCTCCCGCCGGGTGTCAACTCCTGGACCGACCCGACGAATAACGAGAACTACCTCGCCGGAATCCTCGGCTTCAGCTCCAACGGCGGCACGATGGTCGCGACCGCGTCGGCGCAGAAGCCGGACATCTACAAGGACACGGTCCTCGTTCCGCACCCGAGCGGGTCGGTCGGCAAGAAGCAGACCCTGCAGGTCGCCGGGCCGTACACGTTCCACAACCACCTGTTCGCCCAGGGGAAGAACCCGGACGCCGGCCGCGAGATGCTGCAGATGCTCCTCTCGAAGGAAAATCAGCAGGCGATCCTCGAGAATAGCCCGGCGCTCGCGATGCCCGGCTACGAAAAATTCGGCTGGGATCTGCCCGTCATCAAGAACGTGCCGAACGGGATCATGGAGATCTCGCGGAGCGAACTGTTCGATGAGAAGCGGTTCTTCCGGTTCCATCCGCAGAAGACCGACAAGCTCTGGGTCCGCGCGACGAGCTCCGAGAACATCGAGACCGACGTGATGGCCGAGGTTATGAAGGGCACCCCGATCGCGACGGCGGTCGCTAACGGGCACAAGCGGATGGAGGCGGTACTGGAGAAGTTCAAGGGGCGCTAACGCGGGCGTCTCGAGAGCGTCCGGGTGGACGTTGCGCTTCGGCGCGCGTTCGCCCGGAGTTCCTGGTCCCGGCACGGTCGGGTAGAGTCAGATTAGGACCGTACGGGGCGCGCCGATGGCATCCCGCGGAAGGAGTGGCATGGCAGGAACAGTCTCCGCGGCAGTCAGCGCGCCCCGTCGCCCGCTCGCGCGCCGTCTGGCCGGCGTGCTCGGTCCGGACTGGGCCGCGGCGTGGTTCTTCTATGCCCCTACCTTCATCCTGCTCTTCGTGCTCATCGCCTGGCCATTCGCCCAGGGCCTCTATATCGGCTTCACGCGGACGCTCGGCACCAGCCTCGTGCTGGGTGAGTTCATCGGGTTCGATAACTACTGGCAACTCTTCGATGACTCGGCGTACCTCTTCTCCCTCCGGCTGACGGTCGTCTTCACCGCGCTCACCGAGATCTTCAAACCGACCCTGGGCATCATCGCGGCGCTGCTCATCCACAACCTCCGCCGCTACCGCGCCCTCATCAGTGCCCTCATCCTGTTGCCCTGGATCGTCCCCGGCATCGTGCAGGCGCTGATCTGGCGCGCGATGTTCAACCCGATCCACGGCGCACTGAACTACGTGCTCGAAGTGACCAGGGTCTCTGGCCCGCTTCCCTGGCTCGGCGACCCGACAGTGGCGCTCTGGTGCATCGTGCTCGTCAACGTCTGGGCAGGCATCCCCTTCTTCACGATCACCAACCTCGCCGGTCTCAAGTCGATCGACCCCGATCTCTACTCCGCCGCCGCGGTCGACGGCGCCAACGCCTGGCAGCGGTTCCGCTACGTGACCCTGCCCGGCCTCCAGTACACGCTGACGGTCTCGATCCTCCTCTCCACCATCTTCACGATGAACAGCTTCGGCACGATCTACCTCCTCACCTCGGGCGGCCCGCTCAACGCCACCCAGGTGCTGGGGATTCTCACTTACGAGCGTGGCTTCAATGCCCGCGACTTCGGTTCCGGGGTCGCGATCGCGCTCAGCATCCTGCCGTTCATCGGCCTGATCATCTGGGTGCTGGCCTCCTACATGACCGCGGGAACCCGGGCGCAGGCGGCCGGGGACGGCGACGCGCTTCCGGTCCGCGTGTTCCGGCCGATCGTCTGGCCGTTCCGGATGCTCTTCGTCCTCCTGTTCGACGCGATCGAGTTGGTTGGTATGGTGTTCGGCCGCCTGGCGCGTGCGCTGCGCGGTGGCCAGGAACAGACGCTCGCTGGTGCCCGCACGGGCCGGCGGGTCCTGACCGGCTTCTCGCTCTTCGTGCTGGCGATGCTCCTGACCTTCGAGTTGTTCCCGTTCTTCTTCGCCTTCGTCACCGCGTTCAAGACCCACGACCAGATCCTGAGTATGACGTCGCCGCTGTGGCCCACGACCTGGTCGTTCGCCCAGTTCGACAAGCTGTTCACCGAGGAGCCGGACTTCTTCGTCTGGTATCGCAACACGGTGTTCGTCGCTCTGGCTGCGACGCTGATCGGCGTCATCGCGGCGGCGTCGGGCGCCTACGCGCTCGTGCGGCTGCGGTGGCGCGGTTCGAGCACCTTTTCGACGCTCATGCTCGTCACCTACATGATGCCGAGTGTCGTGATGCTCATCCCCTTCTACATGATCATGAACTGGCTCAAGATGGCGAACTCCCTCTGGGGACTGATCATCGTGTACCCGAGCTTCACACTCCCCTTCTGCACATGGCTTCTCATGGGCTATTACCGCACCATCCCCGAGGAACTGGAAGACGCGGCGCGTATCGACGGTGCGAACCGCCTCCAGGTTTTCGTCAAACTCATCATTCCCCTCTCGAAGCCGGCGCTGATGGCGACCACGCTCTTCGGCATCACCGCGGCCTGGAACGAGTTCTTCTTTGCGTACATCCTCATCCGCAGCCAGCAGTTCCTCACTCTACCGGTCGGTCTCTACCGCATGGTCTTCAACGACGTCTTCCCCATCGGCATGATGATGGGGGCGGCGCTGATGATGGCTATCCCCGTGCTCATCATCTACGGTTTCGCCCAGAAGTTCATGACTGAGGGCCTCACGCTCGGCTCCGTCAAAGGCTGACGGTAGTGGGCCGTTGAGAGTGGAGAGTGGATAGGCAGTAGGCTTCTCTTCCCCCCTTTCTTGCGTGCGGGAGAGGGGGGCCAGGGGGGTGAGGGTTTAGCTGCCGAAGGCCCCCGCCGCCCGCGCTGCGGCGAATCGCGCCTCGTCGTACCCCGCCAGTTCCCGCAGGATCGCCGCGGAGTCGGCGCCGCGCTCCGGCGCCGGCGCGACGTGGGGCGCATCCCCCAGACGGAGCGGGCTCGCCACCTGGCGCACCGTGCCCAGCCGCGGGTGCTCGTAGGCGACTACATCGCCGCGGGCCACCGTCTGCGGGTCGAGCAAGGCCGCCGCGACGTCGTTGACCGGTCCGCTCGGCACACCGGCCGCCGCCAGGATCTTCAGCCATGCTGCGGTATCCCGGGTTCGGAACGCCGCCTCCAGGAGCGGGAGAAGGGTTGCCCGGTGACGGTCGCGTGCCGCGAAGTCGGCGAAGCGGGGATCGTCCGCCACTTCCGGTCGGCCGAGTGCCTCGCACAGCGCGCGCCACAGGTTCTGCTTCGGCGCCGCGACGACGATCCATCCGTCGGCGGTGGGAAAGACCTGAAATGGCACGAGCGACGGGTGCGCCGAGGAGGCCATCCGCCGCGTTACGTGCCCGCGACTCGCCGCCCACGTCCCGACGTACATCAGTTCTGCCAGCGCGGTCTCGAAGAGCGAGATGTCGCAGTCGCATCCCATCCCATCGCGGCGCGCCCGCCAGAGCCCCGACACGATCGCCAGCGCCGCCACATAGCCGGCGGAGAGATCCACCAGCGAGAGGCCGCTCTTCGTCGGCGGTGCGTGGGGCTCGCCGGTGAGCATCATCCACCCGGCCAGCCCCTGCATCACGTAGTCGTAGCCGCCCTCGCTCGCGCGTGGGCCGGTCATCCCGTACCCGGAGAGCGAGCAGCACACGAGCCGGGGATTGAGATGCTTCAGCGCGGCGTAGGTCAGGCCGAGCCGTGCCGGCTGATCGCCCCGTAGATTCGAGAAAAGCACGTCGACCTTCGGGATCAGATCCTCGAACACCGCGCGCCCCGCCTTCGTCCGCAGATCGAGGCTGAGCGACTCCTTGCCACGATTGAACGTCTCGAAGAAGAGCGAGTCCTCCCCGTCCTGGTAGGGCGGGACGTACCGGCCGACGTCTCCGCCGCTCGTCGGGTCCTCGACCTTGATGACGCGGGCACCGAGGTCGGCGAGCTGCAGCGTCGCCCACGGTCCGGCGCCGTACTGCTCGACGGCCAGGACCGTGACGTCAGCGAGTGGGCGCATGCCCCCGGCGGTAGACCATGATCGATCGCTCGAGCTCGATCACCGGAACCTCGTGCTGATTCGTCCCCACAGTGCGGACGCGGATGATCCCCACGTTCGGCCGAGAGCGCGAGGCGCGGGTCTCCAGCACCTCGCTCCAGGCGTACACGGTGTCCCCCTCGAAGAGCGGCGCGGGCATGCGCACCTTCTCCCAGCCGAGGTTGGCGAACGCGTTCTGGCTGAGGTCCGACACGCTCAGCCCGGTGACCACGGCGAGCGTGAACGCCGAATTGACGAGCGGCCTCCCGAACTCCGTCTTCGCCGCGTAGTGATGGTCGACGTGAATCGGGTTGGTGTTCATCGTCAGTTGCGTGAACCAGGAGTTGTCCGTTGTCGTGATCGTGCGGCCGAGGACGTGGCGGTAGATGTCGCCGACCTCGAAGTCCTCGAAGAACCGCCCCTGCCAGCCCGGCTTCTCGCCCATAGCCCGATTGTTAGCAGACACGGGGCATGTCCTGAGTCCGCGCGAGGTGCAACGTGCCCTCACCCTCATCGTCTCCCGCGGGGAGAGGGGAATCCGAATCCACGCCCGCGCCCGGCGGCACCAGGATCGCGGGCATCCTGCCCGCCCCGGAGCGTCGGTGCCGGCGATCGCGCTGAATCTACAGGCGGCGGTGCCAGAAGACCCTCTCCCGCGGGGAGAGGGGATAAGAAGCTTGTAATGCGGCACGGGGGGTATGGTGATGATCCCAGCCGTCGGCCTCATCGCCATGGCGGCGGCTCTGGTCGCCCACCAGTTCATCCCCTGGCTCTGGTACCGCCCGCTCTTCGGTCGCATCTGGCGCCTGGGCCGAGGCGTCCCGGCAGACGAGCCGGCCGACTCGGGTGATCGCCAGCATCTGCGGGTGGTCTACCCCGAAGCCCGGGTCCTGGTTGTCGCCGCCATCCTGACGATGGGGCCGCATCGCGATCTGCTCGCCGGCATCGCCGTTGGCGCGCTGGTGGGAGTCGCGATCGGCGCGGCCGTGGTGGGCACCGGCGTCTTCGAGGGTCGGGACTGGAGGATGTCCACGGTTGTGGCTGCCTACGGAATCGCGGCTCTCCTTGTCGTCGGCGCGATTCCGGGCGGTATGTCACCGCCGACGGGCCTGCCGGCGTAGAGGCCCGCTTCTGCACCAGGTCGGCGACGAACGGTGGGTGGCACTCGCCAGGCGACCGGCGCGCGGAAAGTCTGGCTCGGTGTCCACGATCACGCGCAGATGACCCGCAGGTCAATCGCCAGGAACCGACCCTACCGGCGCGGTCGGAATGGTTGAGCGCGGGATGCACCCTCCCGTGTGCGGTAGGAGGGGAGCGAAGCCAACCGCGCCGCACCCCGGCGAGCGATCTCACGCACACCCGACGCGTCTCCGGGGCCTGCTCGTGCACCTGACGGGGTGAGGCTAGACTGGGCAGACTCTTCCCCGAGGAGGCTCCGCGTGCGCGGTGCACGGGTTCGCGAAAGACTTCAGCGCGATCAGCCCGTCCTGAGCGTCATGCTCCCGTTCCCCTCACCTGCCGTCGTCGAGATGCTCGGCGCCGCGAGCGTCGATCTCGTGATGCTCGACGGCGAGCACGGCGCGATCGATGCGGCCGAGATCGAGGCGATGGTCCGCGCCGCGGATGTCGTCGATCTTCCCGCGATCGTCCGGGTCGCCCACAACGATCCACCGTCGATCCTCCGCGTCCTCGACGCCGGTGCCTCCGGCATCATTGCGCCCCACGTCACCACGGCCGACGATGCCCGCCGTGCGGTCGATGCGGCGCGCTACGGCCCGCTCGGCCATCGCAGCTACGGCAGCCCGCGCGCCATGCTCCACGGCCGGCGCGGCGATACCCGCGCCTATATCGAGGCCGCAAATCGCGAGACGCTCGTCATCGGCCTCTTCGAGGACGCGGCCGGGCTCGACCATCTGGACGCGATCCTGGCCGTACCGGGACTCGATGCGCTGGCGATCGGCCCGAACGACCTCGCCTTCTCGATGGGCCACCCGGCCGCGGTCGGCCATCCCGAGGTGCAGGCGGCGATCGATCGGATCATCGCCGCCTGTCGCGCGGCCGGGCGCCCCACCGGCTTGCCCGCGTCCGACCTCGCTCAGGCGCGTTCGCACGTCGCCCGTGGCTGCCGCATCATCTCCGTCGGCGCGGCGGGTCTTCTCATCGGCGCTGCCCGCGAGATGGCGCGCACCCTTGCCTCGGGCAAGATCACCTCCTGATCGTGGAGCCGGCGCCCAGATATGGCGATCGCAGGGATGATCGTGGCGATGAAATAGATCGCGATCACAATCGATCCGCTGTCCGGTGCAGCGACGGATGCACCGCCGAGCACAGAGAACACCATGCTAGGGAACAACCCGGTCGGCACCGTCGGCGCGGGTGTCTACCTCGCGCCCTAGCGTGCGCCGGCGGCCTCGAGCAGTCTGATCACTTCGTCCTGCCCCCTGCGGCGCGCGTGGGCCAGCGGCGTCACGCCCTGACCGTTGGCCAGGTTCGGGTTCGCACCGGCGGCGAGCAGTAGGCGGACGCACTCGGCGTGGCGGCGACCGCCGTCGCCGAGGATGATCACCTCCAGCAGCGCCGTCCACCCGAGCCGGTTGACGTGGTCAATCGCGATCGGCGTCTGCAGCAGCTCGCGGATCACGTCCACATGCCCGCGATCGGCCGCCCGGGCGATGCGCTCTACTTCCTGACCAAGTTCCTCGGCCAGGAGGTCTGTCGCGTCTTCGCTGCCGAGCATGACGTCCAGGTGCCCGTCCTGCTCTTCGGCGATCTGCACAACCCGGCTTATCCGGCACTGGACCAGGTCACGCCGACCGCGAACGTCTGCTCCTGGGGCGACGCGGCGCGGGAAGTTCGCGGCGCACTGCACGCCACCCTGCCGCGACCGTATCTGATGCTCAACGTCGTCGCCGACATGCCGCACGGCAAGTATCGGAACGACGAGACGAAGCGGATCCTCGGCTGGTCGCCACGCGACCGTCTCGAGCGCTACTGGCTGAAGGAGGAGAGCGCGCGAAGATCACTCGCGTCGAGACGATCGTCTCGGAGAGCTACCGCAACTGCCTCTGGGTACAGGTCCACACTGACGAGGGTCTGGTCGGCCTGGGCGAGCACTGGTACTGGGAGAACCCATCGTCGGAGTGGATCCACGCTCGGGTCGCGCCGTACCTGCTCGGCAAAGACCCACGCCAGGTCGAGACCCACCACCCCGTGATCCGCCAGTGGTGCCCGGGCCACTCGCGCGGGGTCGAGTGGAGCGCGCTAGCCGCGTCGTGTCGCGCCGATGAAGCGTGCGGCGGCTGACCCAGGCGCGCGAGGAGATCGTGAGATCCAGAGATTTCGAGTTACGCCGGAGCCGTGGTCTCCTCCTTGGGATTCGGACCGTATCTGTTCTCGCCTGGCTGGCTGTCGAGCAGCCAGAAGTAGAGCAGCACCAGCGATCCAAGGGGAATGAAGGTGATCAGACACCACCAGCCCGACCGCCCGGTATCGTGGAGCCGGCGCACGGATACGGCGATCGAAGGGATGATCGTGGCGATGACGAACACAAAGATC
>Ga0194128_10009155_pt1 | contig 12242 bp, 9 predicted proteins | sample TA2KigCa65mmetaG_FD_148650 | JGI IMG/M metagenome (GOLD analysis project Ga0194128, IMG submission 148650) | Freshwater microbial communities from Lake Tanganyika, Tanzania - TA2015037 Kigoma Deep Cast 65m | ecosystem: Environmental > Aquatic > Freshwater > Lake | place: Tanzania: Lake...
CGAGAAGGGCTTCCGCGGTCTGGTCGAGAACCACTCCCGGGTCCTGCATCCGCACGATGTGTCCGGCATCCTGTCGCTGGGTGGGACCATCCTCGGCACAAGCCGCGAGAAACCGCACAAGATGCCACTGCCCAGCGGCGAATCCGTCGATCTCACCGCTCGCGCCGTCGAGACCTACAGCCGGCTCGGCCTCGATTGCCTCGTTTGCCTGGGAGGCAACGGCACCCACAAGGTGGCTTACAATCTGATGAAGCAAGGGCTCAATGTCATCGGCCTGCCCAAGACCATCGACAACGATCTCGTGGCAACGGACATCTCCTTCGGGCATGACTCCGCGGTGACCACGGCGGCGGAAGCCATCGACCGCTTGTACTCCACGGCCGAGGCTCACCTGCGCGTCATGGTCATCGAACTGATGGGCCACAACGCCGGCTGGCTGACGCTGGCTGCCGGCGTGGCCGGCGGCGCTGACGTCATCCTTATCCCTGAAGTCCCCTACGACATCGAGAGCATCTGCCAGCACTTGATCGAACGGCGGCGCCGCGGCAAGTGGTTCAGCATCGTCGCCGTTGCGGAGGGCGCCCGGCCCAAACGCTCCTTGCAACCGCAGGCTGAGGGCGCGTCGGCCCCGCACACCCTTGCGCTGAGCGATGGCAAGCCGAAGAAGGAAAAAAAGGACAAGAAAGACAAGAAGCACAAGAAGAAGAAGGACCGGCAAGCTCCGTCCGGTGCGCTCATGCTGGATGATCTGGGCGATGGCCGGGCCAGTTCCCAGGTCGCCAAGGCAGTCAGCCGGCGGCTGGGCATGGAGACACGCGTCACCGTGCTGGGCCACCTGCAGCGCGGCGGCATCCCCACGCCGTTCGACCGCATCCTCGCCACCCGCTTCGGCACTCACGCCGCCGAGATGCTGGCCGAGGGCGTCTACAACCAGATGGTGTGCCTGAGGGGAGCCGACGTGTCATCGGTCCCACTCGAGGAGGTGGCCGGCAAGACCAAGCTCGTGCCGCACGATCATCCGCTCATCCGGGCGGCACGGCGAGTGGGGACGAACTTCGGGGACTGAAGTGGCCCATTGCCCCGGCGACCGTCGGGCTCTGTTCTTTCCGCTGCGCTTGTGCCCCACGCGATACACGGCACTTTGCCCACTTGCAGTTGCCGCGGCGCGGGCTTAGGATGATGAGCAGGGCCGGCATCAGGGGCCGAAGCCATGGCGCGTTGCGACGAAGGCTATCTTTGCGACGTGTGCGGCCAGGAAGTCGAAGACATCGTCGATTCCGATCTGTATCTTCGCTACATTCTTGGAGAGGTATCGCCGTTGGCATTGCCAACCATGCGCGAGCGGCACATCCTCTGCAATCCGGCGACGGCCCAGTACATTGTCGATGACGCGTTTCCGCCGGTCGAGTGCGCCGGAGCTTTTTGCAAGGATGGGCTGGACCCCGACCACGTGGCGGAGCAGCAAGCGAAGGTGACGCGGGCATGGCGGCGCTTGCAGGCCATTCCGACGCTGGGCATCGCCATCACGGAGTATCCACTGCCGGAGGTCCGCGCGGCGTGGGATGGCGCAGCGGCGAGGCGTGAGCCAGACGTGCAAGACGACTGCGCACAGGAGAAGGCATGAGCGGACCGCTGGACGAGATTCTGTCACGCTTGCCGCCGGACAAGAGAGTTACCGGCGAGGTGTGTGAATTTCTCGACAAGGAAATCCGCCGCGGCAACTTCCTGAACCCGCTGCAGAAGGACGGCGTCGTCGCCATCGTGCAGCACTGCCTGGAAAACGGCCAGGCCTTGCCGCCGCCGTTCGAGTCGTTCTGGGCCTACGTCTACCAGGACTGGACCGAGGAGGCCAAGACTTCCGAAGACATCAAGAAGCGCTTGCTGACGCTGGTGCAGAAGTTGAAGGGTAACGGTACAGCGGCGCTCGTGGCCCAGACCGCGCAGAAGATCTTGAAGGAGCGCGAGGTTCGCAAGCAAGAAATGGCCCAGCTCGCTGCCAAGCTGGCGGAAGCAGCCGGCGTGGCCGTCCAGGGCAACAAGCAAGCCAACGTCGTCCGCGAGTCGCCCAACGCGTACGTCAAGAAGATGCAATCGGCCCGCCTCGGCACAGGCGATAATCCGACTCCCAACCTGGAACTCGCCTGCCAGATCGCGGAAGAGGCCGTCGAGGCCTATCCAAACTCGCCGAAGGTGCTGTTCGAGGCCGCCGGCTGTCATCAGGTGCTGGCCGGCAAGGGAACGCTTCACTCGCCAATGGTCCGTTACGTCCACATGAAGGAAGCGTCCACGTTCTATCAGCAGTGCCTCACCATCTTGAGCGCGCCGCCGTACTCCAAGCTCAAGGCAGAGTACGATCCGTGGCGCAAGGGACTGATCGAGCTGATCACCAAGGTGCAGAAGGAACTGGCCATCTTGCAGGAGCAGCAAGACAAGCAGCCGTTCAAATGACGCGTGACAGCACCCCCCCCCGCCATCGCGCTGTCACTTCTTCTCCTTCTTCTCTTTTTCCTTCTTCTCCTGGTTATCCCCGATGAGGTAGATGTAAAGCGTGTGCTGCCGGTAGCCCCCTTGGGCGTTGATGACCTGTTCTTCCTTCCAGCCCGGCAGGATGTAATCATGCGACGCGATGCGCGAGCCGGGTTTCAGCTCGCGCTTGAGGATGGGAACCAGCTGTTTCTGAAACTCGGGAAGCATGTACAGCGTCACGACCGTGGCCCTGGAAAGGTCGGCCACCTTTAGGGCGTCGCCCTGCCGGATCTCGACGAGTTTCTCGACTTTTTGCTTCTTGACGTTGGCGCGCGACTCGCGGACGCGCTCGGGGTCGATGTCGATGCCGACGCCCCTGGCGCCGAACTTCTTGGCGGCGGTGACGACGATGCGGCCATCGCCGCAGCCGAGGTCGTAGACCACGTCCTTGGCCGTTACCTTCGCCATCTCCAGCATCTTCTCGACGATGTCCTGGTCCGTCGGCACGTAGATGATCTGGCTGGACAGCGTGGTCTTGCTGCCAGGCCGCAGGTCAATCAGCGTTTCCTGGCCGGCATGAAACTCGATGACTGCCATGCGCGTCACCGGCCGCCCGCGATCCGGGTACGTCCACTTGAGCGTGTAGTAATAGGTCTTGCTGGTGGACAGCGGCGGCGTGACGAACTTCCGTTCCGGACCCACCGAGCGTGTCGGCGACTCGTCGATGAACAGCGTGGACTCCGCCGGCAGTAGCACCTTCAGCGTCCCGGTCGCCGTTTTCTTGGCCTTCTTTTCTTTCTTGTCTTTCGCCGGCTCCTTGTCGCTGTCTTTCTGTCCCGCAAGCGCCCCGCTGCCGACGCTCAAGCCGAGACCCAGCAGCAGTGCCAGTGCGAACTTCGACGGATGGATCATGATTGTAGTCCCTTCATGGCTCGCCTGTTGGCGCGCACGCCAAACGGAATGGTTACATGTTCGACATCAACGTTGCCAGCGGGCGCGTGGCGGGGATATTCTCGAGGACGATCTTGATGCTGACCAGCAACGGCACGGCCAGGATCATGCCGACGATGCCCCACACCAGGCCCCAGAACGACAGCGACAGCAGGATCAACAGCGGGCTGACTCCCAGTCGCCGGCCGGCCATGCGCGGCTCCACGAAATTGCCCAGCGCCACTTGAACGCCGATCAATCCGGTAGCCACCGCCAGCGCCGTTTTCAGATCCTGGTGCAAGAAGCTCAGCGCGATTGGCGGCGCTATGGCCACCAGGCTTCCCAGGTAAGGTATGTAATTCAGGACAAAGATCAGGATGCTCCACATGACGAAGAAATCAACGCCAAGGAACCAGAGCACCATCAACGACAGCACCCCAGCCAGAAAGCTGATGAACGTCTTGACGGCCAGGTACTCACCGATGGCCAGGTTGATGGTGTCCACGATGGTCAGCACGCGGTTGCCCTCCTTCTCGCCGAAGGCCAGCACCATGCGCCGCGGAAAGCTGAATCGCTCCGCGACGAGAAAGATGAGATACACGAACGTGACGGCCATGGCGGTGAAGAAGTCGAGAAACGTTCCCATGACCGCCCGTAACTGGTTGGCGTTGAAGCTGAGGTCCGGCAACTCCATCGGCAGCATCTCGCGCATGCTGTCGCCCAGCCTTTGCAGTCGATCCTGGTAATCGGGCAGCCGTTCCATGATCCGGTTGACGTTGCTGTAGATGAGCGCGCCCAGTCCAAAGAAGGCGCTCAGGATCAGCGCCAGCATGACGACGATGGCCAGCACACTCGGAAAGCCTCGCCGTGTCAGCCAGCGGTGCACCGGCAAGATGGCGTAGGCCATGAGCACGGCGATGCACAACGGCTGCAAAATGACCTTGAACTCGCGCAAGATGAATAGAATCAAGTACAGAAAGGCCAGCACAAGGGTTACCACCAGCAACTGCGTGAGAAACCGATGTTGCTCCGGCCTCGGCAGCATGGGCTCGGGAGTTTCATTCATGGGAGCATTGTAGCCGCTCGCGTCCTGGCGCTAAGCAAGAAAATTCGTTGCCTTGCCACCCCCCTCTGCGTACCCCGGCAACGAATCCGCATTCGCAGGCGATTTGCGTAAGGCGCTGCCAGGATGAGAGTTGCAGACGGAACGCCAGGCCGCCTTTGCGTTGCCTGGGGTCGCTGACAACAGGACGTAACCTGGAGGAGATCATGTCGCGCGTCTTCGTGCCAGCCCTCTTGGCCGCCATTCTCTGCGGCAGCAGCGCCCGCGCCGATGAAGGCATGTGGCTGTTGAATCAGCCGCCGCGCAAGCTGCTTGAGGAACGCTACAAGTTCACGGTCGAGCCGGCCTGGCTCGAACGCGTGCAGAAGGCCTCCATCCGCTTCAACAACGGCGGCTCCGGCAGCTTTGTCTCTCCCGACGGCCTCATCGTCACCAATCATCACATCGGCGCCGATGCGTTGCAGAAGCTCGGCAGCAAGGACCGCAACCTCTATCGCGACGGCTACTACGCCCCGACACGCGACCAGGAACTCAAGTGCCCCGACCTGGAGCTGAACGTCTTGCAGAGCATCGACGACGTGACGCCGGCCGTGCAGGCGGCCGTCACACCCGGCATGACGCCGGCCCAGGCGCTTGCGGCGCGCCGTGCCGTCATCGCCCGCATCGAAAAGGAAGCGCAGGCCGCGTCCGGGCTGCGCTGCGACGTGGTCACGCTCTACCACGGCGGGCTCTATCACCTCTATCGCTACCAGAAGTACACCGACGTTCGCCTGGTGATGGCCCCGGAGCACGACATTGCCTTCTTCGGCGGCGACGCCGACAACTTCGAGTACCCGCGCTACGATCTCGACGTCTGCTTCTTCCGGGCCTACGCGAACGGCAAGCCGGTCAAGACGGAGAACTACTTGCCCTGGAGCGCGACCGGCCCGAAGGAGGGCGACCTCGTCTTCGTCTCCGGCCATCCCGGCACCACCAACCGCCTGGAGACGCTGGCGCGCCTGGAGCATCGCCGCGATCACGTGCTGCCTTCCACCCTGCAACGTCTGCGCTTCCTTGAAGCGCTGTTGCTGCAATTCTCCGAGCGCGATCCGGAGTACGCCCGCATGGCCAAGGGCGATCTCTTTCGCGTTGCCAATGGCCGCAAGGCCCTGAGCGGACAGTACCAGGGCTTGCTCGATCCGGCCATCCTCAAGGCCAAGGCGAAGATCGAGCAGCAGGTGCGCGGCCCGTTCGAGGCCAATCTCGCCAGGGACAGATCCTCCCCCTGGAAGCTGATCGCCGGCGTGCAACGGCAATATGCCGAGTTCGAGCGGCTGCACGATCTGCTGGAGCGTGGCGACGCTTTCGAGAGCCGCCTGTTCCGCATCGCGCGCCATCTCGTCCGGCTCGCCGACGAGCTGCCGAAGGACGACGCGCAACGGCTGCCGGAGTATCGCTCGGCCGGTATCGAGTCGCTCAAGTTTCAGCTGTTCTCGCCGGCGCCCATCCCGGCAGCGCTGGAACGCGTCAAGCTGGCCGGCTCGCTGTCGTTCCTGGCCGAAAACCTGGGGGGAGCGCATCCACTGGTCGTGAAGGTGCTTGCGGGCAAGGGGCCGGCCGCGCGGGCCGCCGATCTCGTCAACGGCAGCCGGCTCGCCGATCCCCAGGTCCGTCGCCGGCTGTTCGACGACGGTAAGAAAAGCGTCGCAACCTCGACCGACGCCATGATCCAGCTCGCCCGCCTCATCGACGACGAGGCCCGCAAGCTGCGCACCCGCCACGCCGAGCTCCAGGAAACCGAACGGCAAGCGTATGCGGCCATCTCGAAAGCGCTCTTCGACAGCTACGGCACCTCGGTCCCGCCGGACGCGACCTTCACGCTGCGGCTCGCCTTCGGCGTCGTCAAGGGCTATGACGAGGACGGCAAGAAGATTCCATTCACGACGACCATCGGCGGCGCCTTCGAACGCGCCGATCGCCAGGAAAACCGCGCGCCCTTCGCCTTGCCCAAACGCTGGCTCGACGGCAAGGACAAGCTGGACCTGGCGACCCCCTTCAACTTCGTCTCCACAGCCGACACCATCGGCGGCAACTCCGGCAGCCCCGTGCTCAACCGCCAGGGCGAGCTGGTCGGCATCAACTTCGACCGCAACCGCCACGGCCTCGTCCGCAACTTCGTCTACACCGAGGTCCAGGCCCGCCACGTCTCGGTCCACTGCCTGGCCGTGCTGGAGGCGCTGCGCAAGCTGTACGACGCGGGGCCCCTCGTCAAGGAACTGCTACACTAGATGGCCATTTCACAAATCCCTGAGCAGCAAATGGGCGGATTTCGGGAGGGCGAGGCTCCTGCCGAGCCGTGAAAGCCGCTTGGTTATTGTTACGCCACGGCTCGGCAGGAGCCTCGCCCTCCCTTGCTGAACACTGCTCAACGACTTACGAAATGATCATCTGGGGCGTGTTGACAATAGCTGGTGAACGTAGGCAAGAGACTGGGTAACGCGGGGCAGGTCGCCGACCTGCCATAGCCGCTGATGGCAGGCTGGCGACCTGCCCCACGAAGAGAATCGCCGAAATTTGGTTCACCATTCCTCCTTGCTTACCCAGGAATTGTCAACACGCCCTGGATGGCCATTTCACAAATCCCTGAACAGCAAATGGGCGAATTTCGGGAGGGCGAGGCTCCTGCCGAGCCGTGAACCCGCTTGGTTATTGTTACGCCACGGCTCGGCAGGAGCCTCGCCCTCCCTTGCTGAACACTGCTCAACGCCAGCGATCGCGTAGCTCCCAGGACCGCCAACGATTCTTCCGGAAGATTCGTCCAGGATTCGTCCAGAAAGTGACATACACCCCCTCGGCGCATCCTCCCAGATGGCAGCCCATCACGTAACCGACTACTCGGCCATGGGTTACATTATTCCAGCCTTGGTCCTCCATTTCCCCGGGTGCGGCATCTTGGATTGCATGGCGCTTACAAGTTTTACACACCCACGCGTGTCCCTCGGCCGCTGACCGCCGACCGCTGCGCTGAAAGCTGACCGCTGAAAGCTGAGCATCACGTTGCCACATCCAGTGGGCTGCGCACCCGCGACGCCGCCTTTTGTTGGGATGCTTGATGCCATGAAAGTGGATGTAGCGGACAATCCAGTGACAGTAGCCACGCTCCTTGGCCTCACCGAGGGCTCGACCTCGATGTTGCGAGCGACACGTAGCGAAAAAATGCTTGCCAGCCACCGCGCCGCAGCGTTACACTCCATCCATGCCGGCACGCAGGCAAGCTGCCGGTTGATTGAATCCCCATAGATATGTGGCTGCGCGGCCCGCGGTTCAGTCCAACACGAATCTATCCTGAGCCGCCGCCAGAGTCGTTCCGGTCCGTGAGCCGCGTCATCGCAAGCGGCGGCTCAGGATAGATTCCTGAACGTTCTGATGGCTCGAAGCGGTGAAGACCGGCTACCCGATTTCGAACAGGCTATGGGCGAGACCTTCGCCGAGGCCATCGTCGACCGCTCTACGTGGAAGATCACCGCCGGACGGAGGGCGAGCCGTGAGCCGCAGCATCAGCTTCTATGTCGGGCCCTACGCTATGTGGGCCGATGTCGGACGATTGGAGACTGAATTCGAGGACCTGTGGAGCTACGGGGGCCTCGACGACGAGGCCGAGGTCGAGCCGGGCGAGCCGCCGCAGCGAGCGATCTTTTACGCGCCATCGACGGACTGCGACCGCGAGGGCATCGTCCACCGGCGGCCGCAGAGCGTGTTCGGGTGCATCGCCTTGGATTTCCGCGGCGTGAATCAGGAAGCGGAGGTCGAGGCGTTCCGCCGGGCGTTCAAGCCCGAATTGGAGACGCTGGCCGACGAGATCGGCAAGCCACCGACCTTTCGTTGGGGCGTGGTCTACGCCTACGGGTGACGTGCGTCGAGCCGATCCCCAACGGCAACTGCCGGCCGCCGTGGCAGCACCGAACAGTATGTCGGGGCGTTGGATGTGAGTTGGCCCGTTATCCAGAGGGCCCCATCAGAACCACCGGTTTCAGCAGACCGGGGCCGCTGACAGTTCTTCCGTGTCCAATGTCACTCGGCGGCCCCGGCTGCTGAGCTTTGTCGTTCGGCGGATTGACAAGCGGAGTGCCGCGCTTATGGGAATGCGGGCGTCACTCACCCTGATTTCACCCAAGGCGTACTCCGCAATGGTCAAATATCCGCAAAATGCTGATGTTTCCCTGGAAGGCAGACGCTATGACATCGATAAAGCATTTTCAGAGTTCCACGAGGTATTCATCCTTTGGGAAGCATGAGGCGGTCGCTAAGATTGTTGATGGCAACATGGTCTGGCCGTGGGAGCAGGCCGAACCAGGTGCAACAGCAGGCGGCGAGGCTCCTGCCGAGCCGTGAACCCGCTTGGTTATTGTTACGCCACGGCTCGGCAGGAGCCTCGCCCTCCCTTGCTGAACACTGCTCAACGACTTACGAAATGATCATCTAGAATGATGGCGTGTACCTCGATGCATTCAGCGACTGGCTCAAGTGGCGGGGCGGCCCGCCGGCGTTTCGCATCCACGGCAAGGGCCGGCGCGAGCGAAGCTGGCGGATCATTGACGTGATCGCCACCGCGCGCCGTGACTGGGATAGCCGTTGGCCTTTATGGCAGGGCACGTGCATCACCTGGACAGCCGAGGTGATCGCTGTCGGCTGGGATTTTGCGCGAGGGGTCTTGCGCGAGCAGATGCAGGCGCCGGCATCGCGCCGGTTTCCCGTGAGCGTCGCCGGCGGCCGGCTCGGCGACATCGAACGCCGTCAGCGCGCCGGCGGCGCCGACTACCCGAGTTTCAGCGAGATCCTGGCCCACGAATGCGGCCACACCTGGCAAGCATCGCGACTCGGCGACATCTACTTACCCGTAGTCGGCTTCACGACTCTTTTCCTGGAAGGCCCACGCCCATGGAATCACTTCGAGAATGAAGCTAGCTCGCAGGGACTCTTCGGCGGCATCGTCACCGGCAGCGTGTGCCGGCAACTGCTGACAATTGCTGGTGAACGTAGGCAAGAGACTGGTTAACTTGTGACATGTCGCCGACCTGCTAACCCTGCAACGCCTTGGTGACGGCGTCTTTCAGTTCGCGAGTGCGCGGGCTGGCCGGCTCCAGACGCTCGAGGCGGTCGAAGATGCGCTTGGCTTCGGTGACCTGTTCTTGCCCGAGCAGGATGCGGATGTAGCGGGCCAGGTAGCGGGGCTGGTCCGGGTCGGCAGCCATCAGCCCCAGGATCCAGTCGCGTGCCTTGTCCAGCTCACCGGCCCGTTCATAGAGTTGCACCAGCCAGTACTGCTCGGCAACCCCAAGCGGCTGACCGGTCAGCGTCCGCTCAAACGACTGCACGGCCTGACGGCGTTGCGACTTGTCGCCGGCGAGGACCAGGGCGCGGGCGCGCTCGTCGCTGGTCTGCTCTCCGAGAAGCTTGCGATTTTCCTGAAGCAGGTCCAGGCCTAGCTGCCGGTCCTTGCTCGTCTCGCGCGCCCCGAGTAACACGGCCAGGTGGCGGCGAATCCAGACGGCGTGGTTCGCCGGCGTGCCGACGGCCGGCTCCAGCAAGCGCTGCAACAACGGTTCGGCCTTGTCGGGACGATCCTGTCGGAGATAGAACTCGGCGGCATTTTCGAGCGTGATGAAATCGGCCGGATTGCCCGCGGCCAGCTTCTGATACAAGGTTTCAGCAGGCTCGAGACGGCCAAGGACTTCGAGCGCTCGAGCCACCGCCAGATCGCGGCGGTCGGCTGGAAGCTGGGCGCGCATCTGCTCGAGGGCCACATCGGCCGCGGCGCTCTTGCCGTTGCGCGCCAGATGCTGGATCAATGCCAGCCAGCAATCTGGGTTGTGCGGGGCCAGCGCGACGGCTTGCCGCCAGGCCGTTTCGGCGCGGGCGTGCTCGCCGGCCGAATCCAGCACACGTCCCAGCCACTGTTGCTCGCGCATGTCCCGCGACTTCGGGGAGACGGCCACCTCTGCCAGCCGCAGGGCACGCTGTGTATCAAACAGGGCCAGGGCGATATCGGCGCCAAGGATCGTCAGATCCTTGCCTAGCGGCCCGTCCTCCTCCAGCCGCCGCAGAACCTGATCGGCCTCGCGATTGCGTTTCCGGGCGTGCAGCATGCTCACCAGCCGCTGCGCCAGCCGGCCCTGACGTTCGCCAAGCTCGAAAGCGCGCAGGTAAAAATCCAGGGCGCGATTCGGGTTGTGTTCCAGCTCGGCGATGCGTGCTTCAAGCAGGGGAATGCGCGGCCAGCCTTCCTGCTTGCGCGCCAGCCCCGCGAGGATCTGCTTCGCTTGCGCCAGCGTGCCGTCGCGGCCCTTGCCGGACTCGGCGGCGATCAGCGCCGCTTGTGTGTACAGCGATAGCAAACCGCCCGGCCCTTCCAGCTCTTGAATGTCCTTGCGCAACTCACGCGCCTCGTCAAGGTGCTTGTCCTTGAGTGCCAGCTCAAAGAGGGCGATGCGGCATTGCAGATCGTACGGCAATTGCCTGGCCAGTCCCAGCCAGAACTGTCGTGCCGCCGCTGCGTCCCCCAGCCGGGTCCATACTCCCGCCAGGGCGCGGTCCAGCAGCACCTTGTCATCGGCGGCAAGTGCTGCGGCGTTGCGGCCGAGACTTGTGAGCGTCTGTCTTGCTTCCGGTCCGCCACGCTGCGTCAACAGCCGCAGTCGCGCCAGCCGGAAGTCGAGGCGATCGCCGAGCCGCTTTTCGCCCTGCAAGAGCAAGTCCTCGGCTTCGGACCAGCGTTCCTGACGTGCGGCCAGCTCAGCCCGACTGCACCACAGGGCCGCCTCGTCCGGCTGCCGAGCGCAGGCCTTCGCCAGCAAGGCAGCGGCGTCAGCCAGCTTCCCCTGCGCCAGCAGCAGGTCGGCACGCAAGAGCGGAATCTCCACGGAAGTTTCTTGCGACTCCTCGATTTTCTCGATGGCCTTGCTGACGACATTCCAGTCGCGCCGGGCCGCCGGCAGGCGCAGATTGCGCAAGAGCAAGCTGCGCGCCAGCATCGGCCAGAGGTCTGCGGGGACGTCTGGCCCGGATTCGATGGTGCGAAATTGCGTCAACGCCTCATCGACCCGGCCGGCCGCCAGCAGCGCGGCGCCCAGGCCCATGCGCGCCGCGGTCCAGCTCGGATCGCGCGCCAGCGCTCGTTCGTAAGCGGCAAGCTGGTGATCCACGTCGCCGAGACGTCCATAGCAGGTGCCGAGCGCGAAATTGACTGCCGCCGACCAGTCCGAACCGGCCGGCAACTCGGCGCGACAGCGCTCCAGCAGATTCGCCGCCTGACCCCAGATCTTTTCCGTCATCATCAGCCTGGCCCGCAGGTAATCGGGCAGCGCGGGCGGCAAGTTGTCCTTGTGCAATTCGGCGACGATCTTCCGGGCCTCGTCCGGCTGATCGGCTTCGATGAGCTGCTCGGCGAGGAGGACGCGGAGCTCGGCAACGGCAGCGGCCTGACGAATGCCGCGCCGCAGAGTTTCAAGGGCTTGCTTGCGCTTGCCGGCGCGGAACTCCACGCCCGCGATGGCCTTGTACAGAGCCGCTTCCTTGCTGTGCCTGGCCAGGCCACGCTCCAGGATCGTGCGTGCCTTGTCGTACTGTCGTGCCGACTGAGCGGAGCCGGCGGCGGCGAGCAGCACCCCCAGATCGTCCGGCGCCGTATTGGTTCACGGCGCGGGCAATAGAGATATTGCCCTTTGTTGATTGTGGTGGGCTTGGACTGCCTCGACAAGCCAGTCGAAGACGTTGCAGGATTGGCGGCGGCAGGTTTCGATGACAG
>Ga0194128_10009156_pt1 | contig 12240 bp, 15 predicted proteins | sample TA2KigCa65mmetaG_FD_148650 | JGI IMG/M metagenome (GOLD analysis project Ga0194128, IMG submission 148650) | Freshwater microbial communities from Lake Tanganyika, Tanzania - TA2015037 Kigoma Deep Cast 65m | ecosystem: Environmental > Aquatic > Freshwater > Lake | place: Tanzania: Lake...
GTGCAACATACCTGCCAATAGCCATATCGCTACTAAAGATACTATCGAGGGTGTCATCAACATCAACAAGAACACAGCTAGCGAATTGTCTAAGTGGCGTTCGCACTCCTGCCATGATGGGAGTTGGAATGTTGATTTTGTGTTTTGAGATTGCGTTGTAGTATCGTCTAACATATTCAAGGCGGGTTTCTTTAGGATATTCTTGAAATATTGTCAAGGCAATCATCATATACATGAACTGGGGGGTTTCATATACTTTTCCATCACTCCTATCCTGCACAAGATACTTGTCAATGACTTGACGTAAACCTGCATAAGTGAATAAGAAGTCACGAGAATGATCAATAAAGGAATCAACTTTAGAAATTTCTTCCTTAGAGTATTTAACAAAAATGTCTTTATCATAAAGATCTTGATGTGCTAGTTTCATAATATGATCTTCAAGAGTAGGCAGTTCTCTTAAACGACCATAAAGTTGTTTTCTTAAGGAAAATAATAATAGTCTAGCAGCGACAAACTGATAGTTGGGATGATCAAGATCAATCAGATCAGATGCAGAACGAATCAGAATCTCTTGAATTTCTGCAGTGCTAACGCCATCATAGAATTGAATCCCAGATTGCATTTCAACTTGACTTGCAGAAACTCCACTCAATCCTTTACATGCCTCTTCAACCATTAAATGCATTTTTTCTAAGTTGAGAGGTTCAACTCTTCCATCTCTTTTTTTAACTTTGGTGCCGTTGGTCATATTTTTTTCCAGGTATTAAACTTAAGTTTTGCTTCTAATCCATAATATACATTTGATTCTATCACCCTCTGAACATCATGTCCAGCAAGAACCATATCATTAATATCTTTTTGAATAATAGTTGATGGCCAAATCACTACTTTATCACCTCTACTGATGGTTTTTTGGATTCTGTTGACGATTTCTCGATTGCGAGGTTCGTTATCAAAAATCCAAATATAATCGCTCCAACCAAACGACCCAATATCAATGTCGGACCCACACATAGCAACAGCATTTTTAACAAACGTGGAGTCGAAGGGTCCTTCAACAATGTAAATGGATTGCGAGGTATCCACTTGATCAAACCCATAAACTTTTGGTGCGTCATCAGAAAACATCACGGTAATATATTTAATAGGGTTAGGATCTATGGATCTCCCCTGTAACCCTATGAGTTGTCCATTTTGATACAAAGGAATAATAATTCTATCCTCATCATAACGAACATCATCAAATGTTGGTTTTAGTGTATTAACAAATGTCTTAAACTTTTTTGCATAATAAAAAGTGCCCTCAACTTTTCTTGCACTAAGATATTGATTTGCTTTTTCTATTTGATTAGTTCTTGGTAGATCAATTTTTTCCTTAGTTAAAAATACTGGTTTCTTTGAAACTCGTTCTAAGATATTTTCTGGAACAGTAATAAAATCTCCTCTCCCAACATTATCTTGCTTAAACTTTTCAAGAGTATATTGTTTATGAAGTGCAGGATCTTGTTGCTTCAAAAAGTTATTGAAGGACATTGAAGCACCACAGTTATGGCACTTAAAGTTAGTATTGTTCTTGATAGAGTATAGATATCCGCGAGTCTTGGTTTTATTTCTTTGAGAGTCTCCACATATTGGGCAACGAAAGTTAAACAGAGTTGGTTTTACTTTCTTAAATTTTTCTAATCGTGTAGAGAGAAGATTAATATATTTTACATCAACGTGATCCATTATCTATACTACGTGCTGGAGTCACTATAGCAGAGGGTTGAAGATTAAACAAGGGGAGAAGTTTCTGTAGTGTTGTTGGATTGAGAGAAACTACAACTGCTCCCAATATTCCGACAGAAGACCAAAGTTTCCGTTCAATCGTTCGTAATCGTTCAGCAACGATGTCATGATCGCTGTCCATTTTATCACGTAGTTTGTCGATTTTATCAAACAATATGCTGTCGATTTCTTCTTGTTTTGATATTCGTTCTTCATGGACGGCTAGCATCCGCGTTACATTATTATTTACCTCAGTTATCTTTTCTATAGCATGATCAAGTTTTTCAAAAACTTGCTCTGCTGTATTAATTTTAGATTTTAAGACTGCAACATCAGACTCTAGTGGTTCCATCTTTGAAATTAGCGATCCAGGATTTTCTACTTCCATGTCCACCGTAAATATATCTTTTTCTTTGTTTTTTAACTGGGGGAATATCCCCTGCTTCCGCAGTTCCAGCAATTTGACCATCACCAACATTCATAGTTGGCGATTCTTCCTTCAAAATACGAATAATGTTTATGATTCGATCAATTTTACTGGTCATTTTTATAAACTTTATAGAGTTTAGACATGCAATCAATATCCACCTGTATATCATGAATATAACATTTTGGAGTTTCTGGTAATCTATTCAAAAATAATACAAAAGTTTTCATCACTGACCACAAATCTTTTTCAATTTTATAAAACAACATTGGAGTTGTAGCATCACCAAAAATATTATATAAAATAATAAAGTGATTAAGTAAAAGGTGAGTTTTTAACTCACCTGTATTTTTATATTTTTTTAGTAATCTTTTAATATACTTAAAGTGATTTAAATCACGATCAAAATCATCCTTAGTAACTGCCTGAGGATTTTGATAATATTTAATAGCAAATAGAAGAAAATTATCCTCAGTCAGTTCATTAAAAATCATTTCAAATTATCATCCCTCCTTTGTAGGGTATGCAATCGAATTAGTTCCTGCAGTTGTTGTAGTGATTCCAGACATGGCAACTAAAGTTTCTGTTTTAACTCTGGCAGCACCAGAACTATCTGTGTAAGTTACAACTCCAACCCACCCTTCATGAGTCACACGGTATGAGGAAATAACTCCGTCGGCGTTAGAAACACCATACACAAATGGATCATAGGCAGTGTTAGTTTGACTGTAGCGAGAATCTTCAATAATATACTTTGGTTTTTCGCTAACAGTAAAAGTAGTGGCAGCAATAGCAGCACCACTTAACCCTGAAGTAGAGGCAATTGACAGTTGTGTTGTGCTAGCAATGCCAACAATCACTGCATCACCAAAATAAACACCCGATCTACTACCAAATTCAATGACCTGGCCAGTTTGTGCAAAACCAGGTGATCCAAAAGTTGTGCCACTACCAGTCACTGTTAAAGTGGTATAATTTAAAGTTATGGTGCCACCGGATTTCACTGCAGCATTGTTTCCCCAGAGTGCCATGTCTTTTCCCTATGAATAATTTGTCCTAAGAATATTTATAAAAAAGGGAGATGTTACTTTTATTTTTAGAAGTGATCATCCCTCAGATTGTGGTGTAAAAAGTTTTTCTTTTACCAAATCGTAAACGGTATTGTCCACACTATTATCAGTGCTATCAACATATTTTTTAAGCAAATCAAGAACAAGAGTTTTAACTACAGAGTGTGCTGCGACTTGAATCAAAAGTGGTTTTACCACTGCTACTAATACTGCGCTCATAATATTCTCTGCGATGAAGTGTTCTCGATTATTTAGAGTCAGTCGTATCTAGAATGCATCATGTCCTGTGCTCTTTGAGCATCAGCACGACGCTTTGCCACTTTTTGTGCAGGAGTCATACTTGGTCCAGGTGTGGGAGCGCCTTTATCCTTTTTCTTTCCTCTTTGTTGAATAGGACCACCTGCACCCATTCTACCAGCACCCATGACTTTGTGCATGTATCTCATTACTTTTGAATCGGTGTCATCTCCACCCATTGTTCCACCTTTAGTTACTTGTTTACCTGTTTTGAGATCTTTGCCGGTTTCTTTTTCATAACGATTGAGCTCATCTAGATGCTCTACTTCTTCAGCACTTAAAGGAAGTTTTTCTTGTTTTTTAAGATTAAGTTGTTGTCTTTGTAACTGCTGTTTCTTTTGTTGCATCATTCTTAAGTTAGCAAGTTTTTGCTTATCAAGCATTTCTTTTTTCTTATCAAGAGGAGATGGTGATGAAGATGCTGAGGTTGTAGGCATAGCATCATCAGCCATCTGTTCACCAATACGATTTATTTCTTCTGTATTCACAGGAAGTTTGCCCTGCTTTTGAAGATTAAGTTGTTGTCTTTGTACCTGTTGTTTCTTTTGCTGAATCATTCTTAAGTTAGCAAGTTTTTGCTTATCAAGCATTTCCTTTTTCTTATCAAGAGGGGATGGTGATGAAGATGCCGAGGTTGTAGGCATAGCATCATCAGTCATCTGCTCATCAAGTTTACGACCTCCACGCTCTGCAGTTAACTTTGCTGCAACAGCCATCTCACGACGTTTTTCTTTTGAACGTCCTTTAAATTGTGGTGCTTTTGATTTATAAAAATCTTTAATCACTTCACCCATCTCTGCTTTTTTGAGATTGAGTTTTTCATCAATCTGTTCTACTTCAAAGGATTCAAGAAGAGTGCCACCAAGTTCTTCAACTGCCTCTTTAATTTCTGGATTAATAACAATTTTATTTTTAATATTTTTTTCCTTGATTTTAATAGAATCGTTGCTATTATTTTCATTTTCAACTTCGAGAAGATCTTGTCTCCAGTTTGAGAAACCCTCTTTCATTCCTTTCTTTTTAGCGATTGCTTTTCCAACTGCTTTTCTTCTGTTATGAAGATACTTATCTGTCTTATCAGTATCGCCATCATTATCAATATCAGCATCCTCCCGACCTACAGGATCAAGTGCTTCATTATGTTGAGGAGATTGTCCGATTCTATCAAATCTTTCTCTTTCTTTTAGACTAGTAATGGCTCTTACAATGTTAGCAGACTTAGTTTGTGCTTCCTCTTTTTTCTTTCCTCTTGATGATAATGCGGTGCGAGCAAGATTTCCTGCACGGCGATACATTGCAGACTCTTTTTCTCTATCAATTGGTTTATAACCCTCATCTACAGAGGCAATCTGCTCCAAATAAACTCTGGAGATATCATTTAGAGGATTGATTGACATTGTAATACTACTTACTTTTTACTGTATACTTATTTATGAACTCTTTAATATTTGACGCTGAATATCCTCTGTATGGTTTTGCCCCAAACTGAAGATTCGTTTTATCACCTTTATCAAACCCAGGAGTCATATCAGCAGCATATTTAAAATATCCACTTGTTCCAATTAGTGTATTTGGTTTTCCTGGTAATCTAAATTTTTTATCCATCACTCTCTCAGTATATTCCATCAAATCTTTCGTCCAGGACTTAAACATAAATCCATTCTCAGTTACACAAATTAAATGATTGGTTCCTCTACGTATTACTTCACCAATCAATCCTGTGTTTAAGTTTTGGATTTTATCACCGACTCTGAATATTTTTTCGTTTAGATAGTTCTCACGAAGTCCTCTTGGATCATATTTTGGAGCAATCTGCCATAACTCTACAACTTGCTTCTTACCTTTCTTAATTTTCATCCCCTGACGAACTGCATCAAAGAGTGCTTGTGTATCTCCATCATCAAGCGTCTTTGGTGTTCCTCTACGGAAAGATTTAAAATCATCATCAAGAACTGCTTTTCTCATCTTGGATGCAGACATTCCCTCGACACCATCTGCGTCAGCATCACGAACCCCTGCAGAAACCACGCGAATCAAATCAAATGTGTATAGATCTCCATTATATTTTTGTGCTAGATTTTCAAACTCTGATTGACGGTCAGATCCAACAACAATATTTACGTTTGCATATCCTTCTTCTTCTGCTGCAACCAAAACATCAAAAATAGTTACCATGTCTGGATCATTAATAATGTTCTCCTCAAAATCAGGGAACATTTTTTTCATATACGAAACTTTGATGTCAGGATCTAGAGGATTTTTCTTAGGATCTTGTGTTCTAGATGGATAAATTTTTAGATCACCACCCGCTGCTATTTTTTCTGCTGCTTTTAGAAGTTTTTCGTGTCCGACAGTTGGTGGATTAAAACGACCAAATGCAACTGTCACAGTTTTATTATCTATGGAAACATCTGCTGGTGGTGGTTGTGCCTCACTCTTAGGAACTTTAGGTGCTGGTGCTGCTTTAGGTTCTGGTTTTGATGCCGCTGATGGTGCTGGAGATCTCCCTATTGCTCCTTTTGGTCGATCTTTTCCACCCTCTACTCTACCTCTGTCATAAAAAACTAACTTTCCTTTTTCTGTTTTCGCAACAAACTCACCACTGGTGTCTAACCAACCACCATGTCCATCACTTTTAAGATTCAACTTTCTCGCTTGCATCGATGCTTGCGATAAAGATGCCTCATTTAGAAATTGGAAAAAATTCTTCATAGTGTTTGTTTGTATACCTTTATTTATTATCTACGATCATTCATGCTAGTTTGCCATGAGGGGCAAATCTCTTTCCAACCTTTAATGAAAGATATAATAAGTCAGTCCATAATTCTTCTGGTTTGCCTTTAATCTTAGTCATCACATCAGAAAAAAAGTGTAGTTGCATTAATTTAGATTGAGCAATAGACATGGACTTTGATTTATTAGATTCATACATTTTAAGTATTCTATCTTCAAATTCTTTATAATTATTAGTTCCAACTATTTGTGAACTCAGAGATTTATACATCGCTTCATAGTTTCTTTTATCGTTTTTGAATTCATCTGCAGTTTTAGGATACTCTTGATGCTTATTTACAAAGGTGCTTCTGGCAACTCTTTTATTCAATAACGATTCTACAAGACCTACAGGGGCTGCACCACCTCTCCCACCACTACCTTTTACCACACTTTCAAACTTTAGATTTGTAAATCCCTCTCCAGGTGTTCTTATGATGTTAACCCTATATTGTCCAAAAAGAACATAACCACCTTGATTCATTCCATCTTTATTTTCTTCGGTTCTGATTTCAATTTTCACATCACTTGATTTTACTTGCTCAACGTCTGCAAATTCTATACTTTTTGGATCTTTATTAACATACATAAATTTTGCTTTTTCGTTTTCATTTATTTTTTTAAGAGATAATCCAATCAACATATTATCTTTCATTAAATTTAATAATACATTGTTTAATTCCGTTAAAGTTTGTTGTCCGTCTTTTTGAATTGCATCATTTATTTTTTTTGTTACCATAGATTTATTATTTACTGCCCAAATATCTGACGGATTCCAGGTTGTATATTTTCCAACGTCTTTAAGTTTTCCAGAGGGTGTTACTTCCTTTACAAGATCACATTGTTTTTTTATAAATGTCATAAGATCTTGACCGCCATGTTCAAAAATTGTCCATTGCGATGGTTGAAATTTTTTAAAAAATGCTGACTGATGCTCATAGTAACTATGAACCCAATCACTTGTGTTAGGTCCATATCTTCCAAAGATTTTTTTTAATCCATTATTTGTCTCTACATCATTTAAAATATCATTAGCACTGGTAAATTTTTTATTTTTTTTTAAAACTTGTGTTAGTATAAAAGCACTTCCCTCCTCCTGAATATCAGTGGGAACAGGTCCCATAGATCCCGATTGTTCTATTTCCAATAGTAATGTGCTATCAAAACGACCTACTTTAACATTACCAATTTTATACGATCCATAAAAATTTTCTCGTAATATATTAATAACATCATCTTTAATCTTTTTTTGTTGAGTAGTATTTAACTTCTTTTCAAAAACCAATTCTACACCCTTTCCAATCAAAATAATATCATCAAGAGGAATAGATGCTATTTTTTTAACCTTCTTATCAAAATAATCAGCAATACTTTTAGCATCTGCGTTTATTTTTGCCATATTATTGTTTATCTTTTGTTTTCATGTTTTTATTTATTATTTTACTTTTTAAAATTTCTTCCCCCATGAGTTAAATTACCAACATCAAGCATCATTTTTACAATAGTACCGTGTTCTGACTTAAGTCTCAACTTAAACAAAAAATCTTTTGAATTTCCTGGTTGACAAAATCTAATATCACCAGCGGTTGCTTTTACTTCCAAAAGCATCGGTTTGCCATTATCTCCATAGGTCCTTAAATATTTAATATAATCTGGAGTCATTTGTTTTAATTTATTTGCATCAGCAATGACAATAGATGCTTTATCTTTACCAAAAGCGGCTTTTTCGAGATAGTCATAATATTCATTGGTTTTAGATGTTCCTCTAGGAAGATTATTTTTTATAACTTCAAATAAAGCAGTTAGAGCTAATCTATTAACCGTTCCTTTTTTAATCTTTGTCTCTGAGTCTCCTCTAGCAGTTTCGTTTATTTCATCAATAAACATTTTAGCTTGAGTTTTTGCTGATCCCGTTAATCCTTTTTCAAACATATTATAAACTTCATTAGCACCTCTAATTAGTCCAATATTTTCAACGGTAACAGCATCACTTTTAAGTGAAAAATTTAGATTATGTGAAAGAATACTTTGTCCATTTGCAACTATTCTAATCAATACATCAGATTTTATAGCTCCACCCGTGCTTTCTCCACCTATTCCATCTGCGATTACATTGTATTGAACAACATCCACTGTTTTATTTTTTAAAAATCTATTTTTTGCTATTACAAGTTGTCTAAAAAATTGAGATTGTTTCGATCTGATCAATGTATCCACCTTCTGGGAGATTTTGCCAAAATCACCTCCCTCTCCATAATTATCTTTTAGTATGCTTCCATATGCTTTTTCCACTTCATTAGCTTTTAGTGTAATATCTAATTTTACCTGAACAAAATCTGGGGGAGATGCGTAACCATTGGGTCCTGCTGTCTGTCTTCTTCCGTGAATAACAAAATATTTTTCTCCAGATTTCATATGTTCGTATTGTTGCGGATTAGCATCAACGACCTGCATATCAAAATTATCATCCTTTGGATATAACTTATGAAACTCAACTGTATCAGAACCTTTTTTATTGGATTGTTTTTTCAGATCTGTATTTAATCTCATATTTCTTATTTTTGATTTTATCTTAGCAATATCGCTACCATCATCTGGATCAATCAATATAAGAGCACAATACATCGCAAATATACCCTCGATGACACTACCCTCTTTCATGGTGTTAAAAACTCTTTCAAGTATTTAGAAATGGAGAATAGGGGACTCGAACCCCTCACCCCTGCCGTGCAAAGGCAGTGCTCTACCAAATGAGCTAATTCCCCGACCACAGATATTATAAAACCCACTTAACTCAAAGTCAAGTGAGTTAGAGCAACCTTCCGTGGTTATTTAGTTCTGCGTCTTTTTTCATAATCTTTTCTCATCTGCTGTTGTCTTGCTTTTGTGTCTGCTGCTTTTTGTAAAGATCTTTGCTTAAACTCTGCTGCTGAAGATCTACTTTTTTGTTTTGCTGCTTGTCTTCTTGCAGCAAGTCTTTGTTTAGGACCCGATTGATACTCTAACGTATCCAAGTCTTTTTGAAGAGATTTTAAATCTTCATTAAACTGTTGAAAGGTTTTCATCAACGACCCATTTGCTGTCTCATAAACTTTTCAAAGGCAGGTGAATTGATTCCAGTATGTGGATCTTCCATCGCTTTTTGTTTCTTACTCTTTGCCTTTGCTTGCTCTCTCTCATACTTCTCTGGATTTTCACGAGCATACTGAGACTCAATAATCTCAGATCTCCACTCCTCACTCATATTTGACATAATCGCAAGTGCTTCCTTATTTGTGGCAGCATAACCCTCTGCAACTAGATATTCGAGAATGGCATCAAAGATATCAAGTTCTTCATTTGCTTTACCAGGAGTAACTCTACCGAGTCTTCTATCTGCTTGTGCTTTATAAAGTCTTGATGCTTGAGCAGCCTTACCAGCAGCACCCTCTTTGTCACCAGCAGCAGCCATCTTACCGCGCTTAACATCTGCTGCCTTGGATGCTTTAAGAGCGAGATCAGCAGAGACTTCATCAATCTGCTCTGGAGAGTAAACTTCTGAATATGCCTCAGACAAACCTCTAAGTTCTTTGCTATCCATTAGAAAATCTTTATATTGTTCTGTGATTATTTATAAAACCACTTCTCCTACAACCTCTCCAAGTTCAGTATCAATACTCTGAATAACTGAGCGAACTTCTGCAACACGCTCTGGGACATACTCATAACTATATCCACGTTGTGATTCGAATAAAACTTGGCGTACCGCAGCAGCAGTTCGCACATCCATTTTAATCGTTACTTTCTTTTCTTTTGTCATCGGTCATCAGCAGCGCGGTTTTCAGAAAAATAAACATCAAAAGCACCTTCAGGATAACGCTTCAGAAGTTTTTGAACATTACGTGCAACTACATCATCAAGAGACACATCAAGTGCAATACATGCTTGTGCAACGTACCACATGATATCACCGAGTTCAGTGATTAAATGTTCACGATTATCTTCAGTATAAGGTTTGCCTTGAAAGATCATTTTCTTCACGATCTCCATAAACTCACCACCTTCTGCATTGATACCAACGGCAGCAGTCAACAGTCTTTCAATATTAGCACCCTTTTCATCCAATGCAACAAGACGATCAGAAAGTGCAAGGAAATCTTTAGATGCATCTGAGGTAACCTCATCTACAAACTCTGCATACCTAGCAAAGTTAACTTGTTTTGGATTCTTAGTCATAGTATATTCATTTATATTTTTAGTAATCGAGACAGTCATTAAAACTTAAATCCTCCAAACTTGCTTTTCATTGAGGATGAAACCTCATCATTATAATCGTCTTCAGACCCAGAGTCAAGTATATCATTTTGAGCAGATTGCTCACAATCATACAATCTCATTTTTGCACGATCAATACCTATCACAAATCGTTTATTAATCGTTGGGTCATTATAACGATTTTTTAGTTGTTTTACCATAATTTGTCCCAACCCTTCAAGGTCTTCCGTGCTAATAAGGGCAAACATAAGATCAGCAGTAGCAGGAAGACCAAAGGATTCAGAAGTATCAGTAAGTTCAACATCAGAGCTACCATAACCTGAACGAGTGGTTTGGGTAGCAGAGACGATGGGAACATTGAATTCGACTGCCAACCCTCTGAGTTCTTCTGCGATTGCTTTGACAAAAGTATAAGAGTTGATGTTGCTATTTCCACGATACCGAGAGGAAGCACAAATATTGAGATAATCAATAAAGATAATATCAGGTTTAAATGACTTCTTAAGTGCAAGTTCATTAAGAAGTGACTTAAAGTGCCCAGCATGTGCAGATGCCGTAGGATATTCTTTAATTATAAGTGTGCCTTGTGTTTTCTTTGATAGATTAATAATCTTGTTTTCAAATATTAGTTTCGGTAGTTCCGTGATCTCTTGGATATTAGTGTTGAGAAGATTAGCATCAATTCTCTCTGCAATTCGTTCTTCTGCCATTTCAAGTGTGATATAGAGAACGTTTTTTCCTTGCAATAAGATGGAACTAGCAAAGTGGCACATGAATAAAGACTTTCCGACGCCCGTACCAGCCAAAGCGATATTGAGAGTCTTATTAGACAAACCACCCTTTGTGATCCTGTTAAAGAACTCAAGATCAAACGGAATTTTTTCCTCTTTTCTGTGATATAACGCGAAACGTTGCTCATAGTCCTGAAGATAATCGTGTCCTACATGATTGTCAAAACTTACAGCAAGAGCATCAGAAAGGATATTTGGAATGGCATCACGGTTTCGTTTCTCATCTTGACCATCAGCGATTTGAATGGAATCCATCAACGCTAGATAAATGGCACGATCCCTACACCACTTCTCAGTGGTGTTAACCAACCAATCAAACTCTGCTACTACATCATCCAAAGATGATACTAAATGCAGAATGTCTTTGTAAGATTGTTCATTAATGTCTTTGCGTCTCTCGACTTCAATACCTAAAACCTCTTTTGTTGGAAGTTCATTGTATTCTTCAACAAACGAACTAATCTCTTCAAATACGATTCTTTGATTAGTATTTTCAAAGTATTCTTTTTTGATAAAGGGTATAACCTTTCTTAAATATTCTTCATTATGTAAAAGGTTTCTAAGAACTAGAAACTCAATTTTCTCCATAACTAAATTCCTTTCGTGCAATGTCGTCAAGCTGTTTCATTACTTCTTCGGTAAAATACACTTCAGGTTCTTTTAGAATCTGTTTAGCGTATAGTTTTTTACCATCAATTTCATAACGACCTGCTACATTCTTCCAAAGTCCACCAATCTCACCAAGTTCCAAAAGACCATAGTAACGATCAAGACCGCGCTCATCATAATACAAACGGATTTCAACATCTTTGTTCTCCTTACTCAGACGCGATTTGTGAGTCTTAGCCTTGATAATATT
>Ga0194128_10009165_pt1 | contig 12230 bp, 14 predicted proteins | sample TA2KigCa65mmetaG_FD_148650 | JGI IMG/M metagenome (GOLD analysis project Ga0194128, IMG submission 148650) | Freshwater microbial communities from Lake Tanganyika, Tanzania - TA2015037 Kigoma Deep Cast 65m | ecosystem: Environmental > Aquatic > Freshwater > Lake | place: Tanzania: Lake...
TCCTGGGGCCACACGTGCCCTTGCCCCTGCCACACCGCCACACCGCCACACCTCGAGGGTGTCCCCCCCGAAAATGCTCCTACAGCCCGATGCGGTCCACAGGCTGGCGCCTGAGGATTCTGCCGAAGCGCTCCACGCCGGTCAGGGCTTCCATCTGCGTGCTCCCTCCCGTTTGTTTATCTTCAGGGTATTGGTCAGGGCCGGCGCCCTCACTTCAAGGCGCGCCCTAGAAAATGTTCGCACAACCCCATCCCGAGCAACGAGGATCGATGGCCCCCGACTCCTTCCAGCCGGCAAAACTGCCCTACAGGTATGAGTTTGACGTCGCCGAGGCCGAGGCCATCGCCGCGTGTAATCGCCAGCACGGTTTTGCCGTGGTCAAAGGGGTGCTCACCCCCGGCCAGGTCGAGCAGTTCAGGGAGAGCGTCTGGCGCGTCCTCGACCCCGAGCGCACCCTTAAGCCGGGGGAGACCCGGGTGCAGACCGACTTCATCGAGCACGCCCCGCCGCTGTGGGATCTTTTGGCGCACGAGGATTTTCTCCGCCTCAACCGGACCATCCTCGGCGCCGATGACCTGACCGTCCACCGCTCGGCCGCCATCTTAAAGAACGCCGGCGCCGGCCCCGTGGTCTGGCACACCGACTGGCATGGGTACGGCCCCCTGCCGGCCCGCACCCCCAACGAGATCCTCAACCGGGGCGAGTGGCCCAACGGCATGTGGTTCTACCTCAACGGCACCCACCCCGAACGCGCCGGCCTGGCGGTGATCGCCGACTCCCATCCCATCGCCTGGACCGGGCCGGAGGGCTTTGCCTTTACCCCGGAGCGCCGCTCCTTCCACCGCCCGGGGACCGAGCCCAAATCCTACGACCAGTTCGACGTGCCCGGGGTGGTCCCCCTCTTCACCGAGCCGGGGGACCTGATCATCTTCGACACCCGCACCTACCACGCAGCCTTCCCCCACGGGGGCAGCGAGGCGCGCCTCTCCTGCGGCTTCATCTTCCGGCCCACCTCCCCCCCCTTCCGCGCCCCCTGGGAGCGGACCGAGAGCGCCCGCCGCTTCTGCGCCGCCCTGCCCTTCCAGCTGCAGCCCTTCGTCCGCGAGTACACCGGCCTGGACCCGGCCTGGAAACTGGCGGAGGGGAAATGACCCCGGCGGCCTTTCCCCGGGTTCGGCCGGGCAGGGAAGGACGCGGCAGGGGCACGGCCAGTGCGGAGCCATAGCGGGCAGGGTGGGCAAGTCCGCGCCTTAGGAAAGGCCAACGCGGGCCGCTCCCCGCCGCACCTCAGATAGTCTACTCGCCCATGAAAGAAAAACAGCCATGACCCATCCCCGCATCATCCAGGGCGGCATGGGCGCCGGGGTCTCCGGCTGGCGCCTGGCCCGGGCGGTGGCCGCGGCCGGGCAACTCGGCGTGGTCTCTGGCACCGCCCTTGAGAGCATCCTGGCCCGGCGCCTGCAACCGGGCGACCCAGCGGGCCACATGCGCCGCGCCCTGTCGCATTTCCCTTTCCCCGAGGGTGGCCCGACGCGCCCTGGACCAGTAGTTCATTCCCAGCGGCAAGGCCCCAGACGCCCCTTTCCTCCCCCTGCCCGTGTACACCGCCGACCCGGACCCGCACCTGCTCGAACTGACAATGCTGGGCAACTTCGCCGCGGTCTGGCTGGCCAAGGAGGGCCACGCCGGGGTGGTGGGGGTCAACTACCTCGAAAAGATCCAACTTCCCCTCCTGGCCTGCCTGTATGGGGCCCTGCTGGCCGGGGTGGATTACGTGTTGGTGGACGCCGGTATCCCCCGCGAGATCCCCGGCGCCCTCGACGCCCTGGTCGAGCACCCGGAGATCTCTCTCAAGTTACATGTGGAAAGCGGCCCTGCCGAAGCGGATTTCCGCGCCCGCTTTGCCCCGCACCAGCTCTTCCTCGGCGAGTTGCCCCCCCTTTGCGGCGCCCGTACTTCCTGGCCATCATTGCCTCAGTGACCCTGGCCCTGGCCAAAATGGCCCCCGGCCAGGTGGATGGCTTTGTCATCGAGGGCCCCACTGCCGGGGGCCACAATGCCCCGCCCCGGCGCCACTTGCAACTCGACGGGCGCGGCCAGCGGCTGTAGGGGCCGCGCGACGAGGTGGACCTCGACAAGATCAGGGCCCTGGGCCTGCCCTTCTGGCTGGCGGGGGGGTATGCCGATCCCCTGCGCCTGCGCCAGGCCCGGGAAGCCGGCGGGGCCGGGGTGCAGGTGGGCACAGCTTTCGGGCTATGCCGGAAGTCTGGTCTGGAGACGGGGCTCAAGCGCACGCTGCTCGCATAGGTGGAGGGCGGCCAGGTCGATATCTTCACCGACCCCCTGGCCTCGCCCACCGGCTTCCCCGTCAAGGTGGCCCAACTGGAGCACACTCTATCCGACAGCGCCGAGTAGGCCCGGCGCTCTAGGGTCTGCAACCTGGGGTACCTGCGCTCCACCTACCTGACCCCCGCCGGCGAGTTAGTGGCCCGGCACCTGCAAAAAGGCAGCGTCCTGGAGGAGACCCAGGGGTGCAAGTTCCTCTGGAAACGCCTGCGGGCCAATATCGGCCTGCCCCAGCAGCGGCCGGGCGGGTACCGCGAAAAACCCGTGTCACCCTGGGGGAGGGGATTGAGGCGGTCTAGCAACTGCGGGAGGCGGGGCAGCAATCCTACAGCGCCGCCGAGGTGATCGCTTACCTCTTGGCAAAGGGCCGGGCATGATTAGGGTCGGCATGGAGGGCCTGGGCCTGGGCCTGGTGGCCCAGGCCCACCTTAAATAGTAACGCAACCACCCGCTGGCCAAGGTGGTGGCCGTCTGCGATTTGAATGAGAAAGCAGCCCGGGCCTTTGCCAGCCAACACCGCGTCCCCCAGGTCTACACCTCCTACACCGAGATGCTCGAAAAGGCCGGCATCGACCTGGTGGACATCGGCACCCCCACCTTTCTGCACGCCCCCATGGCCCTGGAGGCTGGGCGGGCCTGCAAACATCTCCACTGCGAGAAGCCCTTCTGCCGGAACGTGGGCGAGGGGCTGGAGGTCTGCTTGGAGGTGGAGGGGCGGGGGCTGAAGCTGCTGGTGGGCGAGACCTACGTCTTCCTCGCCTCCCACCTCAAGGCCCGCGCCTTGATCGAGGCGGGCCAGATCGGCCGTCCTTTGCAGATCCGCCAGCGGCACGGGGCCTGGCTGGAGCGGCCGCAGGCCCAGGTCTACAGCGGCCCGGCCGAGCGCAATTGGCGGATCGACCCGGCCAAGTCGGGCGGCGGGGCGTACCCCTGGATCTTCGATCACGCGGTGCATTTCTTCGCCACCGCCGAGTACCTGATCCCCGGCGGGCGCATCGCTCAGGTCTTTTCGGTGCCCGCCCGCAAGGCCCAGGCCCCAAAGCAGCGGGGCGCCGCCCACGATCCCTACACCACCGCCGAGCTGGACATCCCCCTGATCACCTGGAGCTACAAGGACCCTGCCTGCCAGGGGGTGTGGATGCGGGCCGAGCGCCTCAGCGGCAAGTACGATTTCATGCGCGGCTTCAGCACCTGCGTGGTGGGCGAAAAGGGGATGATTGAGGTGCTGGGCGAGGGCGGAGGGAATCTCTGGTGGGAGGGACAGCAGTAGCACCTGGTCCTCCACCGCGACGGACAGCCTACCCAGTGTTTCCGCTTCGAGGAGGGGAGGGACGAGATCTGGGATTCGGAGATCTCCTACTACAGCCAGGGGCATATCAACCAGGTACACCACCTGCGCGACAGCATTCTCCACGATACCCCGCCCCGCTACGGCGGCCAGGACGGCGTACACGCGGTGCGCTGCACCCTGGCCGCCATCCGCTCTGCCCAGGAGGAGCGGCCGGTGCGGGTGGCGGAGATCGGCCGCGAGTACACCGCCTACTGACCCGCATGCGCCATCTGGCCTTCCTGCTCCTGCTCTTCCTGGCTGGGCCGCTGCGGGCAGCGCCCCCCTTGCAGGTGGCCGTGGACCCCCGCACCGAACTTTTGACCACGGTGCAACTGCTCAGCTCCGAGGTGACCCTGACCGCCTACCCCAGCCCGTATCTCTACCAGCTCTACCGCTATTTCTTTTCCTTCCGACAGCACCGCGCCGTGCGCCTGCTCCACGAACTGATGTCCCAGCACCCCTGGCCCGACCCCTATCACTACGCCGTCCTCTCCCTCACCGCTCCTCCGGAATTGGCCTGGCGGCTGCCGCCCCCCGAGGCCGGCGCGGGAGGGCTGATGGGCGAGGAGATGATGCGGGACTGGGTGGCGGCCCTGCGTGAATTTGCCGCCCAGAGCGCCTTCGAGCGCTTCTTCGCCCAGCAGATTCCTTTCTACTACCACCTGGTCGAGCAGGTGGGGAAAAAGCTGCGGGGCGAGGATCTGCTCGGGCCGCTGGAGGCCTATTACGGCATGGGCCTGGACGAGTACCACCTCGTGCTCAGCCCCCTGCTCCACCGGGGCGGCTTCGGGCCCCTGCTGCCCCTGGGTGAGGGACGCCGGGCCGGGTACGCCATCGTCGGGCCGGACGCCCTGATCGGCAAGCGACCCACCTACAGCCTGCGCCATCTGCGCGAGCTGGTGTGGCACGAGTTCGGGCACTCCTTCATCAACCCGCTGACCGCCACCCGAGGCGAACAGTTGCAGGCCCAGGCCGGGCGTTTCGCACCCTTGCAGGAGAGGATGGCCGCCACCGGCTACCCCACCTGGGAGAGCTGCGTCAACGAACACCTCATCCGCGCCATCACCGCCCGCCTCTGGCGCCAGGCCGAGGGCGAGGAGGCGGGCCATCGCGCCACCCAGGCCGAGTTGACCCGTGGCTTCACCTACGCACCCGCCCTCTACCACCTGCTCGCCGAGTACGAGACCCACCGCGCCAAGTACCCCAGCATCGCCGCCTTCTTGCCGCAACTGCTTGCAGTGTTTGAAGGGGATCCCCAGAAATAGGCGGCGGGGAGAGGGCGCCTGAGCAGGCGGGCAGGCCGCGAATACACGCAGCGGCAGGGGGTGGGTTTCCTCTAATTTTGGCCCAGGGATGAAAGGCCCGAGGGGAATGGCCTCGGAGCCGGCCAGGGATGGCCGGCGAGAATGAGCGCAAGGGCCCTCTCACCGACCCCAACAAGAACGCCCCGCGGTAAACCGCGGGGCGCCGTCATCTTGCAGGATCAGAAGGGAGGCTCAACCACCCATGATGCGGAAGCCCCCGTCCACGTAGATCACCTCTCCCGTGATCCCCCGGCTCAGATGGCTGCACAGGAAGAGCGCCGTGTCGGCGACCTCCTCGATCTCGGTATTGCGCTTGAGCGCTGCACGCTCGGCGTGCATCCGGTGCATGGCCGAAAAGTCCTTGATGCCCCGCGCCGCCAGGGTGCGCAGCGGGCCAGCCGAGAGCCCGTTGACCCGGATGCCCTTGGGACCCAGCTCGCCGGCCAGGTAGCGGATGCCCGCTTCGAGCGCGGCCTTGGCCACCCCCATGACATTGTAGTTGGCTATCGCCCGCTCGCTGCCCAGATAGGTCAGGGCAACGATCCCGCCGCCCTCGGTCATCAAGGGCTCGGCGCCCCGGGCCAGGCAGTTGAGCGAAAAGGCGCTGACGTCCAGGGCCAGGTGGTAGCCTTCGCGGGAGGTGTCGGTGTAGCGGCCGTCCAGGTCCTCGCGGCGGGCAAAGGCAATGGCGTGGACCACCGCGTCGAGCCGGCCGCACTCCCGGCCCAACAGGGCAAAAGCCTCGCCCACCGACTCGTCCCTGGTCACGTCGCAGGAGACCAGCAGGGGCGCCTGTTTCAACTCCCCCACCAGCTTGTCGATCTCCTGTTTCTCGCGTTCCCCCAGGTAGCCCAGGGCCAGCCGGCAGCCCTCCCGGTCCAGGGCCTTGGCGATGGCCCAGGCAATGCTGCGGTGGTTGGCCACCCCAGCCACGTACGCGAGTTTGTCCTGCATCAGCATAGAAAAGGCTCCTTTTTACTTTTTTCCCTCAGGGTCATCAAAGATACGCTTTTCCCGCTGAAAAATCCTCTCCCACTCCGCGATCTGCGCCTCGCTGAGGGGCACCTCGCGCCACTTCTCCTCCGCTGCCGGCAAGGGCTGCGGCCGGGGCGGTGGCTGGGCCAACTCCCGCTCGAAGGCGCCGGCGCCCGTTACCCGCACCCGGTGGCGCTGGGCAAAGCGGGCGACCTCGCGGTCCGTGGAGATCACGCGCAGATCTCGGGCTCCGTGCCGCTCCTGCACCGCCTCCTTGATCAGGTCGTCGGCCTTGAGCGGGACCCGCGAGAAGACCACCTGCACCGGGCCGGCAGGGGCGGGCTCTCCCTGCCCCGCGCCGCCGTCGAAGAACAACGTTACCCGCGCCCCGCGCTGCCGGGCATAGCCATTCAGGGCCTGGACCAGGGCCTGGCGCGCCCGCTGGAGGCTGGTCCTTTCGTAGTGGCTGAACAGGGCCGAGGTCTTGATCAGGTTGTAGCCATCGACCAGGAGGTGCTCGCCCATCACTCGCCCAGGCGCAGGCCGCTGCGGTTGAGGCGGTAGTCCACCACGCCGCTCCCCTCGTACCCGGGCAGCTGCCGCAGCCGCCCCAACTCCTCCTTGAGCGCGGCAAGCTGTCCCTCCCGGCAGATCAGCAGGGCGAAGCCCCCGCCCCCGGCCCCGGTGAGCATGCCCCCCTCGCAGTGCCGGCGTAGGTGGGGCGCCGAGAAGAGTTGCCAGATCAGCGGGCTGGTGGCCTCCGGGTCCAGGGTGCAGCGCAATTCCCAGTACCGGCTGGCCATCTCCCCCAACCCCGCATAGTCGCCCCCGCTGAGGGCCTCCACCATCCGGTCGTGGATGGCCAGGGATTCGCGGATGGCCGGGTACCGCGCCGGGTCGCGGGTGAGGTACGCGTCGAGCACCACGTTGAGGCCCCGCGTGGCCAGGCGGGCAATGCCAGTGTTGAAGAGCACCACCCGCTGGGCGAACCGCGCCTCGTCGATGGGGATGAAGCGCACCTGCGGGGCCGGCAGTCCCAGGGTGGGCGGGGCGTAGAAATCCTTGACCGCGCTAGGGCCCCCACAGGCGCCCCGCGCGTCCTGCCAGCCGCTGTTGAGACCCACGCTCTGCTCCAAAAGCAGGCTCTGGTCGTAGAGGGCGGGGTATTCGCCCTCGGGCGTGGCGATGGGATGGCCGGCCAGGCGGTACAGGGCCTTGAGGATGGCCGCGGCCAGAATGCTGCTGGTCCCCAGCCCCGAGCCCTGGAGCACCTTGCTCCTCGTCTGCACCTCCAGGCCGCCCCCGCCGGTGTAGGCGGCCACCTGCCCGACGATGTCCGCCTCTCCCTCGAGCACGATGCCGGTGTGGACCAGGGCCTGCTTGATCAGCCGCAGGGACTCGTCCCCGCCCCGGCGGTAGGCGAAGAAGCGCTTGTGCTGGACCGCCGGCGCCTCGGCGGGGGAAAGGACCAGCTCGTCTTCAAATCCCGTGGAGCGGGAGCGCAACCATAGGCCTTGTTCGGACAACCGGCGCACCGCCACACGCAGGGGCGGGCCAGGGACAGCCTCGCCCTCCCGTTGCAGATCGAAGCCGGCGTTGAGGGTCTTGCCCCCCTGCTCCTTGGTGCGCAGGTGGTTGTCCGAGGCGTTGGCGCTGGAGATCCCCAGGCGCAGCGGCGCCTCGACGGTGAACTGCACGCCATAGTCCTGAGGGCTCATTGCTGCGGCCGGCGCCAGGGCCCCCAGAGCTTCAAGGCTCTGGCGCAGATCCTGGCGCTGGAGCTGGTTGATCCGCGCCTCGTACGCCCCCGGCAGCCGGTCCAGGGCCCGCTCCCCCTTGAGCGCGGCGATCTCCTCGCCGTCCAGGCCGCAGACCGGCAAAGCCCCCCCCCCACCGCATGCAGCCAGCAGCCGGTACAGGTCCGCCTGGATGCGGCACAGGCGCATGCCGCGCAACAGGCGCGCCGAGCCCTGCAAGGCATCGGCGTACCCGCCCAGCCGGTCCAGCATCTCCAGAATGGCCGGGCCCTGGCCCGCCAGCGGCTCCAGCAAGGGCCGGTGGTCCTGGTCCTGCAACTGATCGACGAGCTGGATCAGCGCTTCAGCCGGAGTGCTCACAGTTTCTCCCTTCCACCAGGTATTCCAGCGCGTCCCACATCCTCAGGCTTACCCCCGGCTGGCCGCGCTCAGGGCCCTGCACAAAACGCGAATGGCCCAGCCCCGCGGGCCGGGCATTGGCCTCCAGAAACACCGGCACCACTGCCCCGGATTCCCCCAGGGCCAGCACCAGATCCAGGCCCGCCAGCAGCAGGCCAGCAAAAAGCCCGGCGGCCGCTTCCGCCTCCTCTATTATTCCTGCCCAGGCCGGTGCTGGCATCGGTGCCGGCCGCCCGTCACCCCGCCGCACCAGGTGGGGCAGCACCTCGTCGATGGGCAGGCAACGCGCCCCCTGGCTGCCGGCTGCCGGCTGGTCTGGCCCCGCCCCCACCTGGGCGTACCCAGATTCGGCCCAGCAGCGGCCCTCGGCCGCCGCCAGGTTGAGCCGCAGGCTCAGGGTATGGCTCCGGCCGGTCCCTGGATCGCGGAAGACCAGGTCGTCTGCCCTTTCCTGAAGCAGCGCATCGCCCTGGGACCAAAGGGCTTGGAGATGGCGCTCCAGGCCGGCCTCCTCACCGCGGGCGAAAAACGCCACCCCTTCCCCCTCAGTGCCCCGGTTGGGCTTGACCACCACCTCCCCCAGCCGCCGCAACCACGCCCTGGCCTCCTCCTGGTCGCCGGGGCCGCAGCGCCTCCAGGCGGGCACCCGGACCCCGGCGGCTCCCCAACCCTCCAGGCTACTCCCCTTGTCGTCGGCCAGGCCCGCCGCTCCGGCCGGATTGACCTGCGGGCAGGCCAGGCGCGCCGACCACCGATGGTGCAACCCCTGCTCCCGGCTGCCCAGACAGAGGAAGTGGGCGCTATGCGAGACCAGGGGCGAATCCAGTTCTGCCTCGCGCAGGCACGCGCCCTCCGCGTCGAGCCAGAGGGCCCGGCTGAGTTTTCCGCCCTCGTCCAACCAGTCGAGATGGACCCCCAGCGGGGCGAAGCGCGGCCGGCCCTGGCACGCCGCGTCGCGCACTAGCGCGTCCACTGCCAGCGGATAAAACTCGTGGGTGAACAGCGGAGAGGCGGCAAAACACAGCGCGTGGCGCCACCGCCCGCCCCAACCCGCAGCTTCGGGCGACAGCGGCCTGGGGGCTATACACACCTCGGGGGCCAGAGCCTCGCTGAGCACCGCCCCGGCCGCCAGTTCGATCAGTCGCCGGCCGTACCCCGGCGCGGCGTCCAGCAGGTTCACCTGAGCCCAGCGGCGCCGGCGCAGGTGGTGGCGGCAGTCGTCCAGCGCCTTTTCCAACGCCCCGTACAGCGCCGGCCCGGTCGGACCGGGCTGGCGCTGCCAGCGCCCTCGCCAGGCGGGCAGGTCCTCCAGTTGCGCCAGGAGCAGGTACTTGAAAAAGACGCTCAGCTGGTCGTCGCCCAGGGGGCTGCCCTGGGGCAGTCCCAGCGCCTGGACCGCCTGCTCGCCGGCCCGTTCCAGGCCGGCCTCAGTGTCCGCCGTGGCCCGGCTCCGCCTTTTTGGCCGGGGGCTTTTCTTTTGCCGGTTCTTCTTTATGAACCGCCGCCTCGTGCTGGGCTGCTTGCCCGTGTTCGGCAGCTTCGGGCTTGCCGGCCGCCTCGTGTTTGGCCTCGACCGCCGGCATGGCCTCGGCGTGGCCGTGAGAGGCGGGGGAGCTGGTCAAAAGCGCCGCCTGCCCGGGATGGACCCCCAGCCAGCGCACCCGGCCGGTCTGGATGTCGTACACCGCGCCCAGCACCCGCAGCTTGCCGCTGATCACCAAATGGCGGACCTCCTCGCTGCGGGAGAGAATGTCGCCAATGGCCTGGAAGACATTGGCCTCGATAGCGGCGGGAATCAGTTGGTCCACGCTGAGGTCCGGGTGCTGATGGCGGGCCGCTTCGACGGCAGGAACGACGTTGTCCACCAGCGCCGGGATATGGCCGTGTACCTCGGCCCCTTTGACCACCGCAGTGACCGCACCGCAACCCGTATGGCCCAAAACCACACACAGAGGGGTGTTGAGATGCCCCACGCCGTATTCGATGGTGCCAATCTCGTCCACGTCCGCCACGTTGCCGGCCACGCGCACGGTGAACACGTCGCCCAAGCCCTGGTCGAAGACGATCTCGGGGGGCAACCGCGAGTCGGAGCAGGTAAGCACAGTGACAAAAGGATGTTGCCCCTTGGCGGTTACCTCCCGGCGAGCCTGGTCCCGGCGCAGTTGGAGCATCTTGCCCCTGGCGAAACGGGCATTTCCTTTCTGCAACTCCTTGAGGGCCTGGTCGGCGGTGGGGGCATCGGCGGCCCAGCCAAGGGCCGGCAGGGTCGCCACGCCGACCAAGACCAGCCAGTGCCGGGGGTTGCGCTTTGGGGTCTTACGCCTCTCTTCTTCATAGGCAGGTTTCATGCAAAATATCCTCTCCTCCGGCGCCGGTCAAGCAGGCCGCCGGCCTGGGTGGTGCAGGGGACGGGACCAACTCCAATTCCACCCACCCCGCGCGCTCCGCCCCGTCCCTGCTCTGGTCGGATCTGAGGCTCAGCCAAAAACTTGAGTATCCCCGCGCCCAGTGGCACGCCCCTTGCCTCCATGCTGGCCGGCCCCCAACCCACCCCCTTTCCGAGGAGGTCGATCATGCGTTTTGCTAATGTTTTGCTGACTCTGGGCTGGGCCGCCGCCCTGCGGGCTACCTCCCCAAGCAAGGTGGTGTTCAGCCAACTGACACAAATAATAGTTAGAGACTATGATAGAGGACCATCAGACTAGTTCTGTTGACTCCGTACCTTAGATATAATAAAAACGGGCGGCACCCGCATTGGGCGTCGGCGCTCTTTTTCTGAGATCCTAACCTGCTCAGCAGCAGCTCGGGGCCCTTGGGCATCCGCTCTGTGAGACAACGCCTGGGGCACTCGGGCTGAAAAACCAGGATGGAATACCTGCATGCCATCGAGGCCGAGGCGCATCCCTCCGACGCGCTGTCATACTAACTGCCCCCCCTGACCACCTCATGCACCACGACCAGCGCCTCGTCCGGCGCCGGCTCGCCCATGGGCGCGATCCAGCCCTCTCCCTCCCGCACCTCGCAGCGCTCACCTGCACAGGCCGGGCACAGCGCGCTCAGGCGCGGCCGGCAGGGGCAGTCCAGGCCCTCCAGGACGTGCGAGGGCTCCTGCCAGGCCGGGTAGACTTGGACTGTGCGAATGGCGGTCCTTCGGAGGCCCCAGAGCATCGAGGGGGCTGCCAGCGGGGCCATCACCGCTCACTCCCCACCTGCGGTTATCCCGCCGGCTGGCCGGCGGCGATCAGCACATACTACCCCAGGGCCTTCAGGGCCTCCATCACGTTGATCTCGTACATGGCGGGGTCTCCTTGTTATTGCGAAAAGGGCCAGACGTTAATGTCGGCCGAATCGGCGTTGGCTATCCAGCTTTGGGAGGTAACCAGGGAGTCGATGTACAGGACGTTGCTGTAAAACCCCGAGGCCTCCACCGATGGAGAGGGGAGGACGCTGGTGCAGGCGGCCTCCCCGCGATCCAGGCCCCACTCGACCACCCCGGAAGACCCGGAGGTATCGCAGAGGACATTGGAGAGGATCTTGTTCTTGGCGTCGGGATGCCCGACGCGGCGAAGGCCGACGGCGATACGCCGCACCCCCAGGCGCATCCCGACGGTGTTCTGCTCGTAGAAGTAAACCGTCTTGATTACACCCAGGGGATTGCGGCCCGGAAAATCGTTATGGTCGGCCGGCGTCTGGTCGCGGAAAAGGGAGTCGCCCTGGACGTATTGCGGCGAGGCAAAAGCATAGTGTAAAGTCTTAGGGTAAATAGACAGTAGATTGATGTTCACCCGGCCGCTTCCGCGATCCGGGAATCTTTCCGGTCGTGCCGCACTTGGGACGGAGTCCGGTAGCCATGCCGTTCGAAGATCCACTGGGAGTTGTGCAGGTCCTTGAAAGCCAGCAGCGCCAGCCTCAGTTCCTCGATGGTGTCGAAGTTTATCACCCACAGCAGGTTTTCCTTGAGCAGGCGGATGAAGCGCTCGGCACCGCTGACATGACCCCGTAAAGTTGCGCCAGTCGGGATGTGAGTATTTCTTCAGATCGACGGAGGGATACTCATGAAGCGAAAAGTCCACAGCGTCGAAGAGATCATTCGGATTCTGCGCCAGGCCGACGGTGGCG
>Ga0194128_10009169_pt1 | contig 12227 bp, 11 predicted proteins | sample TA2KigCa65mmetaG_FD_148650 | JGI IMG/M metagenome (GOLD analysis project Ga0194128, IMG submission 148650) | Freshwater microbial communities from Lake Tanganyika, Tanzania - TA2015037 Kigoma Deep Cast 65m | ecosystem: Environmental > Aquatic > Freshwater > Lake | place: Tanzania: Lake...
ACGCCGGCCGCGTCGGCGATGCCGCCCGCGGCAATCACCGGCACGCGCACCGCGGCCACGATCTGCGGCACGAGCGCCAGCGTCCCGGTTTGTGTCGTCAGGTCGCTCGTCAGGAACATCCCGCGGTGGCCGCCCGCCTCGACGCCCTGGGCGATGACCGCGTCGACGCCGCGTGCCTCCAGCCAGCGCGCCTCCTCGACGGTCGTCGCGGAAGACAGGATCGTCGCGCCCGACTGCTTCACGCGCGCCACCAGTTCGGGCGCGGGCAGCCCGAAGTGAAAGCTCACGACCGGCAGCCGCAGCTCCTCGACGAGATCCGCCCTGGCCGCGTCGAACGACAGGCGCGGCGGTCCGAACTCGCCCGGCGGCGGGTCGACGCCGAGCTCCCGGTAGTACGGCTCCAGGGCGGCCATCCACGCCTGTTCGCGCGCGCCATCGGGCTCCGGCTGCGGATGGCAGAAGAAGTTGACGTTGAACGGGCGGGACGTCCGCGCGCGGATGGCCGCCACCTCGCCACGAATGTCGTCGAGTCCGAGCAGCGCGCACGGCAGCGACCCCAGGCCGCCGGCGTTCGAGACGCCGATCGCAAGCGCGCTCCCCTGCACCCCGGCCATCGGCGCCTGCACGATCGGCAGCTCGATGCCGAGGAGGTCGGTGAGGGTCACGACCTCACCCTACCGTGCGGGGGTACGGCGGTGCGAGGGTCCCTGTTTCCTGTATCGCCGAGGGGTTTGGACGGCGGACGCACCGCGACTTCGCGCTGTTCCTCGACATCGCCAGAGGATCGCTGATGGAGTGCCAGAACCATCTGCAGGACGCCGTCGACCGCAAGCACCTCGCCCCCCGCGATTTCACCGAGCTTGACAGCCTGGCCCGGCGCGCCGGGGCGGCCGTCGCGCGGCTCCAGCGGCATCTCAGAGGATCCCATCCATCCTGATCGGATGCATCGAACCCGACGACACCCGTCCACTGGCATTGGCCCAGGATCCCCTCGAACCGCACCCTCGCACCCCCGCACCGCACTCTCGCACCTTCGCACCCTCGGACGCACCCCCGCACCCCCGCACCCCTCGCACCCTCGCGCGGTGCGCCTACTTCACCGCCAGGAGTCCCTTGTCCGCGATCTCGAACCGCCTCGGAAACCGCGCCGCCAGCCGCTCGCTGTGCGTGACGACGATCAGGATGTTCTGCTGGCGGCGGTGGAGGTCGACGAGGAGCGCCGCGACCGCTGCGGCCGTGGCTTGATCGAGGTTGCCGGTCGGCTCGTCGCAGAGCACGAGCCGGGGCTGGCGGATGAGGGCGCGGGCGAGCGCCACGCGCTGTTTCTCGCCGCCCGACAGCGCCGCCGGCCGATGGTCGATCCGGTCGGCCAGGCCCACCTGCTCGATGAGCGCGTGGGCGCGGCGCCGGTCCTCCGCCGCCGTCCCGCGCGCCACGAGCGTCGGCACGAGCACGTTCTCGAGCACCGAGCACTGCGGCAGCAGACAGTGGTCCTGGAACACGAAGCCGATCTGCGCGTTCCGGAACTCGGCCAGCGCGGCGGGCGGCAGCGTGAACGGATCGCGCCCGTCGAGCGTGATCGTGCCGGACGAGGGCGCGTCGAGGGCGCCCAGGAGGCAGAGGAGCGACGTCTTGCCGCTGCCCGACGGCCCCGTGATCGCCGCGGCGTCGCCGGGAGCCAGGGAGAAGCTGACGCCGGCCAGCACTTCGAGCGGGCCGCGCGGCGTGGGATACGTCTTGCCGACGGCGGTGACCTGCAGCATCAGAGAATGGGGTCGGAGGTCATTTTAGGAGGACAGGGACAATCACGAATCACCTGTCCACTGTCCTCGAAAGATCACCTCCGACCCCTTTGTACACCTCCAGCAGCCGATCGGCGGAGTGCTGGATCGTGAAACAGGCCCGGACGCCCGAGAACGCCCGGTCGGCCAGCGCCGCGCGCAGCGCCGGCGCCGTCGCGACGCGGAACAGGCCGTCGGCGATCCCGTCGGCATCGGCGTCGACCAGCAGGCCGCCGCCGGTCCGTTCGACCATCTCGGTGAAGCTGCCGCGGCGCGGCTGCACGACGGGCACGCCGCTCGCCATCGCCTCGAGCACGAACATCCCCTTCGGCTCGTCGTAGGTGGCCGGCACCGAGAGCACGTCGAGGCCGCGCAGGAACGCGAGCTTCCCCGCCCGGTCGAGCTCGCCGCGGTACGCGAACTCGCCCCCGAGCCCGGCCGCCTCCAGCGTGCGCCGCACGCCGTCGAGGTACGGCTGGCCGTCGCGCGGCAGGTAGCCCGCCGCCTCGAGGCGCATCGACATGCCGCTCGTGCGCCGGCGCAGGCGCACGTACGCGTCGGCGAGCACGTGCAGCCCCTTCTCGGGCGCGACGCGCGCGAAGTAGCCGACGACGAAGCCGGGATCCGAGGTCCGGGATCCGGGATTCGATCGTTCGTAGCCGTCGAGATTGACCCCGAGCGGCACCACCGAAACGCTGGCCGGCGGAATCCCGAGGTACGCCGACATGAACCCGGCGCAGTAGTGGCTCACCGCGACGAACCGGCCGATCGTCGAGAGCTGTTCGCGGATGAGTGCGACGGCCTTTTCGCGGTACTGCGGGAGCAGGGCGTCGAGAAACAGCTCCTCGCCCTGGAGCGTGCAGCAGACCGGACGGCCGAACGCGCGCCTGAGCGGCGCCGCCAGCGAGATGAGCAGCGAGTTCGGCAGGTCGATGACGTCGGGGAGCGGATCGGCGGCGATCACCTCCACGAGCTTCTCGAACTCCTTGCGCAGCACGCCTCGATCACCCTGCAGCATCGAGATCGTGAGATCCCCGAGCAGCCGCGCGTCGGTCGACACGGCGCGGCCGGCGAACGCCCGGATGACGCGCGGGGAGTCCCAGAGCCGGTCGAGGACGCGAGGCGTCCTCCGGAACAGCGCGACGTGCTGCTGGAGGTAGACGCTGATGCCCCCGAAGAGCACCCGGCCGCGGCTGACGTTCGGCTCGTCGGGACGCGTCGGCGTATACACCGGCTGGAGCGTGACGTCGTGCCCGCGGCGGAGCAGCTCCCGCGCCAGCGCGTTGTCGCGCGTACAGCTCCCGCAGTACATCCCCGCGGCGCCGGCCGTGATCTGGAGGATGCGCATTCACCCTGTCACAAGTCACAAGTCACAAGTCACACGTCACAAGTCACAAGTCACAAAGCCAATCACAAATCACGAATCGCAAGTCACGAATCGCGAATGCTCACACCCGGAAGGCGCCATCGAACAGGAGCCAGACTCGCTTCTGACTTGTGACTTGTGACTTGTGACTTCTGACTTGTGACTTGTGACTTCTTTCCTGTCAATCCAGCGGCGCGGATTGAAACGCCCTCGCGCGGAACAGGAACTCGACGATGTTCCCCTCGTGCGGCTGGAGCCAGTTGAGCTGGGTCGTGGGCACCGGCCCGAGATTGAGACGATCGATGTGAACCGCGTCGAGGAGCTGCCGGCGGAACGGCTCCTGGCACGTAATCGCCGTACAGACGAGCGTCGGACCGATCGCCTCGAGCATCCGCTCCTGCGGACACTCGACGACGGTCACGAAGGGGAACATGTACTCCTGCTTTGCAACAGCAGCATCGGGCGATGCCGCATGGAGCACCGTCGGCAGCAGATAGTCGGCGCGCCCCTGCGCCACCAGCCGCGGCGCCTGCCGGCAGGTCGCGGTCACGTCGGTGACGCCCGGCGCCTGCGCGTCGCGATCGATGGCGCTCGAGATCGCCGCCGCGACGCCGGGCACGGTGAAGGCCGCCAGGCTCGCGTCGGGATGCTCGGGCGGCAGCGGGCGGACGTCCGCCAGGCGCTTCGCGATCGCGTCGGCGATCTCGCGGGTATGGCGGCTCGCCCAGATGCCCGAGCAGTTGATGCAGCTCCGGCCGCTGTTGAGAAAGACGCTCTCGACCATCACGTCGAGATGGCGCTCCCACTCGTCGACCTGGTCGTCGCCGAGCAGGATCTTCGAGAAGCCCGGCCCGTGCGCCTGCACGCGCGGGTTGCCGCGGTAGCGGTCGACCGTCGCCTGCCCGCCGAAGATCAGGCTCCGCGCGCAGCTGTCGAGCACGGCGGCCCCGACGTCGGCTTCGCCCGGATAGATCGCGATGGCCTCGCGCGGAATGCCGGCCTCGATGAAGGCGGCCGTCATCCGGTAGGGCGTCCACGGCTCCTGCGGCCCGGGCTTGAGCACGAGCCCGATCTGCAGCGGAATGATCGGCAGCCAGAGGGTGTGGACGCCTGGCGAGTTCGACGGCAGCACGAGCCCGAGGACCGGGCTCTGCGCCTGATAGCTGATCGGTACCTGCCGCTCCTCACCGTGGCCGCGCGTGAGCACGGCGAGGTCGAGGCCGCGCGTGAGCGACGCCAGGATGCGGCGCATCTCCGCCAGCACGAAGGCGTTCTTCTTCATGTTGGCGCGGCACATCCGCTCGGGCAGCCCCGTGCTCGCCGACTGCGCGTGGACGAACTGCTCAGGCGACTGCGTGCCGTCGCCCATGGGGAGCGTGGCCTCCATGTACAGCTCGCCCGCCCGGCCGACCCGGGTCAGCAGCTCGTCGATGGGAATGGCGCGGAGCGCCTCACGGGCGCGCGCCGCCTTCCGCATGTCGCGCTGGATGAGCCCGCCGTTGGCGCGCCCGATGCGCGCGATCGGCTCGCCGGTGGCAAAGTGCACCACCTGGTCGACATCGAGGCTCTCGTACGGCTCGCCCCACCGGAGGACGGGAAGATTCAGCACGGCGGTCTCTAGTCTCTGGTCTCTAGTCTCTAGTCTCTAGTAGACGCCCACCGTGGTCGTGGCGGCAAATCCGCGGTACGGGCGCACGCCGCTGACGCCGTCCCAGGGATACGCCTCGTACGGCGGCTCGCGCTCCCCCTCGTCGCGCTCCAGGAAGCCCGGCATGAAGAACTCCTTCGTCAGCGTCGTCAGACGCACGCGGCCCGTCTGGCCGTGCTCGACGATCCGCTCGGGGGCGTCGAACTCGACCACCTCGATCACGGCCCGCGGCTGGGGCGGGTAGTAGGCGATCTTGTAGCCGTTGTGGGGCCCCGAGGGCGCGCTCGCGGCCAGCCCCATGAGCGTGTTGCCGTAGGTCGGCGTCATGTAGGCGCCGTCGAGCAGCTCCTCGTGGGCGAAGCGGTTCCACTGCGGGGTGAACTCGGTGCCGCCCGAGAAAATGCCCGTGATCCCGGCCCGCCGGATGGTGGTCTTGTTCGACTCCAGGCGCAGCGCGAGCGCCTCGAGCAGCTTCGGCGTCGTGAACAGGCAGCGGATGTCGTGGCCGGCCGACAGAATCGTGACCGCCTGGTCGATGACGTGGTCCTTGTAGGCCTGCAGGTGGTCGGTCCACCCCTTCTGAATCAGCTTGATGACCCAGCGCGGGTCGAGATCGACGCAGAAGCAGATGCCGCCGCGGTACTGCGCCAGATGCTCCACCGCCAGCCGCAGGCGCCGCGGGCCCGACGGTCCGAGCATCAGCCAGTTCGATCCCGGCGGGAAGCGCTCGTCGGGCAGCGTGGCGCTGAAGAGCTCGTAGTCGATGCGGAAGTCGTCGATGTTGATCCGGGTCTTCGGCACGCCCGTGGTGCCGCCGGTCTCGAAGACATAGACCGGACGGCCCGACAGCCCGCGGGGCACCCAGCGCTCGACCGGCCCCCCCCGCAGCCACTCGTCCTGGAACTCTCCGAACCGGCGGAGGTCGTCGAAGCACGTGATCTCGCGCCGCGGATCCCAGCCCAGCGTCTTCGCGCGCTCGAGCCAGAACGGACAGCCGCTGGCCGGATCGAAGTGCCAGTCGACGACTTCACGCACCCACGCATCGAGCGCGGCGCGCGCTTCGGCGACCTTCTCGGACGACGCGGTCACCACGGATGGCATCTGCATGAGGAACCCCGAACGCGAACGATCCGCACGATCCGAACGTAGTATAGTCGGTCCTTCATGTCGACCGTTCATCCTGATACCTCCACTCCGACACTCACCCCGCTGCAGTGGTTGATCTGCGGCGTCGCCGCGCTCGGCTTCGCCTTCGACTCGTACGAGCTGCTGATGCTGCCGCTCATCGTCCGGCCCGCGCTCGCCGACCTGCTGGCCGTGGCGCCGAACAGCCCCGAGGTCAACGCGTGGGTCGGTACGCTGCTGTACGTGCCGGCGGTGGCCGGCGGAATCTTCGGTCTGCTCGGCGGTTACCTCACGGATCTCTTCGGGCGGCGGCGCGTCCTGGTCTGGAGCATCCTGCTCTACGGCTTCTCCGCGATGGCAGCCGGGTTCACCACGTCGGTCGAGTGGCTGCTTTTCTGGCGCTGCTGTACGTTCGTCGGCGTCTGCGTCGAGTTCGTGGCCGCGGTCGCATGGCTCTCGGAGCTCTTCACCGACCCGAAGCAGCGCGAGCGCGTTGTCGGTTATACGCAGGCGTTCGGCTCGGTCGGCGGGCTCATGGTGACTGGCGCCTACTTCCTCGTCGTCACCTACGCCGACGCGCTCCCGGAGGTGCGTGGCGGCCACGAAGCCTGGCGCTACACGCTCATTTCAGGGGTCATCCCGGCCATCCCGCTGATGCTGATTCGCCCGTTCCTCCCCGAATCGCCCGCCTGGCGCGAGAAGAAGCTCGCCGGCACGCTGCGGCGCCCGAGCTTCGCGGCGCTCTTCGCGCCCGAGTTCCGCCGCACGACGATTGTCACGACCGTCATGATGGCGTGCGGCTATGCCGCCGCCTTCGGCGCCATCCAGCAGATGCCGCGCATCGTCCCGGGGCTGGCCGAGGTGCAGCAGATGCCCCGCGTGGCCCAGGAACAGGTCATCAGCGGCGTGCAGTCGTTCCAGGAGTTTGGCGGGCTGGCCGGGCGCATCCTCCTGGCGTACCTGGCGGCCGTCGTCATCGCCCGCCGGCGGCTGCTCTGGACGTTCCAGATCCCCGGACTGATCTGCGTGCCGCTGGTGTTCTTTCTGACACCGACGGTCGGACTGACGCTGGCGCAGTGGGGCATCTTCTTCGTCGGCATGGCCACCATCGCGCAGTTCAGCTTCTGGGGGAATTACCTGCCGCGCGTCTATCCGACGCACCTGCGCGGCACGGGGGAGAGCTTCGCCGCCAACGTCGGCGGCCGCATGTTCGGGACGATGGCCGCGCTGGTGACCGTCAACCTCGTCGCGTCGATGCCGGGGGCGTCGCTCCCCGTGCGGCTCGCGTACGCGTCGGCGGTCGTCGGCACGACGGCGTACGTGATTGGCGTGGTGGCCAGCTTGTGGCTGCCGGAGCCGAAGCGACAGGAGCTGCCGGATTGAGGTCGGGGACGATTCGCACCTCGTTGAGATGAGCACCGTCCTTGCTTCGTCTGTCGCCATCGCCGCGCTCAGCACGCTCGGCGACTTCATCTGGGCGACCTGGCTGCCCGAGCACCGGGCGATCTACGGCTTCGCGCACGGACTCCTGCTGTTCTGCGCGGTCGGCCTGGTATTCGGCGTGCTCGCCGGACGCGCCGGGGCCGGCGCCGCCGTCGGCGCCGGCATCGGCGCCGCCGCGACGGCCGCCTACTACGTGCTCTCGCCGCTCGTCGGCGACGCCACGATGTTCCTCGTCTGGTTTGCGATCTGGATGGCGCTCGGCGCGTCCTATGCCCGCCTGAGCGGCGGCACGGCGCCCGCGCGCATCGTGCTGGCGCGCGGCGCGATGGCGGCCGCCGCATCGGGGCTCGCCTTCTATCTCATCTCGGGGATCTGGCGGCCCTTCGATCCGCAGGGCTGGGACTACGCCGTCCACTTCGTGGCGTGGACCGTCGCGTACTTCCCGGGATTTGCGGCGCTGCTGCTCGGGGGAACACGCGGTGCGAGGCTGCGGTAGCAGCCTCGCCCTCTCACACCGTCCCGCCTGACGTCGGCAGGAGCGCCTCCGCCGCCGCGGCGCGCAGCGCCTCGGTCCGGCCCGCGAACAGCTCCAGCGCGCGCACGTCCTGCGCCAGCCGCTCGAGCAAATGGCCGCGCTCGAAGCTGTCGGCGCCGATGACCTGCGTGGCGCGCTCCACCGCCCGCTGCGCGGCGCTCGTCGTCATCAGCTTCGCCAGCGACGCGTCGGCCAGGCGCGGGGCCGCGGCCGGCGCCGCCCCCACCGCCGCCTTCCAGGTCATCAGCATCGCCGCGTCGAGCTCGGTCGCCGCGTCCGCCAGCAGCCCCTGCACCGTCTGCTCGCCGGCGGCGGCCGTGCGCGCCGCCCTGGCGGCGGCGAGCGCCTCGCCCAGCGCCCGGCGGCCGATCCCGAGGCCGACGGCGGCCATCAGAATCCGCACGCGCGTCATGATCGGCAGCGTCGCGCCAATCGGCTCGCACGCGGCGTCGGCGAACCGCATGTGTCCGCAGGCGAGCCCCGCGAGCCCCGCCGCCTCGACGCGTTCGCTGTGGACGCCGGCCGCGTCGATCGCCACGACGTAGGCCACGCGCTCGGCGGCGCTCTGCGGGCCGACGACGGCGAGGCCGTGGTCCGTGATCGGAGCGACCCAGCGCGCGCGGCCCGACAGCCGGCCGCCCGCTTCGACGGGGATCTCGTCCGACGACAGTCCCACGGCGGCCACCGTGTCGCCGCGAAACAGCGCCGCAAACCGCGCGTCACCGGCCTCTCCGCCGGAGCCTTGGCGGAGGTGGGCCAGGGTCAGCGCAATCGAGCTGTGAAGCGCGAACGCGACGGCCGCTGCCGGCGACGCTTCCGCCATCGCCTCGACGGCGACGGCCACGGCGAGAAGGCTTGCTGCCGGGTCGAGCAGGCCCGCGCGAGCCGCGCCCTGGATCACGGCGGCAGCCGACGGATCGCGCGCGACGTCGCGGCCAAGGGTGGCGGCCTTGTCCCGCCATGACCGTTCGAGGGCGTCAAGCTCGAAGTTCACCGGCCCATTGTAGGGCGCGGCCCGCGGTGGGGCGATACCTGCGCTCGCAGCGGCGCGGCGGTGGTCTTGGGGATCATGACGGCATGGCGTCCGTCCAGGGACTCCAGCCAGGCCGCGAGCGACGCGTCCCTCGGCGACGCCGAGCCCGAACCCCAGCCAGGATTCAACCGGAGGCGAGGCGCTCGAAGATGGGCCGCAGACGCGCGGCCGTGGCGCCCAGCTCCTCCGACAGCACGCGCGCCTCGCCCACGACGGTCATGAAATTCGTATCGCCGCTCCACCGCGGCACGACGTGCACGTGCAGGTGCTCGAGGATGCCGGCGCCGGCCGACTTGCCGAGATTGATCCCGACGTTGAGGCCGTGAGGCCGATACGCTTCGGTGAGCGCCGCCTCGGCGCGCTGGGTGAGGACGCCGATCTCGGCCAGCTCGGCGGCCGTCAGGTCGCCGAGCGTCGCGACGTGCCGGTGCGGCACCACCATCACGTGACCGGTGTTGTAGGGATACAGGTTGAGGATGACGCACGCCGTGCCGCCGTCGAACACGACGAGATCGGCCTGCTTCTGACAGAAGATGCAGTCGGACGACGTCTCGCCGCGCGTCACGTACTCATGACGCCACGGAGACCACAGGCGATCCATGCAGGTAGAAAGTAGAAAGTGCAAAGTACAACGTAAGTGGAAAGTGAGCCGCTCCTTCGAACCTACTTTTCACTGTCCACTTCGAACTTTACACTTCCGTCAGACGCTCGCGTTGTCCGCCGAGGCCGGCGCCGGGGCGATGCCGGGCGCCGACGTCTCCCCAACCTCGCGGTTGATCAGGTCCTTGAGCTCCTTGCCCGGCTTGAAGTACGGCACCTTCTTCGGCGGCACATCGACCTTGTCGCCGGTCTTCGGGTTCCGCCCCTTGCGCGGCTCGCGCTTGCGGAGCCGGAAGCTGCCGAACCCCCGCAGCTCGATCTTCTCGCCGCGGTGCAGCGCGTCGATGATGCTCTTGAAGACGGTGTCGACGATGACCTCCGAGTGCTTCTTCGTCAGCTCGGAGACGCGCGACACCTCCTCGACGAGCTCCGCCTTCGTCATGCTGCCGCCAGGAGTGCTCATTCCCGTCCTCACCCCGGACGCCTCGGAGGCCTCCGGCTACCTGTGCTTGAAATGATCGCCGAGCGTGGCCGTCCCGGTCCCCTCGTGCTCCGACGCGTAGTCGTGCCAGTCGTCCGACTTGAGGGCGCGGATGCTCAACCCGATCTTCCGCTCCTGCGGGCTCAGCTTGATGATCTTCATCTGGTAGCCGTGCCCCACCTGCAGATCGATCTTTTCGCCGCCGTGCGAATCGTCGAATTCGGACACGTGGATCAGCCCCTCGATCCCCTCGTCGAGCTCGACGAAGGCGCCGAAGTTCGTCATCCGCGTCACCTTCCCCTCGACGACATCGCCCACCTTGTGGCGGGAGAAGAAGTTGTCCCAGATGTCGGTGGCGAGCTGCTTGAGCCCGAGCGACAGCCGCTGGTTGTCGGCGTCGATGCTGAGCACCATCGCCTCGACCACGTCGCCCTTCTTGACGACCTCCGACGGGTGCTTGATCCGCTTGCTCCACGACATGTCGGAGATGTGGATCAGGCCGTCGATGTCCTCCTCGACCTCGACGAAGGCGCCGAACTCGGTGAGGTTGCGGACCTTCCCCTTGATGCGCGTGCCGACCGGATACTTCTCGGCCAGCTCGTGCCACGGATTGCTCTCGACCTGCTTGAGACCGAGCGAGATGCGCCGGGCCGCCGGATCGACGCCGAGCACCATCGCATCGACCGCGTCGCCGACGTTGAGGATTTTCGACGGGTGCTTCACCCGCTTGCTCCACGACATCTCGGAGACGTGGATGAGCCCCTCGACGCCCGACTCAAGCTCGATGAACGCGCCGTAGTCGGTGAGGCTCACCACCTTGCCGCTCACGCGCGCGCCCACGGGGTAGCGATCCTGCACCGTCGCCCACGGGTCCTGGATGAGCTGCTTGTGGCCGAGCGACACCCGCTCGGTGGACGGGTCGTACTTCAGGACGATGACGTCGACCTCGTCGTTGACCTTGAAGAGCTCCGACGGATGGCCGACCCGCCCCCACGACATGTCGGTGATGTGGAGCAGACCGTCGATCCCGCCGAGGTCGATGAACGCGCCGTAATCGGTGATGTTCTTCACCGTCCCGCGCAGCACCTTCCCTTCGGTGAGCGTCTCGAGCGTCGTCTTCTTCTTCTCGGCGTTCTCCTCCTCGAGGAGCGCCTTGCGCGACAGCACGATGTTGCCGCGCTTCTTGTTGACCTTGATGACGCGCATCCGGAGCTCCTGCCCCTTGAGCGCGTCGAGATTGCGGACCGGACGAATGTCGATCTGCGAGCCCGGCAGAAACGCCCGCACGCCGATGTCGACCGCGAGGCCGCCCTTGATCCGCTCGATTACGCGGCCGATGACGACCTTCCGCTCGCCGTAGGCCTTCTCGACCTCGTCCCAGATCTTCATCTTCTCGGCCTTCTCGCGCGACAGCACGATGTGGCCTTCGCGATCCTCGGTCCGCTCGAGCAGCACGTCGACCATGTCGCCAGGCTGCACGGTCACCTGACCGGTCTCGTCGAGAAATTCGCTGACGGGGATGAGGCCTTCCGACTTGTAGCCGACGTCGACGACGACGTCGGTCTCGGTGACCTGGAGCACAGTGCCCTTGACGACCTCGCCTTCCGCCATGTTGCGGAAGCTGTCGTCATAGATGCCGAGCATGGCCGCGAATTCCTTCGGGTCCATGTCTTCGTGGTGCATCGGCTTGAACGCCGGACCGGTGGGTCGGCCAGCCCGCGTGCGCGCCGGTGCGCCGGGCTGGTCGCTTCCCTTCTCGGGTGTGACCACCCCGTTGTCTACATTCGCCATTCGCTACGCGTCCTCCTCGCTCCGCGCGCGTCCCGCGCCGGGGGCGCGCGCACAGCGTGCCGGTTTCTGTTGCGGGGACCGGCCCCCCGCAGATATAACGGCGCTGAGCAGCATGGCTGCCCCACGACCCTTTCGGCTATGCTCAGGGTCGAACGTGCACACGAGCCTGAGTGGAGTCGTCGGGTGGGGGCTGGCCCCACGGCGAGCGGTGTTCAAGCGCCGATAAGATATAGAGATTACGCCACTTATCGGACACTGTCAAGGTAAGCACCGGGACCCGCTCCGACAATCCGCGGCGACGAAAGGATGGGCCATGGCGAAACGCAAGGCGGCACGGGCGGCTGGGCGCAAGACGACGCGGCGCGCGGCGGCCCGTAAGCGGAGCGGGGCCCGCAAGACCGTCCGGGCCCGCGAGGCGCCGGCC
>Ga0194128_10009170_pt1 | contig 12226 bp, 9 predicted proteins | sample TA2KigCa65mmetaG_FD_148650 | JGI IMG/M metagenome (GOLD analysis project Ga0194128, IMG submission 148650) | Freshwater microbial communities from Lake Tanganyika, Tanzania - TA2015037 Kigoma Deep Cast 65m | ecosystem: Environmental > Aquatic > Freshwater > Lake | place: Tanzania: Lake...
TGTCGGACTCACACATCACCATCCTGACGTGTCACAGCTACGTCGACGCTGAGCGGGTGGCCACGATGCGCCTGGAGTTCGAACTCGGCGACAGCTCCCACCTCGACGTCCTCCTCCGCCGGATCCAGTCGATCGAAGGGATCTACGACGCCGAACGGGTCCTGCCGTCCGCGCGGCCTGACGACGCTGCCGGGCCCGGGGCCCACTGAGGCTCACGTCAGGTACCAGCTCCGGGCGAACCCCATCGCCATGAGCACCATGAACGATCCCGACCCCGAGACCACCGGCCAGCCCCAGCGATGTCGAGCGAGACGCTCACCCCACATCGCCGGGTCCACCACCCGTTGATTGGAGTGAAGGACGAGTGCTTCTCCGAAGCGCACCCAGAGGAACAGTGCGTAGGCCAGAACGCCAGTGACTGAGAGCAGTGGAGCCAGTGCCGTCGCCGTCAGTCGACTGCGGTGCACGCTGACCGAGAGTTCCCACCGTCGGACGAGTCCGCAGGAACGCTTCCGAAGGCTACCGATACCGACCCTGATTCACGGCGGTCACAGAGTCGCTGCGCCTGAACTCGCTCGATCTGCAATGCTGAAGCCATGGTCGGCAACGATTCCGCAGGAAGCCCCGCCGAGGATCGTCCGGATCTCCATCTGGTCGCCCCGCTCGATGACCCTGTTCTCGCCGATTGGGTGAGTTCTTCGGACTTGTCGAGGTCCGATTCGAGATCGACCGATTCGGAGTCGACCGGTTCAGAATCGACCGATTCGGAGTCGACTGGTTCAGAATCGACCGGTTCGCAGAGCACGGGGCGATCATCGACAGCCTCGGACACGAGCGATTCGACACCGCCTCGAACCGCAAGTCGTCGCAACCTGAAGCGTTCCCGGTCGCAGGACTCGTGGACCCGGCCGCTGAGCGGCTCCGTCGCACCGAGCCGTGCAGCAGTTGACGAGGCCCGCTCGTTGCTCGCAGCAACCGACCCCGTTGCGTACTACAAGTCGCTCTCCGGGTTGGTGCGCTCCGGCCACCACGCCGTCCTCGGAGAGTTGTCGTACTCCCCGGCGCTCGAGTTCCACGACCCTTCCTGCGTGGTGGTCCCGCCCCGACCGGGAAGTGTCGAGACGGTGGAGTTGTACGCCAGCGCCGCCTACCCGGACTTCGAGCGGATCTTCCGACCGGCGTTCAGGGTGCCGGGCGTGGCCGGCGAGCTCGACGGACTCTTCCACCTGGTCTTCGGTGAGAACGCCAACGTGGCCGTGGTCACGAACCACGGTCAGATCATCGACATCGCCCTGGTCATGGGTGCATTGATCCTGGCCATGTGCGAACCCGGCCGGGAGTTCGGAGTTCTCGGTGAATCCCTCGACGTTCCCGATGTGGCCGAGCGAATCGACGTCATGGTCTCGCGCATGGTCACGACCCGACAGGCGTTCAACGTCCCGGCGATGCAGGTGTTGCAGTGTGGCGCCCGGACCTTCCTGTCGATGCCTCAGACCCATTCGCGCCGTCGATCGAAACTCGACCCGGGACTGGTGAAGGCCAACAACCTCCTCGTTCGCCACGAACTCGACGCCCAACTCGCCCAGGGCGGGCAGATTCTCGCCATGGCTGCGAGTGGCAGTCAGGACCTCTCCATGGCGGCCAGCATGGTGCAGAAGGTCCGGTCCCAGTGGCGAGCCCGTCGGGGAATCGATCCGGGAGATAGCAACTCGCTCCACCTCCAGCCGCTCTACGACGGAACGATGCAACTGATGCTCGGCTGTCGATACGTGCTCCCGATCGCCGTGTCGCTCGAGCCCGCAGCCCCAGCGGTCGTCATTGGTTCACTCACCCGTGTTCGGGATCAGGACGACTGTCACCGGGTGATGGAGTGGATTGCTGACGCCCACCAGGGTGCGACCACCATCCCGACCATCTACCACCGTCACGAGGATCCGTTCCTCATCCAGGTCCGGGATCTCGTTCGGAGTTGAGGTGACCTCGGGATCCCCGAGGTGACGGCGTGAACCAACGGGGTGCCGTTGCACGAAGGTGCCTCCGGTAGCGTGGCGCCCCGTGGCCAGACCGGAACAGTCCTTTCGATCCCTCTCGGGGATGCACGACCTGTTCGAACCTGAGACCACGAGACGTCGGGCGCTCGTCAGGGTGTTCGCTGAGCGGGCCGAACGGGCGGGTTACGGCGAGGTCCGTCCTCCCGTGCTCGAGGAGCTCGGGGTCTTCCTGCGGATGGGCGAGGCGACCGATGTCGTCAGCAAAGAGATGTACGAGTTCGAGGACAAGGACGGGCGGCGGGTGGCCCTCCGACCGGAACTCACAGCCGGGGTGGTCCGGGCCTTCGTCCAGCACCATCCACCGACCCCGTGGAAGGTGTGGTACGCCGGGACCAGCTTCAGACGTGAGCGGCCAGCCGCAGGTCGTTACCGGGCGTTCGATCAGATCGGAGCGGAGGTGCTCGGGGTGGACGACCCGGACCTCGACGTCGAGGTGATCTCGCTCGCGTGGTCGACCATTGCCGCTCTCGGCCTGAGCGATGTCCGGTTGATCATCAACTCTCTCGGGGATCAGGTGGATCGGCAGCGCTACTCCGAGTCCGTTGCGGCGTACCTCGCAGACCACAGGGATGAACTGAGCGAGGCGGCCCGAGCCACGGCCGAGCGGAACCCCCTGCGGGTCCTCGATACGAAACGCCCCGAGGATCGGGCAGTGGTGGCATCGGCGCCGTCGATCGCCGAGTTCCGCTCCGAGGCCTCAGCAGCTCATTTCGAGCGAGTGCTCGCCGGACTCAGCTCGCTCGGGATCCCGTTCGGAGTCGAGGAGCGACTCGTCCGCGGCCTCGACTACTACCGCCGGACCACGTTCGAGATCGTGGCCGACTCCCTCGATGCCGCCCAGAACGCAGTTGGCGGCGGTGGTCGCTACGACGGTCTCGCCGAGGATCTCGGCGGACCTCCGACCGATGGAATCGGCTTCGCTCTCGGCATCGACCGACTGCTCCTCGCCTGTGACGCCGAGGCGGTGTTCCCGGCCCCGCCGACGTCGGTGGACGTCTACGTCGTCGACACGACCGACGGCGCAGCGGCGAGGAACCTGGTCCACCAGCTCCGGGAGGCTGGTCTCGCAGCGGACCGTCGCTACGGTGGAGGGTCACTCAAGTCCCAGATGAAGTCCGCTGACCGATCAGGTGCGAGGTGGGCCGTGCTGATCGGATCGGACGAGTTGTCCGCCGGCGAGGTCACCCTGCGCAACCTGCGTGCGGATGGTGAGCAGTTGCGGGTGGCGAGTTCAGATGTGAGGGCGGCGCTCCTCGAGCGACTCCACACCGACCGGGAGGACACGACGGCGTGACGAACATGAGAAGCCTGATGTGCGGGCAGGTGGACGAGTCGCACGTGGGCGAAGAGCTGTCGTTGTGCGGTTGGGTGGCCCGACGGCGAGAGCACGGTGAACACCTGGCGTTCATTGACCTGCGTGACCACACCGGCGTGGTGCAGTGCGTGGTGGACGGCGCCGCTGATCTCCGTAGCGAGTGGGTGGTACGCATCACCGGGACGGTCCGGAATCGACCCGAGGGGACGGTGAACGACCAACTCGCCACGGGCGCTGTCGAACTCGGTGGGTGCGCTATCGAGGTCCTGAGTCGAGCGGAACCTCCACCGTTCCCGCTCGATGACCGATCCGGTGACGTGGACGAGGTGGTGCGCCTGAGGCACCGTTACGTCGATCTGCGCCGTGAGGAGATGCAGCGCAACCTGCGAACCCGGGCGAGGATCGTGGGGGCGATTCGGCGCTCCATGGACGAGCAGGGGTTCGTGGAGGTCGAGACGCCGCTCCTGATCGCATCCACTCCGGAGGGCGCACGTGACTTCGTCGTGCCATCCCGGCACCGTCCCGGCTCCTTCTACGCCTTGCCGCAGAGTCCGCAGCTCTTCAAGCAGCTGTGCATGGTCGGCGGCCTCGACCGCTACTACCAGATCGCCCGCTGCCTGCGTGATGAGGACCTTCGTGCCGATCGGCAGTTCGAGTTCACGCAACTCGATGCCGAGATGAGCTTCGCCGATCAGGAGGACGTCCTCGAGGTGATCTCCGCTGCGGTCGATGCTGCTGCGGGGACCGTGACCGGCGAGGCGATCGGCGAGGTCGAGCGCATGCGGTGGGTCGATGCCATGAACCGCTTCGGATCCGACAAGCCCGACATCCGGTTCGGGATGGAGTTGACGGAGTTGACCGACCTGTTCGTCGGTACGGGCTTCAATGCGTTCACGGCGTCGTCGATCAAGGGCATCCGCCATCCGGGGGCCTCATCGGCGACGTCGCGCACCCGCCTCGACGACCTCACTGACTCCGCCAAGCGCTGGGGGGCGAAGGGACTCGTCTGGATGCGCGTCGAGACCGGCGATGACGGGGAGCTCATCCTCAACTCGCCGGTGGCCAAGTTCATGACCGACGCTGAGCTCTCCGGGGTGGCTCAACGTCTCGGAGCCGAGGAGGGGGACCTGTTGTTCCTCGTGGCTGACGACTGGGCCACCACGACCCACGTCCTGGGGCTCCTCCGACTCGAGCTGGGACGTCCGCCGACCGACGACGGTGTTCTTCGATTCCTCTGGGTCGTGGAGTTCCCACTGTTCGAGACGATCGACCCGGATACCGGCCGGCCAGTGCCGGCGCACCATCCGTTCACCATGCCGCACCCGGACGACATCGATTTGCTCGACGGCTCGCCCGAGCAGTTGACCTCGGTCCGGTCGCAGGCCTACGACCTCGTGCTCAACGGTTGGGAACTCGGCTCGGGAAGTGTCCGGATCCACCGCAGCGACCTCCAGCAACGGATCCTCGACCTGCTCGGTATCGCTGCCGACGAGGCCGCCGCCCGATTCGGCTTCCTCCTCGATGCGTTCCGCTACGGGGCCCCGCCACACGCCGGGTTCGCCTTCGGTGTCGATCGGCTCGTGGCGTTGTTGCTCGGCGTGGATAACATCCGCGAGGTGATCGCCTTCCCCAAGACCCAGTCCGGCACCGATCCGCTCACCGGGGCGCCGACCGAGATCGACGCTGCTCAACTCGCTGACCTCGGCCTACGGCCGCTACCACCCCAGGGGTAACGGGTGAGCGGCGCCGACGGTGACCTGTTCACGGCGGCGGCTGAGGAACGACTGCGGCGTCGGGCCCCACTCGCAGACCGACTCCGACCCACCGCCCTCAGCGAGATCGTCGGGCAGGATCACCTGCTGGCCCCGGGACGGCCCCTGCGAGCGTTGGTGGACCGCGATCGACTGAGCTCGGTGATCCTCTGGGGTCCACCCGGTACAGGCAAGACGACGTTGGCGAGGCTGCTGGCTGAGAATTCCTCGAAGGTGTTCGTTCCACTCTCGGCTGTGACCGCCTCGGTGCGCGACATCCGTGATGAGGTGGCGAGGGCAACCGAACGGCTCGGCGCCAACGGCGTGGGCACGATCCTGTTCCTCGACGAGATCCACCGCTTCTCCAAGTCCCAACAGGACGCTCTTCTCCCGGCAGTCGAGACCGGACTGCTCGTTCTGATCGGAGCAACGACGGAGAACCCTCACTTCGAGGTGAATCCGCCGTTGCTCAGTCGCTCGACCCTGTTTCGGCTCGAGCCTCTCGATGGACCGGCGCTCGAACAGCTCGCACGGCGGGGACTGCTCGCCGACGGCGCCGAGGCCTCAGCGGATGCCCTGGCCCACCTCGTTGACCGCTCGGCTGGTGACGGCCGGCACCTGCTGGTCGCACTGGAGGTGTCCATTGCGATCGCTGCGGCTCGAGATGCCGATCACGTGACCGTGACGCTCACCGACGCCGAGGCTGCCATCGGGGCCTCGGTGATCCGTTACGGCTCCGACGATCACTACGACGTCGTCTCGGCGTTCATCAAGTCCATACGTGGCTCCGATCCGGATGCGGCGCTCCACTGGTTGGCCCGGATGATCGCTGCCGGAGAGGACCCTCGATTCATCGCACGTCGGCTCGTGGTCGCCGCCTCCGAGGACGTCGGTCTGGCAGATCCGACGGCCCTCCTGATCGCGGACGCTGCCGCACGAGCGGTCGACTTCGTCGGACTGCCGGAGGCTCGGATCAACCTGGCCCACGCCACGGTTCACCTCGCACTCGCTCCGAAGTCGAACACCGCCTACGCCGCCTGCGGGCGGGCAGCGGCCGACGTGGCCGCCGGGGCGTTCGGGGAGGTGCCGGGCCCACTCCGTGACGCATCCACTCGGGGCAACCGCTCCCTCGGACACGGCGTGGGCTATCGCTACCCACACGATGACGAACGAGGCTGGGTGCCCCAGCAGTACCTCCCCGACGAACTGCTCGATCGGCGCTACTACCAGCCTTCGGATCACGGCCGTGAGGCCGCTGCGGTCGAGGCCTGGCGCCGCCGCCAGCGGGACGTTGAGGGTCCACCGCACAGCGAGTGACCTGCGGAACAATGTCCACTCATGAGCGTCGTCGATCTGGTCGCCCTGTTGTGTGCCGTGCTGGCACTGGCGGCGACGGTGGTCCTGACGCTCGCCACCGAACGGGCGCTGCGGGCGGCCCGCGACCTCGAGGCCACCCGTGCGGCGTTCGCCGAAGCGGCAGAGCCGGCGTTGGAGGAACTGCGCCACGCGGTGGTGCGGGCCAGCCACCAGGTGGATCGCATCGACGACCTCCTCGATGTCGCCTCAGCGATCGGCGGTCGGGTCGATGCCGCAACCGAGGTCACCTACCGGGCGCTCACGTCGCCGGTGATCAAGACCGTGGCGCTCGCGAGCGGGACGCGTCGCGTCGCTCGTCGTCTCCGGGGAGCGGAGAACCTCGATCGGACCGGGAGCTGACCAGTGTTCAAGCGGGTCGTGTGGTTCTCAGTCGGTGCTGCAGCCGGCGCATCTGCGGCGGTCTGGGCTGAGCAACAGGTTCGACGCAAGCTCGACGAACTCGGCCCTGAGCACGTGGTGAGTCTGGCGGGTCGCTCAGCTCGGCGCGTGGGGCAGTCCATTCTCGATGCCGTGGCCGACGGACGGGCCGTTGCTGCTGATCGGGAGGATGAACTCCGGGCGCGACGGGATCAGCGGGTCCGGGACGGCCGAGCGACAGCGCGTGGGCCGACCCCGGTCAGCCGGTCTCGTCCGTTGCGCAACTGACCCGCCGTCGGGAGCCCGGGGCTGTCGGCCGGTAGGATTCGAGTTCATGGCTGGGCCCATCACGACCGCTGCGGACCTGAGGCGGGCGTGGACGGAATTCTTCGGCGTACGGGGCCACACCGCAGTTCCCTCCGGGAGCCTCATCCCGACGCACCCCTCGGCGCCGATGTTCACCAACTCTGGCATGATGCCGTTCGTTCCGTACTTCCTCGGCGAGGAAGCGGTTCCCTACGACCCGCCCCGTGCGGCATCGGTCCAGAAGTGCGTGCGTGCCGGCGGGAAGCACAATGATCTCGATGCGATCGGGCGGTCGCCCCGACACCTCTCGTTCTTCGAGATGTTGGGGAACTTCAGTTTCGGGGACTACTTCAAGGCCGAGGCCATCGAGTGGGCATGGGAGTTCGTGACCGGGCCGCTCGGTTTGGACCCGGACCGTCTCTGGGTGACGGTGCACACCTCTGATGACGAGGCATCGGCGATCTGGTCCGAGGTGATCGGATTGCCGGCGGAGCGCATCCAGCGACTCGGCGCCGACAATTTCTGGGAGATGGGTGAGACCGGCCCGTGTGGCCCCTCATCGGAGATCTTCTGGGACTACGGACCCGATGCCGGCCCCGACGGCGGTCCGGCCAACCCGAGCGCCGAGGGACGGTTCGTCGAGATCTGGAACCTCGTCTTCACGCAGTACTTCCGAGAGGCCGACGGATCCCTCACCGACCTCCCGTCGAGGAACGTCGACACCGGGGCCGGCCTCGAGCGGATTCTCGCCGTACTCGCACACAGTCGGTGGTTGTACGCCGCCGACGTGCTCGCCCTCCTCGTCGATGAGGCCCAGGCCGTCACCGGCCAGCGACTCGGGAGCAGCGAACTCACCGACGTGGCGCTCCGGCTGCTCGCGGATCACACTCGCACAGCAGCGTTCCTCGTGGCCGACGGTGTCGTCCCATCGAACGAGGAACGGGGCTATGTCCTGCGCCGGATCATCCGGCGCGCCGTGCGTTTCGCCTACATGCTCGGTGTGGAACGCAGTGTGCTCGTCCCGATGGTCGATCGGAACGCCGAGGTGATGGGCGGTGCCTATCCGGAGCTCGTCCGGGATGCCGATCGGATCCGTTCGACGATCGAGCGTGAGGAGCAGCAGTTCAGGCGGACGTTGGCCCGGGGATCGGCGCTGCTCGAGTCGGAACTCAACACGCTCGAACCCGGCGAGCAACTCTCCGGTGCGGTCGCATTCGAGCTCCACGACACCTACGGATTCCCGCTGGAGGTGACCGTCGAGGTGGCTGACCTGCGTTCGGTCGGCGTCGATCGCGGTTCCTTCGATGCCGCCATGGAGGACCAGCGGGAGCGATCACGGGCCGCCACCCGCAAGGGCATCGTGGCAACCGGGTCCGCCGTCGAGGTCGAACGGGCCGTACTCGCCGATCACGGCCCGACGGAGTTCGTCGGTCGGGAACAACTCGACTGCACTGCCACCGTCCTCGCCGTCATCGACGACGTCGTTCTCCTCGACCGGACTCCGTGCTACGCCGAGTCGGGCGGCCAAGTCGGCGATACCGCAACGATCACCGGCCCCAACGGAAGTCTGTCGGTCGTGGACACCACCATGACCCCCGGCGGGCTGCACCGCCACACCTTCGAGGTAATCGACGGTGCGGTCGAGGTTGGCGACTGCGTCACTGTCTCGGTTGATTCGTCCCGGCGAGCGGCGATCCGCCGTCACCACACAGCGACCCACCTCTTGCACTGGGCGCTCCGTGCGGTACTCGGTGACCACGTCTCCCAGCAGGGTTCTCTGGTCGGCCCGGAGCGGCTGCGTTTCGACTTCTCCCACCACGAGCGGGTCGCCCCTGAGCAGCTGCAGGAGATCGAGGACCTCGTGAACGCCCAGATCCTCGGCGATGCGCCGGTCACGCACCTCGAGATGTCCATGGACGAGGCCCGCGACCTCGGTGCCCTGGCGTTCTTCGGCGACAAGTACGGCGACGTCGTCCGGGTCCTCCGGGCCGGCCCTGAGAGCGTGGAGCTCTGTGGAGGGACCCACGTGGGTGCTTTGGGCGAGATCGGTCTCGTGGTGATCGTCTCTGAGGGGTCGATCGGCTCGAACATCCGCCGGATCGAGGCCGTGGCCGGCACCGGGGCGATCGATCGACTCCGTCACGACCAGGCGCTGCTCGCTGAGGTGGCGCAGGCCGTTGGGGTGCCAGTCGAGGACGTACACGGCGGCGTCGAGAAGCGACTCGGCGAACTGGTGGCGCTGCGCCGGGAGGTCGGGGAGTTGCGCCGACAGCTCGCCGGCGGAATGGCAGCGGACCTCGCTGACTCGGCAGTCGACGGTGTGCTCGTGGCGCGGGTCGATGCCGATGACCGTGATCAGGTTCGCGACCTGGCGATCTCTCTCCGGGACCGGCCGGGAATCAACGTCGTCGTCCTGGGTGCAAGCCCCGCAGGAAAGGGTGTGGCGCTCGTTGCGGCCGTCGATCCTGCCTCCGGTCTCGATGCCGGCGCTCTCATTGCTGAGGCAGCGACCATGGTCGGCGGGGGCGGCGGCAAGGGCGCAGACCTGGCCGTGGCCGGTGGGCGACATCCGGAGCACCTCGATGCCGCTCTCGATCTCGTGCGGAATGTGGTGTCCCGGTGAATGCCTCCGGCCGACATCGAGTTGTCCTCGACGGAGTCGAGGTGGATGCTCCGGCTCCTGACGATGCTGTCGTTGAGGGCCGAGTCATCGGGCTCGACCTCGGCGAGCGGCGGATCGGAGTCGCCACCAGCGACGACCAGGGCCGACTGGCCCTACCGTCGGAGGTGCTGCAACGGGATCCTGATCAGGGGAGGATCCACCGGCGAATCCGTGATCTCGTGGAGGAGTTCGAGGCGGTTGCGGTGGTCGTCGGCGTACCGCTCAGCCTCGATGGGTCCACCGGGCCTGCGGCACGCCGTATTGAGGCGGAGATCGCCGAACTGCGGGGCGTTCTCGGAGTTCCGGTGTTCGGCGCTGACGAAAGATTCAGTACGGCTGAGGCGCACCAGCACCTGCGCCGAGCCGGCCTCGACGAGCGGGCCCGCCGGGCTGTCGTCGATGCCGCCGCTGCGGCTGCCATCCTCCAGAGTTGGCTGGATCGTCGACGCCACTGCGAGGAGGGCACCCAGTGAGCGACTCCACGGAAACCCGGTCCGAGGCCACGCCACCGACCGAGGGGGTCGTCAGGCGAAGAGGCGGAGCCAGTGGTTCCCGGCCCGCCCCAGCGCCTCGCCGACGCCTTCCCGGGGGTCCGGTCCGCGCCGGAGAGGAGTTCGTTCCACTTCATCCATCTGGTCGTGGCGGGCGTCGCCTGGTGGCGCTGGTCGCCATCGTTGCTGCGCTGTGCGGAGTGGCGCTGTTGCTCGCCATTGTCTGGATCACCCGTCAGGTGGACCCCAGCGGGCCCCAGGGCGAGCTGGTCGGCGATGTCGTGATCGAACCCGGCACCTCGCGCGACGGCATCGCCGACGTCCTCGCCGAGCGAGGTGTGATCACCAATGCTGCTCTGTTCCGCTCTCACGCCCAGATCACCGGTGGTGGACCGTGGGAAGCCGGTCGGTACGTGAACTTCAGGTCGAACTCGTCCTTCGACGAGGCTGCGGCCGTTCTCGACGAGGGCCCGCTTCCACCCGATGCTCGTGTGGTACGCATCCCCGAGGGGACCAATCTCGGCGGAATCCTCCAGATCATCGAGCAGTCGATACCCGGAGTGACCGCTGCGGACCTCCTGGCTGCACTGGGGTCGGGGCAGGTGACCTCCAAGTACAGGCCTGACGAGGTGAGCAACTGGGAGGGCTTCTTCTTCCCTGACACCTACGAGTTCGCCGTCGATGCCACGCCCGTTCAGATCCTCCAGACGTTGGCGGATCGCAATGACGAGATCCTCGACTCCCTCGACTTCGACCGGGCCGAGGCGCTCCAGGGGCGGTCGGCCTACGACCTCATCAAGGTGGCATCGTTGATCGAACGCGAGGCCGGGGAGCCTCCAGAGGAGCGGGGCCAGATCGCCCGGGTGATCTACAACCGGCTCGACACCGACGAGATCCTCGGAATCGATGCGTCGAACCTCTACGGACTCGGTCGTACCGCCGGTGAGTTGACTGCGGCGGACCTCGCCGTGGAGTCTCCGTACAACCTTCGCCTCAATCGGGGTCTCCCGCCGACGCCGATTGCATCCCCGGGCAAGGCCTCCCTCGAGGGTGCGATCCGGGCTCCCGTGGGTGACTGGCTCTACTACGTGCTGGTCTCCAACGACCCTCCGAGCCATTTCTTCACAGCATCTGCTGAGGAGTTCGAACGGGTCGCTCAGGAGTCGCGTGATCGGGGAGTGTTCTGAGCACCGTCGTTGCTCCGTGGAGTCCCACCGGCTCCACCACGCTGGCCTGTGTCATCGGTGATCCGGTTCGTCACTCGCTCTCACCGGTGATCCACAACGCTGCGTTCGCCGAAGCCGGACTCGATTGGGTGTACGTGGCACTTGAGGTGGCGATGGTCGATTTGCCTGATGCGCTCGTCGGTCTGCGCGCCCTCAGGGTCGGTGGGGTCTCCGTCACGATGCCCCACAAGGAGGCAGTCGTGGACCTGGTCGATTCCACCACGGCGGAGGCGTCGACCCTCAAGGCGGTGAACTGCATCGTTCCCGACGGCAATCGTCTCGTCGGTCACAACACCGACGGGGCCGGCTTCATCGAAGGTCTTCGCTCAGCGGGTCGGCGAGCGGCCGATTCGGCAGCGGGCTTCTGCGTCGTGTTCGGTACCGGGGGTGCAGCCCGCTCGGTCGCGTTTGCGCTCGCCGACGCCGGTGCGGACGAGGTCAGGCTCGTCAGTCGGGATCCCGCCAGGTGCGACGCCGTTGCCGATTCGCTCGGTGCGCTGATTCGGAGCGGATCGACAGACGACGTCGAACGGGCCGACCTGGTCGTCAACGCCACGCCCCTCGGGATGGAGGCTCACCCGGGCCAGCCGTGCCCCGCAGGTCGGCTCCCGGAGCATGCCGTCGCAGTCGACCTCGTCTACCACCCGATCCGCACTGCGTGGCTCGAAGCCTGTGCCGCCCGGGGGCTTA
>Ga0194128_10009177_pt1 | contig 12220 bp, 13 predicted proteins | sample TA2KigCa65mmetaG_FD_148650 | JGI IMG/M metagenome (GOLD analysis project Ga0194128, IMG submission 148650) | Freshwater microbial communities from Lake Tanganyika, Tanzania - TA2015037 Kigoma Deep Cast 65m | ecosystem: Environmental > Aquatic > Freshwater > Lake | place: Tanzania: Lake...
TCGAGTTGCTCCCGTTGGCTCGCTTCTACCGCCAAGGGAGCTGCTGGGGTGAACATGACCCAGTATGAGGCAACTCTGCCTATATGTACATAGTTATATGAGACAGGACACTAGGCATGCGCTGATGCGGGTATCATCTAGAGATCGTGCTTTCTCGCCGCGCTCTCTTCCCCGCTCTCGCTAGCCCGCTGTTCGCCCAACAGGCGAAGCCGAATCTTGTGCTGATCTACGTCGACGACCTGCGCTGGGACGCGCTGTCGTCGACCGGTCACAAATTCGCCAAGACGCCGAACATCGACCGCATCGCGCGCGAGGGCGCGATCTTTACGAACGCCTTCGTTACGACGCCGCTGTGCTCGCCGAGCCGCGCATCTTTCTTGACGGGCCAGTACGTGCAGACGCACAAGGTGATCGGCAACACACGCGACGGCGAGAACTACACGCACAAGCTCGAAAGCTATGGCAAGCATTTGCAGCCGGCTGGATACGAGACCGCCTATATCGGCAAGATCCACATGGGCATGGATGCGGGGCCGCGGCCAGGTTTCGATCATTGGGTGTCGTTCCGCGGGCAGGGTGTGTATGTCGATCCTCCTTTGAATGTGGACGGTAAGGACATCAAAGCGTCGGGCTACATGACCGATCTGCTGAGCGATTATGCCGTTGCGTTGCTCGAAAAGCCCCGGTCGAAGCCGTTCTGCATGACTGTTGCGCATAAGGCGGTGCACGGTCCGTTCACGCCGGCCGAGCGCCACAAGGACTTGTACAAGGACGTCACCATCACGGTGCAGGCCAACGCCGCCGACGATCTTCGCGATAAGCCGGCGATGAAAGACCGCAAGCCGGGCGGCGGTTCGAACGATGAGTTGATCAAGAACCAACTGCGTTGTTTGGCGTCGATCGACGAGGGAGTCGGCCGCATGCTGGCCGCGCTGGAGAAGACGAAGCAGCTCGACAACACGCTGTTTCTCTTCAGTTCCGACAACGGCTACTTCTGGCGCGAGCACGGGCTGGGCGATAAGCGATGGGCGTTCGAGGAGTCGATTCGCATTCCGCTGCTGGCGCGGTATCCGAAGCTGATCAAGCCGGGAACGAAGATTGCGGGCATGGTGGCGAACATCGATGTCCACCCGACGTTCGTCGATCTGGCCGGCGGGCGGATCGGGGCGCATGTGCAGGGCAAATCGCTTGTGCCGATGCTGAAGAATCCGAAAGCGAAGGTCCGCGGCGAGCTGTTCTGCGAGTACTTCAAGGAAGAGAATTTCCCGCAAACGCCGTCGTGGCGCGCGATTCGCACCGAGCGCTACAAGTACGTGCACTACCCGGAACTACAGGGCGCCGATGAGTTCTATGACATCGTGAAAGACCCCGGCGAAATGAAGAACAGGATCGACGATCCAAAGGCGAAGGCGTTTCACGCGCGATTAGCGAAGCCCGGAGTGCCGGTTTAGAATGATCGAATTCTCGCCGCAACTGCTGATCGACATTCCGACGATCATTCTCATTGACTTGCTATTGGCGGGCGACAACGCGGTCGTGATCGCGTTGGCCGTGAAATCGCTAACGCCGAAGGAGCGCAAACTCGGCATTGCGATCGGCGCGGGTTTCGCGGTTGTGCTTCGCATCGCGCTCACGTTCTTCGCGGCGCAACTGTTGCTGACGCCGTGGATCAAGTTGGTCGGCGGCGTTCTGATTTTTTGGATCGCGATCAAACTGCTGACCGATTCGGCCGAGGAAGAGGCCGGGGTGCATCGCGAGCACACGCTGATGTCGGCGATTTGGTACATCATGGTGGCCGATATCACGATGTCGACCGATAACATTCTGGCTGTCGCTGGAACGTCGAAAGGAAGCCTGCCGCTGCTGCTGTTTGGGCTCGGATTGAGCATTCCGTTTGTCGTGTTTACGAGCAACCTGCTTTCGAACATCATGGACAAGTACCCGATCGTGATTTGGATTGGCGCGGCGATTCTTGGGCGCGTCGGCGCGGAGATGATCATTACCGATCCTGTGGTTCACAATGCCCTGCATCCTTCGACGCCGGTTGAGATTGGCGTGCAGGTGCTGGGCGCGCTGATTGTGGTGGCGGCGGGGAAGTTTCTGGCGCGACGGGCGACGTAAGAGCTCGCGTTTGGTACCGTAGTAGTCGCGGAGTTACCGACATGGATCGACAACAAGCGCATCACCTGCTCGACCGCCTGGGACCGGAACAATTCACAGCGGTCGCGCAACTTCTGAAGGTTTTGACGGCCGGCCCCGCGCCTCTCCTCGAATCGCTATCGGGATCACCGGTCGAGGAAGAAGAGATTACGTCTGAAACCGCGGCCGACTTGGATCGCGCCCTCGCCTCTCTATCGCGCGGCGACAGTATTTCACACGAGGAGATCCTTCGCGAGTTCGGACTGACGCGGTGAGTCTGACGCCAGAACGGATTGCCGCGAATTGGCCGCCAGAAGGGCGGGCCGATTTGCGCGCGATCGATCGCGAGACGGCCATGCAGATACTCTACTGCTTGGACCGGTACCTTTCCAACCGGTCGGGCGACATTAAGAAGTTGCGGCTGCCGCGTACCGATTACCGGCTCCGGTGCGACGACTACCGCGTTTTCTTCGCGATCAGCGGCCCGAATGCCATCGACATTACCGGCGTTCGTAACCGCCGCGAGGCCTACCGGTAACTCTGTGCGAGTGGGCTATGCTCGGTTCATGCGGAATTGGATGGTGGTGTTTCTTTTCTCTGCGTTCGGCGCGCTGGGTTGTACTCGTGGCCACTTGACCGAATGTGAACGTGCTGCGCTGCCGTTCGTCTTCATTGGCAAAGTGGTGGCGGGCGGCGTGGGGTCGATACGCGAAGATCCGTGGTACTCGAGTTCCCGGTCGGTCCGCTTTGAAGTGATTGGGGCGTTTCGCGGACCGGCTCGCTGATAGAGTTGGGATGTAACAGAGTGGGAGGTATAGAGTCGATGAAATGCTACGTCGACGCAAGCGGCAGCGGAGACGACCGAGTATTCGTAATGGCAGGTTACGTCGCTACTGATGACGCTTGGCGGCACTTTTGCATAGATTGGCAAGAACTCTTGGATGAATCTCCTGCGCTAAAAGCATTCAAGATGAATAAGTTGAGGCGACGGCCGACACGTTGCGAACGGTTCTATCGAGTAATTGAAAAACATGTTGCTCTCGCAGTGTCGTGTTACATACCAGTGGATGAACTCGCGGCAGCCGTTGATGAGACGCCTTGGCCACACTACATCTCCGGGACAGCAGCGCTGAAAGACCCATACTATTTCGCCTTTAAGGCGATCATCGATCTCCTCGCTCAGCACCAGTCGAGACTTCGCATTGATGAATCCGTCGACTTTGTCTTCGACACAGAAACTCAAGGTGACCGCTGCCTTTCGCAATGGAATCGGATGTTGATTTCGTCTGATCCAAGCATACGCGTTCGAATCGGCGGCGTACCGGAATATCAAGACGATAAGTCATGTCTGCCCCTCCAGGCCGCGGACATGTATGCCTACTGGGTTCGGAAGTGGTGGTTAGATGGGCAGGCGGACGGCATCGAAAACTTGACATTTCCTTGGCAGGCGGATCTCAGCCTTCCGCGAATGAGCTTTGAGTTTTGCAAGGCTGATTTTCTCCAAGAATTCCAACGCTTTTCGGATCCCGCGGTATTGGCGCGGGCCAGGCTCAATGACGATGAAGTAGACACCCGGCTGTGATCGGCAGAATGAGCTTCCCTCGAGTGTATTCTGTTTCTGAAGTCAGATGAGCATTGTTGGGAGCGTTCGGAGCCAAACGGTCTCCGCAGAATCAGTCATCCTGAGAGCGAGGCAGGACGGAACTTGATGACGGACCGGACAGCCCAAGATTAGTTCGGAGCCCTTTAAAAGTCGCTTGGTCGAGTCCGCTGTAGGATTCAACCGAGCCATGATCCTTCAGGATCTTGGCGTGTACTTGGTCAAGGTACTCGGCGTGGGCCATGGCGATCGTTCGCATGCGTTGCTCGGATACCTGATAGAGCGTGATCCGGCGGAGGCGGCGGATGAATCTGTCGAGGCGATCCTGGAAGAGTTCGTTGGTGCGGAGGTAGTCCGCGCGGACGACGTCGTAGGGCACGCCAGCAAGCAGTTGAACGATGGCCACGGAGAGGCCGGTGCGGTCCTTGCCGGCGTTGCAGTGGATGAGAACGGGATGGTTCTCCGCGTTGGCTACGAGTTCGACGATTTGGCGGATCTTGCCGGTTTGCTCAAAGACGATCTGGTGATAGAAGTTGCGGAAAAGTTCGCGGAAGCGGTCCTCGCCCGTTCGACCGAAGAGGCAACTCAGGACAGCGAGTTCACCGGGTTGGTCGAACGGGATGTGGATGGTTTGCGCGGGCGTGCGTGTGGGCCGTTTGCTCGCCTCTTTCGGCGAGCGGAGATCGCAAATTCGGTTGATGCCGTGATCGCGGAGAAGCACGCTGGAGGTGTCGGGGAAGCGCCACGGATCGTCGGAACGGTAGAGCGTCCCCGGCTTGAGACCGGCGACGGGACGGAAGTTGGAAACGGCGATGGCCAATGCCGCTACGCGCGCCGCAGTTGCAGGTAGCGCACGCAGACGGGCACGGGCGCGGGGATCGGCGCGCCAACGGCGTCGAGGGCGCCTGTTTGCTGGTTGATGCGGAACAGGACGATGGTGTTCGAGTTCTGATTGGCCGCGATGAGGAACTGGCCGGTGGGGTCGATGGCAAAGTTGCGCGGCACTGCGCCTTGCGTCGATTTGTGCTCGATGGACTTGAGCTTACCGGTTGCCTGATCGATCTGGAATACGGCGATGGTGTTGTGGCCGCGATTGGATCCGTACAAGAACCGTCCGTTGGGATGCGCGACGACTTCGGCTGTCGAGTAGCCTTGCTTTAGGGGCTCGGGCAGCGTCGTGACGGTTTCGATTTCGGTAAGCGTGCCGTTATTCCATTTGAACGCCGTAACGGTACAGGTAAGTTCGTTGATGACATAGGCGAACTTGCCTTTAGGATGGAAAGAGAAGTGGCGCGGGCCGGAACCGGGCTTGAGCGACGCGGCAGTTCCCTGCTCCATCGCGCCGGTGGCGGCGTTGAACTTGTAGGCGAGGACTTTATCGAGGCCGAGGTCGGCGACGATGACGTGTTTGTTGGCGCGGTCGAAATTGACCGAGTGCGCGTGCGGACCGGTCTGGCGCGGGCTGACGCTCGATCCGGAGTGCTGATGAAACGCGGTGCGTTTGCCGAGCGCGCCGGTCGCGTCGATGGCATAGGCGCAGCAGCTTCCGGCGCCGTAGTTGGCGGCGACGAGGAATTGGCCGTTGCGGCTGACGTTGACGTGGCAGGGGCCGGCGCCGCCCGAGGACGCGTCGTTCAACTTTTGCAGCTTACCGGTAGCGTGATCGATCTTGAAGGCGCTGATGGAGCCGGCGTTTTCCGTCTTGTACTTCTCGGTTTCACCGACGGCATAGACGTAGTTGCCGCTGGGGTGAATCGCCAGAAACGACGGATTCTCCGCTTCGACGGCGAGGCCTTCCGGCTTCAGCGTAGCCGCGCCGGTGTCGAGGACGAAGCTGTAGATCCCCTTGCTCTCGCCTCGCGAGTAGGTTCCGATGTAGACACGAAACTGCTTGGCCTTGGCGGCGGCGAACGACGGCAGGGAGAGCGCGCCGAGTCCGAGCGCGAATTGACGACGAGATAGCGACATGAAGGCTATCGTACCGCTTTATTGTTTCGGAGCGTAATAGCCCTTGCGCGCTTGGATCTTAAGCGACTTGTCTTTCGTGCGCAGCTCGAGCTTGCGAAAGCCGCCATCCTTGCGTTCGTTGGACGATGAATAGGCGAGCATGTACTGCGAGCGCATCTCCTGCTGGATCTGGGTGAAGATCTCTTCCAAGCGGTTCGAGCGCGAGACGTGAAAGACCCGTCCACCGGTCTCTTCCGACATCTTCCTCAGATCACCGTCGCCGCCGCCGAAGCCGCCGTACATGCGGGGATCGGCGTAGTAGATGCTGTAGATCATGGTGTCGCACTTGTGCGCTTTTTCGATGGCGTCGCGGAGCTTGTATTCCGAACCGTAATCGACACCATCGCTGATGACGACGATCGCTTTGCGGCCGACTTCGGACTTCAGTTTTTCGTCGGCGGCCATGTAGACGGCATCGTAGAGGATGGTGCCTTTTTGCTTCGAGGTTGGAACCGGGCCGGGATGGATTCCGCTCACTCCGGCGTTGAGGCGGAGGTCATCCAGACCTCGCTTGAGAAGGCGGATCGAGTTGGTCGAATCCTGTAAGAGCCGCGCGTCGGCGCCGAAGCTGATCAGAAACGCCATGTCTTTTTGCCGGAGCACCTTTTCGAAGAACAATCCGGCGGCGTGTTTTTCTTCGGGGATCATCGCTTGCTGGCTGCCGCTGACATCGACCAGAACGCCGATGGTTAGTGGAAGATCGGTCTCGCGCGTGAACGACTTGATGGTCTGTTGCTTGCCGTCTTCAAACACGGTGAAGTCGTCTTTGGTGAGCGACGGAACGAGCGCGTTGTTCTTGTTGCGCACGCTGAAGGCGATGTTAACGAGATCGACGTCAATGCGAAGTACGATGTCGTCCTGCTGTTGCGCGCGCAGCGACAGCGCCCCGCCGAACAGGGTCGAAATGGATGCTCTGCGATTCACTATCCTCATAGATGGCCCTCGCGGCCGTTACGTTCCATGAGAAAAGCACTCACGCATTTGCGCTCGGCCGATCCGGTGATGAAGTCGATCATTGAAAACGTTGGCCCTTACAAGATCGTATACCGGGAGCCGGATTACACGACGCTGGCGCGGTCGATAATTTACCAGCAGGTGAGCGGCGCGGCCGCGGCGACGGTGCTGGGACGCATTCACGGGGCGGCGGCGCGCGGCGGGAAGCTGATGCCGGCCAAGATCATTTCGCTTGGGGTCGACGGGCTGCGGCCGCTCGGGGTGTCGCGGCAGAAGGCGTCGTATCTGCTCGACCTGAGTGAGCGAACGCTGGCGCGGCAACTTCCGTTCGCGAAGTTGGCGGCGATGAGCGATTCCGAGGTGATCGAACATCTGACCGCGGTGAAAGGCGTTGGGGTTTGGACGGCGCAGATGTTTCTGATGTTCGCGCTGCAGCGGCCCGATGTGTTGCCCGTGGGCGATCTTGGCGTGCGGAACGCGATTTGGAAGGCGTATCAACTGGACGCTCCGCCGACGCCCACCGAGATCGAGACGCGCGGGGCGGCGTGGCGGCCTTATGCGTCGGTGGCGAGTTGGTATCTGTGGCGGAGTTTGGACGGGCCGGCGGAGATTTAGCCGCTACGCCGCACAAGTTCCCGCACCAGTTCGGCGCGGAATTTGCCGATGGCGTGGGACCAGCCGCGTTCGGTGAGGAGTTGATGTTCCGGGTTTGGTTTGTAGGTTCCGGCGACAATTGCGCCGCCTGCCACTTGGAACCAGCCGATGATGTCTTCGCTGGCAACCTCTTCGCCTTCGGGGGCGCGGTCGTCGATGTAGACGACCCGGCCGGCGCCTGTTTCGCGGGCTACTTCCCGCATTTCCCGCGGGGCGAAGTGCTCGATCGCTTCGTGCAGGAACTCGCGGAAGACGCCGTTCGGCCGTGTCACGCCGTCCTCTCCGATGAGCGCTACGACGGCTTGTGGCGGCAGTCCGCTGAGGGCGCTCGTCTCTTCCTTAGTCAGGAATGTAAGTACCTGTTCGACGCTTTCGCCGCGCCGGATTTCCAGCATGTTGAGCACGTCTCATCGTAGCTTGATATTCTCGTTTCGTGAAGATTTTGTTCCTGTTGTTCGCCGCGCCGCTGCTGGCGGCGGACTACTCCATCGCCGACGCGCAGAAGTTCTTGAAAACCTACTGCCATTCCTGCCATCAGGGCGCGAAGCCCTCGGGCGGATTCAACGTCGCCAAGTTGAACACCATGCAGACGCTGCTGGACGATCCGCGCCGCTGGGGCCGTATGCTGACGCGTGTGCGCGAACATCAGATGCCGCCGCTGAAGATGACACAGCCGGCGCTCGACGCGCGGGAGGCGTTTTCGAATTTCGTCGATCACAACATGAAGACCGCGGCGTGCGCCGACGGCATCGCACCACGACAGCCGCTGCTACGCCGGTTGAACCGCAATGAATACTCGGCCACGATCCGGGATTTGCTGAACGTTCCGATCGCCGCGGGCCACGCCCTGCCGGCCGATGGCGCGGGCGGCGAAGGATTCGACAACGCCGCCGAGACCTTGTTCCTTTCACCTATTCACGCTGAAAAGTATCTCGACGCGGCAAGCGAAGCGCTGCACTACGGCGTGAAAGATCCGCGGTCTCGCACGAAGTTCCTGATCGCCGATCCGAGCGCAACGGTAACGCATGAACAGGCCGCGCAAAAAGTGCTGGATGCGTTTCTGCCGCGTGCGTTTCGAAGACCGTTACGGACCGGGGAACTCGACCGGTACATGACGTTGTACAGGACGGCGTATACGCGGCACAAGTCCTATGAACCGGCGATCCTGCAGACGCTGCAAGGCGTCCTGCTTTCGCCGAACTTTCTGTTCAAACTCGAAGACGCGAACGCGGAATTGAAGCCCCGGTTGGTTGAAGACTTCGCGCTGGCATCGCGGCTTTCCTACTTCTTGTGGGGATCGATGCCGGATCAGACGCTGTTCGATCTGGCGGCGAAGGGGAAGCTGAACGATCCGGAAGCGTTGCGCGAGCAGACGATAAGGATGCTGAAGGATCCGAAGGCGCAGGAGTTTGCCGAGTACTTCGTCGAACAGTGGCTGGGCACGCGCGAGTTGGGGCGCGATATCAAGCCCGACCCCAAACTGTTCCCGTCCTACGCCGATGAAGAGGTCGCCTCGGGGATGCGCTATGAGCCGATTCTTTTCTTCCACGAGTTGATCAAGGAAGATCTGCCGCTGGACAATTTGATCGATTCGAAATTCACGTTCGTATCCAACAAGTTGATGAAGCACTACGAATTCACGGTCCCGGAGCGGATCCGTCAACAGCCGGTGAAAGTCACGTTGCCCGAGGGGACACATCGGGGCGGATTGCTCGGGATGGCGGCGATTCTGGCGGTGTCGTCGTATCCGAATCGGACCAGCCCGGTGTTGCGCGGCAAATGGATTCTGGAGTCGCTGCTGGGCACGCCGCCGCCACCGCCGCCGCCGGGCGTTCCGCCGCTTGAAGCGGATGCGGCGGCGAATCCGAAATCGATGCGCGAGCGCCTGGAATTGCATCGATCGAATGTCGTGTGCGCGACGTGTCATAACCGGATCGACCCGCTCGGATTCGGCCTGGAAAATTACGACGTGGTCGGCAAGTGGCGCGACGGCGCCGATGCGCTGGGCGAGTTGCCGGACGGCACGAAATTCAACGGTCCTGATGGACTGAAGACGCTGTTGATGCAGCGCAAGGACGACTTCATGCGCAATCTAGGCGCGAAAATGCTGGGCTACGCGCTGGGGCGCGGACTGACGCTCGAAGACTACTGCGCGGTGGACCGGATTGTGGCGAACGCGAAGACCGAGAATTACAAAGCGCACCGCTTTATACTGGAAGTGGTTCGCAGTGTGCCTTTTCGGTATCAACCGGGCACACAGTTAAACGTGTCCGTCGAATAGGAGTTGCATGGCCTTCTCACCGATATCCCGTCGAACACTGTTGCGCGGCGCAGGCGCGGCAATTGGACTGCCGTGGCTGGAAGCGATGGCCGCGAGCAAATCGCCGATCCGCATGGCGGCGATGTACATCCCGAATGGCGTTCACGAGAAGTTGTGGACACCGGAGGGCGAAAAGCGAGACTTTCAGTTGTCGCCGACGCTGTCGTCGCTCGAGGACTTGAAGAGCGAGTTGATCATCCCGACGAATTTGTGGAACGCCAACAGCGTTGGCGGCGATGGGCACTACGTGAAGATCTCGGGCTGGTTGACCTCGACAACGATCACCAAAACGCTGGGCGTGGATGTGAGCGCGAACGGCATTTCGATGGATCAGTTGGCGGTGCAAAAGGCCGGCAAGGTGACGCCGATCGGATCGCTGGAATTGGGCGTGTCGCCGGTGACGACAGGGGTCGACCGCAACGTGGGTTATACGCGCGTGTATGGGTCGCACATTGCGTGGTCGAGTCCGACGACGCCGCTGGCGCGGGAGTTGAGTCCGCGCGCGGTGTTTGAACGGTTGTTCCGCGCGGTGAACGGCGGCGAGGATTCGACGAAGGACGCAAAGCTGTTGTTGGACCGCGTGCTGGAAGACGCGCGCGATCTGCGCGGCAAGTTAGGCGCGGCGGATAAGCAGCGGTTGGACGAGTATCTGTCGGTGATTCGATCGCTCGAAGACAGGATCGCGCGGGCGTCGAGTCCGGAGCGGTCGAAGTGGAAGGCGCTGGGCGCGATCGATCCGGCGGCGAAACCGGAAGAAGAACCGAAGACATTCGCCGATCATGTGCGAATGATGTTCGACATGATCGCGCTGGCGTTTCAAACCGATACAACGCGCGTGGCGACGTTCCTGTTCGGCAACGAAGTGACGAATCAGAATTTCGCGTTTCTCGACGGCGTGAAAGGCGCGCATCACAACATTTCGCATCACGAAAACAAAGAGGACAATCTCCGGCAGTACGCGCTGATCAACAAGTGGCAGATCGAACAATACGGCTACTTGCTGCGGAAGCTGCGCGGGATGCAAGAGGGCGATTCGAACGTGCTGGCGAATTCGATGATCCTGTTCGGCGGCGGTATCCGCGACGGGAATAAACACGATCCGCATAATCTGCCGCTGGTGCTGGCGGGACGCGCGGGCGGGCGTTTGGCGACGGGCCAGCATCTTGTCTACGAGAAAGATTCGGCGCTGTCGAACTTGTACGTGGCGATGCTCAAGGCGTTCGGAATTCCGGTTGAGAAGTTCGCCGATTCGACGGGACCGCTGGCGGGCGTGCTCGCGTAGCGCGATGGATCTCGACGCCGTCAAGGAGCTCGTGTTTGAAGACGGGCTCCGTGAAATTGAGACTCCCGTTGGTCCGGCGTTGCTGCACACGGATCATCGTTTTGTCCTTCCGCTGATCGACCTCGCGCAGAGGCAGGGCCGGTTGCCTCGACCGGCGCATCATGTGCTTTTCGACCGGTTCCACGATTCGACGGAGCCGATGTGCATGGACAAGATCCGCGCGATGCGAAAGCGCGGATTCACGACGGCCGGGTTGATCGACCTTTGCAAGAACCACCTGCGCAAGACCGACGACGACTGGGTGCAGGCCGGGATGCATCTGGGGCTGATCGGCAACGTGATTCTGTTTGGCCACGAGCCGAGCGACCACATCGACTTCCCCTTGCAGATCGAAGACTCGGCGGGAGAGATTCATCGCATGGACTCGCTGTATCTGCCGTGTTCGGAGCTTGAGTATCAGGGCTCGCTCAGCGACTCCGCTCGGAGACTGAAGCTCGATACCCTCTGGGAGACGCTTGGATGGGAGATGAAACCGCGCGACCGGTTTCGGTTTACCGGCCAGCAGCGGCTGGTGCTCGACATCGACCTGCAGTGCTTCGCGCTTGAGTACCGCGAGTATACGTTCCCATGGCCCGAGCGCATCTTCGAAGCCGAATTCCTGACGCCGTCGACCTATGTAACGGTGGAAGGGATCACCGCCCAGCAGTTCGTTCGCGAGTTGGCGGGCAACGCGGGGCTGTTGACGATCGCGCGTGAAGCGAACTTCTGCGGCGGGGAGGCGGATGCGGACTGGATCCTGGAGAAGGTGCAGCAGTATGCGTTTGGCAAGGGGATGGCGCCGCTTCCCAAGGAGAAGGTTGTGGTGAATTAGGGCAAGCCCGGGTATGATGGCTTCAGGTAATGCGCGCGCTACTGTTATCTCTCACCGCACTGGCCGCACCGCCGCCTGAGTTCACGGCGCTGCTTTCGAAGCATTGCGCGGCGTGTCACAGCGGCGCACAGGCGAAGGCGGGTCTCGATTTAAAGACGCTGCCATACGAGCTCGCGGACCGCGGCAACCGGGACAAGTGGATTCGTATTCACGATCGCGTCGACAGAGGCGAGATGCCCCCTTTGTCGCCGCTGTCCGGCGCGGTGAAAGCCGAGTTCTTGCGGCATCTGCACACGCCGCTCCATGCGGCCGATCTGGCCGACGCGGCACGGAACGGGCGCGGTCCGATACGCCGGTTGAATCGCGATGAGTACGAACAAAATCTCCGCGACA
>Ga0194128_10009187_pt1 | contig 12210 bp, 3 predicted proteins | sample TA2KigCa65mmetaG_FD_148650 | JGI IMG/M metagenome (GOLD analysis project Ga0194128, IMG submission 148650) | Freshwater microbial communities from Lake Tanganyika, Tanzania - TA2015037 Kigoma Deep Cast 65m | ecosystem: Environmental > Aquatic > Freshwater > Lake | place: Tanzania: Lake...
GGGGCTGGACCGAGCAGGTGAGCGACCTGCCTGACCGAGCCGCCCTGCCCCAGGCCGCGCGTGACTACCTCGATGCCGTCGAGCAGCATGTGGGCGTGCCGGTGTCGATGGTCAGCGTCGGTCCCGAACGCACGCAGACGCTCGTTGGAGCCTGATCGCCTGCTGCACGCCGAAGGCCGTGCCCGGAGTCACATGGCGGGCTTGGCCGGCGCACCTGATGCAGCCCGTGCCCCGCGAAGCTTCTTCAGGTCGAGCGGACGACCCGGGGGCTTGGCCCGACGCAGCCCCTCACCGCGTTCGCGGAACTGGTTGCCCTTCTGGCCCGCTGGCGGCGGCTCGGGCAGATCACCGGTGAACGAGGTGCAGAGTGCCTCGGCGAACATCACGCAGGTGGCATCCCAGGCCACCGAGCAGCACGAGGGCTCGTAACCGCAGACAACATTGCAGCAGCGGAAGTTGTTGCAGTACGGCTCGGTGCGCTCCTCGAAGCACGACCCAGCCTCCGGCGAGCCACAGCTCTCGCCGTCGCAGAGGTCGGGATCGCACACCTTGACCACCAACTCGACGCACGACGCATCCCACTGCACCTGGCAGCAATAGAAGTCGACCTCGCAGACCTCCTGGCAGCAGGCCTTGTTCTCACAGCCGCCGCCTGGGTGCTGCACGCAGCAGTTCCCGGCCTCGGGCAAGCCGCACCGGAGCGGGCACGCCTCGTCCTTCTCGTAGCAATTCTGGATCGCGAGGTCCGCACAGGTCTGGTCCCATGATGTGTCGCAGCAGTAGGTATCGATCAGGCAGACGCGATCACAGCAGTCCTCATCGTTGCAGGCTGGGCCGAAGTGCGGCTCGCAGCAGCTCAGCGCGCATGGATCGCCGCATTCAAGCTTGCAGCCGCAGGAATCGAACTGGTAGGTCAGCTGCACGCATGTCTCATCCCACTCAAACTCGCAGCAGAACTGGTCCTGTGCACAGACCACTTCACAGCACGGTTGGTTCGTGCACCAGGGGCCCGGGTGCGGTTCACAGCAGTCACCCAGTCCATCGTCTCCACAGATCGGCACGGCGCACGTGTCGTTGGCCAGCTTCACGCAGGTGGGATCCCACTCCGACTCGCAGCAGTAGGAGTCGATCTCGCAGACCCTGCTGCAGCACTCGAAGTCGCTGCAGCCAGGGGTGAAGTGATCGGTGAAGCAGCTCGGTGCCTCGGGTGAACCGCAGCCTTGGGCACAGCGCTCCTCGGCCAGATCCGCGCAGCCGCCATCCCATACGATCTCACAGCAGTATGGATCCGTCTGGCAGACCGCCTGGCAGCAGTACGGGTCATCGCAGTACGGGGTCGCGTGGGGAACGAGGCACGAGCCGTTGCAGCCGCTGGCGCAACCCACCGTTCCACAGCAGATCGATCGTGCGCGTTCGACACATTCCACATCCCAGCCGACGATGCAGCAGTTGGGCAGCTCAGCACAGACCGCCGTACAGCACGCCAGTTCCTCGCAGCCCGGAGTGTCGCCGCGGGCCGTGAAGCAGCTGCCCACGCACGGGCAGTTCCAATCCGGATCCTGATTTTCGCACAGGTTGTTGGCCAAGCTTGTGCAAGGGCCATCCCAGCGGTTGGTGCAGCAATTGGGATCGGCCTCACACACCGCATTGCAGCAGTAGGGATCATCGCAACCCGGCGACTGGTGCTGGCTGAAGCACGACCCCGTGCCCGGGCAGGTGTTGGGCGCGATGCAGATGGCGTAGGCGACCTCGACGCAGCGTTCGTCCCAACCGACCTGGCAGCAATCCGGCTCCACGCTGCAGACAGCTGCAGCGCAGGCTTCATTGGCGCAACTTCGGGTCAGATGCACCTCGAGGCAGTCGCCATTGCCGCCCTGGGAGCCACCGGGAACATCGCATCCCTGCACTGCCGCGCGTACGCAGATCGCATCCCAACTGACTTCGCAGCAGTAGGGATCGAGCGTCCCGCAGATGAACCCACAGCAGTCGGCATCTGCACAGGCTGCCACGGGTGAGGCAACGAAACAGGAGCGCAGGCTGTCATCCCCGCAGGACTCGATTGCACCACTGCATCGTGCGACGGCTTCATCTACGCATGCACCGTCCCACTGTTCCTCGCAACAGAACGGATCGACGGCACACACAATCTGGCAGCACTTGGTGTCGCTGCAGGTGGGAAGACCATGGCTGCTGTAGCAGGAACCACTCAACAAGTCACCGCAGCCGTTGCAGTTGGCGGTTGCATACGCAGCGCACACAAAGTCCCAGGCGATCTCGCAGCACCGTGGATCAGCGAAGCACGTCTCGTCACAGCAGTTCGGGTCATCGCAGCCGACCGTTTTGGGATGCGGCAGGAAGCAACTCCCGTAGACGGGATCAAAGGGCGTGCCTTGGCACTCCGGGATCTCGGCACACCGTACCCCCGCTCCATCGACGCAGGCGGCGTCCCAGGAGACGACGCAGCAGAAGGAGTCGTAGGAGCACACCGTATCGCAACAGACTTGGTCGCTGCAGCCCACACCGGAGTGCACCGTGAAGCATCCGGGCGAGTCGGGTTTACCGCAGACACAGGTGATGTCAGCGCAGTTCTCGCTGGCCAGGATGGCACACGCGAGATCCCAACGAACCAAACAGCAGAAGTCGTCAGCCGCACAGACGAGTTCACAGCAGGTGGCGTCATTGCAGAATGGTGTCGAATGGCTCAAGCAGCAATCGCCGGCATTCGGCGAGCCGCAGCCGAGCGCCTCGCACTCCGCGATCGCCAACTCGACGCAGGGCGTGTCCCACGTGAGGTTGCAGCAGGTCGGGTCAATGATGCAGACCGTGTTGCAGCACTCCGCATCGTTGCAGTTGGGCAGTTCGTGCTCGACGAAGCAACTGCCGACAGGATCACCACACTCGAGGCACTCCGCGCGAGCGATCTGGACACAGGTCTCGTCCCAACTCCTGGAGCAGCAATCTGGATCCATGACGCATACGGTCTCACAGCATTCCTCGTCGTCGCACGCCGGCAGGTCACCCGGGACGAAACAGTCACCAGCACCGCTTCCGCCGCAACCGAGGCACTCAACCTCCGCCAGATCCTTGCAGTCCTCATCCCACGATGCAATGCAGCAATTCGGTTCGAGCAGGCAGACTGCCGAGCAGCAGTCAGCATCGCTGCAGGCTGCAGTGGAGTGTGCAATCAGGCAATCCCCTGCAGTGGGCTGCCCACAGAACGGCGTGGTCGCGTCACATGCACGATTCACGCTGCCGGGAGTATCAACGCCGAATGAAGGCTCCTGGATGAGGGCGCTCCACTGGCCTTCATCCGCACCAGTCCCCTCGCAACGCCACGCATGCAACGGGGCCTGACTGCCACCATCAGGAACGTCGATCGGGCCCACTGCGTAGTCGGGTGCCGGGCAGTAGTTGCAGCCGAAGGAATCGCTGTTGGTCAGCGTACGCCGCAGGCTCACCGCGTCAATGATCACATCCCAAGGCGGCGGCCCTTCATCAGCGGGCGCCTGCCGAGCCGCCAGGCGGCACGCACTGTCAGGATCGAGCGAGTCCCCCTCTTGCGGCGACTCCGCAACCGGGTCGTAGGCAGGGCTCAGCGAAGGTGGTCGTCGATAGGTCAGCAGGACCGTGAGGTTGCGTTGTGCGGGATTGCCGATCGGCAGCACCGACGGTGCACCAAGATCCAGCTCGGGAGTGCGCAGCACCGGGATGTCGGGCGTAGGCAGGTCGTAGACGGGGAACTCGCCGGGTTCCTGCTCCTGCAGCACCAAGGCGTAGCCGGCCGACGAGCCATCCCGCTGGAACTGCAAGCCAGTCAGGTCGATCACGCGCAGGGTGACGCCTTGGATGGGCAACCCTAGGTCATCGAGATCGCGCCCGATGATCATCAGCGAATACCCAGCCGGGAGCGTGCCGTTCCATGCGTAGTTGCTCGGGAAACTGTCCTGCGGGATCCACAACTCGATGAAACGCTGCTGGAGGGGCGTCCCCAGGGAGGGAACTCCCAGCCTGATCTCATTGAGTGAGATGTTCGGAACCCGGAACTGGCCACCACCGGAAACGGGATCGGAATTGAAGTTCACCAGCGTCGAGAGCACGGTCCCGTCGGCATCGTTCAGGAGCCCGTCGCGCGTGAAGTCGGCACAGGTCGAGTAGCCCCCCGAAGCACGCAGTTGCTGGAAGACCGTGATGTCGGCGACCGTGACCTTCTTGTCGTTGTTGAGGTCACCCACGAACACGCTGTCGCAGATCGCTGAATCGGCGCGCGCGGCGGGCCCCACGGCGAGCCCGGCGAGCAGGCCCGTCAGGGCGGCCAGAAGGCCGCGGTTGGGACGAGGGCGAACACGGCGCGAAGCAGATGGTTCGTGGGCTCGGCACATCATGGACGGACGCCCTTGGTGGAACGACCGGATAAGTGTATGGGCAGCACGGGCTTGGGCCAGCGTGGGTTCGAGACATTCGCCAAGTTCACGGCATCTCCTGCTCGGTCACGCGGCCCCACTTGCGGGTCCGCCCCGCGTAATCGGATAGGGCGCGATCGAGGGCCGCGGCGTCGAAGTCGGGCCACAGCGTGCTGGTCACATGCAGTTCGGCGTAGGAAATCTGCCACAGGAGATAGTTCGAGACCCGGCTTTCGCCCGCCGTCCTGATCACGAGGTCGGGATCCGGAAGCCCCGCCGTGTACAGGCTGTCGGAGATTTCTGCCTCATCGATCGACGACGGAGCGAGGGTTCCCGCCAGAACACGCTCGGCAATCGATTGAACAGCCGCCACGATCTCGCTGCGTGAGCCGTAGTTCAGGGCCAGGCAAAGCGTCAGTCCCGTGCATGATGCGGTGCGCCGCTCCGTGGCATCAAGTTCATCGAGTACCCGCCGTGGCAAGCCATCCCGCAACCCCAGATGCCGGAACCGGACATTGTGTGCCGCCAGCGCCTCGCGTTCCGCCGCGAGTTGCAGCGTGGCCAGTTCCATGAGGCCGGCAACCTCGTCGGCAGGCCGATTCCAGTTCTCGACGCTGAAGCTGTAGAGGGTCAGGACCTCGATGCCGAGCTGGCCACAGCGCTCGGTGAGTTCCTTCGCACGCTCCGCACCGGCGGCGTGACCGACCAATCGCGACTGGCCGCGCGCCTGCGCCCAGCGACCGTTGCCATCCATGATGACGGCAATGTGCCGGGGCAGTCGCCCGTGCGCGCCGTTCTTGGACGCCGCGGCGTTGGTGGTGGTCGCCGTCACTGCACGAAGCCCCACAGGATCGAACAGGTTGAAGAAAGGACCCAGCCCTGCCAGCGGATGAGCGTGACGAGGGACTGGGCCTGGATGTGCCGTGCGGGGTTCATGCGATCAGTCATCGACCCGCTCGATGTAGAGCACGCGCGGCTGCTCACCGGGCCGGTCGACATTCGACCGGTCGACGAGCATCACATACCGCGTGTCCTCGATCACATTCTGGCGGTCCGAGGCATCCCAGATCCCGGTCGCCGGGTTCTGCGTGAACGACCGGATGCGGATGTAGACCGTGAAGACATCGCTGCGCGTGGTGACCAGGTTGGCGATGCCCGAGAGCAGCATGTTGGTCTCTTCAGGGTCGCCGAAACTGGAGTCGGCTTCGGCGAGGAACGACTCCGCGATATTCCGCGGGAACATATAGCCCGCCTGCCCCTGCTGCACATGGTCCGGCTTGAAGTCGTACTGGAGCGTGATCGGGATGCGGTCGGTCGAGAGCTTGGCGTCAAGGTACGCCGTGGCACCCGGCCCGTTCGAATCCCACCCAAGCCCCACCGCCGGGTTGTTGGCGTCAAGCAAGTACGGGTCGCGCCCGGCGTACCGCATGGACCAACTGCGTGAGTAGGCCGTGGGCGGCGCTCCATTGGGAACGAGCCCCGCTTCGCGGCGCAGCAGCGCGAGTTCACCCAAGGACATGATCCCCTGCCCGCGGCGCATGCCGGCGTGGAAGCCGTAGGCTGGGTTCGTGTAGTCGGGATCCTCGAGCCCGCGGTCGCCGTACTCGGCGAAGGGCGAGTCGAACGGAGCGTCGTACGGCGTCGCCATCGGCCGGGACTCGCGATATGTGGCGATCGCCTCGGGCACACGCACGCGCGGGCCGTTGGTGGACACATTCTCTCCGAGGCCGAACGGGAACCCACCAGCCAGCGGACTGAAGATGTTGAGCAATGCGTCCGATTCGTTGGTGAGCGCCGAAGGGCTCATCCCACCCACCACGCCACGAGGATGCTGATCGTTGAAGGCCAGCGCGCCCATCTGCGGCAGGGATCGCATCACCTCGACGGGAGCCGTGTTGATGTTGATCAAGCCAGGCGTGAGGCGGCCCGAATAGCCGTTGGCCAGCCGCGGTGAGCGATCCTCGGCCAGCGCTGCATTCTGGGCAGCCGTGTAGGTCGCTCCACCCGGGAACTCGTAGAGCGTCCGGTCGAAGAACTGGCGACCGGGTCCATCGACCGTGAAGGCATCGAACACCGCCAAGCCTGCCGGCAGTGCCGGGTTGAACGGGTACTTGGGCGTCAGCACCTGCCGGCTGTAGCGCGGATCCGGCACCGTCTGGTCGTGATCGGCCCGACGCGTCGGGTCGAACGGGAACGAGAGCCGGTTCGGGCTGCCGCCCACGCGGATGCCGTTGTCGCCAAAGGTCGTGGGCGGCCCGATCCACCAGTCGGCAAGGTCCGAGTTGTTCTCGATGTCCCGCTCGGAGATCGAAAGGAGTTCAGGCAGCGTGAACTCCGTGCGGCCCTCGTCGTCATTCCAGATCGGACCCCAGATCGGAACCATGGCGATCTCGGCCACCGACTCGAAGTCGCCATCGCGCTGGATCATCTGGAACGAGGCGTCCATCGGGAACGGGTACTGGTACAGGTCGGCAATCTCGTCGCTGCCGCCACGCAGTTCGCCCGTCACGGTGTCGATCTGCCACTGATCGTCGATCGGCGCGGCCTTGTCGCCGTTGAACACGGTGCCGCTACCGCTGCCACCGGCGTAGCGGTAGCCGTCGTAGGACTTCAGGTTGCCGGTGAAGACCGTCTGGCATGGGAACGCCGTGGGCTTGCCCCAGATCGGTAAACCTGCGATCGGCAACCGCGACTGCTTCAGCATCCACAGCGACTGTCCGTTGCCGTCAGGATCGAGCGCAGCAGGCCAGCTGGATCCCTTGCCGAACCCCAGCCGCTGCACCCCCTGCTCCCAGTAGGTGCGCTGCGGGTTCTGCGCCTCGCTCACGAAGGGTTCGCCGGAGCGCGCGATCACGAAGTTCGGCGACCGCTCGTCGGCATCGATGGTGTCATCGCCATCGACATCCCACGCCCACGCGCGTGCCGATCGGGTCCAGACCGCGTAGAAGTCATCGAGCGATGTGCCGGTGGTGGTGCTGGTTCCGGCGGGAAGCAGCAACGCGTTGAAGTACCGCAGCCTCGGCTGGCCCACATTATTGAGTGCTGCTTCAGGACGGGGCGGAATGAACGCGCCCTCGGTCAGCAACCGATTGATGCTGTCCGACAGGGACTCCTGCTGCTGGTCGATCGTATTGTCGAAGCGATCGATCACGACCCACTGCTGCTGAAGCCCGTTGGTCTGCTGCGGGTTGATGACCCGCTCAAGCTCGACCATCGTTCGTTCTTGAGGAAGGCTCTGGTACTTCTGCAATGACGCCTGGCTGCCGCTGACATCGAAGCCGCCCTGCACGCCCGGCTCGCCCTGGGTCGCGTTGAAGACCATGCAATCGGGGTAGGCCGTGCGGGAGTCCTCGAACAGGTCACAGCCGGGATCGTTGCTTCCGGGGTAGGTGCTGTCCACCCGCGCGAAGGGGAACTCGGGCCGACTCGGATCATTGCCCGCCGCTTGGACTGCAGCATCGAGCTCGAACATCAGGGAGTAGGGATAGGGCCATCCCTGCGTTCGATCCTGATCGTTGTTGGATGGGTTCCGGATGAGCCACGGGTGCGTCAGGTCGAGGAAGTCCAGGAAGCGCGCACGGAAGAGCGGATCGCCCGCGAGCTGCTTGGGCATCGCGAAGATCGTGGCCGTGCGGGGCTGCTCGGGCGTGCCGGGCCCGAGGATCGGCTGAGCGCCATAGCCCCAGTAGGGTTGGGCAGGATTGGGCGAATCGAAGTTGATCGATGCGGGGATCGGGATCTGCGAGAAGCGGAAGACATTGTCAGTGCCCCCCGTGCCACCGACGCGCAGGCGGTAGGGCTGCAAGTTGATCGGCTCGTTGTACGGATTGGCGATCTGCACCGCGATGACGACGGCCGGATTCAGGAGCGCACTGTTCGGGTCATAGACCACGAAGTGTTGGCCCCCGCCCTCCGGAACCTGAAGCGGCAGGGCGAAGGGGTCCGTCGGAGGGGCGAGAGAATTGAGGTAGTTGAGCACCTCCTGGTTCTGCAGTGGCGCATTCGCCGCCGCCAGCGGCTTGACATCCTCCCATCGAGACTTGGGATAGACGATCGCGAAGAAGACTTCCGTGATGAAGGGTTGCTTCTCGTTGCCCAGGAACCGACGCTCGGGTTCTTCGAGCACATACGGCGCCTCGGCCGGGTGGAAGGGATCATCCACCACGATCTGCGTGGTGCCGTACTTGCGCCCACCATCGCGCCACGATTCCACATTCGTCGCCCAGCTCGCTGCCATGCGCTGGGCACGGATGAACTGCTCGGGGGTGCCGTCGACCGTCCCGAAGTAGCTCGTGCGCGTGACCGGATCGAGCATGCAGCGGGTGAAGACGGTGTACAGACGGTTCACGAAGCGAAGCTGATCACCCAGGATCTGCCCCCCGTTGGTCAGTGACACACCGCTGTAGATCGGGTCGCTCACGGGCGAGCGCAGATCGAGCTTCTGGTTCCACAGCAGGAAGTCGCGGCGCGCGAGCTCATCATCGCGCCAGTCGTAGGTCCCGTCGTTGTTGCCGTCTCCCTCAACTGGGCGGTTCTGCGTGATGGGGTACTGGCGCGGCGCGAATGGCCCCTCTGCGCCGATGATGGCGGGCGTGGCCAGACCGAGCGAACTGGCTTGGGCATTCGAATTGGGCGGGAAACTCCAGAGCCACGGCGGCAGCTGCTCGTTCCGTGCGCCGTTGTAGGTCGTCAGGTGCCGGCGCGTGTCATGCAGCAGTTGGAGCGAGGTGAGCTTGCCGATGCTGGGGGGACTCACAGCGCCAACCGCCAACTCGAAGCCCTCGAAGCTCTCGCTGCGAGCGGGGCTCGCCCGCAAGAGGTCGCGGCGCGGCCCGGTCTCGGCACCCAGCGGCAACGCCGGATCGAGCGATCGCTCCAATCGGCTGAGCACGGGATCGTTGTGGCCCGCAAAGCGACGGAGCTCGATCTCATCAGCCATCCCGAAGAAGTCGATGCGCGAACTTGCCCGCTGACTCGCGACGAATGCAGTGTTGCCATCGACGAACGTCTCAAGGCGCCCGTTGTTGAGCAGGGCCTTGTAGTGATGCAGGCGATCCAACGGACTGAGCAGCAACGCATCGATGCCCGGAATCGGGCCGAGCGCGGCTGGGGCGCCCAGCGTGCGGACCAGACCCAGTTCGCGGATGAATCGCGTGTCCGTTGGCGCCCCGTGCACCGCCAGCGCAACCGGGTTCGCATCCGTGTCGACCGACACGCCGAACTGATCACGCCACAGGTCCACGCTCAGCGGCGGGTACAGATCCTCCGAATCATCGTTGCTCAGGCGCGCGTACTGGCCGAAGAGACCCACTCGAAGCGGATTGAACTCATCGGAATCCACCGTTCCACCCACCGTCCCATCGCGTCGTACCATCAACGACACATCGCCCGGGATGAGACCTGCCGTCTGCGTGCGGTCGAAGACGGTCGCCGTGTTCACATTCACCATGGCGCTGTTGTCCACCACGCTCACGCCGACCACATAGCGCACAGCCCGGTCCACGCTCGTGGGCGGCATGAACCAGTAGCTGTCGGTGAAACCATCGCCATCGGTGTCGCAGAGCCGTCGGCTCACGAGGTTGCGCGCCGTGTCAGGCTCGAGTTCCTCCCGCTTGGGCCCGAAGTGCGCCAGACGAAGGAAGTTCGGCATAGGGCTCGCGTTGACACCCCCCACTGCATTGATGTACCCGCTGGCGCTGGCTCCGCCCCCGTAGAACCAGTTGTCGGCAATCGTTCGGAACTGCTGGGCGAGTGCCAAAGGTGTCAGCGTGACAATCGGCGGTTCAGCGGGTTCTAGCTGATCACGGACGCCCGTCGTCCGGCCCGACTCCAAAAATACATCAGGCGGACGGACACCGGGAAGCCACTGCTCCCAGGGAATGAAGAGACCGTTGCGCTCCTGGGCATGCGTGGCGTTCTGCGTGTTGAACCACGCCGCGCCAGCATCGCAATTGGCGATGTCCGGTATCAGCGTCCAGCCATTGTTCGCCGTAGCAGGGTTCGATAGGTGCGACCAGTGCGTGAAGTACGGCAGGCTATTGTTGTCATAGTTGCGCATCGGCTCGGTCGAGCGAAGCCAGCGCGTGTCGCCGAATCCGGGGTTGCCCCACGGATTCGCTTCATACACACGCAACGGGTGGTTGGCGTTGACCACATTGTTGTTGGCGAACAGGTCCGGCCAGTTGGTCCACGGGTAGACATGGAACGGCGCGAAGTTGTAGCCGTCGATGATGGTGTCGTCGCCCTGCGGATCGGGGCTCAGGTCCTCGTTGAAGAACGAGTTCCACGGATCGACACCGTAGCGCACGGCATCCGGAAGAGGTTCAAGGCGTGGGTACGAGGTGCTCGCCACCAGCGGGTAGTCGTACTGCGTGGGATCCGGCACGAAGCCGGGCTGGAGTGCCGGATCCGCCGCATCGATGCGCCGGGGGAACAGTGACTGGGCCACCTCATCGACCACGGACTTCGTGATCGAGTCCACGCGCTGCTGCCTCGACTGCGATGACTGCTGGGCCGAGGCGATCTGCCGGCCCGCCTGCGTCCGGGTCAGGAAGGCCGAGGCAATGATCACGAGCAGCACCAGCAGTGCCGTCACCATGATCATGACATTGGCACGACGCCAACCAACTGCGGCAGCGCGACGGGTGGATCGGGCAAGGCTCATGGCTTGGACCTTTCGGGCAAGTCGATGACGAAGGTGAACTCGCGGCCCCCATCGATGCGTCGGTCGGGATCGTGCAGCGTCATGGTGATGCGCACAGCACTCGGGCGCGGCGTGTAATCCAGTCGCGGCACGATCCACTCCGTCGGCTGACCTGTGACCACGGCGCCCGTGACTGGGTTCTGGTTGGAACGCACGCGGTAGGTCGGTTCCGTGGCGTTGAAGCCGAAAACGCTCGTATAGCACCACACGCGCTGCGCCGGGATGCCGCCCCCCACGACAGGCAGGACCTGCGCACCGGCCGGCCCTTCGATCGACGGCGCGTAGAGCGGTGCACCCAGAACGCCCACTTGGCCCACTTGCTGGAGCGTGCGTGCGCCGCGGCGCTGGCTGAACGGCACCGAGAACCCGAGCGTCGGGACTTCATCGGGCAAGCCGATCCACGGTGCCACGCCGTTCGTCGGCGCGAGGAAGCCGAGCAGCGGGATCGTTCCATTGCCGGTGATCGGATCCAGCGCCAACTTGACGCGGCGATCATCCTCCATCACGCGACCGACCCCGTCCTTCCAGCACCACTCGACGATGAAGTTGCTGCAGTGACCGGCAATCATGCCGGAGGTCAGCATCTGGTCCGTCTTCTCGAAGGTGGGCGGCTGCCGCTCGGCACGCGGCCAACTGTTCAGGCCAATCTGCACAGCGGCACCAGCCTGGTTGGCCGAGGCCCCGAGGCCAAAGGTGCCGTTGATCACGCGCTGGCGGGCGGCGCCGAAGGCCACTGCACCCGGCGGGCTCGTCGGAAGGTCGACCACGCCCGGGACCACCGTCCACGGCGAGTAGAACGGAGGATCAAGTTGCCCGTTGGTGCCATCGAATCGCCCGAGCACCCGCTCAAGGTCGTTGAGCTGCATGGCCGTGACGTCGTATCGACCGGACAGAATCGCTCGCGCGGGCTGCAACGCGGCTGCGGCGGTGAAGAACCCCGCCGCCTCCTGGAAGAGCGATGTGGTGCTGTTCGCATCCAGCTGGGGCGTATTGGGCTGGATGGCATGGAAGGCGGTATCTCCGCCGTCATCAGCCAAAAGAACGGCACGCCGGCTGAGGATCCAATCGCGCGCGCCGGGCTGCGTGCCGTTGACGGTCCTGGTTCCG
>Ga0194128_10009198_pt1 | contig 12196 bp, 10 predicted proteins | sample TA2KigCa65mmetaG_FD_148650 | JGI IMG/M metagenome (GOLD analysis project Ga0194128, IMG submission 148650) | Freshwater microbial communities from Lake Tanganyika, Tanzania - TA2015037 Kigoma Deep Cast 65m | ecosystem: Environmental > Aquatic > Freshwater > Lake | place: Tanzania: Lake...
GACGAGTCGAGCAAGCGTTCACCGACCTCGCCGCCACGATCTGAGCTGCAACCCGACGGCGACTCACACCCCACCGCGCCCAGATCCGACTCAACGCAACAGAGCCCCTCGGACCGTGAACGCATCGACCAGACGCTCGGCGACCCAAGGCCGCGCTGACGAAGGCGGTCCTCGACACGAGCGTGCTCGTCGCTGATCTGCGTGGCGTCGAGCATCTCGTCGAGATCGTGACCATCTGACGCCGCGGCGCGTCCTCGGGTCGCAGGCGCCGCAGCCGAGCGCGGCCGAGGTCGTGGCGCTGCTTCAGCCGTCGTCGTCGACCTGTGCCGGTTCGGAGTCGCTCGCCTCTCCCGCCGCGCGCTGTCCCCGCAGCACCGACGTTCCGAGGTGGAACAGCTCCTCGAAGTACCGCTTGGCCTGCGCGGCGATGACCGCGAAGGTGATGAGCTGCGCGGCGAGCACGAACGTGATGCCGGTGACGAGAAACGTGTGCGGCGCGCGCTCGTAGGCGTTCTGGATCGCACCGGTGAGCCCGGAGTTCGCTAGCGGCGACGGGTCGCCGTACACCTGCGCCACGTGCCAGACGACCCATCCGAAGGAGTACGCGGCCACGGCGAGCAGGATCAGGCCGGAGACCATGAAGAAGACCACCGGCCGGAACAGGAACGAGGAGAACAGGGAAGACACGGTGGTGCGCGACATGCGCAGGCTTGCCGCCCGCCGCCTCCCGCCGGTGCGCTCGAACGACCAGTCGAGGTGCGACGGGATCTCGACGATCCGCGCGTGGAGGATCTGCGCCTTGCGGATGATCTCCGTGTTGATCTCGGTGTCGACGGACATCAGGTCGAGGCTGCGGAGGAACCGACCGTCGTAGACGCGCACCATCCCGGTGACGGTGCTCAGGCCGCCTCCCGCCGTGAACGACAGCAGGCGGTTCGCGGCGCGCGACAGCACCCGCCTCACGAACGGCACGCCGGTGACCTGCCCCCCCTTCGCGTACGGCGACGCGATGACGATCCGCGCCCCGGAGTCCTCGGCGGTGTGCAGCATCCGCGTGATGTGCTCGGGCCCGTAGCTCAGGTCGCAGTCGATCACCGCGACGTAGTCGCCACGCGTGTGGTTGAAGGCGTAGCGCAGCGCCTGGCCGAGCTTGAAGTTGACCCGGTGGTGCAGGATCCGCACGTTGGGGTGCGAAAGCGCGTAGGTGTCGGCCAGCGACCCGGTCTCGTCGGTGCTGCCGTCGTTGACCACGACGATCTCCCACCGGTACTTCGGCTCGAGGGTCGTCATGTGCTCGCACAGCCGCCTCAACGTGTCGACGATCACCGCCTCCTCGTTGAACGCCGGCACGATCACGGAGACGAGCGGCCGGCGTTCGGCGACCAACGGCAGCGGTTCCGCGCTCATGCCCCCCGCTCCTGGCCCTCCGGGCCGGGCCGCTCGGGCCCCGCGCCGTCGCAAGCCCGACCCCGCGCAGCCATCGCCGCGGCGGCGCTCATGCCGCACGCATCTCGAGATCGGGAGCCCGGACGGGCACCTCCTGGGCGGCGAGCTCCTCGGCATGCTCGCCCACAGGCACCACGTGGAAGTGCCGCGTGAGGCTGCCCAGGTACCCGGCGACGCGCTCACGCTTGACCGCCGCCGGGATCGCCATGCCCGGGAAGAACCCGAGCGGCGGCGCATCGTCCGCGGAGAGCAGGTCGAGGGGGTGCAGGAGCACCGACGGGCCGATGCCGAAGAAGCGGCACGCGCGCAGCACCGCGTCGAAGTACCCACGGGCCGCGGCCGGCGAACGTTCGCTCAGCATGAGCAGGTAGCTCACGTGCATCGGCACCCGCAGGCCGGGAACCGTGGTGACCGGCAGCTCGAGGAGGGTCCGGTCACCCACCAGCCAGCGGTACGGCGCGACCGGCCGCAACCCGTCACGCCAGCCGCCGAAGAGCTGGGCCCGCTCGGTGCGCTGCTCGGCGCTGAGGCGGGCGGTGCGGAAGTAGTAGGCGCGCGCGAGGGGCCCGATGACGGTCGGCAGGGTGGACGCGTCGTAGGCGTAGCCCCGGCGCACGAGGACGCGCAGCGTCGCAGTGGACAGGCTGTAGCCGGGACCTCGGAACCCGCGCACCTGGCATCCGGTGACCGCACCGATCGCGTCCTCGGCGCGGGCCAGCTCTTCGTCGAGCTCGGGCTCCGAGTAGCGGTGCAGCCACGGCTCGTGCCGGAACGAGTGGCTGGCGACCTCGTGGCCCGCCGGGACGAGCCCGCCGAGTGCGTCGGCGTTCTCGGGACGATCGGCGTCGGCGCCGACGACGAACCAGGTGATCCGCAGGTCGTTCTCCGCGAGCAGCGGGAGGGCGTGCTCGACGAGCGCGTCGAGATAGGTCGGGTACGTCTCCCAGTCGGGATCGCCGTGGATCTTCATGTAGGTCCACTGGTTGTCGGCGTCGAGCGAGAGGCTCGCCGTGGGACGGGTCTCGAGCCGGGCGCCGCCTGCCGCGCCGTTGGTCATCGCCACCACGGTACTCACGACTCGACCCTCGCCGGCACGGCGGAGGCCGTGGCGCACAGACGGCTCGCCGCGGCCTCGGCCAGCTGCACGGTCTCGTTCACGTTGAGCGTGCCGTTGACGATCTGGGCCGACCCCACGAGGTGCAGGCCCGGAACGCTCGTGTCCATCGGGGGGACCCGGGCGGAGTACCCGATCGTCGGGATGGCGAACACCCGCCGCACCCGCGACACCCGGAACGCGGCGATCGCCTCGTCGTCCACCGACGGGTGCATCCGCGCGAGGGCGGCGACGAACGAGCGGCGGATCTCGGCGTCGGGTGCGTCGAGCAGCGGGTCGTCGGGCGCGACGTACCGGGGCAGGTACACGAGGCAGTGCCCGCCGAGCTCCGCCGGGTCGACGAGCGCGGTCATCTCCACCACCGCGGTGAACGGCATCTCGTCGAAGAGGTAGGTGAGGTAGTACGGCGAGAGCGGCGCGCGCAGCAGCAGCGACGCGCAGACGATCCCCTGGTACCGGATCCCTTGGAGGCGCTCGCGCTCCTCGACGCTGAGCCCGCCGCAGATGCGCACCGCAGTGGGCGCGTCGGTGGTGACCGCGACGCGGTCGAAGTGCTCGGGTTCGGCACCGGCCACCGTCGCGGTCAACCCGCCCCCGGATGCCGCCTCCACGCGCTCGACCGTCGCGCCGGTGCGCAGGGTCACCCCGCGCTCGGCCAGGCGTGCCGCGAGCCGGTCGAGCACCTTCGCATACCCACCGGCGACGTAGCCGAAGCGCTCGCGGCCCAGGCCCTGGCGCCGGGCCGCGGTGAGCCGCCGGATCGTCGCCCACAGGAACGCCGCGCTCGTGTCGGGCCACGCCTCGCCCAGCTTCGCCCGGAGCAGCGGCAGCCAGAACCGCTCGAAGGTCGCACGGCCCGACCAGCGCGTCAGCCACTGCGCGACCGGGATCTGCTCCATGTGGTGCCAGTCGCGGATGCGCCCGCCCACCGCGATCGTCGCGGCGAGCCGGGCCTTGGCCACCGGCGACAGGCCCGGGAGCGCCAGGAACTCGGACGGCGTCGAGACCGGCGAGAGGCGCTCCTGGGCCCAGTAGCCGGTGCGGGTGTCGCCCCAGCGCAGCTCCGGCTCGAGCCCCAGCTCGGCGAGCAGGCCGCGCAGGGCCGTGTCGGACAGCAGCGTCACGTGGTAGTGGCGGTCCCAGGTGACCGGGCCGTCGGGCGTCTCGAGTCGCCAGGGCGACGCGAGACCACCCGCGGTCGCGGCAGACTCGATGAGCGTGACCTCCCGCCCCTCGCCGGCGAGGCGCAGGGCGAGCGTCAACCCGAGCATGCCGCCGCCCACGACGGCCCAGCGCTCGGGCCCGGCGCTCACGGGGTCGGCGGCGGCGCGGGCGGGTCGAGCTCCACCACGTGACCCTCGCGCACGGCGTACCGCAGCCCGCTGACCGGGCACACCAGCTCGTCGCGATCGGGCGGCCGCGCGCCCGAGAACCGCAGCAGCGGCTCTCCCGCCCGCGACACGATCGCGACGGAGCGCGCCGGTTGGCCGACGACGAGGTGGAACGCCGGCACCGAACGGGTGACCACCGATCCCATCCCGACCATCGCGAACCGCCCGACCGCGAGGTCACAGCCGACGACGCTGCCCGCACCGATCGTCGCGCCCGCCTCGACAAGGGTCGGGAACGTGCGCTCGTCGGGGCCGGAGGGGCGCAGCTCGGCGAGGTCGGGGGTGGACGCGCGCGGGTAGCGGTCGTTCGTGAAGATCACGCCCGCGCCGACCATGACGCCGTCTTCCAGGGTGACGCCGGTGCACAGGTAAGCCCCCGCGTTGATCTTCACGCGGTTGCCGATGTCGACGCCGTAGGCGACGTACGCGCGCTCGCCGACGATGCAGTCGGCGCCGATGCGGGTGGCCGGGCCCCGGACGTGCACCCACGACCAGATCGCGGTGCCCTCGCCGATCTCGACGCCGTCCTCGATCTCCGCGGTCGGGTGCACGCTCGGCGGGCTCATGCCACCTGCTCCCCGGTGCCGTCGGCGGCGCTCGCCGGGACGGGATCCGACGCGACCGGGGCCCAGGTGCCGGACCCGAGCGACGCGTAGGCCGCCTCGATGACCTGAACGGACGCGAGCGCGTCCTCGGCGGTGACGGCGAGCGGTCGCTCGCCTCGTACCGCCGCACAGAACGCCTCGACCTGACCCCGCATGCACGTGATCTTGTCGTATCCGGTGCCGAGGTCGACCCACTCCTCGCTGCCCGCCTGCCGGTAGCGCGAGGCGCGCCACCCCAGCCGGAGCGTGCCCTGGGTGCCGTAGACGTCGAGATACGAGTCGGTGGGTCGCTGGTAGCTCCACGAGAGCTCGACCGCGGCGAGCACCCCGCTCCCCGCGCGCAGGAGCATGCGCCCGTTGTCCTCCACCGCGAGATGCTCGGCCCGCGGGCCCTTGACGGCGAGGACCTCGACGATCGGCCCGAGGAAGTGGCGGACGAGGTCGACGCTGTGGGTGCCGTTGTCGATGAGCACGCCGCCACCGCTGACGGCCGGGTCCGAGTACCAGCGGCGACGCATGTCGACCCGGCCGGTGAACACGTTCTCGACCTGGATCAGCTCTCCGAGGATCCCCGACTCGACGAGCGCGCGGGCGCGCACGACGTCGTCGACGAACCGGAACTTCGTGGCCATCGCGCACTGCACACCGGCGCGGGCGGCCCCGTCGAGCATCCGTGCCGCAGAGGTGCTGTCGATCGAGAGGGGCTTCTCGCACAGCACGTGGACGCCGCGCTCGATCGCCTGGAGCGCGACCTCCGCGTGCGTCGCGGGGGGCGTGCACACGACCACGGCGTCGACGGCCTCGGCTTCGAGCATCGCCCGGGCCGACGGGTACGACGCGGCGCCGAGCAGGTCGGCGAGCACGTCGGCGGCCCGGGGCCGGCGGTCGGCGATCGCGACCAGCCGCGCGCCGTCGACGCCCGCGAAGACGTCCCGGTACGCGGTGCCGATGGCACCGGCTCCGACGAGCCCGAATCGGAGCGTCATGCGCTTCCCCCGCGCAACCCGCCGACGGCGGTGTGGAGCGCGTCGGCGACCCGCACCGCGTGCTCCGCCTCGTAACGCTCGTTCCACGGCAGCACCAGGACGCGGTCGAGGAACGACCACGCGCCCCGGAAGCGCTCGGCGGAGTAGTCGAGCGCCTCGGGTCTGGCGAGGGTGAAGGGCCAGCGGCTGTCTCCGAACGTCCGCTGCTCGGCGATCACCCGGCAGGCGAAGGCGGGCTTGCGCACGTAACGCGGCGCACCCGAGACGCCGAGGCCGCCGAGCGCCGCGGCGAGCGCGTCGGGCCCGCCGAGCTCCTCGTCGACGAGCAGGGGTACCCGCCACCAGCTCGCGGCGTCGCCCGCGTCGACCGGGGCCATGCGCACGCCCTCGAGGCCCTCGATCGCGTCGGCGAGCAGCGCGACGGTGGACCGTCGGTGCGCGACCAGCTCCGGGAGCCTCGCGAGCTGCGCGTTCGCGACCGCGGCTTGCAGCTCGGTGATGCGCGCGTTCAGCGCGAGGAACTCGTGGTCGGCGCCGGCCTCCCCGTACGGCCAGGCCTTGTCGACGAACACCCGCGCCCGGCGCGCCCGCGCCGGGTCGTCGGTGGCGACGAGCCCGCCCTCGCCGGTGGTGATGTGCTTGCCCTGCTGCATGCTGAAGCAGCTGATGTCGCCGATCGTGCCGACCATGCGTCCCTGGCGCTGGGCGAGATACGCCTGCGCGCAGTCCTCGATCACGGCCACGCCGCGGCGAACGGCGAGCTCGCGGATCTCCTCGACCCGGCACGGATTCCCGAACAGGTGGGTGACGATCACGGCGCGGGTCCGATCCGACCAGCAGGCCGCCACCGACTCGGGTGTCACGTTGCCGGTGTCGGGGTCGACGTCGGCGAACACCGGGATCGCGCCCTGGTAGAGGATCGGCGCGATCGCGCCCATGTCGGTGATCGGCGACGTGATGATCTCGTCGCCGGGCTCGGGGTCGACGGTGGCGACCGCGGCGTGGACCGCGGCGGTTCCCGACGAGCACGCCAGCGCAGCGCGGACGCCGAGCAGGCCGGCGAACCGAGACTCGAGCTCGGGCGTCTGGCTCCCCTTCGTGCACGTGAGGGTGCCGCTCTCGAGGACCGCCGCGACCCGTTCGAGCTCCTCGGGGCCGAACGAGCGACCGGAGGCGTCCTGGTCGGACGGGAGCGCTACGGCAGACGGCGCGCGCGCTGATCCGTCCGTCGGCACCGTGGTCACTCGGCTCGCCTCCCTCCGCGGTCTCTTCGCCACCCGGTCCGACCGGGTGCGGGCCCACCCGGCGCTGTCCGGGCGACCGCATGCCCCTGCCCGGGGGCGGTGCCCGATCCTACCGGCGGGCCGCTCCCGCAGAACCGGCGCTCTCCGGGCATCGGCACCGGGCCGGGCCCCCTTGACCACTACCGTGCCCACCCGGGCCGGCTTCGACGCCGGCCGGCCGCACAGGAGGCGACGTGGCGGACCGCAGCGTGGCGGTGGTGCTCGGCACCCGGCCCGAGATCGTGAAGCTCGCGCCCGTCATCCGGGCCCTCGGGACCCAGGCCCGAGTGGTCTTCAGCGGCCAGCACTTCGACCCCGCCATGTCCGCCGACGTCTTCGCGGCGCTGGGCCTGGACCCACCCCAGGCCACGCTCGAAGTCGGCGGCCGACCGCGGGCGCAGCAGATCGGCCTCGGCTCGGCGTGGTGCTCGGCGGTGCTCTCCGCCGACCGGCCCGCCGCGGTGGTGGTCCAAGGCGACACCAACACCGCGCTGGCGGGCGCGCTCGCGGCCAACCGCGAAGGGATCCCGCTCGTCCACGTGGAGGCGGGGCTGCGCAGCGACGACGCGCGGATGCCCGAAGAACGCAACCGCATCCTCGTCGACCACCTCGCGACGCTCTGCTGCGCACCGACGCCGCACGCGCGCACCCGGCTCGAGGCCGAGGCGATCGCGCCCGAGCGGATCCGCGTCACCGGGAACCCGGTCGTCGACGCGGTCCGCGCCGTGCTGCCGCCAAGTGCCGAGCGACGGGAGATCCTCGACCGATTCGGCCTCGAAGCCGACGGCTTCCTGCTCGCGACCTTCCATCGAGCGGAGAACGTGGACGACCCGCCGGTGCTCACCCAGATCTACGCGGCGCTCGACGCCATGCCGCTGCCCGTGGTGTTCCCGGTGCACCCGCGCACCGCGGCGCGCGCCGCCGCGCTCGGCCTCGCACTCGACCCCGAGCGGGTGACCACGATCGGCCCGGTGGGCTACCGGGAGCTCCTGGGCCTCGTCGCCGAGAGCGCGTTCGTGGTGTCGGACTCCGGCGGGCTGCAGGAGGAAGCCAGCGTCGTCGGGCGGCCGATGTTGGTGGTGCGCGCGAGCACCGAGCGTCCCGAAGTGCTCGGGACGTTCGCCGAGCTCGTCACGCCGCGCGACCTCGCGGGCCGGGCCGTCGAGTGGGCCGGGCAGCTGCCGGCGCTGCACCGGCGTCTCGCGGGGGTCCCGACTCCGTTCGGCGACGGGCACGCCGGCGAGCGGATCGCCGCCGAGGTGCGGGCGCTCACCGGTCGGTGAGCCCTACGATCGCCGAGCAGCACGACAGGAGGCGGTGACCGCGTGGCCGGAGAGGTCCGGATCCCGACGACGGAGGAGCGCCCGCCTCCGGTCGCGGGCGAGCGGACACTCCAGACCGAGGCCGCGCGCTGCTGCGTGTGCGGGACCCGCGATGCGGAACCCGTCGCCGTCGGCGAGGACTTCGAGTACCGCACCTCGCCCGACGCCTTCCTCGCCGTGCGCTGCACGCGATGCGGGGTGGTCTACCTCGACCCCCGGCCGACCCGGCGCGAGCTGCCGACGATCTACCCCGACCACTACCACGCCTTCGCGTTCACCGAGGACCGCTTCGGTCTCGTGCACCGGGTGCGCAGCCGCCTGGAGGCGCGCCGGCTGCTGCGAGCGCTCGGCGACCTCCCCGCGGACGCCCGGGTGATCGACGTGGGCTGCGGGGACGGGTTCCACCTCGACCTGCTGCGGCGGCACGGGCCCGCGGGGTGGCGGCTCGAGGGCGTCGACCTCGACCCGCGCGCGGTCGACGCCGCCGAGGGCCGGGGCCTCACCGTGCACCGGGGCTCCGTCGAGGACCTCGACCTCGGCGAGCGCCGGTTCGACGCGGCGCTGCTGATCCAGACCGTCGAGCACCTGGCCGATCCCGGCCGCGTCCTCAGGGCGGTCCGCCGGCTCCTGGTCCCGGGTGGCCGCGTCCTCGTGGTCACCGACAACACCGGCTCGCCCGACTTCGCGCTCGCGAAGCGCCGCCACTGGGGCGGCTACCACTTCCCCCGCCACTGGTACCTGTTCGACGGGCCGTCGCTGCGGGCGCTCGCCGTCCGGTCGGGTTTCGAGGTGGCCGAGCTCTCGACGATGGTGAGCCCGGTCAACTGGACCTACTCGGTGCGCAATGCGCTCGACGACTGGGGTGCGCCACGGCGCGTCGTCGACTGGTTCTCGCTCGAGTCGCCCGGCGCGCTGGCGATCTTCACCGCGTTCGACGCCCTCCACACGGCTGCCGGTCACGGCGCGCTGCTGCGCGCGGTCCTCGTGACCCCGGGATCGTCGCCGTGACGGCCGGAGTGCCCGAGATCCACGAAGCTCCGGTCGTCGTGCTCGGCAGCGGCCTGGCCGGACTCGCGGCGGCGCGGGAGCTACGCCGGCTGGGGATCGACGTGGTCGTGTACGAGGCTGCGGACCGCGTGGGAGGGATGGCCGACACGCACCGCGACGAGCACGGCTTCGCGTTCGACACCGGCGCGCACTTCATCACGAACCGGTTCGCGGCCGCGGTCGGCATCGCGAACCGGTGCCGCACCGTGCAGCACTACGGCGAGACCGTGTGGCTTCGGGGCCGCGCCCACGACTACCCGTTCGGCCTGCTCCGCACACCTCACTACCTGGGCGCCGCGGTGCGCGTCCGCCTGCAGGGAAAGGTCGAGGCCGGCAACGCCGCGGAGCGGTTCCGGGCCGAGTACGGCGCCGCCCTGGCCGACGAGGTGGCGATCCCGCTACTGGAGCAGTGGTCCGGGCTCCCGGCCGAGCAGCTCTCGCCGGCGGTCGCGGAGAAGCTCCCCGGAGACGTGGCCGCGACGATGGCGTTGAAGCTCGCGGCTCGCTGCACCGGGCGCGCCGTCGCGATCGGCTACTGCCGCGAGGCCCCGCAGAGCGCCAACGTGTGGCACGTGTACCCGGAGGACGGCATCGCCGCCGTGTGCCGGGCGCTCGCGGCCGCGCTGCCCGACGACGTACGCCTCGCGAACCCGGTGGAGCGGGTGCTGGTGGCCGACGGCCGCGCCGTAGGCGTGGTGGTCGCCGGGCGCGAGGTGCCGGCGGCCGCGGTCGTGAGCACGCTGCCCGCGCCGGCGCTCGCGCGGCTCACCGACCACCCCGCGCTCGACCACCTCCGCGAGCTCCGCTTCCGCGCGATGGTGTTCGTGAACGTGATGCTGCGGGGCCGCGACCTGCTGCCCGACACGCTCACCTGGACGCCGGAGCCCGGGTTCCCCGGCTTCCGGCTCGCGGAGCCGTCACGATCGATGCCGTGGCTCGCGCCGGCCGGCCGGACGCTCGTCACCGCCGACCTCGGCGCCGAGGTGGGCGACGCTGTGTGGTCGGCTCCCGACGACGAGCTCGGCGAGCAGGTGGCCGACGCGATGCGCGCGATCGTGCCGACCGCGCGCCGCGACTACCTGGGATGTCACGTGCTGCGCTCGCCGGTCGCGTACCCGGTCTTCGACCTCGCGCACGAGGCTGCGCGCCTGCGCCTCGCGGACGGCACCGGGCTCGACCGTCTCCTCAGCGTCGGGCGCAACGGGGAGTTCGCCCACCTCCTCATGGAGGACTCGTACTGGCGGACGCTCCGCCGCATCCGCGCGCTCGCGGCCGAGCTCATGGGCTGCGCCGCGACTCAGGACGAGGGGGCCGGGGTCTCGGCCGGGTAGCGGTAGAGGCCGTGATGCTCGAAGAAGTACGGATCGGGCTCGATCACCCGTGTCCGCTCGGGTCGCAGCAGGGCAAGCGTGTCGGCGATCCGGCTGCACTGCTCGGTCATGCGCGCCTCGCCGTCCGTGTACACGAGCCAGACCTGCGCCTCCGGTCCGGCCCTTCGCAGGAGCCGGCGAGCGAACTGCTCCGGGTCGGCCTCGTCGACCCGCCGCGCGTAGTCGGCCCAGTCGATGCGGCTGGATCGCGTCATGTCGGGGAAGCCGACCTCGCGCAGGCCGTCGGGCGCCAACCGGGCGACGTCGGTGCCGATCGCGTCCGGGCAGTACACGACGAGGTCGTCGGGCCGGGCCTGCGCGCTCAGCACGTCGGCGACCTGGAACGCCTGGGTGCGGTTGCGCAGTGCGTTGCTCGCGCCGCCCCAGAAGCCGAGCACGATCAGGACGACCATCACCGCGTAGCGGACCGGGCGACTCGCGAACACCGTGAGCCCGAACGCGGCGCTGAGCAGGAAGAGCGGGAACATCACCGCGGCGTAGCGCCCCTCGAACGTCGTGCCCGAGAGCCGCGACATCGCGAGGCCGAGCCCGAGCACCGCGAGGCCGATGCCGGCCTCGACCCGCACACCCGGACGGGTGCGAAGGTCGACCTCGAAGTGGTTGGCGTCGACCGCCCGGGCGAAGACCGCCAGCAGAGCCACGAGCAGCAGCGCCCAACCCGCGGCGTGGGTGTTGCCACCGAACGACTTGAACGCCTCCGCCACGCTCGCGACGGGACCGATCGGGCTGCCCCACGGCGTACCGGTGTGGACCACCTGGAACCAGAACGTCGGCAACCAGGCCAGGAACGTGACGCACCCGAGACCGATCGCGACCACGGTGGACCACGCGGCGCGCCGACGCGCCGGGTCACCCCGGACCGCGCAGGCCACCAGCCAGGCTCCCACGACGACCAGCAGGGCGAACGACCAGTAGTGCGTGTAGACGAGCAGGCCGGCGACCAGCGCGACCACGAGCAGGCGCCCCCACGAAGGCCGGTCGAGCGAGCGCAGGACCGCGAGGTACCCCAGGACCACGAGCAGGATGAGCAGCGCGTACATCCGCGCTTCGGTGGCATAGCGAATCGCGAACGGCGACGACGCGAACAGCAGCAGCGCCGCCCACGCAACCGGCCGGGCGTCGGGGCCCTGGAGCCCGGCAGCCGCGCGGCGCCGGTCGAGGCGGCGGCCCGCGAACCACATCGGCACCAGCGTGGCGATGCCGAGCACACCGGAGAGCGCCCGGGCCGAGAAGTCGCCGGTGCCGAACACGGTGATCCAGAAGTGCAGGAGCAGGTAGTAGAGCGGCGGTGCGCCGTCGTGGCGGAGGGCGGGACGGAGCTCGGAGAGCGGCAGGCGGGCGATGTTGACCGACAGCGCCTCGTCGGCCCAGAGGTCGGACCGGGCAAAGAGCCGCAGCCCGATCCCGACGGCGAGCACGCCCCCGACCACGAGGATCAGCCAGGTCGAGTCGGCACGGCTGCGACCCGTCTCGGACTGCACCGCGGCCGGCGCGTCGCCCTCCGAGACGCGCGTCAGGGCGTCCGCACCCGCTCCCATCAGGGGAAGTCTAGGGGTGGCCGGACCCTCCGCTGACCACGCCCGGTGGCAGGCATCTCACCCGACGCACTCG